>R20__coassemble_115_pt1 | contig 60920 bp, 63 predicted proteins | sample R20__metabat2_low_PE_052 | metagenome-assembled genome bin R20 | reverse complement strand
TTTTATTTAGCATTAAAAAATGACAAAAATGTGAAGAAGGTTAACAAGCATCTACTAATTCTTCTGTGTTAGGATATTCATTGTAACGGGGACAAATGAGTAAATGTCCCAAACAATTTCATTATGGGAGGAAATTACACGATGAAAAAGAAATTACTCAGTGTAGTACTCAGTGTAGCTATGGTAGCTACTCTCTTAGTTGGATGTAGTTCATCTGACACAGCTTCAACAAGCTCTTCAGATTCATCAGCTACAACAACAGAAGCAGCATCTACAGACACAGCAGCAGCTGACACAACAGCAGCAGCTGGAACCGGTAAGGTTGGCGTTTCAATGCCTACTAAGGATCTTCAGAGATGGAACCAGGATGGTGACAACATGCAGAAGGAACTTGAGGCAGCTGGATACACAGTTGATCTTCAGTACGCTTCTAACGACGTTCAGACACAGGTTTCACAGATTGAGAACATGATCTCTTCTGGTGCAGAAGTATTAGTTATCGCAGCTATCGAAGGTTCTTCACTTGGTGAAGCATTAGACATGGCTAAGGAAGCTAACATTCCTGTTATCGCTTATGACCGTCTTCTTATGGAGTCAGATGCAGTTTCTTACTATGCAACATTCGATAACTACATGGTAGGTACAAAGCAGGGACAGTACATTGTAGATACACTTGATCTTGACAATGCAGCAGGTCCTTTCAACATGGAGATCACAGCTGGTGACCCTGGTGATAACAACGCTGGTTACTTCTACAATGGTGCTATGGATGTTCTTAAGCCCTACATCGAGTCTGGCAAGTTAAACGTTGTTTCAGGACAGACAGAGTTCACAGAAGTTGCTACAGCTTCATGGGCTACAGAGACAGCTCAGTCAAGAGCAGAGGCTATTCTTTCAGCTAACTATGCAGATGGTACTAACGTAGACGTATGGCTTTGCTCTAACGACTCTACAGCACTTGGTGTTGAGAACGCTTTAGCAGCTAACTACACAGGTACATATCCTGTAATCACAGGTCAGGACTGTGATATTGAGAACGTTAAGAACATGATCGCTGGCAAGCAGTCAATGTCTATCTTCAAGGATACACGTACACTTGCTTCACAGGTTGTTAAGATGGTTGGTCAGATCCTTAGCGGCGAGACAGTTGATGTTAACGATACAGAGTCTTACGACAACGGAACAGGAATCATTCCTTCATTCCTTTGCGAGCCCGTATTTGCTGATGTTAACAACTACAAGGAGCTCTTAATTGATTCTGGTTACTACACAGAGGATCAGTTACAGTAATCCTTTAGAAGTATAGGAATTATAGGCAGGCGGATGAAAGTCCGCCTGTCTGTTTTAAGGAAGAGAATGAGTATTTGATAAAGGAGGGATTACACTTGGCAAAAGTATTGTTGGAAATGAAAAATATTACCAAAACCTTCCCTGGTGTAAAGGCTCTTGACAATGTTAATCTTCAGGTTGAAGAAGGCGAAATCCACGCATTGGTAGGAGAAAACGGAGCCGGTAAGTCGACACTTATGAACGTACTGTCCGGCATATACCCATACGGAAGTTACGAAGGGGATATCATTTATAACGGTGAGGTTTGCCAGTTCCACACGATTAAGGATTCCGAGGCAAAGGGAATTGTAATCATTCATCAGGAACTTGCACTGGTACCCCAGATGTCAATTGGCGAGAACATGTTCCTCGGCAATGAGCAGGGAAAGAAAAACGCAATAGATTGGAATAAAACGTACTCAGAGGCTGATAAGTACCTTAAGATGGTAGGTCTTTCAGAATCCTCACGAGTACTTATCAAAGATATAGGAACAGGTAAACAGCAGCTTGTTGAGATAGCAAAGGCTCTTGCAAAGCAGGCAAAGCTTCTGATCCTCGATGAGCCTACATCATCACTTAATGAGACTGATTCAAAGGCATTGCTTGACCTGATGCTTGAGTTTAAGAAGCAGGGCATGACAATGATCATCATCACTCATAAGCTGAATGAGGTTGTTTACGTAGCAGATAAGATCACTGTTGTCAGAGATGGTTCAACCATTGAAACCATGGATAAGCATACACAGACTATCGATGAAGACAGAATCATCAAGGGAATGGTTGGTCGTGAGATCACAGACAGATTCCCGAAGAGACATGACGTAAAGATTGGCGATGTCAATATGGCTGTCACCAACTGGACAGTATATCATCCTCTTTACTCAGGACGTAAGGTTGTAGATAACATCAACTTCGAAGTAAAGAAGGGTGAGGTAGTCGGAATATATGGACTTATGGGTGCAGGACGTACAGAACTTGCGATGAGTATATTCGGTAAGTCCTATGGTACAGATATATCAGGTGTGCTTACGATAAACGGAAAAGAAGTTAATCTTAAGAGCCCCAGAGAAGCCATCGATGCAAAGCTTGCATATGTTACCGAGGACAGAAAGGGCAACGGACTTGTATTAACTGATCCCATAAGAGTTAACACCACTCTTGCTAACATGAGAGGTGTAGGAACCAGAGATAAGGTCCTTAAGGTTGATACGGATATTATCGACAGCGATAAGGAGTACGGAGTTGCTGTTGAGTACAAGGAGAAGTTAAAGACAAAGACTCCTTCGGTTGAGCAGAACGTAGGTAACCTTTCAGGTGGTAACCAGCAGAAGGTTCTTTTAGCTAAATGGATGTTCACTGATCCCGATATACTTATCCTTGATGAGCCTACAAGAGGTATTGATGTAGGTGCTAAATACGAGATCTACTGTATCATTAATGACCTGGTTGCTGCAGGCAAATCAGTTGTCATGATCTCATCAGAGCTTCCCGAGGTTATCGGCATGAGCGACAGGATTTACATCATGAATGAAGGTAAGTTCGTAGGTGAGATGAAGGCAGAAGAGGCAACTCAGGAAAATATCATGGCTTGTATCTTACAGTCAGGAAGGAGCGAATAATGAAAAGTGTCAATGTATTTGGAATATTAAAGAAATACACTATGGTTTTCGCTCTCATTCTTGTAGTTATTTTCTTTGATATCAAAACAGGCGGAGCAATCCTGCTTCCCCAGAATATAACAATCCTGATATCTCAGAACGCATATGTGTTCATTCTTGCAGCAGGTATGCTTCTGTGTATCCTGACCGGAGGTAACATCGACCTGGCCTGCGGATCTGTCATAGCTTTCATGGGCGGTGTTGGTGCCGTTATCATGAGCAAAGGCGTAAACGTATGGGTAGCCGTAGCAGTAATGCTTATAGGCGGTGCTCTCGTCGGAGTATGGCAGGGCTACTGGATAGCTTATGTTAAGGTTCCTCCCTTCATTGCAACCCTGGCAGGTATGTATGCCTTCAGAGGCCTTGCAAACGTAGTACTTGAAGGAAAGACAGTAGGTATCAATAACACTACATTCCTTAATGTATTTGGTGGTGGCGCTGACTGTTACATTCCCAATTTCCTCGGTGGAGACGGAATCAACATGACCTGTATGGTTGCAGGTATTCTAATTGCTGCAATCTACGTTATCGTAACAGTAGTAAACCGTATCAAAGCTTCAGCAAAAGGATATAATGTAGAGCCTATCTATAAGATGATCCTTAAGCTTGTTATCATCTGTGCAGTAATCGTATGGTTCACATATAAGCTTGCAAAGGACAGAGGTATTCCCACATCACTTATCTGGGTTGCTGTAGTGCTTCTTGTATACTCTTATATAACAACCAAGACCACAATGGGTCGTTACCTCTACGCTGTAGGTGGTAATGAAAAGGCAACAAGACTTTCCGGTATCGATCCTCGTAAGGTATACTTCTTTGCATACATTAACATGGGTCTTATGTCAGGTCTTGCAGGTATCATGACTGTAGCAAGAGCAACACAGGCTCAGCCCACATTCGGACAGGGCTATGAGATGGATGCAATTGCAGCCTGCTTCATCGGCGGTGCTTCAGCATACGGTGGTGAAGGCGGAATCTTCGGTGTTATCATTGGAGCCGTACTCATGGGTGTTATCAACTTAGGTATGTACACCATGGGTATTGCAGCAACATGGCAGAAGGTTGTTAAGGGACTTGTTCTCCTTATCGCAATCATATTCGACGTATTATCTAACAAGAAGAAGAACTAGGAAGGAGGATCAATAATGAAAAAATATGCAAATGTCTTAAAGAAAAATGCAATGCTCATTGTCCTTGTCTTAGTGTTCATTTTCTTCACTATTACAACTAAGGGACAGATGTTCCAGCCAATGAGCTTTAACGCTCTTATATCTCAGAACGCTTATGTATTTATCCTTGCAACAGGTATGCTGATGTGTATGCTTACCGGAGGTAATATCGATCTTTCCTGTGGATCCTTCGTATGTTTCGTAGGAGCTATAGGCGGTCTGCTTATGGGTAAGGATCAGCTTAATTTAAATCCCGTAGTCGGAATTATAGTAATGCTTGTTGTAGGTATTGTATACGGATGTATACTGGGTTACCTGATCGCTTATGTGGATGTTCCGCCCTGGATTGCAACCCTTGCAGGTTATCTTGCTTTCAGAGGCTGGGCAACAGCACTCCTTACTAAGTATACTTCAACACTTAGTATTCCTTATCCTGACAGTTTCATTAAGATCTTCTCAGGAAAGGTATTCTCTACAGCAGCAGGAACACTTAATATTCCCTGTATGGTTGTGGGAATCGTGGCAGCAGTTATTGTTGTAGTTGCAAACATAACGGGAAGAGCCGGCAAGATCAAAAAGGGTTATGAAGCAGATTCATTAGTTTCAGTTATTGTTAAGAGTGTTATTGAAGTAGCAGCAATAATCCTTATAGCATATAAGCTTGCTATGGCAGGTGGTATCCCCACAGTGCTTATCTGGGTTGTAGCAGTAGTTCTTATCTACAGCTTCATCACTGAGAAGACAAGCTTCGGAAGATACTTCTATACGATCGGTGGAAACGCTGAAGCAACCAGACTTTCAGGTGTTAATACCAAGAAGATCATGTTCATTGCTTACCTTAACATGGCAATCCTTACAGTAATAACCTCATTCGTTGTTACATCAAAGCTTCAGGCAGCTAACTCAACTTCAGGTACCAACTTCGAGATGGATGCCATCGCAGCCTGCGTTGTAGGTGGTGTATCTGCTTACGGTGGTTCAGGTAAGGTATTCGGAATGGTTATCGGAGCTACACTTATCGGTGTAATCAACCTGGGAATGTCATTCATGAACGTTGATGCTAACTGGCAGAAGGTTGTTAAAGGTATGATCATCCTGTTCGCAGTTGTATTTGATATCATTGCAAACAAGAAGAACGCTACAAAGTAGTATCATCCTGTAACGAAATTTTAATAGCAGTAAATATGAGCTCTCGGATTTTCCGGGAGCTCTTTTTATGCGCAGGGCCGCAAGATTTTTTGGAGATTTTTTGCAGTTTTAGATTAAGTAGAAGTAGACGTTGTTCATATGTTATAATAACTTTGTATGTCTATACGCGTATCAAAGCGTCTTGAAAAACGCTATAAAAAACACAGAGAACTTCATAATAAATTAAAGGAACACGCAGAGGATATCCTTAACTCCGAGAAATTTCAGTCAACCCGTGAACACATCCAGCATGGATCGATAGCCGTTCACAGACACAGCATAGACGTTGCCAAACAAAGCCTCATCATCGCTAAGGCACTTCACCTTAAGGTAAATGAGAAGGAAATGGTAAGAGGTGCACTGCTCCATGATTATTTTCTATATGATTGGCATGATGCTGAAAGAGAAAATTTTCAGAAATGGCATGGCTTTCACCATCCCGGGATAGCGCTTAAGAACGCAGATGAGGATTATGATCTGACTGATCGTGAAAAGGACATAATTGAGAAGCATATGTGGCCTCTGACCCTAAGACATGTTCCCAAATATAAGGAATCCTGGGTTGTAACAATGGCCGATAAATATTGTTCGGCACTGGAGACACTTAAATTGCGTAAGGGCGCAGCCAAGGAATATATAGAAGGAAAGCATAAAAGTCAGAATAAGAAAAATGATGATGTAGCAGCATTTCATGAGCCTGAAGCTAGAGAGCCAAAAGAGGCCAGGGCAGGTGAAGATGAATAGCATATACGAAAGCTTATCCGACTATTCATCAGAGGATGTTTATCCTTTTCATATGCCGGGACATAAGAGAAATGTTGAATTTCTAAGCGGGGAAGCTTCCTGCCTTAAAGATATGTATTCGATAGATATCACGGAGATAAAGGGCTTTGACAATCTTCATGACGCACGCGGACTTATTAAATTAGCGGAGGAGCGAGCCTCGAGTCTTTATGGCAGCTTATATACACACTTTCTTGTTAATGGAAGCACCTGCGGAATATTAAGTGCAATATCCTCCGTATCAAAAAGGGGCGACACCATAATAATAGGCCGTAACTGCCACAAGTCTGTATACCATGGGATATATCTTAATGGTCTGAAAGCGCGATATCTTTATCCTGAATATGATGAAGAATATGAGATACTGACAAAGATATCACCTGAAGATGTGAAAAAGGAGATTGAAACTGCCGAAAAGAGCGGCGAAAGAATATGCGCCGTTTTAATAACCTCCCCAAGCTATGACGGAATATCATCGGATGTTAAGAGGATAGCCGAAATCTCACATGAGCATGAAATACCTCTCATAGTGGATGCAGCTCACGGAGCACATTTCGGATTTAATGATAACTTCCCGGAGAACGCAGTAAATCTGGGAGCGGACATAGTGATCCACTCGGTGCATAAGACCATGATGGCGCCTACCCAGACGGCACTTCTTCATGTATGTACTAAACGAATAGATAATGAAAAGATTAAAAAATATCTGGGAATATACGAAACCTCTTCACCCTCATATCCTCTAATGGCAGGAATTGATTATTCTATAGCTTTCATGAAAAACTCAGGGAGAGATGCTCTTCAGAGGGTATATGAGAATTCAGAGAGAGTAAAGTCCGAATTAAAGGACCTTAAACATATTAAAATATATCCGTATTCCGAACCCGGGAAACTTGTGATCCTTATTAGGGACAAGGCAATGAATGGCAGGGAGCTTGCGGATATATTAAGACAAAAATATAAGCTTGAGTTTGAGATGGCTCAGGGAAATTATATCCTTGCAATGCTGACTCAGGGGGATAGGCATGAAGGAATCTTAAGACTTATAAGGGCTTTAAAGGAAACAGATGAGGAACTAGTGGACGGAAAAAAGGCTTCCCTTCCGTTTCTGGGTAACGAAAGACCTAAAGAGGGAATGGCTTTTTTCGAAGCCTTTGATGGGGATTCCGTTATAGTGGATATTAAAAAAGCCGCAGGCAGGATAGCAGCAGATTTTATTAATCTTTATCCGCCGGGATCGCCGCTTGTTGTTCCCGGAGAGGTAATTTCAAAAGACCTTATAGTCAAAATCTTAAGTTATCTTGAAAAGGGTTATGAATTTTCGGGAATCAAAGACAATAAAGTAAAGGTATTGATCTAAAATATGGGTAAACTGGTATATTTGATCGGCAAGAGCTCGTCAGGAAAGGACACTGTCTATAAAGAGCTTCTTAAAGAAAACGAATTTAAATTCAAGAAGGTTGTGCTCTATACGACCCGTCCCATCAGGGAAGGCGAAGAGGACGGAGTGCAGTATCATTTCGTGACAGATGAGGAATATCATAAACTTATAAGGGACGGAAAAGTGATAGAGGACAGAGCCTATCACACCTACCACGGACTCTGGAGATATTTTACCGTGGATGATGGAAAGATGGACCTTGCTCATCATAATTATCTGATCATCGGGACTCTTGAGTCATTTGCAAAAACTGCCGATTATTATGGCAGGAGGAATGTGCTTCCAATATATTTGGAACTGGATGACGGTATAAGGCTTCAGAGAGCGTTAAATCGTGAGATGCGCCAGGCAGAGCCCAAATACGAAGAGATGTGCAGACGCTTCCTTGCGGATGCAGAGGATTTTTCCGAAGAAAATATGAAAAACGCAGGCATTAATATGAGATTCAATAATGAAAACTTAAGTGAATGCCTTAAAAATATCAGAGAATATCTTTTTGAATTCGTCTGATGAGTTAAAGTATGGATATTAAAGTTAACAGCACCACACCAATTACACAGACAGAGCTTCCTAAGGCAACCCAGGATACTGATGCGAGCTTCAAGTTCACCCTGATGAGCAGGATTGATGATGCTTCACTGCAGGAGAGGCTTAACACGATGCTAAACGAGATAACCCAGCAGGGTGATAAGCTTGCAAAGCACCGTGATATAAAGGACATGAAGCGTTACAGAAGCCTCATTAAGGATTTCATGAACGAGGTTGTGTCCCGCTCCCATGAATTCAGCAGAGAAAATTTCTTAGATAAAAAGGGGCGTCACAGAGTGTACGGAATCGTGCGTCTGGTTGATGAGAACTTAGATCAACTGGCGCAGGAGCTTATGAAGGATGAACAGGATCATATGGCGATCCTAAGCAAGATAGGAGAGATCAGGGGACTGCTCCTTGATATTCTCACATAGGAGGTAAATATATGGCAAGCTTCAAGGATATAGTAGGTCAGGAACAGCTGAAGGAACACCTTCAGAATGCCATCAGATTAAACAAGGTCTCACATGCTTATATAATAAACGGAGAGCGTAACTGCGGTAAGGAATTCATGGCGAAGGCCTTTGCGAAGGCACTGCAGTGTGAGAATCCCTCTGATGCGGAAGGGTGCGATGAGTGCCACCCGTGTCACCAGGCCGAGAGTCTGAATCATCCTGATATAATCTTTGTTTCCCATGAGAAGCCGAATACCATATCAGTAAATGATATAAGGCTGCAGATCAACAACGATATCGTGATCAAGCCTTATCAGGGGCCGAGAAAGATATACATAATAAACGACGGCGAGCTTATGAATGCCCAGGCACAGAATGCTCTTTTAAAAACCCTGGAGGAGCCGCCCGAGTATGCTGTCATAATCATCCTTACCAGCAATGTGGAGATGTTCCTTCCCACGATACTTAGCCGCTGCATAGTGCTTAACTTTAAGCCTGTTGCTGATGATCTTATTAAGGAATTCCTGATGAGCAAGATGCAGATTCCGGATTACAAGGCAGAGATCTGTGTGGCATTTGCCAGGGGAAATGTTGGAAAAGCAAGGCTCCTTGCCAAGTCAGAGGAATTTGACAAGGTAAAGGAGGAGGCTCTTTCGCTTCTTAAAAACATAAATGATATGGAGATTCACGAAGTTGTAGCCGCCATCAAAAAGATCGGTGAATACAAATTCGATGCCAATGATTATCTTGATATCTTTTCAATATGGTACAGGGATATGCTTCTTTTCAAGGCAACCCATGATGCCAACGGACTTGTATTTCGAGACGAACTTCAGTATATTAGGAAGGCGGCGGACAGAAGCACCTATGAGGGCATCGAAACCATAATAGATGCACTTGAGAAGTGTAAACAGAGAATAAGAGCGAATGTTAACTTTGATCTTTCCATGGAGCTTCTGCTTCTCACGATCAAAGAAAATTAAAGAAATTTAAAAGTCATTTGAGGTTTATAGATAGAAATACGGAGGTATATAGATATGACTAAAGTTATAGGAGTAAGATTCAGAACTGCCGGAAAAATATATTTTTTCGCACCCGGTGAGCATGAGGTCAAAAGAGGAGACCATGTAATAGTTGAAACAGCCCGGGGCGTGGAATACGGCACAGTGGTAGGAGATCCCAGAGAGGTAGCTGATGAAGAGGTGATCCAGCCTCTTAAGCCTATTCTTCGTATCGCCACAGAAAAGGATGATGAGCAGGCTCTTGCCAATAAAGATAAAGAAAAGGAGGCTTTCAAGGTCTGCCTTGAGAAGATACGTAAGCATGAGCTTGATATGAAGCTTATCGATGCCGAGTATACCTTTGATAATAACAAGGTACTTTTCTATTTCACCGCAGACGGAAGAGTAGACTTCAGAGAGCTTGTTAAGGATTTGGCATCAGTGTTCAGGACCAGGATAGAGCTTCGTCAGATCGGAGTAAGGGACGAGACAAAGATAAGGGGCGGTATCGGAATCTGCGGAAGACCCCTATGCTGCCATGCGCACCTTTCTGATTTCATTCCGGTATCCATTAAGATGGCTAAGGAGCAGAATCTTTCACTTAATCCCACAAAGATATCCGGTGTGTGCGGAAGGCTCATGTGCTGCCTTAAGCATGAAGAGGATACCTATGAGGAACTTAACAGGAACCTTCCCAATGTGGGTGATTTCGTTACGACCTCAGATGGAAAGAAGGGTGAGGTTCATTCCGTAAATGTGCTTCGTCAACTTGTTAAGGTCATCGTTGAAGAGGACGGCGAGAAGGAGATCCAGGAATACAAGGTAGCCGACTTAAAGTTCAAGAGACGTAAGCACTACAATAAGAACGATGTGTCAGATGAAGATTTGAAGGAGCTTGAGAAGATGGAAAGAAATGACCGTAAATCCAAGCTTGATGATAACTAATATGGAACTTAATCCGGGCGAGAGAATAGATGACCTGCAGATAAGAGGACTTAAGATCATCCAGAATCCGGAATATTTCTGTTTCGGCATAGATGCAGTTCTCCTTTCCTATTATGCGAAGGTGAAGGATGGATCTTCATGTATTGATTTAGGTACGGGAAACGGTGTGATACCGCTTCTTCTTTCTGCGAAGACCAATGCCAAATCTCTTAAAGGTCTGGAGATCCAGAAGGAAAGCATATCTTTGGCCGAAAGAAGTGTTCTTCTTAATAACCTTGGTGAAAAGATATCGATCATAGAGGGCGACATTAAGAATGTTAAAGAGATGTTCCAGGGCTCAAGCTTTGATGTTGTTACAACCAATCCTCCCTACATGAGCGAGAATCACGGACTTACGAATCCGGAATCGGTGAAGGCAATAGCAAGGCACGAGATCAAATGCTCTCTCGAGGATGTGATAAGCGCTTCCCAATATCTTTTGCGCCCACAGGGAATGTTCTATATGGTACACAGACCCCACAGGCTGGTGGATATATTCTCGCTGATGCGTGAGTATGGGATAGAGCCGAAGCGGGTGAGGTTCGTTCACCCCTATGCGGATAAGGAACCGAACATGGTGCTTATCGAGGGAATGCGGGGCGGAAGGCCTAACCTTATTGTGGAACCTCCGCTTGTTGTGTATGACGCCCCCGGCAAATATACTGATGAGATAATAAATATATACGCTAATGCGTAGAAGATAAGAAAATGCAGGGAATATTATATCTGGTGGCAACTCCAATAGGAAATTTAGGTGATATGACCGAGAGGGCGATCGAAACTCTTAAGGAAGTTGATCTTATTGCCGCGGAGGATACCAGGAACAGCATAAAGCTGCTCAATCATTATGAAATAAAGACCCCGATGACTGCCTATCATGAGCATAATAAATACGAAAAGGCAGATGAACTTGTACATAAGCTCCTTGAGGGGACAAATATAGCAGTTATAACCGATGCGGGAACACCGGGAATTTCGGATCCGGGAGAGGTACTTGCAAGAAAGGCCCTTGATAACGGGATTCGTGTGACCACGCTTCCGGGGTGCTGCGCATGCATCAATGCACTTATTATATCGGGACTTCCCACCAGAAGGTTCTGCTTTGAAGCGTTTCTTCCTTCTGATAAGAAGGAGAGGAAGCAGGTACTTGATGAGCTTAAGACTGAGACCAGGACCACCATCATATATGAAGCCCCTCATCACCTTATAAAGACACTCAATGAGCTTTATTCTGAACTGGGAGACAGACGTCTTACCATAGTTAAAGAGCTTACGAAGAAGTTCGAAAATATAAAGGAAACCACCTTAAGTGAGGCACTACTCTTCTATGAGAACAATGAGCCGAGAGGTGAGTATGTTCTGGTACTTCAGGGAGTAGACAGGCAGGAATTGGTACTTAAAGAGATTGGAAAATGGGAAGAGATGTCCATTGAGGATCACCTTAAAATGTATTTGGACGAGGGCGATGATAAGAAGGAAGCCATGAAAAAAGTGGCGAAAGACCGCGGAATTTCGAAGCGTGACGTCTATCAGGCCTTGATTTAAGAGGATTTTAATAACATTAATTATCAAAACCCCTTGAATTTCCTTAAAAAAATAGGAAATTGGTACTTGTTTTCGAAAATGAATACGAGTAATATGATATTAGAAAAGTATGGTACTTTAGTATGGATTTGTATCCATGGAAGGAAGTGATTAGATGAAGAATCAAAAGAAAATAACGATCATCACATCAATTTCACTTGCTGTTGTTATGGTTGCCAGTGCGATAGCACTGTTTGCATCACCTGTTAAGGGCGGAGAGGTTCTTGACCAGGATGTTGCCAGAAGAGATAAGAGCGCTTCCGATGACGGAATGGTTTATATCGATCCCGATATTGTTGCTTTAGCAGGACAGCTCAGCGGAACAGTTGAGTCACAGGCAGCAGCCAGAAGTGCATTTGATAAGATCAATGAGCAGAGGACAGCAGCAGGCTTAGGAACCCTGACCTGGAGTAATGGTCTTGAACAGGCATCAGAGGTTCGTGCAGTAGAAGCATCTGAGTTATGGTCTCATAACCGTCCTGATGGAACTGAATACTGGACAGTTAACAGTAACATCGTATACGGTGAGAACCTTGCAAAGGGTTATTCTACAGCAGATGAGGCTGTTACAGCCTGGATGAACTCTTATTCACACAGAGATAATATTCTCTACAGCGATTTCAAAACAGCAGCGATCGCCATTCACATCAGCAATGGCCAGTACTACTGGGCTAATGAATTCGGATATTAGGATACAGATCATACTTTAATAAATCAGGGCCATTCCATTTGGAATGGCCCTTTGTTTATGTTATAATCATCAATAGTCATCCTAAAAGGACATATGAGGGACGGGGTGATAACGGAGGAATATATGAAGAAGGAAACTTTAAGGCTTCTGCTTAAGATCGTACTGGGTGTTGCTATCGTGGCTTTCATAGCTTCGATCGTAGGAATTTACGTTACGATGAAGCAGTATAGTGACAGTATTAGTGAGTATAAGAATCTGGAACAGTATGTATCAATAGATAATGCGCCTGCTGTTACTGAAGAGGAAGTAACTAAAGAAATACCTGCTGAAGAATCTCAGGCAGATGAGATTGAAGAGGAGACCGTAGAGGAAGAATCCCTTATAGATGTTGATTTTGACATGGATTTTGAGTCTCTTAAAGCTATTAATTCAGATGTAATCGGCTGGATATATTATGAGCCCATAGAGCTTAGTTACCCTGTAGTTCTTGACAGAGGTGATGATTTCTACGAGAATTACAGCTTCGAGCTTGAGAAGAATGTGGCAGGAGCGATCTTTATGGATTATGCCTGCAGATCCGATTTCGGAAGCTTCAATACCATCATCTACGGACATAATATGCGTAACGGCACCATGTTCGGTTCGCTTAAGAAGCTTATTAACGATACCTCAATTATAGAGGCTAATCCGTATTTCTATACTTTCACGGAGGATAAGGTATTCATGTACAAGATAGTCTGTGTATACTACACACCTGCAGGATCACAGACATACAATGTCCAGCTTGAATACACTGATGATGACAAGCAGGCGTATGTTGATTACATGAATAATCAGGCTGTATACAGGGATGAGGAATTCTTCAGCAGCCCTGTAACGGAAGATACAAGGATAGCAACACTGTCAACCTGTCATGGTCTTCACAGTGGTAACAGAACCGTTGTACACGGAGTTTTAGTTGCCGAGGAGGAGAGATAAGGAATTATCGATCTCAGGCTCTGAGACGGTGATCACGTTGAAACTCTTAAGAGCGTAGTTTTTTCCATCAGATGGATTAAGATCTGCGATCACGGAAAGAGACTGGTTTTCATTAATAGGATATGTTTTTTCAAAGGAGTTGTCCGAAGAAGAGGACGACTCCTTTTTTATTTCGGAAAGGTCCTTATAGGCACAAGAAACAGCGTTATAGTATGCACTCGACCTGTCAGCTAAGCGTTTTGAAAGACGGTAGTCGGCACTTGCAGATGCAACTGAAAGTCCGGCAAAGCTAACTAAAGTCATGATGATCACTATGACGAGGATGGATGAAGCGCCGATATTAAGATTAAAGTTATTTGTTTTTTTCATATTATTTTCAAGTTGCTATTTTTTTAAATAAGATGCAGTAATGGAGTATATGGTTTCGCCGGAGTAGATTTTATCAAAGGAAATCTCTTCCGTCAGAAGTCCGGTTTCGGTATTTGTGCTTACGGTATTGGTAAGGACATAAGAGGCCAGAGCTTCTTCGCAGGGCTCAAAGTCCTCATCGTAATATGTTTTTGCGTCTTTAAGCTCTCCGTTAAGGCCGTAGAACTCTTCGGCTACAGACTCACAGGCGATAACTGCATGATTAAGTTCAACACTTGACCGGCTCAATGAATGGCTTTTAATGAAAAGCTGCACACAAACCGCAGCGGCAATCGCAAAGAACAGCACCGACATTATGAGCTCCATCAGGAAGAGGCTTGATTTAGAGGAACCTTTATTCATTATCGGCACCTCCAGTCTTAATTGAAGCAAAGAACTCGTAGCTCTCATCGTCAGTCATGATTATATTAAACTTAAAGAGAGAGTCTGATATCTTTTCAATGGAAAAATCATTAACTTCAAGTATCTCCTGGCCGGCATCTGCAGAAAGGGTGATATCGGAACGCACCATAAGCTCGCGGAGTACCCCATTATGCTCATAAATATATGTTTCATATTCTATATCATTAACTAAAGAGGTGATGAGCAGGGCTTCTTCTCCATCAAGAGAAGCTATGCTTATCGCTCCATCTGAATCTGACTGGCGGATCTTTTCGTTTATGTAGGCTACGGCGGTGCGGGAATTAAAGTTTGAGCCCATGTTTGACATGGTCTTAGAGTATATATTTGCACCAATTGAAATTATAAATATAGCGGAAACGACAAAAGCGCCGAAAAGCGCAAGCACGAATAATACATCAATTATATGTTTGTTATCTTTTTCTCTCATTGGGACTCCTTAGTGAGGATCGTCACCTCGGGGCGCATGTTGGAGGCAACAGGCTGATAATCCACGAAAAACAGATCCTCATCGTAGGTCAGGCCATAATGCTCCTTAAGATAATCAAGTGAAGGAGGATAATATCCCTCCACAGCATAGCAATGAAGGATGTCACGGTTAAGTGCATCCGAAAGAGAATCCTTCTGTCTTTCAACGGTAGTGGTATCAACTGAAGAGGTCAGAAGGAAAAAGACAACAATGAAGACAACCGCAAGCAGAAGATAAATATATCGTGCTTTCGGGTTTTGGTCTGAATGTTTAGTTTCGTTAGTAGTAAATCTGTGCATATTATCCGATGCTTGACATTATTCCCATAAGCGGAAGCAGTACTGAAAGAAGTATGATGCCGACTATGAGGGAAAGTATTATTACAAGGGTGGGCTCGATGATCGAGACCATTTTCCTAAGATGCTTTTCGGTGGCGTCCTCGTAATGAAGTGAGATATACTTCATTGCCTGCTCGGCATATCCTGCCTTGAAGGCAACTGCGATCATTCTGGTATAAAGATTTGAGAAGATATTCGCATTTGCTATGGCCTCAGCCATATTATCGTGGGCAGACATATCCTCACGCAGAAGCTTTATCTTTGCTTCCATCTCTTTATTTTCGACTAATTCCTCAACCATATCGAGAGCGTGAAAAATGTCCATGCCGCTTGAAAAGGCAAGATATAAACCTGATGCAAAGCGGGAGCGGGCTATATTAAGATAGAACTCCGCAGTTGGAGGGAAGGATGTTAAGAAATTATGAATCCTGTGCCTTACAGTATTGTTCTTAACAAGGATTATTCCCAGGATGACGAGGATGCAGAGCAAAATGGTAAAGCCGAGAGCATACTTTGAAAGTACAGAGCCTATATTCATGAGCTTTTCTGCGAAGGGATCCATTTCGGCACCAAGCTGTGCAAATACCTGCTTAAATATGGGAAGAACCTTAACTATAAGCACGATTATGATAAAGAACATCATAGCTATCATGATTAGGGGATAGGATACAGCCGAACGGATAGTCTCGGACATCTCATCCTCACGCTCGTAATAGTCTGCAAGGGAATCAAGGACAGTATCAGTGTTGCCGGATTCTTCGCCAAGTGAGATGAGTCTCGTCACATATTGTGGAAAAACATTGGTTTCTTCAAGAGCCTGGTGGAAATTAAGTCCATGGCTGCAGCTTTCCGAGATCTGAGAAAGAAGGGCTTTTCCTTCTTCGCTTATCGTGTCCTCGCGCAATATGTCCATTCCCTCTGCCGGGGTGATGCCGGCCTTAATAAGGATAGAGGTCTGTCTGCAGAAGGATGCTATTTCGCTGTTAGTAAGTGTTGTGGTCTTTTTAGACATATAGGAAAATCTCCGTGCTTTAATATATGTATTTAGTGAGGTAGTTTTCTCCGTCGCCGATAAAGGATATAAGTTCCTCATCTGAGGCGCTTGATGCATAGGTGGGGTCCATTAAAGACCAGGACTCACCGTCAAACTCGATGATACCGTTGATCCATCCGATTCCTTCGGCGTAAGTTGAGATCCAGGCATGATATGCGTTTCCGGCATAGCCGACCTCCATCCTGGTGGGAATGCGCTGGGACCTTAGCATTGCCGTCATAAGGGATGCATAGTCAAGACAAATGCCTGTCTTGGTCTCAAGAGTTTCATCAATATCAGGAATATAGCCGCTTTCAACGTTTTCGGCCTTTTCCTGGTCGTAGGTTATATTGGCAATGATATAATCATATACCTTGTCGATCGCTTCAAGATCATCGTGAGCATCCGAAACAAGCTCGCTTGCTAAAGAGACAGCCTCATTGTCCTTAGTGAATTTAACGTACTGGTTAGGATAAAGAAATGCGCCAAGCTCATCCGTTACGTTAAAGTCGAAAAAGTCAGAATAAGCTGTTGCATACTGTGAGCCCTCCACATTTTCGTAGAGGCCTATGGTATAAGTCCCGTTTCCCGCTGAAATAGGGAAAGTCTCCGCATTGTTGTCATGTATATCATAGGTATAGGTCATATAGTCAGGGCCTGTTATCTGAAGCTTAACGTTTTCGTTATTTCCAAGATACTTAATAACGACATAGCCCTCGGAAACGTTGGAAGCATCTATTGATGCAAGCTCATTTCCGTAGGTAATGGTTCCGGGAGCTTCTGGGACGAGGCAGACGGGGGTGTTATCACGTATGGTTTCAGAGTCGGAAACATATTCCTCGTGCTTAGAGGAGCATGCACTAAGCATAAGTGCAGATATAAGCGCTATTAAAATAAGCATTAAATTAGTGCGAAAAATGCGAAAAGACATACAGTAATTATAGTATAGAAAAGATGAATTTTAAAGGCGAGGGAATCTTCGGAAATCGGGAAAATACGGAAAACTATGGTAAATTAGAAAAAAGATGCTATAATTTACTTTGAATGTTTGCACATTAAATGAGGTATTTATGAGTTTTCCCATTATAAAAGAAAAGGATAAAGTTCTTTTAATATGTGATTCAGCCAATTCCTTTATGGTAAAGGCGATAAAAGACGGAATAACAAATGCCGGATATGAATGCCAGACGGTTATTAATTCGGTTCAGGTTCTCTCTGATATAGATAAGCCGGAATTCATATTTTTATATCTTGATGAGAATGTGGATTTTAATTCAGAGGAATTCATATATATCAGGGATTTCTGCGTTGAGGATGATAAGAAACTCTTCCTTGTTGGATATGACTCGGATATTGTTGAATGCAGAAAGATATTCCCGGATGAGGTGATCGCAGGAACCTTCAAGCGTCCCATAGATGCAAGGGCAATAGGCGATGAACTCAATTCAATAGTCGAAAAGAGCAATCTTACGGCTAACAAGAAGCATATCCTTGTGGTTGACGATTCGGGAACGATGTTAAGGACCATTAGGGACTGGCTTTCAGACAAATATAAGGTCTCTGTTGTTAACTCAGCAACAAGTGCCATATCTTTCCTGGCAACTAACTATCCTGACCTGGTGCTTCTTGATTATGAGATGCCGATTTGTTCCGGTCCCCAGATGCTTCAGATGATCCGTTCCGAGGCACGTACCGCGAACCTTCCGGTTATCTTCCTTACGGCACATGGCGAGAGAGAGTCGGTTCAGAATGTTCTGGAGCTTAAGCCCGACGGATATCTGCTTAAAACAATGTCACATGAGAAGATAGTTGCTTCAATAGACAGTTTCTTCCAGACGCAGAAGGCCAAGAAGATATAATAGATATAGTGTGATGCGAGCCTGCTAATATAGCAGGCTCTTTTAACAAGAGCATATGACAGAAGTTTTATTTTTGACAAACAATGAAAATGCGATACCGTTGTATGAATGGATAAGTGAGCGGGCTAAGACTCTTCTTTTTAAGGAAAGGCTTGATCTTGAGACACTTAAAGATATAGCTCCGTCGCTGGTTGTCAGCTACAATTACAGATATATAGTTCCTGCAGACTGCATTGAATATATGGGAAAGAGGATAATAAATCTCCACACCTCGTATCTTCCCTGGAACAGGGGTTCAGCTCCCAATATTTTCAGTCTCATAGAGGATTCGCCAAAGGGTGTTACGATCCATGTGATGAGTGCAGGTCTCGATACCGGTGATATCATCTGCCAGCGGGAGGTTTCATTTGACCTTGATAAGGATACCCTTAAGACCAGTTATGATAAGCTCAATTCCGAGATAACCGATCTTTTTAAGGAAAACTGGGAAATGTTAAAGTCAGGTGATTATGAGGGGATTAAGCAGACAGGCACCGGAAGCTATCACACCATGAAGGATCTTGAAGCCTACAGGGCAAAGATAGATTTTGACTATGATGATACACTTAGGGATTTCATTAAAAAGGTAAGGGAAAATATATGAGTATGAAGAATATCGGTAAGGATAAAGTATATATCATCGCTGAGATGAGCGCCAATCATGCAGGAAAGATAGAAAATGCCTTCGAAATAGTCCGTCAGGCTGCCAAAGCCGGAGCGGACTGCGTGAAGATCCAGACCTATACCGCAGATACGCTTACCATTCCCTGCGACAAGCCTGAGTTTAAGATACACGGAGGCTTATGGGACGGATATACATTCCACGAACTTTACGGAGCTGCGTACACACCCTGGGAATGGCAGGATGATATTAAAAAAGAATGTGAAAAATGCGGAGTCGATTTTCTTTCCACACCCTTCGACAATACGGCAGTTGATTTCCTTGAAGGACTTTCGGTTGAGGCATATAAGATAGCTTCCTATGAGCTTGTGGATATTCCGCTTATCAAGTATGCGGCCTCTAAGGGAAAGCCCATGATAATCTCCTGCGGAATGGGCTCAGAGGAAGAGATAGAGGATGCGGTTAATGCCTGCAGGAGCGTAGGAAATGACCAGATAGTTCTCCTTAAATGCTGCAGTGAATACCCTGCAAAGATAGAGGATATGAACCTTGGCTTGATCCCTGTTATGAAGAACAGATTCAATGTAACGGTGGGACTTTCGGATCATTCAGCAGGCTATGAGGCTGCGACTTTAGCCGTGGCAGCAGGTGCCAGAGTTATAGAGAAGCACGTAATGCTTGATTCGGCAGAGGATAATCCGGATAAGGGCTTTTCCATGACCATGACTGAATTTAAAGAGATGGTTGATATGGTGAGAAGAACGGAGATAATCCTGGGAAGCGGCGAGTTCAAGCTTCCTGAAAAGGAGGAGGCCGGAAAGTTCTGGAGAAGATCCCTTTATGCGGTAAAGGATATTAAAAAGGGAGAGGTATTAACAAGCGAGAATGTCAGGTCCATAAGACCTGCCTACGGTCTCGAGCCCAAATATTACGAAGAGATCCTGGGAAAGAAAGCCCTGTGTGACATAGAATACGGAACCGGACTTAAAAAGGAAATGATCGATCTATGAAAGAACTTTATATAAGGGCTGACATGAATGCGGAAATAGCAACAGGTCATGTCATGCGATGCCTTTCCATAGCGGACGCTGCCGCAAAGATGGGGATAAAGTGTATCTTTATAGCTGCGGATGAAAATCCGAAGTCTGTGATTGAAGGTAGAGGGCATGACTTCATCTGTCTTCACACTGACTGGCATAACAAGGAAAGCGAGCTTCCCGCCCTTAAAGAGATAATAATTAAAAATGAAGTTAAGCACCTAATCGTTGACAGTTATGAGGTGACAACTGCGTACCTAAGGGCGCTTAATGAGATCACCGATGTTAGCTATATCGATGATGTGGATGCGATGGAATACCCGGTAAATAAGATAATCTGCTATTCAAGATATGCGGATGAATTCAAGGATTCCGTGAATTACCGGGGATCGGAGCTGATCCTGGGAAATGAGTATACTCCCATAAGGGATCTGTACATCGGAATGCCCCCTAAAGAAATAAGTAATAGTATAAGACATGTTCTTCTTCTGTCGGGTGGGTCTGATTCCTGCCATGCCATAAAGAAGATCCTTTCGGTGTTTGAAGACCTTAAGGATATAGACGTGCAGGCAATATGCGGCAGGTTCAATCCTGACAGGGATGAGCTCATGGAAAAATATAAAAACAGCGAAAACATATATCTTTGTGACCAGCTGGAAAACTTAAAAGAGGCCATGGTAAAAGCGGATGTTGCAATATCTGCAGGAGGATCCACATTAAATGAACTTTGTGCCGTGGGGACTCCTACCATTACATATTCCTTTGCGGATAATCAGGTGCCGGGAGTTTCGAGACTTCATAAGGACGGCATCATGGATTGCGCAGGAGATTTAAGATATGATGACGTGCCTTCAAAGGTACTTAAGCTTCTTAAAAAATATGACGATCCCGCATTTCGTAAGGAACGCTCCCATATCATGCAGGAGATTATCGATGGCAGAGGGGCGGAAAGAATAGTAAGGAGAATTTTTAAATGATAGAGATACTTAAAGCGATATTGTTCGGAATAGTGGAGGGTGTCACAGAGTGGCTCCCCATAAGCAGTACCGGACACATGATAATCTTAAATGAGTTCGTGACACTTAATGTTTCCGATGAGTTCTACAGCATGTTCGAGGTGGTCATCCAGCTGGGCGCTATACTTGCGGTAGTAGTGCTTTTCTGGACAAAGATATGGCCCTTCGGCAAAAAGAACAACAAAGCTCCCCTTTCGGAAAGCGGCTTTGGGGCTTATATCAAAAAGGATATCTTTGTTCTGTGGTTCCACATACTGGTATCCTGCATACCGGCAGCGGTTATAGGACTTCTTTTTGACGAACTCTTCGAGGAACTTTTTTATAATTACACCACCGTTGCAATAATGCTGATACTTTTTGGTATCGCGTTTATAGTGGTTGAGAATATTAATAAGGGAAAGAGCGCAAAGATAACCTCAATTGCGGATATCAGCTACACAACGGCGCTTCTCATAGGTATTTTCCAGCTGATCGCTGCTATATTCCCCGGAACTTCAAGATCAGGAGCTACCATCGTAGGTGCCCTCCTTATAGGAGTTGCAAGATCGGTTGCTGCTGAATATACATTCTATCTGGCCATCCCTGTTATGCTGGGAGCAAGTCTTCTTAAGCTTGTTAAATTCGGATTCTCATTTACCGGACTTGAACTTGCGATTCTGCTTGTGGGAATGGTGGTTGCCTTCGTGGTTTCATTATTCGTAATAAGATTCCTTATGGGTTATATAAGGAAGCATGATTTCAAGGTATTTGGTTACTACAGGATAATCCTGGGAGTACTGGTACTGATCCTGGGAATCGTGGGAGTCATTTAGTTATGAGATATCCTTCTTTTTTAAAGCCGGGTGACAGGGTCGGCTTTATAGCGCCCTCCTTTGGGGCAGTGATGGAGCCTTACCATACTCTCTTTTTAAACACCGTTAAGAAGTTTGAGGACATGGGCTATAAAACAGTGCTTGGGCCTAACTGCTTTATGGATAAGGGAATAGGAAAGAGCAATACACCTGAAAAGTGCGCTGAAGAGATAAATGAGTTCTTCACTGAAAATAAATGCGATATCATAATCTCCTGCGGTGGCGGCGAGACCATGTGTGAGGATCTGCCATTCGTTGACTTCGACGCAATAGCATCCCACACTCCCATATGGTATCTGGGGTATTCGGATAATACGAACTTAACAGCCCTTCTTCCCACGCTTGCAGATACTGCAGCCATATACGGGCCCTGCGCTTCGAGCTTTGGAATGGAGCCCTGGCATAGTGCTATAGAGGATGCGTTTTTACTTCTTAAGGGTGAGAAGCTTACCTTTAAAAACTATGATCTCTGGGAAAAAGAAGATCCTAAAAGCGATGATATCTTTGCACCATACAATGTAACTGAGCCCTTTGATATGAAGATATATGATCCTCTTAAAGATGGGTATGTAAGTGAGGCCGCATTCTCGGGCCGGGTTATCGGAGGGTGTCTTGACTGCCTTCAGAATCTTTGCGGAACGGGCTTTGATAAGTTTGTTTCCTTCGGAGAAAAATATAGGGATGATGGGATAATCTGGTTCTTTGAGGCCTGCGACCTTAATCCCATGGGAATAAGACGAGCCCTCTGGCAGCTTGATAATGCAGGGTGGTTTCGGCATATTAAAGGCTTCCTTGTTGGAAGACCTCTTCAGATCGATGCAGACGGAATGGGCTTTGACCGCTTCAGTGCCGTTACCGGTGTGCTTCAAAAATATAAGGTCCCCATACTTTTTGACCTTGATATAGGGCACCTGCCGCCGATGATGCCTATGATAACCGGAGCAATGGCAGATGTAAAAGCCTTGAATAATGAGATAAAAATAAGCTACAGATTGGAGTGATCCGGTCTGTAGTTTTTTATTTGCAGGGATAATTTGCAGGGATAACTTGCAGACTGTGGTTTGCCCCTGCGGTCCGCACATCCGATCAGGAAAGATGAACATATGAATAAATATTCATATTTCTATTGACATTATAATGAAGACCCCCTATAATCGATAGTTAGAAATAACTAACCCACGAACAAGAGTTAGTCTAAACTAACAAATGATAGTTAAGAGCGTATAGCGAGCATTATCTTAACATTATCGAAACAGAAAGGCAGGAACAAAATGAGTTTCGTAGAGATCAGTAATATCAAAAAGCACTATGGACAGGGCGAGAGCCTGGTGAACGTCTTAAATGGTGTAAATATCAGTATTGAGAAGGGGGAGATGTGTGTTCTCTTAGGACCTTCTGGATCCGGCAAGTCAACCCTCCTTAATATCATAGGAGGAATAGATTCGGCCGACGAAGGATATATTTCCATAGACGGTGAGAAGACGGCAGATATGAACGAGAAGAGGCTGACTGAATACAGAAGAAGCCATCTTGGATATGTTTTTCAGATGTACAATCTGATCCCCAATCTTAATATCCGTGAAAATATAGAGGTTGGAGCATACCTTAGCAACAGCCCTCTTGATACTGAGGAGCTTTTGCATACACTGGGGCTTTATGAGCACAGACATAAGCTTCCCAGCCAGCTCTCCGGCGGTCAGCAGCAGAGATGTTCAATAGGAAGAGCGATAGTTAAGAATCCAGACATTCTGCTTTGCGATGAGCCCACAGGAGCCCTTGATTACAATACCTCCAAGGAAATCCTCAAGCTGATCGAGGACATTAACAAGAAATACGGAAATACCATAATAATGGTTACTCATAATGATGCGATAAAGAACATGGCAGACAGAGTGGTAACACTTCGTGACGGAATGGTTCGTAAGAACTATAAGAACGAGACGAAGATTTCCGCTGAAGAGCTTGATTGGTAGTTAGGAGACATTATGAAGAACCCATTAAGAAAAAGATACTTAAGAGAGCTTAAGTCGGATTTCGGAAAATATCTGGTAATAGCTCTTTTCATGATAATGCTGATCGGAGCAGTATCCGGATATCTGGTTGCTGCAAATAGCATTGAGACCACCTTCTATGAAGGCGTGGATAAATATAATCTTGAAGACGGACATATAGTTTTTTCAAAGGTGCCTGAGGCTTCCCTCCTTGAAGAAATAGAGGAAAAGGGTGATCTGAAGCTTTATGACCTTGAATATGTTGAAGAGGATACTGACAGTGAGGGAACAACCTTAAGGATATTCAGAAAGAGAACTGATATAAATACTGAATGCCTGATGGAGGGCGCATTCCCGGAGGGTACAGATGAGATAGCAGTCGACAGGTTATACGCCCAGTACCATGATCTTTCGATTGGAGATACCATTCCCATAAACGGCAAAGATATTAAAATTTCAGGGCTTGTAGCTTTGGTTGACTACGGATGTCTTTTTGAAAATAATTCGGACATGATGTTCAGCATCGAAACCTTCGGCGTGGGTGTCATGACAGACGAAGGATATGATGCCCTCAATAGCGCTCATGTATACAATTGCTATGCCTGGAAATACAACACGCCCTGCAAGGATGAGACTGAGAAGAATTCCCGCTCAGAGGACCTGATGGATGTACTTGAGGATGTGATAAAGAAATACGATACCTCAATAGTACAGGCTGAGGTTGATGATCTGTATGCCGAGGCTAATGAGCTTAGTGATGAGCTCCAGGCGGAATTTGACAATGCAACAGATGAAATAAAGGAAAAGACAGAAAAAGCCTCAAAGGATGCTGCAACAAAGGCTGTAAATTCCCTTACAACCGAAGATAAGATGACTCTCTTTATGCAGGGAGCATCGAACGAGGACTACGTAAAATATGCCGCCGAAAAGCAGGGAACAACCATTGAAGGCCTGGTTGCCAAGGAACTTGGCACAACACTTGAAGCTCTTGAGGATTTCGAGGATGCGGTAGAGGATATTGAGTCAAAGATGGATTCCGTGGGAGCCGATAAGGAAGCTCCGGTCATAAGTCTTGATGATGACGAAGAGTATGAAAATGATATGGACTTTTCTCTTGATGAGATAAGGGATATCGTTGATAAGCTTGATAAAACGGGGCTTTATGATGTTAAAAACATAAACAGCATACTTGATGAACTTGAGGGGCTTATGGATTATGAGTTCGATGAGGAGAAGCTTCTTGATATAGACGGCTATCAGGCAGAATATGACAACAAGGCAATTAATTACTGCATGGATGATATGGGCGGCGACAAGCCGATGTTCATATTATTTGATTACATAGTTGTAGTGATAATCGCTTTTGTATTTGCAGTTACCATATCAAATACCATAGCCAAGGAAGCAGGAGTTATAGGAACTCTGCGTGCATCAGGTTATACAAGGGGTGAGCTTACAAGGCACTATCTCTTTATGCCTCTCCTGGTAACCGTTATAGCATCAATAATCGGAAACATACTGGGATACACCGTATTCGTGGAAATGATGAAGGAAGTTTTCTATAACAGCTTCTCACTTGCCACCTACGAATCACTGTTTAATTCGGAAGCCTTCATGTATACAACGGTTATACCGCTCATACTGATGATTATAATTAACCTGGTCACACTTACAACGAAGCTCAAGCTTTCGCCTATTAAATTCCTTCGCCATGAGCTTGCAGCCAAGAAAAAGAGACGCGCCGTTCTGCTTAATAAGAAGTGGCCCTTCCTTACAAGATTCAGGCTCCGTATCCTTTTCCAGAATATCCCGGCATATATAACGCTTGCCTTCGGAATATTCTTCGGAGGAGTAATATGTGTATTCGGTCTCATGTTCGGACCGCTGCTTACAGATTTCGGTGATCTAATTGTTGAAGAAAAGATATCTGATTATCAGTATGTTCTGATGGACCAGATAGAAACTGAAACCGAAGGTGCTGAAAAGTACTGTATAACCGGTCTTGATTCAATGATGGACGGGTATCTTACAGATGAGGTAAGTATATACGGAATCGAAGAGGATTCTTCATATATCACCAAGGATATACCGGAGGGTGAGGTCCTGGTATCTGAAGGAATACTTAAAAAATACGGTCTTAATAAGGGAGATACATTAACCCTTAAGGACCAGTATTCCGATAAGACCTATGACTTCAAGATCGCAGATACCTATTCCTACAGCGCATCTCTGGCAGTATTCATGAACAGAAATGAATTTAATGAATGCTTTGATGAAGAGGATGATTACTTTACCGGATATTTTTCAAATAATGTTATCGAGGATATAGAAAGTGATGATGTGGCAACGGTAATAACCGCATCAGATCTTAAAAAGGTTGCCGACCAGCTTAATGAGTCACTTGGTTCATTCATGGTGCTCTTTAAGTATTTCGGAGTCATAATGCTGGTGCTCCTTATATACCTTATGACCAAGCAGGTAATAGAAAAGAACATGCAGTCAATTGCAATGACTAAGATCCTGGGCTTCAGAAATAAGGAGATTTCAGGCCTTTACCTCGTAATAACCTGCATAGTAGTAGTGGTTTCACTTATAGTTTCCATACCGCTTATAGATATCATATTAAGGCTCATGTTTGAAAAATATCTTTATACCGAGATATCAGGATATATCCCTTACATAGTAGATAAGATGTGCTATGTATGGATGACGGTATTCGGAATCTTAAGCTTTGTATTCGTTGCCGTATTTATGATGGTAAAGATAAGCAGGATCGAAAAGAGCGAAGCTCTTAAAAATGTAGAATAAAAATAAAGCCCGGGTTTTACCCGAGCTTGTGGAAAATCGGCATTCTTCTCTCAAAGGTTGCATAGTGCGTAAAGCCGCAGTCAAGAAGAACCTTTTCCGCACGGTCGAAGCCGTCCGCGATGTGAGATACATCGTGGGCGTCTGAACCGACCGTTATAAGTTCCCCGCCAAGCTTCCTGTATCTTTTAAGGATGTCCATGCAGGGATTTAATTCCTTCATATTGTTTCTGATCGCGCCGGTATTAAGCTCCAGCGCTCTTCCCATATCCGTAAGCTTAATAAGTATAGGGTCTATAACGTCCTTATATTTGTCATAAGAATAATCCTTATCCTTCTCATATCCGTATCTGACTATATAATCAAGGTGTCCCAAAGTATCGAACTTAGAAAAGGCATTAATATCCTTAAGCACCTCTTCAAAGTATCTCCGGTAGAGTTCTTCATCCGTAAGATCCTTAAAGTCATCCCTGAAATAGGGATCCTTTCGATCAATAATGTGGACGCTTCCTATTATGAAATCAAAGTCGCAGGATGCAGCATAACGGTCAAGCAAAGGCCCTAAATGGGGCTGCATGCCAAGCTCAACCCCTAAGGTTACCTTGATCTTATCTTTATATTTATCCCTGAGTATTAGAAGGTCATAAAGATATGAGTCAAGATTAAGCTGGAAGGAGCCCTCCGGATTATGCTCATCATAGGGGAAATCCGGGTCGTGGTGCTCGGTAAAACATATATTGGTAAGCCCTAAGTCGATCGCCTTAAGGATCATATTCTCCATGGGTTCGTCAGAGTCAGTTGAATGTTCTGTATGTAAGTGAAAATCAGCCGTGATAGCCATAAAAGCCTCCTTTTATGATGCGCGCAGGCGCGTACTTTAAGTCAAAAGTCACTATAACACATTTAGTGTTCAAGTGCATTGGATTTATGGTAAAATTATACGGTTAAGGGTTTGCCGCCGGTGTGGCGCGGCGTTAGGAGAAAGAAAATGAAATGGCTTAAATTCAGGATCAAAACCATCACGGATGCTGAAGATATCATAATAAGTACACTGTATGATATCGGACTTGAGGGTGCCCAGATAGAGGATAAGATTCCCCTTAGCGCACTTGAGAAGGAGCAGATGTTTGTGGATATTCCCCCTGTCCCGGAAGAAGATGACGGCATAGCTTATCTTAGTTTCTTCGTTGAAGAACTTGACAGGAAGGATGAGATCCTTGCCGATATCGAGAGGGAACTTCAGGACCTTCGGGACTTTAACATAGACATAGGCGAGGGCAGCATCAGCGTTGAAGAGACTGAGGATATAGACTGGATCAACAACTGGAAGCAGTATTTCCATAAGTTTACGATAGATGATGTTTTGGTCATTCCCTCCTGGGAGGAAGTAACCAAAGAGGATGAGGGAAAGTTCATACTTCATATAGATCCGGGAACTGCCTTCGGAACCGGAGCTCATGAGACAACACAGCTATGTATCAGGGCGCTTCGCAAATATATAAATAAAGACACAGAGCTTCTGGATGTGGGAACGGGAAGCGGTATTCTTGCGATCCTTTCCATTATGTTCGGCGCGCGCCATGCAGTGGGAACTGACCTTGATCCCTGCGCAGTTGACGCAGTTGCCGATAATATGGCTCAGAACGGCATAAGCCCCGAGCAGTTTGAGATGATGATAGGAAATATCATAACGGACAAAGAGATACAGGACAGGGTCGGTTATGATAAGTACGATATAGTTGTTGCAAATATCCTGGCTGATGTGCTTGTTCCCCTGACACCTGTGATAGTGTCCCAGATGAAAAAGGGAGCCCATTATATAACCTCCGGCATCATAGAAGGTAAAGAAACAGTTGTTGCAAAGGCTATGGAAGAGGCAGGACTTAAGGTACTTGAGACCACGGCCCAGGGTGAGTGGAGAGCAGTTGTTGCTGTTAAGGAATAATGTATCAGTTTTTCGTAGAGCCCTCACAAATATATGACACTACTGTCATAATTACCGGGCCTGATGTCAATCACATAAAGAACGTTCTCCGTACGAAGATCGGAGAGGAATTCAACGTAAGCAACGGTATTGACGGACGTGAATACCGGTGTGCAGTTAAGGAATACCGGGAGGATGATATCCTTTGCGAACTGAGGTTCATTAAGGAGGATTCCCATGAGCTTTCATCGAAGGTATATCTTTTTCAGGGACTTCCCAAGGCAGATAAACTTGAGACGATCATACAGAAGAATGTGGAACTTGGGGTATACAGTATCATCCCTGTTGCGATGAAGAGATGTGTGGTCAAGCTTGATGATAAAAAGATAAAGTCCAAAAAGGAACGCTGGAATTCCATAGCAGAATCTGCGGCCAAGCAGTCAAAAAGGGGGATAATCCCCGAAGTAAAAGAAGTGTTAAGCTTTAAGGAAGCACTTAGATTCGCAAAGGAAAACTGCGATATCCTGCTTCTTCCCTATGAAATGGCTGAGGACATGTCCTATACAAGGAACATCCTTGAAGGAATAAAGGAAGGCTCAAGTATCGGAGTTTTCATAGGTCCCGAGGGAGGCTTCGATGAGGATGAGATCGCACTTGCAAAGGAAGAGGGAGCAACGATCATTACCCTTGGTAAAAGAATATTAAGAACGGAAACGGCAGGCATGACGGTAATGTCAATCTTAATGTACCTGCTTGAAAAATAAAATGAGAGAAATATATCTGGATAATTCGGCTACAACCAAAGTCCTTCCTGAGGTAGCAGACCTTATGGTGAAGGTTATGACTGAGGATTACGGCAATCCCAGCAGCATGCACATGAAGGGTGTCGAGGCCGAAAAATATATCAAAGAATCAAAAGAAAAAATAGCATCAGTCCTTAAGTGCGACACCAAAGAGATTTTATTTACCTCCTGTGGAACGGAGTCTGATAACACGGCTCTCATTGGCTGTGCACATGCAAATGAGCGAAGAGGTAAGCACCTTATAACAACCCGCATCGAGCATCCTGCAATACTTCGTGCAATGGAACAGCTTGAGAAGGAAGGCTTCAAGGTAACGTACCTGGGAACAGATGACACAGGTGTCATATCTTTGGACGAGCTTAAAGAAGCAATAACTGATGAGACGATCCTTGTTTCCATTATGCATGTCAATAATGAGATAGGTTCCATTGAGCCCATAGCAGAGGCAGGAGCACTCATTAAAGAGATAAACAAAGATATAATTTTCCACGTGGATGCAGTGCAGAGCTTCGGCAAGCTTAAGATCCAGCCTAAAAAGATGAATATCGATCTTTTGAGCATAAGCGGCCACAAGATCCATGCACCCAAGGGAATAGGTATTCTCTATATAAGGAACGGAGTTAAGATAAATCCCATAATCTACGGTGGCGGGCAGCAGGGCGGCATGCGCTCGGGGACAGAGCCTGTTCCTTCCATTGCGGCGATCGGAGAGGCCGCAAGACTTGCCTACAAGGATTTTGATACTGAGATACCCCGTCTTTATGAACTTAAGAAGTATTTCATAGATGGTGTAACAAAGATAGAAGGAGTCAGCATAAACGGTCTTCCCAAGGACGGATCTTTAGGCGCTCCACATGTTATAAGTGTTTCAGTACGGGATGTAAGGGCCGAGGTTCTTCTTCACTCACTTGAGGATAAGGGCATATATGTTTCCGCAGGATCTGCCTGCTCCACACATAAAAGAGCTGCCTCGGAAACGCTTCTTTCCATTAACCTTGAGAAGCCCCTGCTTGAATCAACGGTACGTTTCAGCACCTCGGTGTTAACAACGAAGGAAGACATTGAAGAAGCCGTGAAGGCGATGCAGGAGATAATCCCAATGCTCCGCAGATATACACGTAAATGAATGGGTTCTTATGATATTAAGATAACGAATTATGAAAGGAAAATCAGATGTTCAGTGCTTTTTTGATCAAATATGCTGAAATAGGAGTTAAGGGCAAGAACCGATATGTTTTCGAGGATGCCCTGGTTAAAAGGATAAGGGATGTCTTAAGTAAGTGCGACGGCGAATTCGAAGTTCCCAAAAGTTCAGGAAGGATATTCGTTTATGCAAAGACCGAATTTGACTATGATGAGGTGCTTGATGCACTTCAGTGTGTATTCGGTATAAGCGGAATCTGCCCCATGGTTGAGATGGAGCTATCCGAAGTTCATGAAGTGGGAAAGAGAGTAGTCGATTTCATTGACGAGAATTACATCACCAAGAATATGACCTTCAAGATTAACACAAGGCGTGCAAACAAGCGCTATCCCCTTGATTCCATGGAGATAAGTGCCGAGGTTGGCGGTATGGTTCTTGATGCATATCCCGATATGAAGGTTGATGTGCACTCGCCCCAGATCATGATCCATGTTGAGGTCAGGGAAAAGATATATATTTATTCAAAGGAGATACCCGGCCCCGGCGGAATGCCCTTAGGAACCAATGGAAAGGCTATGCTCCTTCTTTCAGGCGGAATAGACTCGCCCGTTGCAGGCTATATGATAGCAAAGCGCGGAGTAAAGATAGACGCTGTATATTTCCACGCTCCCCCGTACACCTCAGAGAGGGCAAAGCAGAAGGTTGTGGACCTTGCAAAGGAAATATCAAAGTACACAGGCCCTATTGATCTTCACATAATTAACTTCACGGATATCCAGTTATATATTTATGAAAAGTGTCCTCACGATGAGCTCACCATCATAATGAGAAGATATATGATGACGATAGCTGAGGATATAGCTAAGAGAAATGAATGCCTGGGACTTATCACCGGAGAGAGTCTGGGTCAGGTCGCTTCACAGACAATCTATGCTTTGGGAGTTACCAATGAGGTATGTACACTTCCGGTATTCAGACCCCTCATCGGAATGGATAAGAATGAGATAATAGATATTTCGGAAAAGATAGGAACATACGAGACCTCTATACTTCCCTTCGAGGACTGCTGCACCATATTCGTTGCAAAGCATCCCGTAACAAAGCCGAACCTTAATGTGATAAAGAAGCATGAGCTTAATCTTAATGAAAAAATAGATGAGCTTCTTAAGAAAGCTTATGAAACAGACGAGGTTATAGAAATAAGATAATGAAAAAGGCGCATCCACTGGATGCGCCTAAGATTTTCGCTTGGATTAAAGACTTATTAGATCATATAAGTCTTTAATGTTTCAAGAACTTCATCAGCTGAGTCTTCAGCATGGATATTAAGATCGATGGGCTTAGAAAGATCAAGGCTGAAGATACCCATAATAGACTTAGCGTCAATTACGTATCTGCCTGATACTAAATCGAAGTCATAATCGAACTTTGTGATATCGTTTACGAAAGACTTAACCTTGTCGATAGAGTTCAATGAAATCTGTACTGTCTTCATTTTAAATTCCTCCTTTGATTTCATACCTTCTGACTCTATACTAAAGGCTTGGGGGTAAAAAGTCAATCCGCAAATAGGACGAAAAAACGCCATGAATACAAGAAAAAAAGTAGCATTTCGAAATCTCGGATGCAAAGTTAATGAATACGAATTGGAATTTATGCAACAAAAAATGACCGAAAAAGGTTATTTGATTGTGCCATTTGATGCAAAAGCCGACATATATGTCATAAATACCTGCACTGTAACTAACATTGCAGACCGTAAAAGCAGGCAGATGATACATAAGGCAAAGAAGGAAAATCCGGATGCCATAGTTGTTGCTGTGGGGTGCTACGTGCAGACTGATACTGAGGGTGCCATTAAGGATGATGCAGCTGATATCCTTATCGGAAATAATAACAAAGCTTCTCTTCCTGAAATAATTGAGCAGTACCTTAAGGAACATGGCGAAAAGGCTCTTCTTAAGGTGGATGACCTCACATACGAAGATGAATATGAGGATATGCATATTGAGAAGACCTTTGATCATACCAGGGCCTTCATAAAGATACAGGACGGCTGCAACCAGTTTTGTTCCTACTGTGCGATACCTCTTGCAAGAGGAAGGATAAGATCAAGAGAACTTCCCGACATTTTATCTGAGGTAAGGGCTATAGCAGCTAACGGATATAAAGAGATAGTATTAACAGGCATACACCTAAGTTCCTATGGCATAGACTTTCATCCGGATGAGGATGGAAGGATCAGAAGCTATAATGAGCTTGCAAGGGATGGCGCTTTTACCAATGAGGATCTTCTTAATGTTATAAGAGAGGTTTCAAAAACAGAGGGTATAGAAAGAATAAGGCTTGGCTCCCTGGAACCCAGGCTGATAACCGAAGAATTCCTTAAGGGCCTCTCAGAGATAAAGGAGATATGTCCTCATTTTCATCTTTCGCTCCAGAGCGGCTCTAATGAGACCTTAAAGCGAATGAACAGGAAATATACGACAGAGGAATTTGAAAATGCGGTAGGGCTTCTTCGCAAATATTTTTCTCTTCCTGCGATCACAACGGATGTGATAGTGGGCTTTCCCGGAGAGACGGATGAGGAGTTTAAGGAAACGGTTGCATTCCTTGAAAAAATAAAATTTTTCGAGCTCCATGTCTTTAAATATTCAAGAAGAAAGGGAACTGTTGCCGATAAAATGAAGGACCAGATACCTTCCAAAGTGAAGGATGAAAGGTCGGATGTACTTCTTTTGCTTGATGAGAGATTATCCGATGAATTCAGAGCTTCCTATAAGGGAAGAGAGGTTGAGGTTCTTTTCGAAGAAGAAAAAAACGGCGTATACACAGGTCATACAAGAGAATATATCAGGGTAGAGAAACCTTCCGATGAAGACCTTTCGGGAAAGATAGAAACATTGTATTTTGACCCGCAATAAGGTAAAATATTTAATTGGATTTCTAGGAGGATTACAATGCAGGATTTAGGAAATACACAGTTCTTTAAAGTAGATACTGATTCAACATCCGTTAAGCAGATACTTCATGAGGTGTGCGATGCCATGAATGATAAGGGCTACAATCCGGTCAATCAGATAGTCGGCTATATCATGTCCGGAGATCCCACCTATATTACCTCACACATGGGTGCACGTTCCAAGATAATGAAGATAGAGCGTGACGAGATCGTTGAGGAAATGCTTGAGGAATATATCAGAGTCAATCACTGGGACGAATAATGAGGATAATGGGACTTGACTACGGCTCGAAGACCGTAGGCGTCGCTATTTCGGACCCCTTGCTCATTACGGCTCAGGGTATAGAGATAATAAGGCGCAAGGACGAAAATAAATTAAGGCAGACCCTTGCAAGGATAGAAGAGCTTATCGGAGAATATGAGGTCACAGAGATAGTGCTGGGGCTTCCGAAGAATATGAATGATACCCTGGGGGACAGGGCAAATATATCTTTGGAATTCAAGGAGAAGCTTGAGAGAAGAACAGGACTTCCCGTGCATATGTGGGATGAGAGGCTGACCACAGTTGAAGCTGACAAGACCATGATGGAAGCCGGCGTCCGCCGGGAAAACCGCAAGGAATACGTTGATAAGATAGCTGCCACGCTCATATTACAGGGGTACTTGGACAGGCGCAGCTTAGGTTAGGTTAATATTTTTATGGAAAAGATATCATTTGAAGTAGAAGACGGAGAGAAGGTCGAATTCTACGTATTGGAGCAGGCAAAGCTGTCCGGAAAGAATTATATTCTGGTCACAGAGGAGGAAGAAGGCGATGGAGAAGCGCTGATCCTTCGTGAAAATCCGGGCTCGGCTAAGTCTTTGGTTTCTTATGAGGTGGTTACGGATGATGATGAACTTTCAGCATTGTCATCATTATTCGAAAGCCTGTTGGAGGATTGCACTATTGAGTAATAATGAGATGATGAGGACATCACCTCTCTCAGTAATTCCGCTCGGAGGACTTGAGCAGATCGGGATGAACATCACTGCCTTCGAATATGAGGACAGTATCATTGTGGTGGATTGCGGACTTGCATTTCCCGAAGATGACATGCTGGGTATCGATCTTGTTATACCCGACGTTACTTATTTAAAGGATAATATCAAGAAGGTCAAGGGCTTCATAATAACCCATGGTCACGAGGATCATATAGGTGCGCTGCCCTATGTTCTTAAAGATATAAATGTTCCCATATATGCAACAAGGCTTACCATGGGGATCATTGAGAATAAGCTTAAAGAGCATGATCTTATGGATATCACGAAACGAAAGGTTATCTCTTTCGGACAGTCTGTTAATTTGGGACAGTTTAGGGTTGAATTCATAAGGACGAACCACAGTATCGTGGATGCTGCTGCGCTTGCTATATTTTCACCTGCGGGAATCGTTGTTCATACAGGTGATTTCAAGGTTGACTACACTCCGGTGTTCGGAGATGCCATAGACTTACAGCGTTTCGCCGAGATAGGAAAGAAGGGCGTGCTTGCCCTGATGTGTGACTCAACGAACGCTGAAAGAGAAGGCTTCACTCCCTCCGAAAAGACCGTAGGCAGGTCGCTTGATGATCTCTTTGAAGAGCATGATGATACGAGGATAATAATCGCAACCTTCGCATCGAATGTTGACAGGGTACAGCAGATCATAAATACAGCCCATAAATTCGGCCGTAAGGTATCGGTCGAAGGCCGCAGCATGGTGAATATAATCGAAACGGCCCGGGAACTTGAAAGACTTTCCGTTCCTGAAAATACTCTGGTTGAGCTTGAAGAATTAAGGAGCTATCCTGATGAGAAAACCGTTATCATAACCACAGGCTCACAGGGCGAGAGCATGGCTGCTCTTTCGAGAATGGCTCAGGGCACTCACAAGAAGGTGCGCATCAAGCCTACTGATACCATTATCTTTTCATCGCATCCCATACCGGGTAATGAAAAGGCAGTTACGAATGTTATAAACGAGCTTCTTCTTAAGGGAGCCGATGTTATATTCCAGGATGTTCATGTTTCGGGACATGCCTGTCAGGAAGAGATAAAGCTTATATATTCACTGGTAAAACCCAAGTATGCAATACCGGTGCATGGTGAATATAAGCATCTTAAGGCGCAGGCAAAGCTTGCATCGCAGCTTGGCATTCCCAATGAGAATATCTTTATATTAAGATCGGGAGATGTTCTTGATCTTACCGCAGACAAGGCTGAGATCACAGGCTCTGTTCATGTGGGAGATATCATGGTAGACGGTCTCGGTGTGGGAGATGTAGGAGATGTAGTGCTCCGGGATAGACAGAGATTGTCAGAGGATGGTATCATCATTGTGACTTTGGGACTTGCAGAGGATATGTATCTGGTTGCAGGGCCTGAAATAATATCAAGGGGATTCGTTTACGTGAAGGAAGCTGATGAGCTTATGGAGGAATCACGTGCTATAGTGCGTGAGGCCGTTGACGATTGTCTTTCACGTGGCGTTAAGGATTGGAATAAAATTAAAAATGCCATTCGGGATTCACTGGGCGGTTACGTCTGGAAAAAGACCAAGCGCAGGCCTATGATCCTGCCGATAATAATGGAGGTTTCAATCTGATGGACGAGTATTTATCCACGGCTCTTGATGATTTCATAGGGCAGATCAAGAATTCTGAGGTATATAAGGTATATTATGAGCAGGTAAAAAAGCTCAATAATTATCCCAATCTGCAGGAACAGGTTAATAATTACCGTAAGGAAAATTTCGAGATTCAGAATACCTACGAAGGTGATGAGTTATATGACAAGACTGAAGAATTTTTCTTAAAATACGAAAAATTCCGTGAGAATCCCATTGTCAGCGATTTCCTCGCATCGGAGCTTGCGCTTTGCAGGATGATGCAGGAAATAGATACACGTATCATAAAAGGATTGGATTTCCAGTAATGAATGTTAAAGCACTGATCGTTACTGTTGTGGAGACTATCTTAAAGGTAGTTGTTCTTGCAGTGGCCATTATCTATATTTTTAAGGGCATATCAGTAGCCTATGATTTCGGCTACAGGGTATTTGCCGACGAACCTGTTTCTGCCAATAATCCCAGGGTTATTTCGGTAGCGATATCCGAATCTCAGGATATCAATGATATTGCAGAAATGCTGGAGGAAAAGGGACTTATCGAGGATAGTAAGCTCTTCGTGGTACAGGAACTTCTGTCTGCATATCATGATGAGATCAAGCCCGGTATATACGACTTAAGTACCGGAATGACGGCAACTGAGATGCTGAGGATCATGGGATCCGGCGATACCGTGAGCACCATTACGGATGAGGATGTTCCTTCTTCTGATAATGCGATAAGCGAGGATGGAGAAGCAGCAGAGGATGTAATGTATGAGGACGGCCTTCTTGAGGATGGCGCCGATACTACAGTCGAAGGGGCCGAGTGATGATAAACGATGAAAGAGAAAAGGCCTTCATCAATTCCTTTAATCCGGGAAATACAGAGTTTTTAAATGAACTTGAAAAATTCGCAATAGAAACCAATGTGCCGATCATACGACCGCAGATGCAGAGCTTTATGAAGGTGCTCCTAGCCCTCAGGAAGCCCGAAAGAATCCTTGAGGTCGGCTGTGCCATTGGTTTTTCTGCTTTATTGATGGCTGAGTATGATCCGGTTAAGTGTCATATAACCACCATCGAAAAATATGAGCCCAGGATCCCAATCGCCAGGGATAATTTCAGGAAGGCAGGGCGCGATAAGGATATAACCCTTCTTGAAGGAGATGCCACAGACATATTAAAGGAACTTGAGGGTCCCTATGACCTTATTTTTATGGATGCGGCAAAGGGGCAGTATATTAACTTCCTGCCTGATATAAAGAGACTTCTTTCAAAGGACGGGGTACTGCTTTCTGATAATGTGCTCCAGGACGGAAATCTTATGGAATCAAGGTTTGCTGTTGTAAGGCGTGACCGCACCATCCATTCCCGTATGAGAGATTATCTCTTTGCACTGACACATGATGATGAGCTTAGGACGGATATTCTGCCGGTTGGAGACGGAATTACACTTAGCGTAAGGATATAGACTATGAAAAAACCTGAATTATTAGTTCCCGCCAGCTCTTTGGAGGTGCTTAAGGAAGCGGTTATCTTCGGAGCTGATGCGGTATATATAGGTGGAGAGGCCTTCGGATTACGTGCAAAGGCCAAGAACTTTTCCCATGATGATATGAAGGAAGGTATCGAATTCGCCCATGAACACGGAGTAAAGGTTCATGTGACGGCTAATATCCTTGCACATAATAAAGATCTCGAGGGTGCAAGGGAGTATTTTAAGGAGCTAAAGGACCTTAAGCCGGATGCCCTTATTATCGCAGATCCGGGAATGTTCACCCTCGCTAAGGAGGAGTGTCCCGAGATTGATATCCATGTATCCACCCAGGCTAACAATACCAATTATATGACCTATAACTTCTGGTATAAAATGGGTGCAAAGAGAGTGGTTTCCGCAAGGGAGCTTTCCCTTGAAGAGATAAAGGAGATAAGAAAAAATATCCCTGATGATATGGAGATAGAATCCTTCATGCATGGCGCAATGTGCATCTCCTATTCGGGGAGATGCCTTTTAAGCAGCTTCTTTACCGGAAGGGATGCCAACCAGGGAGCCTGCACACATCCCTGCCGCTGGAAATATGCAGTGGTTGAGGAGCAGAGACCCGGCCAGTACTATCCGGTTTATGAGAATGAAAGAGGCACCTATATCTTTAACTCCAAGGACCTGTGCATGATAGAGCACATCCCTGAGATGATAGAGGCAGGGATTGATTCCTTCAAGATAGAGGGGCGTATGAAGACGGCCCTTTATGTTGCTTCGGTAGCAAGAACCTATAGGAAAGCGATAGATGATTATCTTGAGGATCCGGAAAAATATAAGAGCAATATGGACTGGTACAGGGCTGAAATAGGCAAGTGTACCTATAGGCAGTTCACAACCGGCTTTTATTTCGGAAAGCCCAACGAAGAGACCCAGATATATGATACAAATACATATGTTAATGAATATGTTTATCTGGGACTTGTTGAAGAAAGCGTTAATAGCGTTAGACTTCAGGATGGAAGTGAAATCCATGGGAACTTCGCCCTGATCACCCAGAGGAATAAATTCTCAGTTGGTGATACCATCGAAATAATGAAGCCCGATGGAAGAAATATATTTACCAAAGTCGAATCTATGACTACGGAGGATGGAAAGGGCGTGGAATCAGCGCCGCATCCTCAGCAGAGATTATATATAGGGTTAGATGAAGAGGCCTCAAAATACGACCTTCTTCGCGTGAAAGGATAGGTATGGAAAAGAAAGTAGACATTGAAAAGATCTTCGCTTCCAAGGTTTTCACCCTGGAAAAGATGAAGGAGAGACTTCCCCAGAATGTATACGAGGAGGTTCTTAAGGTCAATAACGAGGGTGGTGAACTTTCACTGGAGGCAGCAGGCATTATTGCCAATGCCATGAAGGAATGGGCCATCGAGAACGGCGCCACACATTATACCCACTGGTTCCAGCCTCTTACCGGAATTACGGCAGAGAAGCATGATTCCTTCGTTTCCCATCCCAAGTCAGATGGAACGATGATCCTTAAGTTCTCCGCTAATGAGCTTATAAAAGGAGAGGTTGACGGCTCAAGCTTCCCTTCAGGAGGACTCCGTTCTACCTTCGAGGCAAGAGGATATACGGTATGGGATACGACCTCACCTGCATTTATTAAGGAAAGTGCCACAGGCGCAATACTCTGTATTCCCACGGCTTTCTGTTCATATACAGGCGAAGCTCTTGATAAAAAGACACCTCTTTTAAGATCCCTGGAGGCAATAAGCGAACAGGCATTGAGGATAGTGAGACTCTTCGGTGATACCAAGTCAAAGAAGGTCACTGTTTCAGTGGGAGCAGAGCAGGAGTACTTCCTTATAGACAGAAATAATTACCTTAAGAGAGATGACCTGGTATTTGCTGGAAGAACACTTTTCGGAGCACCTGCACCTAAGGGACAGGAAATGGATGACCACTATTTCGGAGTTATCCGTGAGAGAGTGGGAGAGTTCATGCAGGACTTAAACGTTGAACTCTGGAAATTAGGTGTAACAGCTAAGACTCAGCATAATGAGGTGGCACCTGCCCAGCATGAGCTTGCACCTATCTATGAAGAAGCAAATATGGCAACTGACCATAACCAGATCATAATGGAGACAATGAAGAGAGTTGCCTTTAATCATGGTCTTACCTGTCTCCTTCATGAGAAGCCCTTCGCAGGAGTTAACGGTTCAGGCAAGCATGATAACTGGTCATTGGTAACTGACACAGGTGTCAATCTTCTTGATCCGGGAAGCACACCCAATTCAAATGTACAGTTCCTTCTGGTGCTTGCCTGCATCATGAAGGCAGTAGATACACATGCAGATCTTTTAAGACAGAGTGCATCGGTAGTTGGAAATGATCACAGACTTGGAGCAAGCGAGGCTCCTCCGGCTATCATGTCAATATTCCTGGGAGACCAGTTAGATGATGTGGTGCGCCAGCTTGTTGAAACAGGCTCTGCACAGCATGCGATCGAGGGCGGAGTGCTTGAAACAGGAGTTTCAACCCTTATCGATGTTAAGAAGGACGGAACGGACAGAAACCGTACATCGCCTTTTGCATTCACCGGAAATAAATTCGAATTCAGATCGGTTGGTTCATCTGATTCGGTGGCAAGCCCTAACACTATCTTAAATGCAATTGTTGCCGAGGCTTTCTGCGAGGCAGCTGATATTCTTGAGGCAGCACCTAATTTTGATGATGCAGTTCATGATCTTATCAAGGAATACATGATGAAGCATCAGAGAATAATCTTCAACGGTGACGGATATTCCGAGGAGTGGGTTAAGGAAGCCGAAAGACGCGGTCTTCCCAACCTTAAGACAATGGTTGATGCGGTTGATACCTTAACAACCGACAAGGCAGTAGCATTATTCGAGAAGTTCCATATCTTTAACCGCTCAGAGCTTGAGTCCCGTGAGGAGATACTCTACGAGTCATATGTAAAGACATTGAAGATAGAGTGCCGCACGATGATAGATATGGTAAATCGTCAGTATCTGCCCGCAGGTATTAAGTATGCTCATTCTCTTGCAAAGGCAGTTAATGAGATAGAGGAAGCAGGAGCTGATGCACCTGTTGAAACAGAACTTTTAAAGGATGTTCAGACTAAGCTTTCAGATATAAAGACAGCCTGCGACAACTTAAAGAAGGGTATGGCTGAGGCAGATGAGCTTTCAACGGTTAAAGAACAGGCCTTCTATTATAAGGATACTATCGTAGAGAGAATGGATGCTTTAAGGGCTCCGGTTGATGAGCTTGAGCTTATTGCCGACAAGGAGATATGGCCTGTTCCCACCTACGGAGATATGCTTTTTGAGGTTTGATTTCCTGATATGTTTTTTTTCGGATACATACTTTAATTATTAAAAGAATTCTGTTATTCTCTTAATAGAACAACTAACATGTTATTTTTGCTCTTTTGGGCAGTATGTATTGGAGGTATATTTTATGCGTTATTTCTTTGATGGCAAGATTGAAAAACAGGGCGACAAGTATTGTGTGGAGATTCCTTTCAATATTTGGGAGGTATGTAAGCAGAAAGAGGTAATCGAGGCTGATCTTCTTATGGATAACAAGATCATCAACTGCGACCTTATTCCCGTTGAGAAAGGTAATTACGTGATCCACCTTTCAGATGAGGATGTTGCTCATACAGATGTTTCCAAGGTACACAAGCTTCTCCTTCATGTTTCAGGTTCCCTTATTAAGGTTGACCAGAACAGCCCTTATTCAGTAGATAATCCGATTCGTAAGATCGACAGCGTTGATATTATCATACAGCCTGTTGACGGAACCTGCGGACAGACAGTTGTTGCTATGCTTGCAGGAGTTACCATCGCTGAGGTATGTACAGCAATGGGCTGCAGAGAGTGGCAGGCTACAATGGGCAGAGTTATAACAGCTCTTAACTATTACGGAATAGACCATAACGATATTATTGTTTATACACAGGGCGATCCCAATGTAACACTTCCCAAGTGCGCTATCCTTATGGAGAAGATGGGAAGATTCTGTCATTACCTTCTTTACTTCGACGGAAAGTACTACGATCCCAACGACGGAATCCTTTCAGAGTACGATATTACTAAGCTTCAGGGATATCTGGAGATCAGATTACCTGAATAATCAGGGAGAAAGATATGATCAACGAACAGTATAAGGCTATGCTTCAGGGCAAGTCGGTAATAAGGCAGCTTTCGGAATTTGCAACGGAGCGAGGCAAAGAAATAGGCTATGAGAATGTATTTGATTACAGCCTAGGTAACCCTTCAGTTGCAGTGCCTAAGGAATTTAATGACGGCCTTAAGGAAATGATAGATTCCATGACTACCATGCAGCTTCACGGCTACTCTCCTTCAGTGGGAATCGCATCAGTTAAGGATGCGATCGCAGAGAGTCTAAATGAGCGCTTCGGTATGGATTATAAGGGAATCCATATCTTTCCCACATCAGGCGCTGCCGGTGCAATAGCCCATGCGGTAAGATGTGTAACGAAGCCGGGAGACGAGGTTATCACCTTCGCACCCTACTTCCCGGAATATAATCCTTATATCAATACTTCCGGAGCAGTGCTTAAGGTTGTACCTGCCAACACCAAAGATTTCCAGATCAATTTCGAAGCTTTCGATGAGATCATGAATCCCAATGTGGCAGCAGTGCTTATCAATACGCCCAACAATCCCTCCGGAGTTGTTTACAGTACGGAGACCATAAAGAAATTAGCTTCTTATCTTAATGAGAAACAGAAGGAATACGGACATGATATCTTCCTTCTTTCAGATGAGCCCTACAGGGAGATAATCTTCGACGGAGTTGATTCGCCTTATGTTTCGAAGTTCTATGATAATACATTAAGTTGCTATTCATATTCCAAGTCTCTTTCAATACCCGGCGAAAGAATAGGATATGTTGCTGTTAATCCCAGATGTACTGATGCTGATATATTAAGCGTTATCATGTCGCAGATATCAAGAGGCATCGGTCATAACTGTCCTTCATCAATGATGCAGCTGGGAATAGCGAAGGTTCTTAATATGACATCGGATATGTCAGTATATGAGAAAAATATGAACCTTCTTTATAATGAACTTACCTCTCTTGGTTTCGAGGTGGTTAAGCCCGGCGGAACCTTCTATATTTTCCCGAAGGCCCTTGAAGAGGATGCAGTTGCATTCTGTAATAAGGCAAAGAAATACGATTTGATCCTTGTTCCGGCAGACAGCTTCGGAGCACCCGGATATTTCAGAATGGCCTACTGCATAGATACCGAAAAGGTGGAAAGATCACTTCCCGCTCTTAGGAAATTTGTAAAAGAGTGTTACGGAAAATAATAGGTATAATTGGATTTGTCAAGAATAATTTGTTGACAAATGCGTCATATTGCGCTATATTGCCATAGGTAACTTATGAAAAAATAGATAATTTCTATGTGTTTTGATTATGATAATCATTTGTGTTTGAAAGGAGAATTATCATGGCAGACGAGAAGAAGGCTACAGCTAAGGTTATAATCCCTGTTAAGGCTGAGGCTAAGAAGGAAGAGGTTAAGGAAGCAGCTCCTGCAAAGAAGGCACCTGCTAAGAAGGCTCCCGCTAAGAAGGCAGCAGCTAAGAAGGATGCACCTGCAGCAAAGGCTACAGCAGCTAAGGCAGTTGCAGAGAAGAAGGTAGAGGCTCCTAAGGCAGCAGCAGCTAAGAAGGCACCTGCAAAGAAGGCAGCAGCTCCCAAGGCAGCAGCTAAGAAGGCAGCTCCCGCAGCTAAGGCAGCAGCTACAAAGGCAGTTGTTAATTTCGAGTTCGCAGGAAAGTCTTATACACCTGATGCATTAGTTAACATTGCTAAGGATGTTTGGAAGTATGACTTAAACGGAAAGGCAGCTGATTTCAAGACAGTTGAGCTTTATGTTAAGCCTGAAGAGAGCACAGCTTACTACGTTATCAACGGCGATGTAACTGGATCATTCTTCATCTAAGCGATAACGAGCAATACAGAACAAAACTAAAGAGCCCGATGCATGCTCGCATGTAAGAGGGCTCTTTTATTTTGTTCTACACTGCGACAACGGTATGAGCATTTTCAGATGCGTAAGCAGAAGAAAATGCGAATAAGCGTTGTCACAGTGGCTCGTTATCGCACATACACCCTGCCGAAAAGAGCAGGGCGTGAATATGCAACGGTTCTGCAACAAATGATGTAATACGATATTGTATGAGGGAAGTCCTCAGATGATATTTTTGTATGACTAACAGGAGGAAAATTATGAAAAGAAAGAAGATTATGGGAGTGCTTCTGGCACTTTCGATGGTAGCTTGTATGAGCGCATGCGGAAGCTCTGAGGATACGGCAGCATCTGATGCAACAGTAACAGAGTCTCCTGAGGCTCCGGCCGAGACAGCTGAGGTGGCTGAAGAGGTCGTAGAAGAGGTTGAAGAGAAGGGTGATTACCTTTCAACTATTCCTTATATTGTGATCAATGAAGTTAACTATGATGTAAAGAATGATGATCAGTATCTTCTTGAGTGGAGAACTGCTGATTTAACAGCAGAGAGCGGCGTTGAGGATTATAGTGCACTTGCAGCTTCCTTAGAGGAATACTCTCAAGCTCTTCAGCCCAGTGATTCGGATATAGAAACCTATACTCAGATGGCTGAAGATAATTTGACGAATTATGGTGAAGAGAATGTGGATCCTGAGATACCCCTTGTCTCAATGACGACAGATTATACACCTGCAAGAGTCGATGATTATCTTGTATCTATTAAGACTCTTGATTATGTCTACACAGGCGGAGCTCATGGCGATTCATATATCGGTGGTGCCACATTTGACGCAAAGACAGGTAAGAGACTTGCAGCAGAGGATCTTTTCACAGACTTTGACGGCTTCCTTGAGAATATGAAGGGAACCTTCAAGGAGAATATTACTATGGTAGTTGATCCTGAGGATCTTAATGATAATTATGAGGAAGCCATTGATATAATCGATCTTACCGGCGATAACTGGTACATGGATTCAACAGGCTTCACATATGTCTTTAATGAATATGAGATTGGACCCTATGCTATGGGTGCTGTTGAAATCTCAATAGGTTATGAGCAGTTAACACCTTATATCAATGCAGATTATCTTCCTCATGCAGAGGACTGCATCGCAGAGGTTCGTCCCGGTGTTGCAGGCTGCATATCTTTAGTAGACGGAACCTATATAAGCCTTGAGAATGACTATTATGAGGACGGTCATCAGGAGGGTAGCCTTCAGGTAGCCGGTAATATCCTTGTTCTTACAGATACAGGCTATATCGAGGATGCCTACATCATGAACAGGATGGACAAGGCTTATCTCTTTGTCAACTATACAACAATGTATACCGGTGAAGACGGCATGTCTGTTATGAGAGATAACTTCGCAGTACTTGATGTGACCTATGGTGACATGAATGTCATTTATGATGAGAGCGATGTTTCCCTGGATCCTGCAACCCTTGATATGGATACCTTCTATGTAACAGGGTATGATGGAGATGTGGAGACCTCTGAAATGAGGGTCGTAGCGACAGTACTTGGTGAGTAATCAGGGAAAGCATTTTCAAAGCTCTTTTTGAAAACTTCCGGAGTACATAACCCTTCTGTACAAAGATATTTATCTTTGGCAGAAGGGTTTATTTTTTTAGGGACTTTGGTAAATTCCGAACATTCCTTTGAGATGATTTCGTGATCACCGTATAAAGGACGCCCTGCCACATACACAGCATCAATATCTGAGCCATCACCCTTAAAGAAGGAATAAAGAGCCTCATTAAGAGAAATCTCTTTATTTTTATCCCCATCCGCATCGGGAAGTGAAAGGATAAAAAGATCGGCTGCGCAATTAACTGCTATATTTCCAAGGGTTTTGCTTCCTATCATGGAAGAAGATGTCAGTGTAACTGATTTAAGTATATTCTGCATCATCGACATTTCATCGGTTGAAGGCTCCTTCTCCATTATATATTTGGCAGCAAACTGACACTCTTCACGCACCGTCTTAGAGCCTGAGGGCGGCCAGTCTGCCCCGATGGAAATATTTATATCTTTATCACCAAGGAGAGTGTAGAGCTTCGGAGTATCACGGTAGAGCATAAGGTTTGATACTGGAGACCAGATAAGGCCGATGCCGCACTCCTTAAGGAAGGTGAGTACTTCCTCATCCTGAAGATTTATGCCGCATCCGTGAATCAGATTGATATGGGCATCACGGACGTTTCCTTTGGTGATTGTGCCCTCTTCAAGTTCGTTTTTGATATCAGACATGAAGGTCTTAAACTCAAGCTCTGTATAAGGGTCCGGTGTGTGGGCATCAGTTTCCGAGCGTCCTTCGGAAAGGTGGATAAGGTATCCCCGGGAAGTTCTCATCTCGGGATTTTTGATGTTATCCAGTATCTTTGAAATATAAGTGGTATCTGTGCCGTAGATCCTAAGAGGGTTGATGCCCCATGTGGAAGTATCCTGGGGAAGGTAGCTTTCGGGATCATCGGCAAACATCCTCTTGCGGGGCATATAGATACGTAAAAAGGATTCGATTGGAAGGTCATTAGTAGAAGCCTTGGCTTCAAGATCCTCGGGAGCTGCACTGCTTCTTGTAAGGGAAACCTTACGGTGGCAGTCAAGATAACTGTACTTATCAAAGCCTTCTTCTTCCTGCTGAAGCGTGGTGCCGCCTGAAAGCGCAAGGAGTTCAGAATAAAGTATCGCCATTGTTCCGTGGGTGAGGCCTGATTCATCCCCTGTTACGGATTCAAACCAGTGGTCCATGAGAGCGCGGTTAGGATCAAGGAATTCTTTCTTATATGCAGGATCTAATCTCCACTCAAATCTGTTATCCCAATGGTGCGGCAAAAGCAGAGCATCATCAAAGGGTGGGTACATGCAGGCTTCAACATGTTTATGAAGATCTAAAAGTCCCGGGAATATAACCTTATCGTTATTAAGGTAAATAGTATCTTTTTGACCGGGCTCGTAGGGGAGAATATCGGTGATAGTACCCTTATCCATAACGAGGATTCCACGTCCCGTGCACAGTTCTTTATTTTTATCGAAGTAAAGATATGTGCCTGCTAATTTTCTTTTTTTATCCTGTGGTTTCATAGAGAATTTCTTCCTTTAAGATTTATGGTGATTTATACTTTTATTGTAACATTTTTTAATGTGCAACGCTTCTGCAACAGGTGAAAGTATATTATGTACGTGTAACAAAGAAACAAGCAAACAAACATCCAAATTTAAGGAGGAAAATAAAATGAGCGATATGATTAATGAAAAGGCATTAAATGAGATAAATGGCGGAAACGAAGATTTTAACTTCGGAATTTTTAAGGAATATAATGTAGGGGATCAGGTTGTTGTTACAATGGTCATCAACAGAGCTTTAGTAGAGCATGCCGGCGTGATTACAAAGAAGGATTTCAAGAAGGGACATAATCAGTATCTTGTGCATTTCACTGATTCATGTGGTCTTCCTGATGAATGGTATACTGCAACGCAGTTTGTGGGTTCTGAAGCTGATTAAGAAACCTGCAATATAAATAAAAGACGAGTCTTTGAGGTAACCTCAGAGGCTCGTCTTTTTTATGCTTAAATTATTTCACTAAATCTTATTGAGCTGTAAGCTTTGCGACAACCTCGTTGATCACCTTGCCGTCTGCTTTTCCTTTAAGTTCGCCCATCACTGATTTCATGATCATTCCCTTATTTTTGGTAGCAAGCACATCGGAGAATTTTTCCTTTAAAACATTTTCAACCTCTTCGGCTGAAAGCATCTTGGGAGCATATTCCTCAAATACTGCAAGACGTGCCTTATACTCATCAAGAAGGTCGGTTCTTGATTCGGGGCAGGAGTCGATCTGTTCCTTTACACTTTTTATCTCTTTTAAAATAGCCTGATTGGTCATCTCGTCGGGAATGTTCTCGCGGCAGCCTGCATCTATTGCAAGCTTCTTGGTTGCTGAAACAAGAGTTGAGATGGAATCCTTTCTTGCTTTGTCATGGTCTTTCATGGCCTGAATCATATCTTTTTGAAGTGTTTCGAAATTCATAATTAGCCTCCTTAGTTTAAAACTTTTTAAAGTATAGCATATTTTAAGGGGTTAGTGGGAATGGTATAATTAGTGAAAAGAGGGAATGTTATGACTGATAATGAAAAAAATATATCTTTAACTCAAGATAAAGACCCAATCTATGAACTTAAAGGGAAGGCGCCGATAAGACGCCTCATTCCGTTTGCGTTCCAGCAGGTTCTTTCGATGTTCGTTGCGAATATGACGCCTGCTCTTTTAATAGCATCGGTTGCTGTATACAACGGAAATTCCTTCACACCGGTTGAAGTTGCCAGAATCCTTCAGTGCGCAATGATAGTTGCCGGAATAGGAACGTTCGTACAGGGCTTTCCAATCTGGAGGATAGGTTCGGGACTTCCCATCATCATGGGAATAAGCTTCACTTTCCTCTCTATAGGAATGACCATAGCAGCAGATGACTACGGGTATCTCGTGGGAGCAGTCATAATAGGCGGACTTGCAGAAGGCATACTTGGCTTCACCTATAAATACTGGCAGAGATTCGTAACCCCTTTAGTGAGCGGCTTAACCGTCATAGCAATAGGATTCAGCGTGGTTGGTTCTGCCTGCAATTCTCTCATTGAATCAGATATCTATGAAGACGGTCACATCATGAACTATCTCGTTGGGCTCATAACGATGTTTGTTGCGATCCTTCTATATTTATATGGAAAAGGTATAGTTAAACAGCTCTATATACTTATTGCTCTTGTTGTGGGATATGCGCTTGCACTTATATTCGGAATGGTGGACTTTCCGGGAATCTCTGAGACTATTAAAGAGATGGGTGTGGTTTCATTTCCGGGAATCCTGCGTTTCAAGCCCAAATTTAACATAGGTTATATAATATCCATGATCCTGCTTTATATGACCTCCGCTGCGGAAACAATAGGGGATACCTCGGTACTTGCCAGGGAAGGAATAAAAAGAGAACCAACTGAGAGAGAAATTTCAGGATCTCTTTGCTGCGACGGACTCATATCTTCGGTAGCAGGTCTTTTTGGATGTACACCCATAACCTCGTTCTCCGGTCAGATAGGCATTACCATCATGAGTGGAATAATGAATCGAATCTGGGTTATGATCGCAGGAGTGATCCTTATTGTGACAGGCTTAATGCCTCCTGTCAGTGCTCTTCTTTCTACGATTCCCTCCTGTGTTTTAGGCGGGGTAAGTATCATAGCCTTTGGAAGTATTCTCATTTCCGGTATAAAGATGACCTATGAGGCCGGCCTTGATGAAAGAAATACACTTATTGCGGCAGTTTCCCTGACGCTGGGAATAGGTACTACTCTCGTAGAAGCCGCATACTCTCTGATGCCGAAGATAATATATGATATCTTTGCCGGAAATCCCATAGCAGGAGTGTTCGTCTGGGCCTTCATACTGGAGATCATCCTTCCCAAGAAAAAAATTTCTTAAATTAGTTCCCAAGGACGTACCGGTCGCGCCGGGGAAGTACCGGAGAAATATGTATCTTTCTTATTCCCTATTACATCGCAAGTGATTTCTATGCATTATGATGAAAACATAATTAAGCCTGCGGAACGTCGCACTGCAAATCCATTTGCACGTTGCGACTCGGAAGTCCATCCATGGACTTTCGTTCCTCGTGTTTTTGACATAATGCTTAGAACTCACATTGCTCGAAATTAAGGGAATTTCAAAAGATATATTTCCCCGGCACTGCCCCGGTGCGACCGGTATAATACACATCTTAAATTCTTCACAAATCATAAACTCAGTTTAGAAATTGTTAATAAATCAGCCTATTGACACTACTAGGGGGTGGTGGTATGTTATGTATGTACCAAGTGTTAGCACTCCAATCGAATGAGTGCTAACAATCAAAAGAAGATCTGGTAAAGAAATGCTGGACGAAAGAAAACAGACAATTTTAAATGCAATAATAAGAAATTATCTCGAGACCGGCGAACCGGTTGGCTCAAGAACGATTTCGAAATATACGGACCTTAACCTAAGTTCGGCAACCATCAGAAATGAGATGGCAGACTTAGAGGAACTGGGACTCATAGTTCAACCCCATACCTCCGCAGGACGTATTCCTTCTGACAAGGGCTACAGATTATATGTAGATTCCATGATGGAAATGAAGGATAAAGAGATCGAAGAACTTAAGGAAGTGATAATCGAGCGTGAGGAAAAGGTGGACAGGATGCTTAAGGGTGTTGCGAAGCTCCTTGCTAACAATACCAACTACGCAACCATGATATCCGCTCCTGCAGTTACCCAGAACAAGATAAAGTTCCTGCAGCTTTCGAGAATGTCCAAGACGCAGATCCTTGCAGTCATAGTTGCTGAAGGAAATGTTATCAAGAACAACGTGATAGATGTTCCGGAGGAACTTAATGATGAAACGCTTCTTAAGTTAAACCTCTTGCTTAACACGAACCTCTGCGGAAAAGCCATCGAGGAGATAACCCTTCCTATGATAACCGCGATGAAGCAGCAGGCAGGCATCCATTCAGATGTGGTCTCAGAGGTCATAGATGCCATAGCAGAGTCCATCAAGGTTGAAGAAGATCTTCAGATATATACCTCGGGAGCAACCAATATCTTTAAATATCCTGAGCTTTCAGACAATCAGAGAGCGTCGGATATTATTCACACTCTCGAAGAAAAGCAGCAGCTTTCAGAGCTTGTTAATGAAGCACTTGCAAGTGAGACGAGCGATGACATTAAGGTTTACATCGGAGATGAAGCCCCGATCCAGTCCATGAAGGACTGCAGTATAGTAACTGCAACCTATGAAATGGGCGAGGGAATGAAGGGAACCATCGGAATCGTAGGACCCAAGCGAATGGATTACGACAGAGTGGTAAGCACACTTAAGAACATAACCCGTCAGCTTGATGACTTATATAAAAAGAAAGATTAAAGGAGGTTTGATCCGTGTCAGATAAAGATAAGGAATTAGATGAAGAATTAAAGAACGAAGATAAAGAAGCCGACACAGAAGCAACTGAAGCTGAAGATTCCGAAAGCCCGGAAGAAGCTAAGGAAGATACAGCAGAAGAAGCAGCTGAAGAAAATACATCAGAAGAAGATGTTTCTGAAGAGAGTGCTTCAGATGATAATAAAAAGAAAGGCTTCGGAAAAAAGCAAAAGGCTGATAAGAAGCAGGATGCCATGAAGGAAAAGATAGACGAGCTTGAGGATAAGGTAAAACGTCAGCTTGCCGAATTCGAAAATTTCCGAAACCGCACCGAGAAGGAAAAATCCCAGATGTTTGAGTCAGGTGCCAAATCGGTGATCGAAAAGATACTTCCCGTGGTTGATAACTTCGAAAGAGGACTTGCAACAGTTCCGGAGGATGAAAAGGGAAAGCCCTTCTCAGAGGGAATGGAAATGATCTACAAGCAGCTGATGACTGAACTTGAAAAGATGGAGGTTAAGCCCATCGAAGCTGTAGGAACTGAATTTAATCCCGATCTTCATAATGCAGTGATGCAGGTAGAATCCGAGGAATATGAATCAGGCATAGTTGCCCAGGAACTTCAAAAGGGATATACCTATCGCGGAACGGTGGTTCGCCACTCGATGGTAGCGGTAGTTCAATAAATATATCATTTATCAAATAAGTAAACATTTAGGAGGAAAATAAAATGAGTAAAATTATTGGTATCGATTTAGGAACAACAAACAGCTGCGTAGCAGTTATGGAAGGTGGTAAGCCCACCGTTATCGCAAATGCTGAAGGCGCAAGAACAACTCCTTCAGTTGTAGCATTCACAAAGACCGGTGAGAGACTTATCGGTGAGCCTGCAAAGAGACAGGCAGTAACCAATGCAGAGAAGACAATTTCTTCGATCAAGAGAGATATGGGTACAGATCGTGGTCGTACGATTGATGACAAGAAGTTCTCTCCCCAGCAGATTTCAGCTATGATCCTTCAGAAGCTTAAGGCAGATGCAGAGAGCTACTTAGGTGAGAGCGTAACAGAGGCAGTTATCACAGTACCCGCCTACTTCAATGATGCTCAGCGTCAGGCAACCAAGGATGCCGGAAAGATAGCAGGTCTTGATGTAAAGAGAATTATCAACGAGCCCACAGCTGCAGCACTTGCATATGGACTTGATAACGAAAAAGAGCAGAAGATCATGGTTTATGACCTTGGTGGTGGTACCTTCGATGTATCAATCATCGAGATCGGTGACGGCGTAATCGAGGTTCTTGCTACTAACGGTGATACACACCTTGGTGGTGATGATTTTGATAACAAGCTCACACAGTACATGATCGATGAGTTTAAGAAGGCTGAAGGCGTAGACCTTTCAACTGATAAGATGGCTCTCCAGAGACTTAAGGAAGCAGCAGAGAAGGCTAAGAAGGAGCTTTCATCAGCTACAACAACCAATATTAACCTTCCTTTCATCACAGCAACAGCTGAGGGACCTAAGCACTTCGATATGAACCTTACAAGAGCTAAGTTCGATGAACTTACACATGATCTTGTTGAGAGAACAGCTATTCCTGTTCAGAACGCTATGAAGGATGCAGGTCTTACAAATGCAGATCTTGGCCAGGTATTACTTGTAGGTGGTTCTACACGTATCCCTGCAGTTCAGGAGAAGGTTAAGATGTTAACAGGCAAGGAGCCTTCTAAGTCACTTAACCCTGATGAGTGCGTAGCACTTGGTGCTTCTATCCAGGGTGGTAAGCTTGCAGGAGATGCAGGTGCCGGTGAGATCCTTCTTCTTGATGTAACACCTCTTTCTCTTTCAATCGAGACAATGGGTGGTATCGCAACAAGACTTATCGAGAGAAATACAACTATTCCCACAAAGAAGAGCCAGGTATTCTCTACGGCTGCTGATAACCAGAGCGCTGTTGATATCAACGTATTACAGGGTGAGAGACAGTTCGCAAAGGATAACAAGTCATTAGGACAGTTCAGATTAGATGGAATCGCTCCCGCTCCTCGTGGAATACCTCAGATCGAGGTTACCTTCGATATCGATGCAAATGGTATCGTTAACGTATCTGCTAAGGATCTTGGAACAGGTAAGGAGCAGCACATCACCATCACAGCAGGTTCCAACATGTCTGATGAGGATATCGATAAGGCTGTTAAGGAGGCTCAGGAATATGAGGCTCAGGATAAGAAGCGTAAGGAAGCCGTTGATACAAGAAACGAAGCTGATTCCTTCGTATTCCAGACAGAGAAGGCATTAAGCGATGTAGGAGATAAGGTTTCAGCCGATGAGAAGGCAGCAGTAGAGGCTGACATCAAGGCTGTTAAGGATATCCTTGAAAGAACAAAGGATCAGGAAATGTCTGATTCAGATCTTGACGAGCTTAAGGCAGCTAAGGAGAAGTTAACAACTTCAGCTCAGGGCGTATTCACGAAGATGTATGAAGCAATGCAGGGTGCTCAGGGTGTCCAGGGCGCAGGTCCTGATATGTCAGGCTTCACAGGCGATATGGGCGGAGCTCAGAGCGCAGGTTCTTCTGAACCCGAAGGCGATGTTGTAGACGGAGACTATAGAGAGGTATAAATATCATGGCAGAAGCTAAACGCGACTATTACGAGGTATTAGGCGTTAGTAAAACTGCAGATGATGCAGAGATCAAAAAAGCATACAGAGCATTGGCTAAGAAGTATCACCCGGACATGAATCCGGGTGATGCTGAGGCTGAGAAGAAATTCAAGGAAGCCTCTGAGGCTTATGCCATTTTAAGTGATGCCGAGAAGCGTAAGCAGTACGATCAGTTCGGTCATGCTGCCTTCGAGGGCGGTGCCGGTGGCGGCGGTTTTGATTTCAATTCCATGGATTTTGGAGACATCTTCGGAGACATCTTCGGAGATTTCTTCGGTGGTGGAAGATCAAGAACCAAGAGCAACGGCCCCATGAAGGGTGCCAACATTCGCACCAGCGTACGTATCACCTTTGAGGAAGCGGTTTTCGGTGTTGATAAAGAGATAGAACTTACACTGAAGGACGAGTGTACCACCTGTCACGGAACAGGAGCAAAGCCCGGAACAGAGCCTGAAACCTGTTCAAAGTGCGGAGGCAAGGGCCAGGTTGTTTATACATCCCAGTCCTTCTTCGGAACCGTTCGTAATGTGCAGGCCTGTCCTGATTGTAACGGAAGCGGTAAGATCGTTAAGGATAAGTGTCCTGACTGTCAGGGCAATGGCTATATAGCAAGCAGGAAAAAGATACAGGTTTCCATCCCTGCAGGTATTGATAACGGACAGAGCGTACGTATCAGGGAGAAGGGTGAGCCCGGTGTTAACGGCGGACCCAGAGGAGATCTTCTTGTTGAGGTTGTAGTAAGCCGTCATCCCATATTCCAGAGGCAGGATTACAACATCTACTCTACGGTACCTATATCTTTTGCCCTCGCAGCATTAGGCGGTGAGGTTTTAGTAGACACAGTGGATGGAAAGATAGCACAGACGGTTAAGCCCGGAACCCAGACGGATACCAAGGTTCGTCTTAAGGGCAAGGGTGTTCCCACGCTCCGTAACAAGGACGTAAGGGGAGATCATTATGTGACATTAGTTGTAGAGACGCCTGAGAAATTATCCCAGGAAGCAAAGGATCTTCTGACGAAATTCGATTCGCTCACAGGCGACAGCCTTCATGCAGTTGACAGAGTGGGTTCAGAGGATACCAAGGATAAGAAAAAGAAGTTTTGGAAATAAAAGAACGGGTCAAAAGAATACTTGAGCTCCTGGATGAGGAGTACGGAACTGAGGTTAGGTGTTACCTTGAATACGAAACCCCGTGGCAGCTTCTTTTTGCTACCATCATGAGTGCCCAGTGCACCGATGCCAGGGTAAATATAGTAACCAAATCTCTTTATCAAAAGTACAGAACCCTTGAGGACTTCGCAAATGCGGATCTTAAGGAGCTTGAAAACGACATACACTCGACCGGCTTTTACCATAATAAGGCCAAAAATATAATTGCCTGCGCAAAGGTGCTCATTGATGAATATGACGGGGAACTTCCCCACGATATTGATGAGCTGACATCCCTTCCGGGGGTTGGCAGGAAGACAGCTAATGTTATCCGTGGAAATATATACGGCGAAGAGAGTATAGTCGTTGACACTCATGTAAAGAGGATTTCGAAGAAACTTGGTGTGACGAAGGAAGAGGATCCGGTAAAGATAGAATTTGACCTTATGAAGAAACTTCCGAAGGATCACTGGATACTTTGGAACACTGATATCATTACCTTAGGCAGGTCAATCTGCAAGGCCCAGAATCCCAAGTGCGAGGAATGTTTCCTTAAGGAAGTTTGTAAGGATTATTCTTCAAGATAGCGTTCAAGATTTTTAACAATACTTTTACTCATTAAAGAGTTGATGCCCGAAGCAATGGGTATCAGCTCTTTTATCTTTTCGGTCTCGTTGGAATCCTTATATATCTGGGCAAGGAGATTATAGGTGGTGCTTATGTCGGTGTTGGTTGAGACGGCAAATTCAAGTATGGTGCGGGCTTCGCTTACATAACCCTTTTGATAAAGCAGATGCGCCCAGTCATTAAGTGTCCTTACCAGGGAGGTGTAGTTTGCATCATACTGGGAAAGGATATCAATATTGGGGGCACCGTACTTAAGCTTTAATTCGGTATTTGAAAGGCCTGTAAAGTTTACTATCTTTGTCTCCGATAAAATATGAAGGGTCTCAAGGTATTCCTTCACATACTCATCCTCTGTTAGAATGTCAGCAGGAAGGGTTTCAAACGGAATCGTAATATACTGAAGGTCTTCAAGACTTTGTCTCCTCGTTGCGTTAGCCTTGGCTTCTTCGTCGAGAAAAGACTGATATTTTTGGGCCTCCCGGTTACGGGCCTTATGGATTTCGTACATTAATAGCAGACAAAGTACGATAAAACTTGCAAAGAAGGGGTATTTCATTTATAATTCCTTTCAGAAGAAATTACCAAAATTCGGTGACAAAATATGTTCAATTTTCACAATAAGAAAACTAAAAGAATATTCTCAGTGGTGATCATAGTACTTCTGGTACTGGCAATGGTCATACCAACTATAGCATCTTTGATACTCTAAGGCAACGAAACGAAAAATGAAGAAGTGGCTTTTGCACACAATTTTAGCGGTGATTGCAGGTGGGATGATACTAGGTCTGACACCTGTTTTTTGCTATGCAGATGATACGATAATGCAGGGTGTTTATGCAGATAACATCCCTCTTGGCGGATTGACGGAAGGTGAGGCCTATGAGGCTATTCAGGTCTATGTTAATGAGTTAAAGAGCAGGAGCATAACCCTTTATACCGTAAATGACAATGAGGTCACGGTAACCCCGGAGGATATGGGTCTTTCCTGGGTTAATACCGATCTTGTTTCCGAGGCGATGGCAATCGGAAAGAGCGGAAACGTCGTATCCAGATACAAGGCTAAAAAGGACGTTAATTATACCAATAAGATATTTGACATTGAATTCTCAGTTGATGAAGATATGGTTCGCAGCATTCTTGAAGGCGAGTGTTCAGCCTACAACGTGAATGCAAAGAACGGAAGCATGACAAGGCAGGACGGAAGTTTTTCTTTCGTGGAGGGAACGGCCGGACTTGCGCTTGATGTGGATGCTTCCTTAAGTTCGCTTACCGATTTCATGTTACATTCCTGGAGCGGACAGAACACGGCATATCAGCTTACTGTTTCAATTGATTCTCCCGCCGGTTCCTCAGCGGATATGGAGCTTGTTAAGGATGTACTTGGGACCTATCACACTAATTTTAAGACCTCGACTGCGGCCAGATGCTCTAACGTAAGCAACGGAGCCTCCCACCTTAACGGCACTGTAGTCTATCCCGGAGAGGAATTCTCATTCACGGAATGTGTATCTCCTTTCACGGAGGCAAATGGCTATAAGCTTGCGGCATCCTATGCTTCCGGTAAGGTTGTTGACAGTATCGGAGGAGGAATCTGCCAGGTTTCCTCAACACTTTATAATGCAGTGCTTCTTTCAGAACTGGAGGTTACCCAGAGACGTAATCACGGTATGATAGTTACATATGTTAAGCCTGCCATGGATGCAACCATAGCAGAGAGTAACGGCACAGACTTTAAGTTCCGTAATAATACGGATGCTCCCATATACATAGACGCATATACTACTGATGATAAAGATCTTTATATAACAATCTACGGTCACGAGACGAGACCTGCGGATCGTGAGCTTAAGTATGAATCTGAGGTTATTTCGACTACCGAACCCGGCCCCGATGTTATCCTTGAGGATGCATCCAAGCCCATCGGATACATAAGCACACAGGCAGCTCATACCGGCTACAAGGCAAACTGCTGGAAGATAGTTACCGAAAACGGCGAAACCACCAAGGAACTTGTTAATACCAGCACATACAATATGGCGCCCAGATATATAACAGTGGGAACTGCTACTGATGATGCCAATGCCCTTACTGTACTTCGTGCAGCGATCGCAACCGGTGATACGTCATATGTTAAGTCAACGGCAGCGAGCCTTAAGTCCACTGCAGATTCTGGAGCAACCGTTGATCCTAATGCAGCAGCGATGGCAGAGTACGAGGCAGCACTTGCCACAATGGATCTAAGCGCAGGTGACACATCCACAGTATCTGAAGGTGGAGAATCTTCAGAATCCTCAGAATCATCTGAATCCTCAGAGGCCCAGTAGTATGGATGTTCTTATTACAAGGTTTGTAGGCCTCAGGGGAACAGCGATACTTGCAAGGGAATACCGCTCGGAACTTCTTTCCCGCTATCCGGAGAGGTTAGTTGATACGGCAGCATCCTTTGATAAAGATATGGATAAATATAATGACACCAGTGTCATTTCTGATATCTTTACCAATATGAATGATGAGTACGGCATCGCATACGCCAAAGAATATACGGAGTTCGGAGTATATGAAGCTCTGTTTCAGGCATCTAAAGAGCTTAAGTGCGGAATGAGGATCAGGATTAAGGATATCCCCATAAGGCAGGAAACCGTTGAAGTAAGCGAGTTTACCGAGGTTAATCCCTATGAACTTTATTCCGGGCTTTCCATGGTGATAGTTGCCGAAAATGCCCGGGCTCTTAAGGAATATCTTTTAAAGGAATTTAACATTCCGTCTTCAATAGTCGCCTATACAACGCCAGATAATGATAAGATAATAAGTAATGACGAGGAGGAGGGATTTCTTCCTCATATCCGCAAGGATGAACTTAAAAATAAACTTGGGAGGAAACTATATTATGAGAGAACAGATTCTGTCAATCTTAGAGAAGAACAGCAGGATAGAGATTAAAGAGCTTTCCGTACTTTTAGGCGCGGATGAGATAATGGTCGCGAATGAAATAAAGGCTATGGAGGATGAGGGTATTATCTGCGGTTATCACACAATGATCGACTGGGATAAGACAGATATAGAGACTGTTACTGCTCTCATTGAGGTAAGAATCACTCCAATGAGAGGCCAGGGCTTTGATTCAGTTGCAGAGCGTATATATAAGTACCCTGAGGTTAACAGTGTTTACCTTATTTCAGGGGGCTATGACCTGATGGTTATCCTGGAGGGCAAGTCCCTTAAGGAGGTATCGGGCTTCGTTTCACACAAGCTCTCAACACTTGAGGGTGTATTAAGTACGGCTACTCACTTTATCCTTAAGAAATATAAGGATCATGGAACAATTTTAGAGAAAAAACCAGAAGACCATAGGGAGATGATCACACCATGAGAAATCCGTTAGCAGAAAAAATAGTAGGCGTTAAGCCCTCCGGAATAAGGAAGTTTTTTGATATTGCAGCGGAAATGGATGATGTTGTTTCACTGGGTGTCGGAGAACCGGATTTCGATACTCCCTGGCATATCAGGGATGAGGGTATATACTCACTTGAGAAGGGAAAGACCTTCTACACTTCTAACTCAGGACTTCTTGAGTTAAGAACAGAGATCAATAATTATATGAAGCGTTCCCAGGGAATAAGCTATGATCCCAAGGACGAGATATTAGTTACAGTAGGCGGTTCCGAGGCAATTGATATTGCGCTTCGTGCCATGGTGGATCCAGGGGATGAGGTTCTGATACCCCAGCCCAGCTATGTTTCCTATGAGCCCTGTGCGATACTTGCCGATGCCAAGCCTGTCATCATTGATCTGAAGGCTGAGAATGAATTCAGACTTACTGCAGCTGAACTTGAGGAAGCTATCACACCGAAGACGAAGATCCTTATTCTTCCCTTCCCCAACAACCCCACGGGCGCCATTATGGAAAAGAAAGACCTTGAGGAAATAAGGGAAGTTATTCTTAAACATGATCTCTTTGTAATATCAGATGAAATATATTCTGAATTAACCTATAAGGGAAAGCACGTTTCAATAGCATCGCTTCCCGATATGCAGGAGAGGACCATACTTATTAACGGTTTCTCCAAGGCCTATGCTATGACAGGCTGGAGACTTGGATATGCCTGCGGACCGTCTCTGATACTTCAGCAGATGAGAAAGATCCATCAGTTCTGTATCATGTGTGCTCCCACCACCAGCCAGTATGCTGCAGTTGAGGCAATAAAGAACGGCGACGAAGATGTCAGAATGATGTGCGAATCCTATAATCAGAGGCGCAGATTCCTTATGAATGCGTTTAAGGAGATGGGACTTGAGTGTTTCGAGCCCTTCGGAGCATTCTATGTTTTCCCCTGTATTAAGGAATTCGGAATGACTTCGGATGACTTCGCTATGAGGCTCCTTAACGAGGAGAAGATAGCAGTCGTTCCCGGCACTGCCTTCGGTGATTCCGGCGAAGGATACCTGCGAATAAGCTACGCATACTCAATTGAGAAGCTTAAGTTCGCCATGGAAAAGATAAATCATTTCATTACGAAGCTTCGCAGTGAGAGTAAATAATTGCTTGATGGAGCTCCTTAGTGTGAGCGAAATATAGTTGCAGAATTGTGAAGCACCTTCCGTTGTGGAGGTGCTTTTTTTGTGGGATAATCAGAAATGAAAATGTATTGATGTATCCGATTCTGCCGACTGCAGTCGTTCGGTGGATAAGGAAGAGTTTGGAGGGTTTAGAATGAAGATTTTATTTATCGGCGGAACCGGTACCATAAGTACGGCGATTTCAAGGAAGTTATTATCTGAGGGGCATGAGCTCTATCTCGTTAACCGTGGAAGCAGGAACAATGTGCTTGGAGAGTATCCCAATCTCTTTGAAATAAAGTGCGATGTTAATGATGAGAAGGCACTTGCCGAGGCTGTTTCAGGAAAGAAGTTTGATTCTGTATGTGACTTCATTGGCTTTAATGTGGAGCAGGTTGAGCGTGATTACAGGGTATTTAAGGGAAAGACCGATCAGTACATGTACATAAGCTCAGCTTCAGCCTATGCCAAGCCCGTGCAGGACTACGTGATAACAGAGGGAACCTCTTTGGTTAATCCCTACTGGGAATATTCCCGCAACAAGATTGCCTGCGAGGATTTCCTTATGAAAAAGTATCGTGAGGAGGGATATCCTGTTACCATCATCCGTCCTTCGCATACCTATGATGAGAGATCGATCCCTCTTGGCGTTCATGGCTCAAAGGGTTCATATCAGGTAGTAAAGAGAATGCTTGAAGGAAAACCGGTTATCATACACGGTGACGGAACATCCCTCTGGCATATGACCTTCAATGAAGATTTTGCCAAGGGCTTCACAGGTCTTATCGGAAATCCCCATGCCATTGGAGAGGCATTCCAGATAACGAATGACGAGACACTCACCTGGAACCAGATATATCAGACAATCGCTCGCAAACTTGGAGTTGAATTTAAGCCCTACTATGTTGCTTCTGAGTTCCTCGCAGCCGTAAGCGATTATGATTTCACGGGAAGTCTAATCGGAGATAAGTCTAATTCAGTTGTATTTAACAATGCCAAGTTAAAGCATGCGGTTCCCGGCCTTAACATGAACATCAGATTCGAGGAAGGAATCGGACGCACCGTTGATTATGTGCTTTCACATCCTGAATGCCAGGTCGAGGATCCTGAATTCGATGCTTGGTGCGACAAGGTGATCGAAGGCTTAGAGAATCTCAAGAAAGAGTTGAAGGGTTAAGAAGATTCTTAGGGGCTTAAAAAGAGGACGCTTGAGTTGCTTATTCAAATCTTTCGGGATTCATAAAAAACTTCTTGCATAGTGAATTAATATTGTGTAT
>R20__coassemble_110_pt1 | contig 63251 bp, 61 predicted proteins | sample R20__metabat2_low_PE_052 | metagenome-assembled genome bin R20 | reverse complement strand
GGGAATAATAAGACATCACGTATAGCAGGTGAGTTGGTCATGATCATCACGAGACGGTCGATGCCGTAGCCGATACCGCCAGTGGGTGCCATGCCGATCTCAAGGGCGTTAAGAAAGTCCTCGTCGGTGTGCTCAGCCTCTTCGTCGCCGGCCTCGGCGTTTGCATCCTGGAGGGCGAAACGCTCACGCTGGTCGATGGGATCGTTTAACTCGGAGTAGGCATTACACATTTCCCAGCCGTTTACGAAGAGTTCGAAACGCTCAACCTTTGAGGGGTCGGAAGGCTTCTTCTTCGTTAAGGGGCTTATCTCGATGGGATGATCCATTACGAAGGTAGGCTGGAGGAGCTTGTCCTCAACATATTCCTCGAAGAAGAGGTTTAAGATGTTGCCCTTCTTGTGGTAATCCTCGTACTCGATGTGATGCTCCTTGGCAAGCTGCTTTGCTTCCTCATCGGTAGCAACCTGATCGAAATCAACGCCTGCATACTTCTTAACGGCCTCGGTCATGGTGATACGCTCGAAGGGCTTTCCGAAATCGATCTCCAAGTCGCCGTACTTAACGATGGGCGAGCCGTTTACTTCCTCTGCAACCTTGCGGTACATGCGCTCTGTTAAGTCCATCATTCCATAGTAATCGGTGTATGCCTGGTAAAGCTCCATCAGTGTGAATTCAGGGTTGTGACGGGTATCAAGTCCCTCGTTTCTGAATACACGGCCGATTTCGTATACTCTCTCAAGTCCGCCGACTATCAGTCTCTTTAAATATAATTCCAAAGATATACGTAACTTAAGGTCCTCATCTAAGGCATTGAAGTGAGTCTCGAAGGGACGGGCTGCAGCTCCGCCGGGGTTAGCCACGAGCATGGGAGTTTCAACCTCCATGAAGTCCTGCTCATCAAGGAAGCGCCTGATCGTAGCGATGATCTTTGATCTCTTGATGAAGGTCTCCTTAACCTCTTCGTTCATGATGAGGTCTGTATATCTTTGTCTGTATCTGATATCTGTATTGGTGAGTCCGTGATACTTCTCAGGAAGGATCTGAAGGCTCTTAGAAAGGAGCGTAACCTCAGTACAGTGGATTGAGATCTCGCCTGTCTTCGTGCGGAATACGTTACCCTTTATTCCCACGATATCGCCCATATCCATCTTCTTGAAATCAGCGTAGGCTTCCTCGCCTAAGGCGTCTCGGCTTACGTATATCTGGATGTTGCCGTCTCTGTCCTGAACATTTCCGAAGGATGCCTTACCCATGACACGCTTGCTCATGAGACGTCCTGCGATGCTGACGGGAAGAGGATGCTCATCCATGATGGCACGGCGCTCAGTATAGTCGGCCTCCAGAACTGCCTTTTTATCTTCCTCGCTTAAGCCCTCAGTTACAGGCTCCTTGCGGTCCTTTAATATTTCCTTTTCATGACAAATATATAAGTCCTTGGCTTCGGCTGTGTGGTGGGTCTGATCATATTTAGTGATAACGAAGGGATCCTTTCCTGCATCCTGAAGATCCTTAAGCTTCTGACGTCTTACCTTTAAAAGCTGGTTGATGTCCTGAACCTGCTCGTTCCCCTTATTCTTGTTCTGGTTGTTCTGATTGTTCTCTGCCATCTTAAATCTTAAACTCCTAAATCTGTATTTTAAATTTCCTTACGCGGCCCTGTGCATAAAACAAAAACAAACGCCGCTATTTCTAACGGCGTTTTATATCCCTTATTAGTTAGCCTTCTGAATATCTAACACCTTGTACTTGATCACGCCTGCAGGGGTTTCAACTGAAACTGTATCCTTAACCTTCCTTCCAAGCAATGCTCTTCCTACAGGAGACTCATTGGAAATCTTTCCTTTAAGTGAGTTGGCCTCTGTAGAACCTACGATCTTGTACTCAAGGTCTTCCTTCATCTCGATGTCTCTGATCGTAACCTTACATCCGATGCTGACTACGTCTGTGTCAACCTCTTCCTCGTCAACGACCTCAACGTTCTTTAATATTTTCTCTAACTGTTCGATACGGGCCTCGATATCACGCTGCTCGTCCATCGCTGCATCATATTCTGCATTCTCCGAAAGGTCACCCTGTTCACGGGCTTCCTTGATCTTCTGAGCTACTTCTCTACGTCTGTTGACCTTGAGATCATGGAGCTCATCCTCGTATTTCTTGACGCCTTCGTAAGTAATGATATTCTTTGCTGCTTCCATTTTATTTCCTTCCTTAGTTGACAAAAAGATACATAGTTCCTATGCACCACTAGTGAGTATACCCATTTTCGGCTATATCGTCAAGGAATTTAAGGAGTTCTTCCATAGATTCCTTCGTGTTAACGTCCCTTCTCATGGCTGCTGAATTGTGAAGTCCTGCAGTGTACCAGCCTATATGTTTTCGCATCTCCCTGACTGCCGTATACTCCCCTTTTATATCCTTTAGCATAAGGGCATGCTCCTTCATAACACCCACAAGTTCCTCTGTGGAAGGCCTTTGCATAACCTTTCCTGTTTCAAGGAAATATGGTATTTCTTTAAATATCCAGGGATTTCCTCTTGCAGCCCGGCCTATCATGAAGCCGTCAACGCCTGTCTCCTCAAGCATCCTCTTAGCTGAAGGCCCATCCGTAATATCACCATTTCCTATGACAGGAATTGATACGCTTTCCTTAACCTTTGCTATTATCTCCCAGTCTGCCTTCCCCTCATAATACTGCTGCCTTGTCCGTCCATGGACAGCAATTGCTGCAGCGCCTGAGTCCTCTGCTATCTTTGCTATCTCAACCGCATTAACATGCTCATCATCAAAGCCTTTTCTTATCTTAACGGTAACAGGCTTCGAAACAGAATGTGACACCTTTGTCACAATTTCCCTTACGAGCTTCGGGTCCTTCATAAGCGCAGAGCCCTCGCCGTTATTTACTATCTTTGGAACAGGACACCCCATATTGATGTCAAGGATATCGAAGTTCCTAGGCTCTATGCGGTGGGCGATCTCAGCCATTATATCAGGGTCGGAGCCGAAGAGCTGCAGCGATGCAGGCCTCTCCCTTTCATCCACTGAAAGCATCTCTTCGGTATTTTTATTCCCGTAAAGGATAGCCTTTGCAGAGACCATTTCCATGCAAACCATTCCGGCACCCATCCTTGCTGAAAGCAAACGAAATGGCAGGTCTGTTACCCCTGCCATTGGTGCTAATATACAATTATTTTTTAGACTTACTTTTCCTATCCTGATTTCTTTCATATATAAGTCTTAACCCTTCTAAGGTAAGGTCCCTGTCGTAAACCTTAATCTCATCTGTTTCCCCGAAGATGACACCGCCAAGTCCACCGGTAGCCACCACCTTCATATCGGAAAATCCGCTCTCTTCCCTGACCTTCCTTATTATGTATTCAGTCTGTCCGATCTGTCCGTATACAAGTCCTGCCTGCATGGAGCTTACCGTATCCTCGGCAAGAATGCTCTTAGGCTTTACTATCTCTATCTCGGGAAGCTTCGCTGTATCCTCCCAGAGGGCCTTTGCAGACATCTTTATTCCAGGTGCAGTGATACCTGCCATGAACTCACCCTTTGCTGAGATGAGGTCGTAGGTGGTCGCCGTTCCGTAATCAATTACGAGAACCGGTCCGCCATACTTTTCATATGCTCCCACGGCATCCACGATTCTGTCGGCACCTATCTCTTTTGGATTGCTGGTTACAACCTTGATCCCTGTCTTAAGTCCCGGACCCACTATCATGGGCTGGCAGCCAAGATACTTAATGACCGCGCTTGTAAGAGAATACATGATATTGGGAACAACGGAGGCTATTATCACACCGTCTATCTTTTTATTATCAATGCCGTTGATACTTAGGAGTTCCCTAATGCTTATGCCGAACTCATCCGAGGTGCGGACCACAGTTGAGGTCATCCTGAAATTCGCCGATAAGGAAGCCCCATCATAAACTCCGTATGTGATATTGGTGTTTCCCACGTCTATTACGAGAAGCATCACTCATCCTCCTTAAGAAGCTCGGACAGATCCTCCTTTAGGAATACTGTCCTGTAATAAAGAGATAAGCTTTCGAAAAGCTCCTGTCTCTTTCTCCTGATCTCCGATATCAGAAGTCCTGAACCTATCTCATCATAGAGATAATCCTCCGGTGCAAACTCAGTCCTCATATTGACTGCACCCTCATCGTCGAATTCTATGGTGAAGATGCCTCCAACCTCCTCGGTAAAGAGCACACAGATTATATGAAGCTCTTCCTTTATGGATTCGGGGATCTTCGAAAATCTCTCGTTAAAATAATATTTTTTGTCATAGGCATTGGCGCCGCATATGACATTGGTGTCATTTTTATTTTCTTCGCTCATATCTTTTAAAAATATATTAAAGTGTTGCTGCCATTACAGCCTTGATGGTGTGCATTCTGTTTTCAGCCTCATCGAATACAACCGACTGGGGCGAATTAAATACCTCATCCGTAACCTCAAGTTCCGACAAACCGAACTTCTCATACACTTCCCTTCCAACCTGGGTATTAAGATCATGGAATGCAGGCAGACAGTGCATGAATATTGCGGTGTCCTTGGCGTTCTTTAATGCCTTCATATTCACCTGGTAAGGAAGGAGTGCATCTATTCTCTCTTTCCACACCTCGTCGGGCTCGCCCATGGATACCCATACATCCGTGTAGATAACATCGGCGTCCTTCGTTCCTTCATCAACTGACTCTGTCAAGGTGATGGTAGCGCCTGTCTCTTTGGCAATCGCCATACACTCATCAACAAGCTTCTTATCCGGGAAATATTCCTTGGTTGTGCAGGCTGTAAAGTGCATTCCAAGCTTTGCACAAACAACCATTAGGGAATTACCCATGTTATATCTGGCATCTCCCATGTAGGTAAGTTTAACGCCCTTGATGCGGCCTAACTTTTCTTTGATAGTAAGTACATCTGCAAGCATCTGTGTGGGATGGAATTCATTGGTAAGTCCGTTCCATACGGGAACTCCGGAATACTTCGCAAGGTCCTCAACTATGGTCTGCTCGAAGCCTCTGTACTCGATTCCCTCAAACATCGAACCTAAAACCTTGGCGGTATCAACAATGGATTCCTTCTTTCCTATCTGGGAAGCCTTGGGATCAAGATAGGTTGAGCCCATACCTAAGTCATGTGCTGCTATCTCGAAGGAACAGCGGGTACGTGTGCTTGTCTTTTCAAATATAAGGGCTACGTTCTTTCCCGCATGCATATCGGTTGTGAGTATACCCTTCTTTTTCTTATCCTTTAATTCTGCCGCAAGATCAACGAGATATAATATCTCCTCCGGTGTGTAATCAAGAAGCTTAAGGAAGCTCCTTCCCTTTAAATCTACCATTATATTTCTCCTTATAGATATTTATGACGCATGTGTCACAAATATATTATTTACCAGAAAACGTGGGCTCCTATAACTATGCCCTCATGTCCGTTATTTCGTCTGAAGTGGGTTGCATCACCGACAGTGGTCTGACCACTAAGTGCTGCTGCCGCTGCCATGGTACAGGTGTCGGGAACACCATTCTGATATGCCACTGCCACCTTACCTGACATTGCAGGAGTGAACTGTCCTGAAGCATATATTACGGAATATATCGTGTTGGGATATGCAGGAGACTTAACTCTGTTCATAACAACTGCTCCAACCGCCAGCATTCCGTCATAGCTCTGGTTTCCGGCCTCACACCATATAAGTGCTGCAAGGAGCCTCAATTCATCGGCATCTGCCGAAACAGCATCCCTGGTCTCTGTGGTATAGGAAGAAGTCTGGCTTGAATTCTGCGGCTTTCCGGAGTCGGCGTTCTTCTTAGCCTCTTCCTCAGCCTGTCTCTTTAACTCCTCCTCTATGGCCTTCCTTGCATTGACAGCCTCTATCGTTTCGCCTTCGTCAATATGGAAGGTGATGTCCACATAGTTAACGTTTACGTATCCCAGATCTCCACCATAATCGATACTTATCCACTCATCGTCGATTATTTCAACGAAATCAGCGTAGTCGCCCTTGGCAAGGATCGTCATTACCTCTGCGTCTTCAGATGGCTCCTCTCTCATCCTTACAGCCTCTGACTTAAGGGTTACAAGCCAGCGTCCTACATCATCGGCAGCCTTTGCTGCTTCCTCTCCCAGATAAAGATATTCGTCCTTGCACCATCCTGTCAGTGCTCCTGACTTTATCTTGGTCCAGCCGTCCTTCTGCTCAAGTATCGTTCCGCCGCAGTCTCTGTAGAGAAATCCGACCTTTGACGAATCCTCGCTTGCCTCCGCACGCACATTAAGCGTATTGCTCACATTGGCCATTGCCAGTTCTGACGTAATACGCTCTTTTTCGGATTCTATCTTTTCCTCGATATTAAGTTCCTCGCTCGCATCTGACTTAGGCGAAACATATAAATCGTCATCATCATCCGAGCTAAGCACTGCTTCCAAACCCGCGCTGGGGAAATTATACCCCGTGTTTTTCTCGGCGGCTTCTGCGCATAGTGCCTCAGCTATCACCAGTACTACTCCTGCAACTACGGCAAGCGAACCGGTAACGAGCTGATTCCCTACTCTGCTCATTACAATTACATACCTCAATACGGCAGATGTAACCCTACCAATATCTAACTTACGTAAACCATCTCCATCGTACCAAATATTTAAATGAATGTCAAATTTGCGCCATTTTACGCCATTTTATCAAAAATTCCGTGCCCTCAAAAAGAGCACGGAATCAATAATTATTGTAAACTAAATTTTTAAAACCACAACATCTTGTGCTTTATTGTCTTAGCGGGTTTTCAGGTCCATTACACCGGTTTTAAAGTCTCTTTGTCTTTTCAACGCAGGCCTCAACCGCATCCATAACTGCTGCCCTTAAGCCCATCTCCTCAAGAACCTGAACAGCCTCTATGGTAGTTCCGCCGGGTGAGCAGACCATATCTTTAAGTTCTCCCGGGTGCTTTCCCGTATCAAGCATAAGCTTAGCCGAACCCATAGTAGATGTGGCAGCGAACTTATATGCCTTATCCCTGGGAAGTCCTGCCTTAACGCCTGCATCCGCCATAGCCTCTATGAACATAAAAACATAGGCAGGTGAGCTTCCGGCAACTGCACAGAAGGCATCAACGAGTCTCTCCGGAATAACCTCTGAGGATCCGAAGGAATCACATATCTTTTTAACAATGGCAATATCTTCTTCGGTAGCATTCTCCGAAGGCGTAACCGATGTAACACCGGCACCTACCATTGCAGGAGTGTTGGGCATGAGACGAACGATTCTCCTATCCTTGCCAAGCATATCTTCAAGGTCTGCGATGGACTTTCCTGCTGCGATACTGACAATAAGGGTATCTTTCTTAATAACATCCTTAAGGGGAACTACTGCCTCCGGAAACATCTGGGGCTTAACTGCAAGGACAAGCACATCAACATTGGATGCAACCTCTGCATTTAAGGTCGTGGTGGCGATCCCGTACTCGTTCTTTACTTTCTCGCAGGTTTCCTTGGTGTGGGCAGAACCGATGATGTCAGACTTATCAACGATCCCTTCCTTAAGTATTCCGCTTATCATAGCCTTGGCCATATTTCCAAGTCCGATGAATCCGATCTTCATTTACCTTCCTCCGTATTCATACATTAATATTCCCGCTGCCACCGCGGCATTTAGTGATTCAAGCTTCCCGCCCATGGGAATGCGAACCCTGTTATCTGCCTTCATGGCAACCTCCTGCCTTAAGCCGTTGCCCTCATTTCCGATGAGAACGGCGTTATCCTTACAAGGCTTTATATCTTTATAATCAACTGATGCATCAAGATAGGCTGCATATATACAGATTCCCTCTGACTGCAATTCTGACATTAGTGTCATAATATCATCCGTGTACAGAAACGGAACCCTATAGAGCGACCCCATGGTTGACCTTACCACCTTCGGGTTAAATATATCAACAGTGCCCTTCGACATGATGACTCCCGACATTGAGGCTCCCTCTGCCGTGCGAAGCATGGTTCCCAGATTCCCGGGATCCTGGATATCCTCAAGCATTAGGAAATGCCTATTTTCACCCTTAAGCATATCTTTAAGCTCATAATGAGGCTTCTTAGAGATAAATATAAGCCCCTGAGGCGATTCGGTATCCGACGCCTTCTTAAGGACCTCCTGAGTTATGGTCTCAGCGAAAACGCCATTTTCCTTTGCTTTAACGATCTTTGAATAAGCTCTCCCCCACAAAGAGGAAGGAGTCTCTTTAAATGACTCCTCCAGCTTATTAAACATATTTAATTCAACATATATTTCCTTCAGATACTCATCCGGGCATTCCAGGAATATCCTTATGCCCTCTGCAACGAAGAGGCCTTCCTTATTACGCGTCCGCGCCTTAACGGATAGTTCCTCCAGGTGCTTTATCTTCGGGTTATTAAGAGAACTTATCATTATTAAAGACTTAAATTCCTGCTTATCTGATACTGATATTCAGGGATGCTCTTCTGCATTGCAAGTGCTTCCTCAATATCATAATCACAGAACTCACCGTGAGCAAAACATACAACTCTGTTTGACTTGCCTTCAACCAGAAGGTCAGCTGCATATGCTCCCATCATTGAAGCATAGAATCTGTCCTTACAGGTAGGTGAACCGCCTCTCTGCATGTATCCTAAGATGGTAGCTCTGGTCTCAATACCGGTAGCTGCCTCTATACGACGTGCCATTGATGTTGAATGTCCGATACCCTCGGCATTGATGATGATATGGTGTGTCTTTCCGCGCTTACGGTTGTTGATGATATTGTTGATGATGTTCTGCTCGTTATAGTCATACTTCTCGGGAAGGAGTATGTCCTCAGCACCGTTGGCAACACCGCACCATAAAGCTATATAGCCTGCATTACGTCCCATAACCTCGATGATGGAACATCTCTCATGGGAGCTTGATGTATCACGGACCTTATCTATGGCCTGCATGGCTGTATTGATGGCAGTATCAAAACCGATGGTATAGTCTGTACATGAAATATCAAGATCGATTGTTCCGGGAATTCCTATGGTATTGATACCGTGACGGGCAAGTGCCTGTGCACCCCTGTAGGAACCGTCACCGCCGATTACCACGATACCGTCTATATCGTATTCTCTGCAGATCTCGGCTGCCCTTGCCTGAACCTCTTCTTCCTTGAACTCAGGGCATCTTGCTGTTCCTAAGACTGTTCCACCTCTCTGGATTATATCGGAAACGTCTTTCTTTTCCATATCGACTATCTCTTCGTTGAGAAGTCCGGCATAGCCCTTCTTAATTCCTTTAACCTTAACACCCTTAACAAGTGCCTCACGTACAACGGCTCTAATTGCCGCATTCATTCCAGGGGCATCGCCGCCTGATGTAAGTACTCCGATCGTTTTGATTTCCTTAGCCATAATTACCTCGCTTTTTATAAAAACAACTAATTTATTTTATCACTTATCTGCCTATTCGTGTAGCATCAAAAGAAACCCTTACGGCATCCTCTCCGAATCTTTCTTTGACCTTAGTGATAAAGTCCTCCGAAGCATCAACCGAAAGTGATGGAGGAAGTGTCTTCATTGCCTTCTCTTCATCAAGATAAATGACAACACTGTCATGTCCGTCAGAGGTATGAAGAAGGCTTAAAAGCTCTTCATTGGCACTCTCATATGCGCTCTTATCAGGGAACCTTATCCAGAGTTTCTTAGGTACCTTCGAAAACTCCGTTATGCTCTCTGCGATAAGTCGGGCATCCTTATCCTCTTCAATGGAAACACGGCCTTTTATAAATACCTTGTTATCCTCTAAGATCTTATCTGAATTCTTCTCATAATCCCTGGGGAAAACTATCACCTCCACCGTTCCTATGAGGTCCTCCAGAGTAAGGAATGCCATTACCTTGTCATTCTTGGTGTATTTAATGGTCTTCTGGGTGATGATACCGCCTATAACCGCATTGGCATTATCTTTAACAATGGTTTCGTTGCTCTCAGGATCAAGTACGAAATCACCTGCCGTGTTGGTTATCCCCTTCTTCCATAGGTCGCTTACCTCATCAAGAGGATGTCCGCTTACGTATATTCCCAGAACCTCCTTCTCAAAGGTAAGGAGTATATCCTTGGGATACTCTCCAACATTTGGAAGCTGCACATCAAAGGCGTCTTTCTCCGAGTCATCAACAAGGTCAAATAAGGACATCTGACCTGCCATATTATTCTTTCTGTCATGGCTTATGTGGTCCATGATCTGAAGGAACACGCTCATAAACTGCTTACGGGTTCCGTTAAAGGAATCAAAGGCACCTGCCTTAATAAAGTTCTCAACTGCCTTTTTATTAACCTCAGAATCTGACATACGTGTCAGAAAATCCTGAAGGTTCGTAAACTCGCCTCTGTCATTTCTCTCATTAACTATCGCATCTATAACAGGGCGCCCCACGCTCTTTATGGCAGTCAGGGCATATCTTATGGCGCCGTTATCAACGCTGAAGCCCTTCTCGCCGTGATTGATATCGGGAGGAAGGATCTCGATGCCCATATTTTTACATACCTGTATATAAAAGGCCACCTTCGCAGAATTATCCATGATGGAGGTCATAAGGGCTGCCATGAATTCAACCGGATAATAATACTTAAGATACGCCGTCTGGTAGGCAACCACCGCATAGCAGGCTGCATGGGACTTATTAAAGGCATACTTCGCAAAGTCCATCATCTGGTCATATATCTTAAGGGCAACCTCCTCGGGAATTCCCCTGGCGATACAGCCGGGCACTCCCTCATCAGGATTTCCGTAGACGAAATTCGCTCTCTCCTTTTCCATGACGGACTGCTTCTTCTTAGACATAGCACGGCGCACCAGGTCGGAACGCCCCAGCGTATAGCCGCCTAAGTCACGCACGATCTGCATAACCTGCTCCTGATAGACGATACAGCCGTAGGTGGGGCTTAATATCGGTTCAAGTTCGGGACAAAGATATGTAACCGACCCTGAATTCTTACCTTTAATGTAATCTGGGATGAAATCCATGGGTCCCGGTCTGTATAAAGATACACCTGCGATGATATCCTCAAGGTTCTGTGGCTTAAGCTCCTTCATGAAGGACTTCATTCCCGCAGACTCAAGCTGGAATATTCCATCTGTCCTGCCCGTGCCTATGTAATTAAGCACGTTCTTGTCATCGTAATCTATATTATCTATGTCAATTTCTGTATTTTTATCCTTCTTAATAAGGTTAAGGGCATCCCTGATAACTGTAAGGGTCCTTAAGCCTAAAAAGTCCATCTTAAGAAGTCCCAGTTCCTCAATGGTCGTCATGGTAAACTGGGTGGTGATGGAGCCGTCGGCGCCACGGGATAATGGCACCAGTTCCTCAGCCGGCCGCGAACAGATAACCACGCCTGCCGCATGCATAGAGGTGTGTCTGGGAAGTCCTTCAAGGCGCTTCGACATATCGATAAGCTCCTTAACCTCCATGTCGGTTTCATAGAGCTTACGAAGGTCCGGATTCATCTGCAAAGCCTTATCAAGGGTGATGTTAAGCTCATTTGGGATCATCTTCGATATCTGGTCGCAGAAGGCATAGGGAAGATCCATAACCCTTCCAACATCCCTGATAACTCCCTTGGCCGCAAGGGTTCCAAAGGTAACTATCTGTACAACCTTTTCGGGACCGTATTTACGGGAAACATAGTCGATAACCTCCTGACGGCGCTCGTAGCAGAAGTCTATATCTATATCGGGCATGGACACTCTCTCGGGATTAAGGAATCTCTCGAAGAGAAGTGAATACCTGATGGGATCTATATTCGTTATCTTAAGTGTATAGGCAACGATCGAGCCTGCAGCCGAGCCTCGCCCCGGCCCAACCGGAATCCCGTGGGACTTGGAATAGTTGATGAAATCCCAGACTATCAGGAAGTAATCAACATACCCCATCTTTTTAATGACACCAAGCTCATAATCAAGCCTCTCCTTAAGGCTTTGCCCGGTTCCGGGAATAAGGGCATTCTCATCCCCGTATCTTTCATGAAGACCGTCTATACAAAGCTTATTAAGGTAGGTCCAGGAATCATATCCTTCGGGCACCTCGAAATGAGGGAGTTTCGTTACTCCGAACTCGATCTCCACGTGGCACCTGTCTGCTATCTTCTGGGTATTTTCAAGTGCCTCCAGCGCATAGGGGAAGAGCAGCTTCATCTCATCCTCAGACTTAACATAGAACTGTCCGCCCTCATACCTTAATCGGTCCTCATCCTTAAGCTTCTTACCTGTCTGCAAACATAAAAGTATATCGTGAGGCTTCACGTCATCTGCATAGGTATAATGGACATCGTTGGTGGCAACAAGAGGAATGTTAAGTTCCTTTGACATCTGGATAAGCGCCATGTTAACGGTCTGCTGCTCCGGGATATTATGATCCTGAAGCTCCAGGAAATAGTTCCCTTCACCGAAGATATCACGGTACTCCCTTGCCACATCCTTAGCCTCTTCAACAAGGCCCTTCATTATGTATCTGGGCACCTCACCTGCAAGGCATGCAGACAAACATATTATTCCCTCGTGGAATTCACGAAGTATCTCTTTATCCACACGGGGCTTATAGTAATACCCTTCGGTAAATCCCCGGGATACTATCTTCATAAGGTTAGAGTAGCCCAGGTTATTCTCAGCAAGAAGTATAAGATGATGATATCTTTCCTCGCCTCCCGTAAGTTCCTTATCAAATCTGGAATTCGGGGCAACATACACCTCGCAGCCAAGCACCGGATGTATCCCCGCTTCATTGCAGGCCCGATAGAAGTCAATGACACCGTACATAACGCCGTGGTCTGTGATTGCCGCAGCGTTCATTCCCAGTTCCTTGACTCTCTTCACATATTCTTTTATCTTGTTGGAACCGTCCAGCAGGGAGTACTCCGTATGGACGTGTAAATGAACGAATGACATATTTTAATTATAACATAAAAAGGCGACGGGTTATTCACCCATCGCCTTTGATGTTTACATCTTTTTAAAGATATTTCTTAAGAGCCTCTACCTTATCAAGTTTCTCCCAGGGAAGATCAAGATCGTTACGTCCGAAGTGTCCGTAAGCAGCTGTCTGCTTGTAGATAGGACGACGAAGGTCGAGCATCTTGATGATTCCGGCAGGACGAAGGTCGAAGTTCTCACGAACGATCTCAGTGATCTTCAGCTCATCAAGCTTGCCTGTTCCGAAGGTATCAACCCTGACTGAAGTAGGCTGTGCAACACCGATAGCATAAGAAAGCTGGATCTCGCACTTGTCAGCAAGTCCTGCTGCAACAACGTTCTTTGCAACGTATCTTGCAGCGTAAGCAGCTGAACGGTCAACCTTGGTGCAGTCCTTACCTGAGAAAGCACCGCCGCCATGACGAGCCATTCCACCGTAGGTATCAACTATTATCTTACGTCCTGTAAGACCTGCATCACCGTGAGGTCCGCCGATAACGAAACGGCCTGTGGGGTTAATGAAGAACTTGGTGTTCTCATCTACTAATGAAGCAGGAAGGATAGGGTCAAATACATACTTCTTGATATCCTCATGAATCTGCTCCTGAGTTACATTATCATCATGCTGTGTTGAGCATACAACTGCCTCAAGTCTAACAGGCTTATCATTTTCATCATACTCAACTGAAACCTGTGTCTTTCCATCAGGACGAAGGTACTTAAGTGTGCCGTCCTTACGAACCTTGGTAAGCTGAAGTGCAAGCTTGTGTGCAAGGTCGATGGAATAAGGCATATAACTGTCTGTCTCGTTGGTTGCATAACCGAACATCATACCCTGGTCTCCGGCACCTGTATCAAGGTCATCCTTAAGTGTGCCTTCCTTAGCCTCCAGAGCCTTATCAACGCCCATTGCGATATCTGCTGACTGCTGGTCAAGTGCCACGAATACTGCACATGAATTTCCGTCTAAGCCCTTAGCTCCCTCATCATAACCGATATCAATTACAGTCTTACGAACGATAGCGGGTATATCAAGCTTAGCCTTGGTGGTGATCTCACCTGTTACTAATACGAAGCCTGTGCAGGATGCTGTCTCGCAGGCAACACGGCTCATGGGATCCTGCTCAAAGCATGCGTCAAGAATGGCATCCGATACCATATCGCAGACTTTGTCGGGATGTCCTTCAGTTACTGATTCTGATGTGAATAATCTCTTTTCCATCATTTCTCCTTTCGAAAATACGCGCCGAATTGCGCAATCAAGACTCAATTGTGAGTCTTTGCATTAAAAAAGTCCGCTTACAAGAAGCGGACCGTTTACATCGATAATCGATATTTAAATCCTCTTATTGTTCGAATAAACTCGCTCAGGTTGGCACCTTCCGTGTCCGGGGTTGCCGTGGCTTCACAGGTCCTATGTACCTCCACCACTCTGAATAAGAGTTACAATATTGAATTTTAATACTTCATATCCAAGCAATAGACTATAACAGAGTAAGACCTCTGTCAATATCTTTATTATAAGTTTTTCCTATAGGTTTTTCCTATAAGATCAGAGGATCGCATCGATCGAAAGCTCGGGACGATGGGCAAGATCGATGAAATCCGTCTCCGTCCTTATGGTGGGCGCAGAAAGCTTGTCCTTATTTATAAAGACTATTGTTCCTCTCTCGCCATTATTTAATCTCACAGTATTAAGAAGATAGGTGTTAACAACATTCTCAAGGAAGGTCATGATAAACTGGGGATCGTACTTCTGAAGTCCCTCATCCTCGAAAACCGAGATAGTCTTAAACGGACATAAAGGTCCTCTGTATACTCTGGCTGAGGTCATAGCATCATAAACATCCGCTATCGAAACCATACGGGCATAGGTAGGAATCTGAGCACCATTTAAACCTAAGGGATATCCACTTCCGTCACATCTCTCATGATGCATCAGAACAGCGTTTAAGATATCAGAGGGTATATTTGACTTCTTAAGGATCTCATAGCCTGCCTGAGGATGGCGTTTAACTATTGAATATTCCTGAGGTGTCAGCTTAGCGGGTTTCTTAATGATATCATCAGGGATCTGCGTCTTTCCTATATCATGTAAAAGTCCCGAGATCGTAGCAGTATTTATTTCTTCTTCGCTCATGCGAAGCCATCTTGCCATTACATTACAGATAAGCGCCACGTTCATTGAGTGAACATAGGTTGCATCATCATACTCCCTCATGCAGTGGAGCATATCAAGAAGGTTAGGGGTGGTCGCACCCACATCAAGCACATTTAATGTGTGGTTCATGAGCTTGTCAACATCAAGGGGCGAACCCTTTAACACCACATCATTTATGACTGCCTTGAAATTCTGAACGTCCTCATCAAATTCAGCCTTGAACCTTACGAATTCAGGGCTTTCCTTGACCTTTTCGGAATAGGTCTTAACATATTCAGATCCCTTGGGATTGATATCAACAACCTCGTCCTCGACACGGACGGAAAGAATTGAATAATAATCAAGCTTCGCAATTGTCTTATCATCAAGAACGATTCCCTTGGATAAGACGAGCTGGTTATTATAATTATAGATGTCCTCGGCAGTAACCATGCCGGGAACAAGATTAGATGTCCCAATACGCTTCATTTGCTATAACCCCTTAAAGATAAACCCCCATTTATCTTTTATATATAATCTTTTGATCTTACGATCTTCAGCCGGTCTTCAAACGGAATTTCTGAAGTTCCTTCTCAGAATCAACAAGTTCGATCTGTCCGCCAAGAGACTGAAGTTTCAGATGGAAATCCTCATAGCCCCTCTGGATGTACTTAATATCATCGATCACCGTAATACCGTCAGCAGCAAGTCCTGCAAGCACCAGGGCTGCTCCTGCTCTTAAGTCGGGTGCCGAAATGCTCGCTCCCGTATAACCCGAAACCCCGTCGATAATGGCTGTATTGCCCTCGACCTTTATATCAGCTCCCATTCTGGTGAGTTCATCCACATACTTAAATCTGTTCTCAAATATACTCTCGGTAACTATTGAAGTTCCCTTTGAAAGTCCCAGTGCAACAGTTATCTGCGGCTGCATATCAGTGGGAAATCCGGGATAAGGAAGTGTCTTTACGTGAGTATGAGAAAGCTGTTTCGTTGCAACAACCCTTACTGCATCATCCGACTCCTCAACCTCGCAGCCTATCTCTTCAAGCTTCGCGCTTATAGACTCTAAGTGCTTGGGAATAACGTTCTTTACAGTGATGTCGCCCTTTGTAACAGCTGCAGCAAACATAAAGGTTCCTGCTTCAATCTGATCAGGGATTATCGCATATTCATTGCCATGAAGTCTCGCAACGCCCTTTATCCTTATAACATCAGTACCTGCGCCCTTGATATTGGCTCCCATGGTATTAAGGAAGTTCGCAACGTCAACAACGTGAGGCTCCTTAGCTGCATTCTCGATAATGGTCTGACCCTCAGCCATTGCTGCTGCCATCATAACATTGATGGTGGCACCAACGGTAACCACATCCATATAGATATGGGCACCCTTAAGGGTTTCGGCCTCAGCGATGATCATTCCGTGCTCGATCCTTACTGATGCGCCAAGTGCCTTAAAGCCCTTGATATGCTGATCGATAGGACGAAGTCCTATATTGCAGCCGCCCGGAAGTGTTACCTGAGCCTTTTTATATTTGCCTAATAATGCTCCCAAAAGATAATAGGAAGCTCTGATCTTCTTAATGTAATCGGTGTCAATGGTCTGATCCACTATATTGTGGCCGGAAATGCTGACAGTGTGCCTGTCCTTTCTTTCGACCTTGCCGCCGATACTTTCTATAGCCTGAAGCATAACGTTCGTATCACGAACATCAGGCATATTCTCTATAATACAGGTGTCATCCGTCATAACCGAAGCTGCGAGAATTCCCAGAGCTGCGTTCTTTGCTCCGCCTATCTCAACTTCGCCTACCAAAGGACATCCACCTTTAATAGCATACTGTTCCATAATATCCCCATGCGGCCTTAGCCGCTAATATAATCCAATATAATCCAAAATAAGCCTTAGGAGACCCCAAAGCATCACCCTATTATATGCTTTATAATCTTTTAATGTAAAGACAAACGTATGTTTACGCCTACTGGCTCACATATTTAAGAGGGTTAACGAAAGTGCCGTTAATAAGGATCTCGAAATGAAGGTGAGGTCCGGTACTTACTCCCGTGTTACCTGAAAGGGCGATCTTCTGTCCCTGGCTTACCGACTGTCCTGCAGAAACAAGCACCTTACTTAAGTGTCCGTATCTGGTCTGTCTTCCATCCTGGTGGTCAATATAGACAACGTAGCCGTAGCCGCTTGCCCAACCGGCTCTCGTAACAACACCGCCTGAAGAAGCATATACTGCAGTACCCACAGGAGTAGACCAGTCAACACCCTTATGATATGTACTTGCTCCCTTGGTGGGTGCCTTTCTGTATCCGAAGGTGGACGAAAGTCTGCCGCCGTAAATGGGCTTAATGAACGTAGGAGGAATCTTGGTTCCCTTCATAACCTTCTTGGGAACTGCCTCATAAATAACATTTTCCTGTATTATCTCTTCTGAAACTGACTTGTCGTTTTCGAAGGTAACGGTAGCCACAACCTCGTGGTAACCTGCCGAAGGCTGCTGGATAACCTCAACATCAGAAGTGTACCAGTCATCCCTGTATTCATATTCAACAGGAGCATCGTAGGTTTCATCATAGTACATAACCTCCTGCCTGATGACAGAAAGCTTAGGTTCGGGCACTGAATATACGATCTCATCGTCGGGCCTTATGGTGGAATTCTGATCCTCAAGGAAGGAGTTCATCGCAATGAGATCCTCCATAGGGACATCAACCTTCATGGAAATTGCAGAAAGCGTATCACCGGAAACTACCGTATATACATTGCTCTGCTCTTCTTCCCTTGTTACTTCCTCTATGGCAGCATCAAGACTTGAATAATCCTTGGGATTAATATATACCTCAACGATCTCTATCTCATCCCCGAACTTCATCGAAACTGTTCCCAGCTCATAATCATCAAGTTCAAGTTCAACATCAGGCTCTATGGTTTCATAGAGAAGGTCCATCTCAAGGTCAAGTCCTGCAGTAAGCCTGGGTTTAGAAGCAGACTCCTCGCTTGCCTTAATTTCTTCCTTAGTCTCAACCACGGCTGAAAGAACCGGGAGTTCACGGTTATCCGTATTCTCCAAGGAAACAACGAAATTGCCGGTATCGTCATACTTATCTATTGGAGCCTGGAGCATCTTAAGGACATCCTCCTCAGACTCAAGGTCCACAACATAGCTGTTTATCTTAACCTCATAGGCCTTCTTGATATCATCCCTGACATTCTCCTTAAGGATGCTTTCCATGTTGGAAATTATGACACTCTTGTCATCTACTTTACCGAAATCAACCTCGTGTCCTTCAAAGGTAAGTTCGTAATCTATAAAGGTAAGTTCATCGCTTAACGCATTGACATTTTTACGCGCAGCAAGCAGGAACTCGTTAGCAGTTTCCTCGGAGTTTACCGTTCCAACCATCGTGCCATTTAAGTATACGTCAAAGATATTGTTTCCCGTCTTTTCGTACTTAATAAAATAGGGCATGAAAAACAGACTGATCGTCATCGCAACTATCGCGACGGTCAGTCTGGTCACTCTTACTCGTTTGTAATGTCTCGTTATATGCATAAGCACAAAAATATCAAAATACTAGAAGATATGCAGCATCTCAAGTATTGAGAGTATCAAAGCCGCAATGGACGAAACCATGGTGATTATGGTGATGGGAAGCAGTGCTCCCTTCTTCTTTCCGGCTTCTGTTATCTCCTTCGTCTGGGCCTTTAATTCCTCGGCAACTGATGCCTGGACGTTTCTGTATATCTTTACATGATCGCCATGTGCAAATTCCTCAAGCTCTCTTCTTAAAGCATCAAGCTTTTCGGTAACTGCATCTGACATATCCTTAACCGCCTGTGATACCTCAGGAGATTCCTGAATCTCGGCGATCTTGGACATTGATTCTTCTATTGTCTTATTGATACCTGCAATCGAAAGATCTGAGGTCTGTCTGATCCTGTTAACGGATTCAGTCTCAACATTGGAAACAGTGTTTGAGATCTTCTCAGTTGTATCCTTACTTAAATTAAAGATAGTCTCAGATGTGTTCTTACTTAAATTCTGGATGGTCTCGGTAGTATCCCTGCTTAAGTTCTGGATTGATTCTGCGGTATCTCTGCCTAAATTCTGGATGGATTCAGTGGTATCCCTGCCAAGAGCACCAAACACCTCTGATGAATTCTTGGTAAGTTCTCTGACCTCGCGGGCTGATTCCATATTCTGGAAATTAACCGAACGGATATCGGAAAGGGCATTGTCTACCTTTTCCATCTGGGTCTCAAAAAGTGCTATCTGATCCCTGGCGCCCTGAAGTTCAGCTGTGTCGGCCTCGGAATTAGCCTTGATTATATCTGCAGGTGAAAGCCTGTTAGTTATATGTTCCATGAAATTATCCATAAAATAACCTCCATCCAAGATGCATTATCCGTATTAGTTTAGCATAATTGTCCGATAATGGCAATTCTACCGACCTTTTGTGCAAATTGTACAGTTTTTGGTCGAAATTTTCTACACCATTGTACGAATTAACCATATCTTTAAATTTTGTTCATATTTTGTTCATAATTGGAGACTATAGTAAATATATCGACAGACGAGAGAAGGTTGTGATTTTAAATCACACACATAGATAAATTTTTTCATAATAGCCCAGGTGCAGAAATGTACCTGGGCACTCCTCATTTTATGGGGTTTATTTTATTATTCCGAAACGAATCTCTTAAATTCCTCGAATTTTTCTTCCATTGTTTTATATCCGAAGTCATAGAAGGCCATGAGTTTGTCCATATCATTCTCAAAGTGGCCGATCATCTGCTCCGAAGGTCTTATGACCATTGCCTTTCCTTCTTTAACAAGCTCATTTAACTTAGCAGCCTGCTTTTTGTAATTTTCCTTACGTTCAAGAAGCGCCTTGCAGAGATTGGGATACTTTTTGTAATGATGCCCTATCATCCTCTTCATTTTCGAATAATCCGTAGGAGCAGAACCCTCGGGCTTCGTCATAACGACCAGTATCCTGTCGCATCCCTTTTCTTCAGCCCGGGCCACCGGGATCGAATCCATGATGCTTCCGTCCAGGTAATGGTTTCCGTTTATTTCTACCGGCTCACAGATGAAGGGAACCGAGCAGGATGCCATATTGCATTTAAAAAACATATCTTTATCTTTATAATTTCCGGGGTATTCAGCGCATCCTGTCTCGCAGTTTAATATGACGCTCTCATTATCTGTTTCAGAAGCAAAATATGCATCGAAATCATAGGGAATATCCTTAAGGGCATATTCCTGGACCAGAGTCTCGGTATTAAGCAGCTTTTTATGCTCTATGACCTGACTCATTCCGTAATAGCTTTCATCTGCGCCTTCATGCATGATGACCTTACGGGTTCTTTCCTTCTGACGGGAAACGAAGTTCACGGCATTGCCTGAGCCTGCCGAAACTCCTACCACATAATCGAAATATATATCTTTATCAAGTAAATAATCGAGGACGCCGGCCGTAAAAATACCGCGCATTGCGCCTCCCTCTAACACAAGTCCTGTTTTCAAATTAACTCCTCCCCATTCTCAAGGACACCATTCCTATTCTATTAAAATAACGAAAAAAAATCCAGTCCTTCCTAAGCTTCTAAAGCCCGGTTAATCATTTCCGGAGGAATATATTCTAAGTTCACAGTTCTTCGGCTTCGGGCGCCATTTTATACCGTTTTTACGGCCTTCGAGAACGCCTGAAAGTGCCCGTATGATCCCACCATGACAGACTATGAGCACATTTTCATAGTCCTTATCAAGGAGTTCAAATATAAAGTCAGAGCTCCTATTCACCATGGACTCGATCGTCTCAACTGTGGAAGGTGCCTTGAAGATCTCGGGGAATGCCCAGTAAAGGCTCATCTTAAGTCCCAGTTTTCCGTATGGCTTCTTTTCATATGCACCGAAATCCGTCTCAAGGAGCCTTTCATCTGTTATGATGCTGCTCCTATCTGTATCTGCGGCAATGGCTGCCGTCTCAATGGCCCGGTCTAAGGGGCTTGCGTAGATCGCATCGAAATGTATATCTTTAAGGTCGCGCCCTAAAACCCTGGCCTGAGCCTTGCCTTTTTCATTAAGGGGAACATCGCTTCTGCCCTGCATAAGTTTCTTTTTATTGAGCACAGTTTGCCCATGTCTTGTTAAATATATGACCATTGTCCTTTTTCTCCTTCAAATTCTATCTTATTATAATTCAAAAGGTTGTTAATTAAAACTTTGCTATGCTACAATATTAGGCGTTGTATTGATTGAAAATGCAAGGTTTTCTTAAAAAGGAGTTATATATGAGCGAATTCTGGGCTAATATTGCTGATCAGTTTACCAGGTGCTTCATACGTGAGGACCGTTATCAGCTTCTCTTAAGCGGTATCGGTGTAACGATCAAGGTTTCACTGCTTGCTTTAGTACTTGGTCTTATCATCGGTTTTCTCATTGCAATATGCAATCTTTCAAAGAACAAGATCTTAAATGTCATAGGTACTGTCTATACCGATATCATCAGAGGAACGCCTTCTGTTACCCAGCTTATGATCATCTATTTCGTAATCTTTGCTTCGATAGATCTTCCGAAATGGATAATCGCCGCGATTGCCTTCGGAATCAACTCAGGTGCATATGTTTCTGAAATAATACGAGCCGGAATCCTGTCAATCGATAAAGGGCAGACAGAGGCCGGGCGCTCCCTTGGACTTAATGCCGGCCAGACTATGGCCCACATCATCATTCCCCAGGCCCTAAAGAATATCTTTCCCGCCCTGTGCAACGAATTCATCGTGCTCATTAAGGAAACGGCTATTGTGGGATACGTAGGCCTCATGGATATCCAGAAGGCCGGCGACTTCATTAAGAGTGCCACCTTCTTAGCCTTCATGCCCCTTATCGGCACGGCTGTCATTTATTATGTACTCATAAAGATATTAACCAAGATCCTCGGTGTGTTTGAGGACAAGCTCCGTGCTTCGGATGTAAGATAGGAGGGCATATGGCAGAGACAATAATAGAGGTTAAAAATCTTAAAAAGACCTTTGGGGATCTGGAGGTTTTAAAAGGTATCGATCAAAAAATCGAAAAAGGAGAGGTTGTCGTTGTGATCGGACCTTCCGGTTCCGGAAAAAGTACCTTCCTTCGCTGCTTAAATCTTCTGGAGGAAGCAACCGAAGGAGATATAATCTTTAACGGTCAGAAGATCAACGATAAGAATGTTGATATTAATAAGGTAAGAGAGCATATGGGAATGGTATTCCAGCACTTTAATCTGTTCCCTCATCTTTCCATTATGGAGAATATCATTCTTGCTCCGATCTTACTTAAGCTGATGACCAAGGATGAGGCAAAGGAAGAAGCCTTAAGGCTCCTTGACCTGGTAGGACTCAGGGACAAGGCAGATGCCTATCCTGCCCAGTTATCAGGCGGTCAGAAACAGAGGGTCGCAATAGCGCGCGCACTTGCCATGAAGCCTTCGGTAATGCTTTTTGATGAACCCACATCCGCCCTTGACCCTGAGATGGTAGGGGAGGTTCTTAACGTAATGAAAGAACTTGCAGAGTCCGGAATGACAATGGTCATAGTAACCCACGAGATGGGCTTTGCAAGAGAGGTTGCCCACCGGGTGCTCTTCATAGATGAGGGTGTCGTAATGGAGGAAGGAACACCTGATGAAATATTTAACGCTCCGAAGAACGAAAGAACTATATCTTTCTTAAGTAAAGTGCTATAATTCACGTGTTATATCCGCTCCATAGCGGTGCGGATCAATATATAACAGAAACGAGGAGGAAAATTATGAAAAAAGTAACAAAGAAAATTGTAAGCGTACTTCTGCTTGCAGTAATGGTATGCTCACTTGCAGCATGCGGCTCAAAGGAAAGCTCTGACACAATTAAGTTCGCAACGAACCCTGAGTTCCCTCCCTTCGAGTACATCACAACAGACGGTGTTCTTGACACCTATGACGGAATCGATATGGCTATCGTAGCTGAAATCGGCAACCGTCTTGATACTGAGGTTTCAATGGAGAGCATGGAGTTTGATTCACTCCTTATCGGTCTTCAGAACGGAACAGTTGATGCCATCATCGCAGGTATGACCATTACAGATGAGCGTAAGGAATCAGTTAACTTCACAACTCCTTACTACACAGCTACACAGGTTATGATCGTAAACGAGGATTCAGATATCACATGTGCTGCTGATATGGCTGACAAGTCCATCGCAGTCGTTCAGGGTTACACAGGTGAGACCTGCGTTCAGGAAATGGGATATCCTTACGAAGCCTTCAAGAAGGGTACAGAGTGCGTAATGGAGCTTGTTAACGGCAAGTGTGACGTAGTAGTCATCGACTCAGCTACAGCTCAGAAGTACGTTAATGATAACCCCGGAACCAAGATCGTAGAGGATGCTTCAGCATTCGAGGCTGAGGAATACGGTATCGCAGTAGCAAAGGACAACACAGAGCTCCTTGATAAGCTTAACAAGGTTGTTGAAGAGATGCTTGCTGACGGAACAATCTCAGAGCTTGCTGTTAAGTATTCAGAGGCTGAATAATCAGTTAAGGCTTTTACACTAAGCATTTGACAATTAAAAGCAATTTAAAAGGGCGGTCCCAATTGGGATCGCCCTTATTTTGTATTTGTATCTTTATAAAGATATTAGTTCTTAGATCAGTTCTCGCGGATGATCATGCACTCTCTGTCAGCGCCAACACCGATGAGTTTAACGAAGGTTCCTGTGTACTCCTCAATGAACTTAACGTAATTCTGAGCATTAATGGGAAGTTCTTCAAAGGTCCTGCACTTGGAAATGTCGCCGAAGTCTCCGGGGAATTCCTTGTAGACAGGCTTAGCCTTCGTTAAGAAGCTCTCGTTGGTAGAGAAGTCAGTTGTTACCTCTCCGTCTACTTCATATCCTGTACAGATCTTAATTGTACTGAACTTTCCTATGGTATCTAAGTGATTTAAGTTAATATAGTTAACACCGTTAATGTCTATCGCATATTTAACTGCTACAAGATCAAGCCAGCCGCATCTTCTGGGACGCTTGGTAACCGTTCCGTACTCGTGGCCTAAATCCCTTATCCTGTCTCCTGTCTCATCGAAGAGCTCTGTAACGAAAGGACCTTCACCTACACGGCTTGAATATGCCTTGATAACTCCGTATACATCACCTATATCCCTTGCCGAAAGACCTGTACCTGAAAGGATACCGCCTATGGTGGTGTTAGAGGATGTAACGAAGGGATATGAACCGAAGTCGATATCAAGCAAAGCTGCCTGGGCTCCTTCACATACGATGAACTTGTCTTCCTTTATATATTTATGAAGAAGGGTTACCGTATCGCATACATAAGGCTTAAGGATCGCTGCATATTCCTTATATTTCTTAACTGTATCAGCTACGTCTATCGTGGGCTCGTTTGCTGCGCTTAAAAGTTCATTCTTAACGTTTATCTGGTTAGTTAAGACCTCCTCGAAGGAGTCCTTGTACATGTCTTCAACCCTTATTCCGCTTCGCTCATACTTATCACAATAGGCAGGACCGATACCGTTCTTCGTGGTTCCGAGCTTGTGAGTACGTCTGTTTTCAAGCATCACATCCAGTCCGCTGTGATAAGGGAATATAACGTGTGCCTTCTCTGAGATCTTAAGGTACTTATCAACGTCAATGTCATGCTCCTTCAGCATCTTGATCTCGCCGATCAAAACCTCGGGATTAAGAACAACACCGTTACCGATTATTGCGATGGTTCTGTTTGAAAGAATGCCGGAGGGTGTAAGTCTCATTGCGAACGTAAAGCCGTTAACAACAATGCTGTGGCCTGCGTTATTTCCGCCTGCGGCTCTCACGGATACATCAGCGTACTGTGCCAGATAATCCGTAACTCTTCCCTTTCCTTCATCTCCGTAAAAACAACCTAAAACTACACTTGCCTTAGACATCATGTCCTCCTAATTAAATCAATAAATGATCTGTTATGGCCGCGCCTTTTAACGAAAACTCACGCAGCACATACGATATAAGTATAGCGCATTTTTATCTCCAATGCTACAAATACTCACTAACGGTAATGCCCCATTCCTTAAGAAGCCTCTCCGCTTCCTTAACCGCATCATCATACAGGAACTTGGGATCATGGGCATCTGCGCCTATCATATATTTAAGGTCGAACTCCTTAGACATAAGGAAGCACTCCTTTGAGGGATAGGCCTTTTTATATCTTAAGCCGTTTGCATTAAATTCAACCGGTATCTTAAGCTCTTCACAGCACTTAAAAACCTCCCGCATGCCCTTTTCACAGGTCTTATCCCAGCCCGGCTCATAATTAACCAGGCAAAGATCGGGGTGTGCGTAATATTTAAAGAGACCGCTTTCAAGGCCCTTTATGGAATCCTCACAGTAGAGCTTTACCACCTCGGAGTCTATCGGTTCAAAGATATTATGTTTGCCATTCTCACCTGCCGAGTGTTGTCCCATGATGAGAAGCTCATAGCCGTATTCCTCCTTATATCTTTTATAAAGATCTATAACAGTAGGATTATCGATATACTCGCATTCAAAGCCCTTTATTACGTGGATTCTGTCTTTGTACTTGCTTACACATTCATTAAGGGCTGCATCAAAAAGAGGAAACTCCTCCTGAGTTATCCAGCCGAAGCGGTCTATGTGGGGCACATGCTCCGTTATTGCAAGTTCGGTGAAATCATTCCTTATCGCCTCTTCAATATAATCCTCTATCTCACCGCCGCCGTGCTTGCACCACTTGGAATGTGTGTGATAATTTGCTTTCATAATATTTACTCCTGAATATCAAGACTTACTTGTTTCTCCTGCTCGCCCTCTTCTATTACCATAACCTGCTTGGGAACCGTGATATTATATTTATTGAGGATATCGATGATTTCTCCTCGCATCTGTCTCTTTACCCAGCCCTGATAGTAGATCTTAGTATAGCTTCTTATCCTGTAGCTTACGCTCACTCCATTAAAATCCACAATTCCCTTGTACACAGGACCGAATACCACAGGCGGATAGTTCTTATTGAGAAGAGGAAGTTCTTTCTCCCAAATTGCTTCTATTTCGGCACGGGAATATTCAGAGCTTATGGGAACATCTACATCTACTGAGGTCTGACCCTTTTCAATATTGACTATTCCGGTCATTTGGGAGTTATTAACGACTTTACATGAGCCCCAGGCCTCAATCTTGGTGGTACGGATTCCGATGGATTTTACCCAGTACCATTCTCCGTTCATCGTGATCATATCTCCGACCTTATAATTGCCCTCGAACAGTATGAATATTCCGGCAAAGATATCGGATATCATATCTTTGGCGCCAAGACCTAAGGCCATGGCAGCTATTCCTAAGGATGCCAGTGTTGCCTTCGCATCTATGCCGATGTTAAGTGCTGCAATATAAAATCCCAGACAAAAGCCCACGTATTTGATCAGATTGGAAAGAAGTGTACATACCGTCTCTCCTCTGTTTCCGATAAGTTTCGATGTATAACTCATGATTTCGGATATCCATGTGACTAAAGCCCAGGTGACAAGAATTATTTCAAGATCGGCAACTATTGCAAACATATTAAGGCTCTTGTCCCATCCGCCACCGAAGATGTATCCCATGGCGTCCATGGTGTCACTATCCGACATACTCCTTGACCTGAAATATGAGATTATGATTGCCAGGGCAAATATATGAAAAATGATCTTTATGAGAAGAGACATCTTTTCATCAGGTGTCCTTTTTACACTTTTCTCTTCTTTAGTTGCTTCTATTGGGATTTCACCATTGTCAGCAGCATCTTGGGATTCCATTAGTTCCTTAAGAGCCTTTTCTTTTTCTTCCTTCTTAAGTTCAGCCTCTTTTTTGAAGGAATGCCTGCTGCCAAGGCCGTCAATGAAGAACCAGATGGCTATTAAAATATACAGCAGAAGATTCCTAAGACCTGTAACAACGGTATCTTTTTTAAACCACTCTACCGGATGAAGCAGAACTGCAAAATCTCCTGTATCGAGTTTCTTGGTAACAGCCAAATATTGAACATCACCCCAGGCAACACCCTGGTACCCGTCTTTTAATATGGAACTGTCAACCACATCACCCTCGTCATCAAGACCATCTCCATAATCATCCGGATCCATCAGTATTGTTCCATCAGTTGCCACTATAAGAGCACTGGAATCCGTTCCGGAGGCAACAAGTTTAAGCCTGTCCGCAATGATCTCATTATAGGTAGTTAGGTTAGCATCGTCTGCGAATATCTCTCCGTCCTTTCCCGTATAGAAAAATGCCAGTATTCCATCCACATTTCCTTCTTTGTTCCTATAGGGTATACCAAGCATATTCATGCTGACACCCAGAAGATCCGAATCTGTCTTAACTACCAGATTCTCCCTTCCGGAAAGAAGCTTTCTGCATTCATAGAAGCTGCTATCCTTATCATCAAGGAGGCTAAGCCCATCAAAAGGGGATGTGGTTGCAATGGTCTTTCCCGTTTTATCAAAAACAGATACATAGGAAACACCGTAATAATCAAAAAGCCCCCACTCCTCGAAAAAATCCAAAAGTTCATCCCTTGTTAAGGCTACATCTTCATAAACAAGATATGAATTCATATCCTCTGCAACATCAGTCAACATTGATACTGCGAGAGTCTTTTCATAGTTTATCTCATCCTCAACCTCACTTAAGTCAGGAACATCAGCCTCTTCAAGATAATAGAGTCGTTCAGTTACCGTATAAAGATTCTGGATGAGTATCGTTACCGCCGCAAAAATAATCCCCAAAAATACCGCAACACCGATATATTTTTTGCACTGATCCTTAAGGTAATATTTCTTCCCAATCTTAATCTCCTGCTCCGGATCAACATCCGCTCCTCTCAGGAATACGATGTGTGCAACAAGAATAAGAATTGCCACGAAGAACGCTATAAACTGCCCTGTGAGCCTTTTTATACATTTGTCTATGACAAATTTTTCCGCAGTAAGTGAATATATCTGTACATCTCCTATCTCTACTGCCTTAATAAAGTAGGGAATGCCGTCTATCTTTTCTTTATGAAAGTTTTCATCATATACAGGTTTTGCATCTGATTCATCCAGAATGTCATTCTGCGAATATATAAGTTTTCCCGTTTCCTTATCATAAACTGCCAGGAAATCATCATCCATCAAAAAAACTCGTGCAAGTACCTCGTCATAATATTCAGACAGGGCAGCATTATATTCCGTTTCGCTATCTTGGGATTCATTATTCTGCTCATCTGACTCTGCACTTGTTTTTTCCCGGGTAGTGCTTTCTTTATCAGATTCATCACTATACCTTTCTTCATACTCATATGAACTTAAGACATCCATATCTGTCAGATAGAAGATAAGCTCATCCTTTTTGCTTTCAAACTGGTCATTCATCTCTTTGCAAAAATATGTATATCTCGCAAAAAAGCTGACAACCATGGCAATTGCAAGAGCCACTACCGCTCCTATCAGCATGAATCTATAGCCTTTTATGAATTTCATAAGTTTCTTCATGTATTTCTCCTGATCAACCCGAAAAAAATAAAAAATGCAGGCATCCTAAAATGCCTGCATTAATTATACACTTAAAAGTTCATTGTTTTAAGAGGTTTATTGTGTAACCGCAATATAGTAAACAATGATATTACCGTTCTCGTCCCTAAACTGTACAAGATGGGTTCCTATATTGGCGATCGTAAAGTCAACTCCATTATCTGATTCCACAGCACCAAGCGCTATAACATTCGAAGCGCTCTCGTAGGTTAACCCTTCAGGATTCTCAAATACGTCACCAACATTTAACGAAACCGCCCTCATGTTGATCTCAAAGTCCGTTCCGTCTCTTTCTTCGTTAAGTTCCACATAAGCAACAGGGCAAACTCCTGCAACGAAATCGAGGGCCTGGATCATCATGTAGGCAGGATAATCTCCTGAAGTTCTGAAGGTCTGCTCTCCATCCGTGAAACCGCCTGCCGTCAGGATCGATGCATCATTTCCGTAATAATATATTCCCACAGGAACCTCAGCGTAATTCTCATCATCCCAGTTAAGGGTGGTATTAAGAGTATAGGTACAGTCCTCCTCCAGATACTCTTCCTCTATATTTCCATCCATGAAGCCGTATTCTTCAGTGAGCCTGCTCACGAAATCAAGCTCAGTATCCGGATATCCAAGCTTCTTAACCGCATAATTAAGATAGTGGCCCACATCAGCGAAATCCGAATCATAGGTTGATATAAAGAGACACTCAAACCAGGCATCAAGGTTCTCCTCATCACTTAAGGCTTCCTCTCCTGCTCGCGTCTCGGAATCATCCGTCATGAGATACCCCAGGTGGCCCACAACAAGGGAATTTGAATGTGCTCCCCCTGCATCTGCGACCAATGCTCCCGTTTCAGGAACAGGATTAACATAGTTAACTCCGTTATAGTACTTGGGGTGATTGTGGTTAAGGGGCTCTATCAGATCTCTGTACTCAGCACAGGTAACTCCTCCGATCTTCCATTCATTGCCCTCGGGAACCTCATCGTTTATCTTTGCCATACTGTATCCGATAATATCCGCATAGCCCTCCATTACCGCAGCCTGCTCATTAAGGTAAAGGGAAGATGTGAGCTTCTGATTAACGTTGTGTGTATATTCATGTGACATGATAACAGGATCAAGACAACCGCCTAAGTTAGGGCTGGTTACGAAGCCTGACCAGTCGGCAACCTCGCCGTAGTTAGCCGCATTGGCATCGAACATTGTCACATCATCGGGGTAATCAATGTAAGGGAAATACATGCAGTAATATACGAAGAGCATCATGGGAGGCTCTTCATTAAAGCCCATTTCGGAAACATATCTGTCATTGAATTTATGTATGGTATCAACATATGTTGCAAAGGATGACAATACATAATTAGGGTCATCAAAGTATGTCTTTCCCGTGGATGAAGTACTCTTTGCAAAATGCCAGTTCATAAGCTCTGAAGGGTCAGAAGCCACATAGAAATTCATCTTGGTAAGAAGGTGACCGCCTATCTGGAAATCATAGTAGTTGCTGACAGTTATCATCTCCTCTGCGCTTCCAAGGTAGTAAAGATCCTCAGACTCCGAATACATAACAGGAACCGTTACCTCTATCTCATCGGCTCCGAAATAATTAACCGCATATTCCTTATCTGACTCAGGCATCCAGTCGAAGTTAACGGTGTAGGTATATTCACCTGCATCAGTCTTGTCCTCGAAAAACTCAGTGGTTGAAAGACCGTATTCGGTATCCTCCTTAGTATATGAAGACTGCTGGCTTACAACGGCGATACCGTTAGGATTATCATCTGTTACAAGCTCATCCTTTTTAACGGCACTAACGATAAAGGTATAGAAGCTTGAGCAGTTATCATCCTCACTGGTAACTCCCAGTTCCTCTTTAAGTGCGCCCGCATCTGTCGTTACTGCATAGCAGAGCATTATCTTTCCCTGATTAAAGTTCTTTCCAACAGAGGCGTCGCTTAAGTAAACAAGCTTTATCTTTTCAGGATCAAGCTCTGCTCCGTCTCGTAAGTACATGCTCTCAAGGTATGTGAGCACATCCTCCTCCTCAAGGAAGTGGCTGCTGTCGATATCCTCTATCTCATCATGACAAAGATATGCTGATATTCCTGCGCTTGTTCCATCCTCATCAGTCATTACCACAAGGGTATTCTGAAGATACTCGGCAGGCGCAAGGGTTCCGTTCACATCAACGTTCTGCGTCTGATAGAAGCAATAATATAAGCATCCCGTTGCAGGGCTCTCTGTCATCTGATAGAAAACAAGCGAGATGTCATCAAGACCAAGAAGGGTATAAAGATGCTCAATGCTAAGGAGTGCATCATCCTCATCCTCTATGATCTCATCCGTATATTTACCATCAAGGAAGGTGAGGTATCCATCCTCATCAAAGAGGCAGTTAAGCTCTTCCACATCCACCCCATTAAGTTCTGCGATATCCTCAATGGTCATGTCATCCGGAAGCTCTGCTTTTTCTGTTTTCTCTGCTGTGCCGGTTGCTTCCTCAGTTGATCCTGTTGCCCCTTCCGAGGTTGTCCCTTCGGTCTCTTCCGTAATCACGCTGCACCCTATTAAGGTGAACGCCATAAGAGCACTTAAGAGAATGCATAATGTTCTTTTTCTTAATTTCATATATTTTTCTTTCTACTCCTATTTCTATGTTACTTAAAAACAGCTCACACTATGTGAGCCGCTCCACTATAACTTTTCTGTATTTACTCCACATGCTTCCAGCTTAGCCTTAAGAAGAGCAATTTGATATTCAATCTCCTTATCTTTGTCGGCAGCTGTCTGAATTCTACGAATGTTACTTAACTCATCCATAAGTGTAGTAATTGTTTCCTTATCATTCATAAGCACTACCTCCTTTTCTTAAGTTTAACGCGCATCCATTTTAGTTGTCAATGGTGGGAAATCAAGGTCTAATTCAGTTTAATACTTATCTCTCCGGAGTTAAGGATGACCTCATCATTTTCCCCTTCATAGGTGACTATTAGCTCGCAGCGGTCAGTTACACCCTTAACCGTTGCCATTTTAAATGCGCCGTCAGGCTCTAAGACCTTTACGCTTTCTCCCACTCCCAGAAGCCTTGACCTGTATTCATTAAGATACGAAACCTCTGGAAGAGTCTTGTATATTTTCAGGAATTCATTTAAGAAAGCTGCGGCCAGAGTGTTTCTTGAGCCCGGAAGGGATTCCTTTTCAAATAAGGTTCCTGCGATATCCGCTATATTTTCAGGCCAGCCGCCCTTAGGAGGCGCCAGATTAAAGCCTATCCCCAACACTGCGAAATCAAGTCCGTGGGTTTCAAGCGAAAGGTTTGCTTCCGTTAATATCCCACAGAATTTTTTATTCCTTACAAAGAGATCGTTGACCCACTTGATTCTGACATCGCCCTTTTTCAAGGTTTCATTTGTCAGTTCACAGGCCTTTGATGCTGCAACGGCTGCCGCTGTTGTAATAAGGATTGCATCCTCTATATTAAGCTCAGGTCTTAATAATATGCTAAGATAAAGCCCTGTGGAATCAGGAGAATAAAAGCTTCTGCCCTTCCTTCCGCGGCCTGCTGTCTGCTCCTCGGCGATAAAACAAAGGCCCTCCTTTGCACCGTCAAGTCCTCTGATTCTTAATTGAGCATTGGTTGAGTCTGTTATCTTGAAGGTCTCAATATCATAAAAGACTTTTGCTTCTTCATCAAGCCCACCTGCTATACTTTCGCGGCTTAATACATCCGTTGAATCATCAAGGGCATATCCAAGTTTGGTGGAACCCTTTATCCCATAGCCCTCTTCCCGCAGGCTGTTTATCGCCTTCCAGATGGCTGTGCGGGAGACCGAAAGTTCATCCGCAAGTTCCTGCCCTGAATAGTAGACACCCTTGTGGGTATCGAGAAGAGAAAGGACTCTTTCCTTAGTTGATATCTTTGCCATATAAATCCGTTCCTTTAAATGCTCTTAACCTTCCGACCCATGTCAGTAAGCATCTTCCGGTCACTTCTTATTGTAGCACAGGCTGCCGTTGTTAGCATATTGCCGGTTATGGTTGCGCTGGCACCGCCCTTAAAGGCCGCTTCACCGTCATTTTCAATAAGTGCTCTTCCTGCTGCAAGCCTTACATCTGCTGTGGGATTTATGTATTTAAACATAGCGATGGTTCTTCTTATCTCTTCGCCGCTTATCCGCTCTAAGTTTTCAAGGGGTGTTCCCTTTATGGGCATCAGGGCATTTATGGGGATGGAGTCAACCGGAACCTCTGATAAGCAAAGAGCCATGTCAATCCTGTCCTCAAAGGTCTCCCCCATTCCGATTATTCCGCCGGAGCAGGCATAGAGTCCCACTTCCTTGACTAGCTTCAGGGTTTCCATTTTCATATCAAAGGTATGTGTTGTGCAGATATTCGGGAAGTTACGCCGTGAGGTTTCGATGTTATGATGATAGCTGGTAACTCCGGCCTCCTTAAGGCGAATAAGCTGCTCTCGGGTTAAAAATCCCATAGAGGCGCATAGCTCAATGTCGCATTCTTTGTGCATCATATCATATGCCTCTATTGCCTTATCAAATTCTTTTCCGGTCAAAGCCTTTCCTGCAGTTACGATGGAGAACCTGTCTACGCCTTCTCTTTCATTCATCCTGCATGCTTCCAATATCTTTTCCTTCGGAAGAAAATCATAGACCTCGCAGTCCGTATGGTTATGGGCAGATTGTGCACAGTATTTGCAGTCCTCCGGGCATCTGCCGCTTCGGGCGTTTATTATGGAACAGAGGTCAACCTTATCTCCTGTGAAGTGCGCTCTTATTCTGTCTGCGCCCTCACACAGGTCTTCAAGGTCACAGGTCTTAAAGAATTCAATATCATCGCCCCTTTTAATTCGTCTTCCCTCTATTATTTCTTCAGCAAGTTTTAATATTTCCATTTTTACTTTTAATGCTCCTCTGTTATTAGTTTATCCCAAGGCCTGCCTTATTTAAGGCTTTACCTATGGCTTTGCCTATAAGAACGGCAACAGCTATCTTTATGATATCAAAGGGAATAAAAGGCCATACACAGACAGTAAGGGCATAGGCTAAGTCAACCTGCATCTGATATACGAACCAGGCTGTGCCAAAGGCGTAGGCAACAATTAACCCTGCAAACATTCCGATGCCTGTAAGTATGGGCTTTGCTTTAGTCTTTTCAAATATGAGGCCACCGATCAGGATCATGAAGATGAAACCAAGAAGGTATCCGCCTGTGGGTCCTGCTATCTTTGCCACTCCGCCTGCATACCCGGAGAACACCGGAAGTCCGAAGACTCCAAGCAAGAGATACACGATATAGCTGACAAGAGTGAATTTCATTCCGATGAGCATAATGCTAAGATAAAGGACGAAATTCGTGAGGCTCACCGGGATCGGTCCTATCGGAATCGAGAGCGGTCCCAGCACACACATAAGCGCGGCCATTATCGCGCACACGGCCATTTGATAAATAGTAAGCTTTTTCATATTAAAAACTCTCCTCTGCAGTTTTATTTTCTTACAAAGGAGAGTTTATCATTTAATTTGGGATTGTCAACTTGTTTCGATTATTGGTTAACAAATATATCAGCTGCGTGAAGTTCTTTAGAGTCCGTTAAGGGATCAGGAGTTCTTCTCCAACCCAGATGGTGTAATCAGAACCTATCTTGTCCTTGTTTGCATTGTAGATATAGATATAGCTGCTGTCGTTTCCATAGTATTTCTCGGCGATCTTCATGAGATAATCTCCGGCCTTCACGGTATATGTGATGGTTGGATTTTCAACGATAGTCTCCGCAAGTTTATTGTGCTCATACTCAACATCATAGAGTCCCAGACAGGCGTCCATTCCGCTGTTGCTGCTGAATGATTTAAGAAGCACCTTTTCCCAGCTTCCGTATTTAGCATAAAGAGAATCCGCTGTGGGACCGTTTTCGTTTCCGTAGGTATCGAGATTTGATTTTTTAACCTTTGCAAGACCATCAGGGTCGTTAACATATGCTGCAAGCCTTACTTCGTTCCTCTTAGCAGAGACCGCACGGGCTATCTCTTCTGTAGACTTGCCCTCTGCAGACATCTTATTCCAAAGATCATACATCTCATCAAAGTCAGCAAGATACGCTATTCTCTGCTGTCTTGCATTCTCAACAACAACCGGATCAGACCAGTCATAATCAGCATAGTCACCAAGTCTGGTTGATTCGGGATCAGGAGAAAATCCATACACCGCATCCGGGTCTACCACTATATCTTCCATAGCCTTTGAATTGATCCTGGGATCATGCACATAAACGCAGGTGTAGCCGGTATCATTTGCAGTATTTTCTGACACTTCTGTCACATTTTCTGCGGTTGCAGTTACCAAAGCTGCTGCCTCAGTTGTCTGAACCGCCTCACTGGAAACTGCCGTATCAGCCATGGCGGGAAGTTCATAAACTCCTGAAAAGGTAAGTGCAAACGCAGTTCCGAGTGTGATCAATAATTTTATCTTTTTCATATTTTTACCCCTTTTAATCTATAACACCAACGCTTCCGAAAAGCGTGATCTTCTCTCTTACTACCTCTTTCATCGCCTCAATCTCGTAAGGGATGAGTCCCATCATAGACTTGGCACCTTCCTTAAGTCCCTTCTCGATGCCGGCCTTACCCGCTTTATCTATGTCGGTAAATATATTGATCTTACTTATTCCAAGCTTAACGGCTGTCCTGAAATCATCATCCGCAAGACCTGAACCTCCGTGAAGAACAAGGGGCGTTCCAGTCATATCTGAGATTGTTTTGATCCTGTCAAAATCAAGTTTAGGAGGGAATGCATAATCTCCATGGGCATTTCCAACAGCTACCGCCAGAGCATCAACTCCCGTACGCTTAACGAAATCAACTGCAGTATCAGGATCCGTGAAATAATCTGAAGGATTCTCAAGTTTACCCTCTCCTGCGTTATCTCCCACATGTCCCAGTTCACCTTCAACTGTGATGTTCATTGCATGGCAAATCTTAACCATTTCCGCAACTTTTGTGACATTGGTGTCATAATCATCTGTTGAGCAGTCATACATGATTGAAGTGAATCCCAAGTTGATGGCTTCCATACACTTTTCGAAGGTAAGGCCATGATCATAGTGCACACAAACCGGAACCTTGGCCTTCTGTGCCATAGGGATCAGGTATTCGGCAACTCTCTGAAGCTCCATTGCAGGAAGCAGAACCTCTGCAGTTCCAACTATAACCGGTGCCTTAAGTTCCTCGGCTGTCTCTATGATAGCCCTTGCCATTTCAACGTTAACCGCATTGAAAAATCCGACTCCGTATTTTCCCTCCTTGGCATTTCCAAGAATTTCTTTCATATTGACAAGCATATCTTTTTCCTCTTTTCTTATATCTTATGTCAGATCTTTTCCCATCCGGCATTTATCTTTTCTTTTAATTCGCTTAATGGCTTAAGTCCGCTTAAGGCATCATAACTTGTGACACAGCTTGCGCCTGTTGCTGCAGCAAGATGCAGACACATCAGAGGCTCCTCGCCATTTAGCATACTTACTAAAAATGCTGCGATACTGGTATCTCCCGCCCCGGTTCCTGAACGCACTACCTGCGGCACATATGAGCGTTCAAAGATATCCTTATCTGCCCACTTTAAAGCATCTATCTCTGCTCCTTTTCCGATCTTTTCAAGTTCGGATGCGGAAGCTGTTGCAAGGTACATTCCCGGCTTTCCGCACTTTAAAAGCAGAACCTTCGCTCCCATCTCCATACACATCTTCGCAAGAGGCTTTATATCTTTTTGAACATCAAGGATCTCTGTTATATCCCTGTCGCCTGCTCTCTCCTGCCAATCGGTAAATCTATCCCTGTCAAGCATGAAACAAAGCTCCTCAACGCTGGGAACGAAGAAATCAACGTAAGGCATCACATTGGATAATATCTTTTTCCAGTCCTGCTGCCCAGCCTCGGAGGAAGCATCAACCGCTGAAAGATCAAGTGATGTTGCGCAACCGTTTCCCTTAACCTTCTTAAAAAGAGATACAAGTTCCTCTCCCTCATTGGCATACATAGCCTTCATAAGCGTAGGATAACCGAAGTGGAAAAGTGCCTTTCCCTTGAGGGCCTCATCACTGATATCCGAAGCTCTGAAGCCTTCATTGGCTCCGGGATTATGAAGGAATATCCTGTCAATCCCGGGTATGGCAAGCACAACCGAGTATGACGTTGAAACATCCTTTGACCTTATCATGCCTTCGGAAGCATCGTACTTGTCAAGTATCCCGCAGACCATGTCTCCGAATTCATCGCAGCCTGTCTTTCCCATAAGGGTAACATCTGCCCCCAGGAGCTTCATTCCAAGTCCCGTATTTGCAACTGCTCCACCGGTTGAAACCTGTGCCTTACCCATCTCAATGAGTTTTCCGGGCTTAAGTACATCTGCGATATTATTTGATTTTTGATTGGGAAATACAGGAGTTATGTCTAAACATATATGCCCTGCAACAATGATCTTTTTATCCATTCATTTAACCCCGCCTGTGACTGAAATATCTATGGATTATTATAGCACAGTAAAAAAGGAGCAGTTGCCTGCTCCTTACAATTATCTGCTTTTAAATTTATATCCCAGCAAAAACGCCGAGTTGATTATTACAAATACGGATCCTGCATTGTGAACCAACGCTCCAACCACCGGGTTTAGGATTCCTGTCATGGCAAGCACTATCGCGACGAAATTCAATGTCATTGAAAAACTTAAGTTAAATCTTATCTTGTTCATCATGTGCCTTGACAGCGCGAACAGATGCGGCAGTTCCTTTATCTCATCATCTATAAGCGCTATGTCCGAAGCATCCACAGCAATGTCACTTCCCACGCCTCCCATGGCAATACCCACTGTTGAGAGTTTAAGTGCCGGGGCATCGTTTACGCCATCCCCGATCATACAGATATATTCACCGTTATTCTGGCACTCTTCAATAAAGGAAAGCTTATCCTCCGGAAGGCAGTTTGAATGAACCTCGCTTATGCCTGTCTCGGCGGCGATCTGTGATGCCGCCTCCTTATTATCACCGGTTAAAAGAATCGGCGTAATACCTATCTTTAACAGGCTTTCCACCATATTTTTGCTCTCGGATCTTAAGCTGTCAGATAATGCAACTATTCCTGAAAGTTCATCATCTATTAAAATGCATGTTACGGTAGCCCCCTTCGAAAGGTTATCCTTAATGAGCTTTTCCGCCTCATCGCATATTTTTACATCAAGCTCCCGTATGTATTTTTCGTTTCCGACAAAGATATTCTTTTCGTCGATCCGGGCTTTTACTCCCTTTCCCGGAAGCATCTCAAAGTCTGATACTTTAGGTAATTCCGCTCCGGTTTCATTTTTATAACAGCTGACGATTGCCTTTCCGATGGGATGTTCGGAGGAGAATTCAGCGCCTGCAACATATCTGTATATTTCCCCATCAGTATACTTCGGATTCACCGAGCATACGGATGTCACCTTGGGCACTCCCACAGTGAGGGTTCCTGTTTTATCAAAGGTTACTTTTTTAACCTTGGCAAGCCTTTCAAGAGCATCTCCCTCCCGTACAAGGAAACCGTGTTTCGTGACGTTTCCTATTGCAGCCATTATAGCCGTGGGTGTTGCAAGGACTAATGAGCAAGGGCAGAAAACTACAAGTATCGTAACGGCCCTTATGGGCTCTTTAGAAATGAGAAAGGTCAGAACAGCGGCGGTAAGAGCTATAACAACAACCCATGTCGCCCATTTGTCGGCAAGACCGACTATCTTTGCCTTCCCGGCATCAGCAGACTGGACCAGCCTGATCATCCTCTGAATGGATGAATCCTCACCCACCTTGGTCGCCCTCATCTCAAAAGCACCAAACTGGTTAACCGTTCCCGAGGAAACCTCATCCCCGACTCCCTTATCGACAGGAAGTGACTCTCCTGTCATAACGGCCTGATTAATGGAAGTCTGTCCCGAAATAATAACTCCGTCCACCGGAATGGTTTCACCGGGAAGCACTCTTATATGGGTTCCCACCACAACCTGATCTGCAGGCACAATGGCTTCGTTAGATCCTGCTATGATCCTGGCGGTCTGAGGCGTTAACTTAACAAGCTTCTCAATGCCTGCCCGCGCTCTTTGAACGGTAAGGTCCTCAAGCAGGCCTCCAAGCTGCATGATAAAAGCGACTTCACCTGCGGCGAAATCCTCATGAATGCAGATTGAAGCAATGAGAGCAAGGGAGACAAGCACGTCTGCCTTAATGTCAAATGCAGTAACAAGACCTATAACGGCTTCAAGAATAATGGGTATTCCGCAGAGAATGATTGCTACCCAGGAAATATCAAAGGGAAGGTTCGGAAAAACATTGAAAATGCTAAGAAGCAATGCGATCCCAGAGATCACAAGGCATGTGATGTCTTTCTTAGTTCCACCCCATTCAAGTAATTCTTCTAATTTCTTCATTTTTGGGCCTCCTTATACCCCATGGGGTATATTTTATAATATACCCGTGGGGGTATGGGTTGTCAACCATCATATCCTTGGCGCCAGAAAAGCACCTCGAGTTCGCTTCGCTCTCGGTGCTTGGCTTAAACCCAACATTTCTTTGCTACAAGAAAAGCACCTCGAGTTCGCTTCGCTTCCTCTCGGTGCTTGGCTGGCGCCAAACAAAGGGAAGGGGAATCATCACTTTGAAAATAAATTTTCACGTGATAATTCCCCTTCCCTTTGCTTTTCTTGTAGCTATTGCATGTTTGCAAATCGCTCTATCGCTTTCGTGAAGTTCTTTATTTCTTCCTCATCTCCGCTTTCTATGGCATCCTTAATGCAGTGATTGATGTGACCCTCCAGCACGACCTGACCGCATTTGTTTAAAGCGGATTTGGCAGCATTTATCTGGGATAGCACGTCCTCGCAGGGTACATCCTCATCTAGCATCCGGTCGATTGCCTGCACCTGACCGATGATCTTCTTTAATCTTCTATGTAAGTTGTCTGAATCCATGCACTGCTTCATATCATTCTCCTATGTTGTGTTTATTCTTTATTTTTCTCCTGGCAGATTCCCAGTCGTATCAATATGTTTCCGTTAAGGGGAGTAACATACTGGCTTGCTCCGCCTACCATATCATCCCAGGAAGCTGCCTCACCATGCAGACCGTAGGTTGCATCAAACTCATCACCCACGGACTCCTTTGTACTCTCAATGAAATAATTATAATCCTCAATAAGCTCTTCAAAATATGAATCATCTACAGACTCAATATTTTCCTTCTCAAGGATAGCATTAAGACTAACGAGATCTCCTGATCTTATTGCATCAATCTTATCAAAATATGTATCATTTTTAAATGTTCCCGTATGATATGCATTGGGATTCTGCACATATGGGATAGCCCTCTCGGAATAAGTATATGAACCATCTGCTGACACAGATGCAAAGTTCGATCCTCCCATGTATCCGTATCTGTCCCAGTTTTCCGGCAGCGGATCTTCCCTGGTAATCGGTTTAATGGATTCCTCTATAAATCCAATCTCCTTAGGCCAGTCGTATTCCACATGACCTTCTGCATCAAAGTCTTTTACATACTGCTCTTCGGCAGGGATATTAATGTCTGTTTTATCTATAACTTTATTATATTCATAGTAAATAGCGTTTAGTTTTTCGCCAACCGACAATGTGTCAGCACGACCTATAGTTAACAGGATTATATTAAATTCACTGTAATCGGCATATGTTTTTTCTGTCTGAGTTACAAATTGCTCAATGGGTGCACAAAGGCAAAGCCCCATAACGAGCATCAGCACAGCAAGTAAAGCCTGATATCCGCGCTTTTTCATATTTTTATTCTCTAAAAAAGTGCCCGGATATACTATACCCGGACACTTTCACATTAAAAACAATTGTTAGATCTGGGGAAGAGTTGCAAAACTCTTTTCGAGCTCTTCATCTGAAGGGATGAAATCCACCATCTTTCCGTCATGGAATTTCTCATAGGCAACCATATCGAAATACCCTGTTCCGGTAAGTCCAAAGAGGATCGTCTTCTCCTCTCCTGTTTCCTTGCACTTTAATGCCTCATCAATGGCAACCTTTATGGCATGGCTTGATTCAGGTGCAGGAAGAATTCCCTCGACCCTGGCGAACTGCTCAGCTGCGGCAAATACAGAGGTCTGTTCAACGGTCCTTGCTTCCATTAAGCCGTCATCATAGAGCTGTGAAAGGATAGGGCTCATGCCATGGTATCTTAAGCCGCCGGCATGATTGGGAGAAGGAATGAAATTACTTCCAAGCGTATACATTTTCGCAAGAGGACATACCTTTCCGGTGTCGCAGAAATCATATGCGAATCTGCCCCTTGTAAGTGAAGGACAGCTTGCAGGTTCAACTGCGATAAACTGATAATCAGCCTCACCACGAAGCTTCTCACCCATGAAAGGAGAGATAAGTCCGCCCAGGTTAGAACCGCCACCGGCACAGCCGATTATAATATCAGGCTTTATTCCGTATTTATCCATGGCCTTCTTTGCCTCAAGACCGATAACAGTCTGATGAAGAAGAACCTGATTAAGAACTGAACCAAGAACGTAACGGTACCCCGGTGTATTGGTAGCTACCTCAACTGCCTCAGAGATAGCACAGCCTAAAGAACCTGTGGTTCCGGGATGCTCTGCGTTTATCTTGCAGCCAACCTCTGTTTCAAACGAGGGAGAAGGAGTTACGGAAGCTCCATAGGTTCTCATAACCTCACGTCTGAAGGGCTTCTGCTCGTACGAAACCTTAACCATGTAAACCTTACAGTCAAGGTCCATATAAGCACATGCCATTGAAAGTGCTGTTCCCCACTGGCCTGCACCGGTTTCTGTGGTAACGCCCTTTAATCCCTGCTGCTTTGCATAATATGCCTGAACTATCGCAGAGTTTAACTTATGGCTTCCGCTTGTATTATTACCCTCGAATTTATAGTAAATTTTAGCAGGAGTACCAAGTGCTTTTTCAAGACAGTATGCTCTGACTAAGGGAGCAGGTCTGTACATCTTATAGAAGTCCTGGATCTCCTGGGGGATATCAATGTAGGCTGTGGTATCGTCCAGTTCCTGCTTAATAAGTTCATCGCAGAATACAGGCTGCAGATCCTCAAAGGTCATAGGCTTATGGGTAGCCGGATTTAAAAGAGGTGCGGGCTTATTCTTCATGTCAGCGCGCACATTGTACCACTGTCTGGGAATTTCATCCTCTTCAAGATAGATTTTATAGGGTATCTTCTTTTCTTCACTCATATGTTTACCTCACATTCAGGTGTTAATGTCAACATAGCCATTTTACTATACGCAAAAATAATTTACTATATCGCAGAAGTTTTTTATATGTAAAATGATCGGGCAAAGCAATCCTATTCTCCATCACTTACTCACTCCTATAAAAATTTGAATACGATCATTGCTATACCGGAAACAGCCATCAGCCCTCCGGTTATCCTTTTAAGAAGCACTGACGGTATGCGATTGGCGATGAGGGCAGCTACACCTGCTCCGATAAGGGTAAAGGACATGCACAGAATAAGAAGCTTAAGGTCAGGTATTCCCCGCAGCGTAAAGTGGCTGATGGCACCGATCAGCGCCGTGAATGCCATTATACACACACTGGTACCGACCGCCTTTTTGAATTCCAGCCCCATCAGGATGTTGAGCACAAAGAGGAGCATCAGTCCACCTCCTGTTCCCTGAAAGCCGCAGACGAAACCGATATAGGCTCCGCATAGAAACATAAGCAAGGATTCCGGAAGCAATATCTTTTTGCCAAGTCCATTGTCTGATTTTGACGGAAAAATAAGGAGTTTTAATCCAAGAAGGAGTGTTGCCGCAATAAGCCACCATCCCATAACGGATTCACCAAGTTGAAGACCGGTAAAGAGATGGGAAACTATGCTTCCCAAAACAGCAAATGCAAGAACCGTAATAAAGAGAACACGGCTTCTTTTCAGATCGATATTTCCATGTCTTTGATAAGCAGCTGCAGATACAGCAGAGGCCAAAACATCAGAGGCAAGCGCGATTCCGATCGAAGAAAATGAATCAACACCCAGGAAGGCACTCAGCATTGGCGCAATGAAAACCGCTGCAGAAAGACCGGCGAATCCGGTTCCGAAGCCGGCAAGCAGACCTGAGAGCACGGATACTACAATTTCTGCCATCTTGACTCCTTTTCTTTCTGCTGTGCAATAACTGCTTCCTTGCTAAGTGGATAAACAAAACGAAGCAGCAGGAAGATCATAAGATAAAGCAGCGCAGGGACAAGCACCGACCAGGTGTACATTTCCGTAAGCGTACTGCTTGTGATATTGGCGGTATTAAGGACATTTCCGGCATAGCCGATCTTGAAAAGCGCCAGATTGACAAAAACAGCGGCCACACAGTGTCCCAGTTTTCTCATGAAGGAGAAAAACGAATATGCATAAGGCTCCTCAACACCCGAATTAAGAGCCGCATGATCTATGGCATCCGACGCAATGGACCAGGTCAGAAGGTAGATAAAGGTAGTTCCCACGCCGGATAGAAGAAGTACGGCAATATACAGCCACACATTCGCGGTATGCATAAGATACAATATGAGATTACCCACGCCTGCAGCCAAAACGCCATAGGCGCACAGTTCCCTTCGTCCGAACCGGTTTCCAAGCTTCGTAGCGAAGAACATCATAACAGCGACCGGAAGATACTGAAAGACCGTTGGAAGCATCGTAAGTGACGGCGCATCAAAATAATACTGAAACAGATAGGTGCTGTAGCTCATGGAAAACTGCTGAGAAGCAAGATAAAGCATGGCAACAACAGCCGCCGTCAGAAACGCACGATCCTTTAAAAGCGCCTTCATGCTCTTCATGAATATTCCCTTTTTATCGGATTTACTCGGCTCAACAACCCTTTCCTTTGTTCCGCGGTACAAAACCACATAAGACAGCATTGAGATAAGGGCAATTATGCAGACTCCCGTGATAATGATGGGATAACTCATATGCTTTATGCCGTCTGCATCGGTCTCATAACAGAAGCTTATCAGGATAAGAGCCGGAATCGCGCCGAATACACCGCCCACTGAACGGGCCACGGAAAGAGATGCTCTCTCGCCACTATCCAGGGTTACTGCCTGAGCAAGAGATCCATAGGGAACATTAAGGCATGTATATACCATTCCGAAAAGGATATAGGTTACGCAGGCATAGATGAAATATCCCGTACCGGACAATCCCGGTATCTTTACAAACATAAGTACTGTGCAGGCAGCAAGCGGTACTGAAAACCACTTAAACCATCTGCGGTAGCGGCCTGTTTTATCCGGCTTAAGCCTTGCGATCACATGTCCGCAGATCGTGTCATTGGCAGCATCCCAAAAGCGGGCAAGCACAAACAGAAGCATGATGCTGATAACACCGATTCCCAGAACATCGGTATAGTATTTCTGAAGTACGGACTGCACTAATCCAAAGGCAACACCGCTTGCTACCTCACCCATACCATAACTGAATTTTTCTTTCCATTTAATGCCGGAAACCGGCTGATTGTTATCCATATATATTACATTTCCTTCGTTCTGTCGTTTACATCACCTTTAACAAGGTGCCAGAGTCTCGCGCACTTCCAGGCCCTAAAGGCATCTCCTGTAAGCCCGTAATAATTTCCATTATAAGTAAACAGAAGAATATTTCCATAAAGAATTGAAAGATAGGGTATCTCATCAAATATAAATTCTTTGCCCGAACTTCCAAATACCATCCTATCTCTTGAAACCTTCAGAGTTCCTCTTTCTATATCTTTATTCTGATAATCATCAAGCATCTGATAGAGCAGAACATCCTCTTCCGTAAACAGAATTTCATCTGCCTCATGATTCATGACAAAGGTGTCATATTCCGGCTCGATCCACCGCATCCAGGAATGAACATCATCGAAGGGAAGATCATCTCCTTTAAGAAAACCATATTCATCATAGATGCCGTTCATTCCGCACTCAGAGCAGAAAAATCTGTCTCCTTCGGTCTGTATGGAATCCATAGTCCGGCATCGGGGACAGATAAAAAGAACATGTTCCATTCCCTTTGCCAGATCTTTTCCTTTGTATGTTAAGCGTTTAATGCGCTGGGTCTCATAGGCATTCTCATAGGTGTCGCGGTTAATGATTTCCGTGATCTCAGAAGCAGACATTCCCTTTAACTTCGAAGAACTGTATATGCCTACCACATTACCTTCGACATGTCCTTTCCGGTGATGACCTCTTGCCCATCTGGGATATGTAAAATATCCTCCCTTTATCCTGTATGTTACCAAGGCGCAGCCTGTCATCTTTACAAGTTTTCCAAGGGAAACAGGAGATGGGATCGTTTCCCCGTGAAATGACCGCTTTCCCTCCGGAAACATGCAAATATTATGCCCGTCCTTTGTCCGTTTCATGATCTCACGTACTGAATTAATGGCGGTACCGCCCTTGGGTACAGGCAGCGGATCCGCAAGAGTACGAAGAAATCTTCCATAGAGTTTATTTCGCAGAAGATGCTCTCCGCAGACAAAGTACATGTGCTGCCTGCTGGCCACTCCGGTAAAAAACATATCATCTTCTGTGGTATGGTTTGAAAGGAGAATGTACGGCTCGTCGATCTTAGGAACGTTATCTGTCTTAAAACGATACTTAAACCATAAATATGGCTTTAAAATGCCTCGCAGAATTCGATATATATTTTTGTGAAGTACTGTTTTATCCATGTTTACTTTTCTTCATCTGTGGAAAGATCTATTTTAATATTCCTTCATAAATTGACAAATCTTCATCTTTAAAAACATTAAATATAACTTTTTTGATTCTGCTGTCTTTATCAAGGAAATCCTTTACAGTTTTTGTGGCGATTTCTGCAGCTCTCTGCTGTGGAAATCTAAATACCCCTGTTGATAAACAGCAAAACGCAATAGACTCTACACCATTTTCTGCGGCAAGCTCTAAGCAGCTTCTGTAGCAGCCGGCAAGAAGCTCCTCATCTTCCTTCGTCACCTCCCACTGTATTATGGGACCGACAGTATGAAGAATATACTTTGCAGGGAGGTTATAGCCGGATGTGATCTTGGCCTGACCGGTCGGCTCCTCATGCCCCTGCATCTGCATAATCTCATTCATTTTTAGGCGAAGCTCCACCCCGGCATAAGTATGAATGAAATTATCTATACAGGCATGCATGGGTGAAAAACATCCAAGCATTTGTGAATTACAGGCATTGACAATAGCATCACATTTTAATGTAGTGATGTCACCCTGCCAAATATATAATCTGCCATCCGAAGATACCGGTGTCAAATTTTCCACATCAGTGATTTTGCGCTCGACATTTCGTTCCTTAAGATACTCATCCTGAATATTTAAAAATTCATCACTCACAGGCTTCGGTATCCTGATATTAAAAAGTGAACGCAGCAAATCTCTTTGCTCCTTAACTTCTTTAGGTATGGGTTGCCTGCGAAAACGTATATTCTCACCTAGCAAGTATTTAATCAAGTATTCTCTTCTTTCATCCTGAGTCATAACACCTGCTCCTTTAAATCCGTTATGGCCTTAGCCATATCCCCGCCAATTCCTATTGCGCGCTTCCCCAGGCTCTCCGGCACGATTGCCTCATCCATATTTAGCCTGATCAAACTGTAAGAAGAGTTTTCTCTCATCATTTTTTCAAAAGGAAATCTTATTATAATTGGCGTATTAAAGCCTACACCAAGTTCTAATAGTACAACCTTTTTCCCCTTAATGTCATCCAGGAAATCAGCGTATCTGTCAGCACATTCATGCCACTCTTCATCCTCAACAAAGTAATTATCGCAGCGAAGATGCATAGCCATTTTGCCGCCGCAGACAGGGCACTTAGGTACAAGCTCAGTTGGTATCAGACAGTCCTTTCTTGCCTCATCCATCTTATGGAAAAGTTCCTCCGCCTCATATACCTTTTTATGACAGCCTCTCTGACACTGGATCTCTCCATAGTCGCCCTGGGTTGCAAAGATTCTATCTTTGGAAAAGCCGGCTTTATAAAATTGATGGTCTACATTGGTTGTTAAAACAAAGTAATCTCTATCCTTTACCAATTCGTATAATTCAGTATAAAGTTCTAGAGCCGGTGGTATAAAGCGATTCATCAGCGCATGCTTGGACCAGTAGCCCCAGCGCGCCTCTTCAGATGGAAATGGATAAAAACCTGCTGCGTACATATCTGTCATGTACTCACTTCCGTATTTATCAATAAATTCGCCAAAATTATCCTTAAATCTCTTACCTCCATACTGAATTCCTGCTGCCGTCGAGGCGCCTGCTCCGGCACCTATTAAAACAGCATCAGCATCTTTAATATACTCAGCTGCTGCCTTTATCTGATCTTCATATGCAGCCTTTTGAAACACATAATCTCTGGCAGGCGTACCGCTTAAAAACTTCTGCCAATTAACATGACCGACTCTTATTTTTTTCATTTTGCTATCCTCTATTTACATTTTATTTGTCGTAATCACATTGGTTACATTTTATGAGTATAACATAGTGCTTGTTTGATGTAATGTCAACAGTTACATCGATTTTTTCAAAAAAATTGGAGACCTATAATTTAGACCTCCAATTTATCAATCCTTAAACTAACTAATTCTGTTGTAAGTCCTCAATATGATTATGCAAATCCATCTCTATATCTGCCAGTGTAGTCTTTGATAGTTCAGCCTCCATGACCTGCTGTACCTCTGTCAGTCTTTCATCAAGCGCCTTGTGAATATTGGCTCCTACCGGACATTCGGGGTTTGGATTCTCGTGAAAACGAAAAAGTTCCTCATTAGGATTGCATTCAACAGCTTTATAGATATCAAGAAGTGTTATCTCACTATAAGGCTTTAAAACTGTCACTCCACCGGTGCCTCGCTGTACTTCAATAAGCCCCGCACTTTTAAGCTGACCCAGTAATTTTCTCACAATCACCGGATTCGTACCTATGCTTGCAGCCATAAAATCGCTTGTAACCTTTTGCTCTTTAAATGTATCTATGCAGGCAAACATATGGATTGCCATTGTAAATCTACTTGAAATCTGCACTATTTGCTCCTTTACCGTCAATTTTATTGGGTCATTTATTGGGTCATCAGATGAACCTGTATTTAACCCTTATTTTATAAACTGTGATAAGGCACTCTTGTACCCAAAATGTACCCAGAGTCAGGCGACCTTTATGGATGTCTTGCATTCAAACGTGCATGTACATTTGATGCGTCATACAAAACATCTGTAACCGTAACAACTCCAGAATCGACTAAGAAGCAAACAAGATAATTATCTACTACCATACGTCTCATCCCCCAGGAATGCTCCGGCTCCATTTCAAACAGAGAAAACTTCTCAGGAAAAGAATCTAATGTAAGTATAGCCTCTGCAATTCGATTATACTGTCCCATTGCATTCTCTGGCGCCAGTAACTCATTTGAGATATACCCGTATATCTTTTCCATATCTGCGAGAGCTTCGTCTGTAATTTTTACTTCGTATTTTAGCATTAAGAATGGCTCTCCCTAAATTTTGCAAATGCATCTGCAGCATTCTGTGTTCTACCTGCCGAATAATCATCGTATCCGCGCTGAAGTTTTGCATGAAACTGAGACTCAGTCATCTGCGAAGCATCTATATCCACTGGTGGCTTTGGTACTGTAACAGAAAAAGGAATACCGCCTACTAATACCACTTGATTAAGAAACATGTCCACTGCAGTAGACATAGGAATACCAAGTCTTGTAAGAATTGTTTCTGCATCTGATTTTAATGTAGGATTCACTCTTAAGTTAAGCGTTGCTGATTTCTCCATAGTTATCTCCTCCAATTAATATAATTGTAACGACGACGTTGTTACTTGTCAAACATTCTTCATTACTAATAAATTTGTTCGCCATCACACTCCGCTTTGACTGGAATTTGTCGATAATTCACTTCGAATAAGCTACCATCTGAAATCCGCTTAAAAGCAATGCATTGGTATTCTTCATACCCTTCCTCGTCCTCATCAAGGCCGTTATCAGATTCATAATCCGTATCATACACCGCTTCCACGCTCTTTCCAGTATTATCATAAAGTACATACTTGCCATTAGCATGAGAGTGAGTATGCTGCAGTAAAAGTTCAAATCTCTGCTTGTTTATCTCTGCCATATTTATTCCTCCTTAGGCCTTGCCGGTTAACCATCTATTTTATTAAGACGATTTTGTAATTCTGCCATAGGCAGTCTTACTTCACGCCCATTTACCTTGATCAACAGGAGAATACATTCTCTGTACTCTTTTAAGCTAATCCTCTCCTCATCATAAAGCTTATCCAGGATGCCTATTGTCCCTATGACCGATACACCCTCACTTAGTGCTGCCTTCCTAAGTGCTGCATCTCCGGTCATCAAAACCAATTCTCGGTATTTTGCAATCGCTAATGCGGAACAATCATATTGTGACAACTTTGGGTGTAATTCAGCCATTTTTAAGCCGTAATAGAATTCTACCTCCGTGAGTTCAGTCGCTATCAGCCCTAACTGTAACAGCTGTTCTCGCATCCCTTCCGGCGAAAGAAGTTCATCATTAATCGCATCCTCGTTCATCAAATACTTTAAGGATAATCGAAAGGGCAATTCCAATTTATCGATGGCCATGAAATCAATCCAAACATTCGTATCACTGCTTATAAACTCCATTGCCACCTCCTAAATAAAACACGCCTTTGCGACGGAATCGTATGAGGTTTTTAGGAGTTCTGCCCCTTTTTGAACACTGATTTCCTCTTCTGTAACTGCTCTGTACACAAGCTGCTTGAATAAGGTAGGCTCCTCCATATCAATATCCCACGTGGGTTCAGCCTTACGCCAGCCTGCCTTACTTGCCTTTATATAAAAATCACGTTCTACAGAGTCATTAATAATTCCACAAAGCCTGGCTCTTTTAACAAGCATAAATAAGCTGATTCCATACTCACGGCAAGTCATGATCATCGCCCTTGAAATAGAGCTTCTCTTGTATCCCAGTTCTCTGAATGCATCTTCTTTTGGAAAAAGGAATGCTCCGCTAATTGCGGTTGCAATCGTTTCTTCATCTTTATCTGATAAATCTTCAGGCCACTCGAATGCGAAATGTGCCACCTCATGCACAATCGTCGAACGAACTCTTGCAGGCGTCATTTTGGCATTAATTACAATATACGGAATGCCATTTACAGTGCCATTCATTCCTGAGAAGTATTGGTTATCAACCTCAACGAATAAAACTAAAATGCCTTTATTCTCCAGAATTTCAACAAGTTTTCCAACAGGACCATTCTTTGGTACTTCCAAATATTCACGTAACTGAGATGCGGCCTTTTCAGCATCATTTGTCCAGGATAGTTTTTGAAGCTTAGGTGCATTTTCTAGTATTTGCTGCCCACCTAAAATTGACACAATCTGAAAGAAACGTCCGAAATACTCCTCAACTGATTCCCTGATATATTCCTGGGTCATTGCACCAAGCTTAGTCCCTTTTCTGAACTTGCCATGAGAAAACTGCAATTCAGTACTATTGCTTGCCAGAAAGTCAGTCACCTTGATGCCCAAAGCTTTGGCCAAAGCCTTGATGATATCCATGCTTGGCTGACGATCATCATTTTCATAATTGGTGATTGCCATTGGTGTAACATCGATAGCATCAGCTAAAGCTTTTTTGGTCATATTTTTCTTTAATCGATAATATTTGAGATTTTTTCCAAACATATTGCCACGCTCCTTTCGTTTATATTATATCATCAAAATTAATTTTATAAACAATATTTGTTTTGTTTTTTCCGTTTTTAAAAAGGAAATAAACAGAAAGGAGGTAAAAAAAGAAGAACCACATATGGTTCTTCCTTTCGCTTTTCATTTACCTATAAGCCACTGTACATTATTCCATCTCTACTGATAATACTGTATTTTGTGTTTTTCTAATTCCTGCCATTCCATATATGGTGTAGATTTTCCGCAGATTCCTGACATTCCAAAAATTTTTAGGAATTTTTGCGACCATTCTGCGACCAAAGACCTGTATCATCTTGATCAATTTCTTGATATCCCTTTACATTTTAGGCTTAATCCCCAACAACTACCCAATACCCATCTTTATTCGATCCTACCCTATCAATATAACCATTCTTCCTTAGGAACGAAATATTATTTTGCACCGCAGTTCTTCCGATGCCAAGTATGACTTCAAGCTGTGGCTGTGTCACATATGGGTTATCCCGGATTTCCTGTATAATCCTCTGTCTAGTAGGGTTGAGTTTTTTGGTTCTATCTCCCACTTTATCCCCCACTTTATCCCCCACATTTTCAGAGACATACTTATACGGCAAGCTTACCACTATAGAATTTTCTCTGAATTCATAAGCATCTCTTCCATAGCATTCAGTGATTTTGGGAACGCCTCTGCCCGACTGTTCACTAATATGAAGCTGCAAGAAAATATCAGCCAATTTCTGATTAACAGGAACAGATTCCCCCATAAAGAATCCATCTATAGTCTGTGTAGGTGCAAGTGTTCCTCTTGAAAGTATTTCCACCCTGTCACTAAAAACTGTAATCATCGGCGCATTTCCATCTACCCATTTGTTATGGACAAAGGCATTTATAATAGCCTCTCGAAAAGCCTTTGCATCAAAGAGCTCGACCTCTTTTCTTTCAACCACACGGTCTTTCTCGTCTGCTTGTATTAAGTTAATAACATCTCCATATTCCAGGACCTTATCAAGCGCCAACAATATACATGTATTTCCAAATTCCTTCACTGAAAATAAAGGGGCCGTTTTTGTAGTTCCGCGAAAAATCGATACTCTTATAGGAATATGACAATCATCTGATAGCAATTGCGCCAAAATATTATACTTGCCATCCTTGGTCTTTAAACCAAGATTCTTCTCAAACGTACTTTGTCTTAAAGTAATTCCTTTTCCGGCATAGTAAGTAAATAACCTTTCAAATGTTATGTCCTGATATTCCGATTCTATATTCTGAATAGAAGGAAATCCATTCTTTAATATATCAAAAAGCTGAGCCTCACGCTCTGGATATTTTAAAACACTCTCTTTGCTAGATCCTATTCTGATATATCTTACTCCATCAAAAGATGTCGGAATTTTTACAGCTGCAGGGATTTGAAGTATTACAACTCTTTTTCCCTCTATCTCTTCTTCATGGAAAGTAAATCCTATATCCGGGTTCACCATCCTTGCTAAATAATGCTGAAATGGTTCCTTCTTAAAATCCTTTTGATAATCAACCTTGGTTCCAACAATATCATGTGTTTGATCCTGAATCCCCCAAATAAAATATGCGTTTTCTTCCCCATGTAAGGCTGCCGCATTTGAAAGAGCTGAAATATACTCTCCAATGGCATGTTCCTCAAACCAGTTTTCTTTGAACTCAAACCATTCCTCTTCCGAAGAATGGCTTCTTAATTTTGCTACAATTTCCTTATAATCTAAACTCATAAAATTTATCCCCCACTTTTATCCCCCACATTATAGCATATAAAATGTGGGGGATAAAGTGGGGGATAAAAATTTTGTTTTGCGTTCTTTCTATAGTATTTTCGCACCTAAAATTCAACCTTCACCGTAGTCCCAACTCCCGGTGCGCTGTCAAGCGTAAGACCAGCCTCATGAATCTCCACAATATGTTTTACAATGGCAAGACCAAGTCCGGTGCCACCTGTGGCTTTGGAGCGGGATTTGTCTACCCGATAAAATCTCTCGAAGATTCTTTCCTGCTCTGCTGCAGGGATGCCTATGCCATTGTCCTTTACAATAAGGATTTTCTCAGGTTCTGCAGTAACACTCACCCATACCTTTCCTCCTTCATTATTGTAGCGAATGGCATTTAAAACCAGATTGTCAATAAGCTCCCGAAGCATTTCTTTATTGGCACGAAGAAGGCAAGGAGCGCCTTCAAAGTCAAGAGTAATATTTCTTTTTTCTGCGCTTACCTTAAGTCCTTCCATGCATTCCAAAGCTATCTGATTTAGGTCAACTTCTTCAAAACCCACTTCTTTTTCAGCGCTTCTGTCAAGTTCTGAGAGTCGAATGATATCGTTAATTAAAGAAAGCAGTCTGTCTGCATTTTTTCTGATTTCTAAAGCAAAATGTCCCTGCTCGTCTGGCCCCACCATGCCGTTTTCCATGAGCTCGGCAAAGCCTGAGATAGCTGTCAGAGGGGTTTTCAGTTCATGGGATACATTTGCCGTAAAATCCTGTCTGGCCTTGGCTGCTGATAATATATCCGTATGCTGAGCCCTTATCATATTGGCAAAAGGGGTAAGCTCCATGTAAGGTGCCTCAAAATTACTATCCTCTATTCTTCCCGCCATCTCCTCAATAGGAGCTATTAGTTGTCTTGTCAAAAGATGGGAAAGGGTTACACAGATTGCAATGATAATTCCCATGATAAGAATAATAAGAGGCAGGGCCGACAGGAAGACCGACCATATACTTCTGGCGTTGGTTGCTACTCGAAGAACTGTGCCATTGTCAAGAAGAATGGCATAGTAGAAGGTATTCTCATTCATAGTATCAGATCTTCTTACTGATTCGCCTGCTCCAGTCTCAAAGGCCTCCTGAATCTCTGGTCTGTCAGAATGATTGTTAAGATCCGTGGCACTTGCGTCATTGTCGTAGAGTACCGTTCCATCACTATCTATCCAGGTAACTCTAAGCTCTGATATATCTGTAGACAAATCAATCTCATCCACATCGATATTCACCGATTCAAAAAACTGTGTATCTTTTAACAGCTTGGCGGATACCTGTAAGTCAGAGCGCACCTGTTTCTGAAAGAGACTGTAATATACAATTGTAATAGCTATGACTGTGGTAAAAACTGCAAGAACTGCAATTCCCACAAGCCTTAAATTTATCTTCTTTTTCATTTTTAATAAACGACTCCAATCTAAACCATACCTTGTACGATCAACTTCATTCATCTAGTAGGAGGCGCTGCATCGCCTTTTTACTCAATCACATACCCTACGTTTCTAACTGTCCTAATCCTGCTGCCATAGTCTCCCAGTTTTTGCCTTAAGGTTTTGATATGCATATCAAGCGTCCTCGACTCTCCCTCATAGTCTATGCCCCAGATTCGGTCCATAATGGAATCGCGGCTTAAGACAATTCCCTTGTTAATAAGCAGATACTGCAATAGCTCATACTCCTTGAAGGTGAGCTCTATCTGATTTTCATTAATAGAAACTTCATGCTTCTCATTATTTAAGGTAAGGCCGTCAAGCTCAATTAACTTTACCTCCTCCGGCTCAGTCCTGCGAAGCATTGCCTTAACCTTTGCGATAAGCTCCATTACAGAAAAAGGCTTTTTGATATAATCGTCTGCCCCATCCTCTATGCCCTTCACCAAGTCAAGCTCTGTAGTCTTGGCAGTAACCATAATTACAGGCAGCCTCTTTGTATCAGGATTTCTTCTAAGTTTCTTTACGATTTCATTGCCATTCTCATCCGGCAGCATAATATCCACCAGACAAAGGTCAGGAATAATTTCCTCAAGTTTATTATAAAAGCCCTTCGCATCTCCAAAGCCCAGCACCTTATGTCCGGCATTTTTCAATGCAAACTCTTCTATTTCTCGTATGGATTCATCATCCTCTATGATATATATTAAGGCCATAGCAACCCTCCTTATTCTTTGCTTTTCTCAATTTTATCATCGACCTTCTTAAGAGAGTACTTTAATTTTAAAGTTTCGTATTCCTCCTTAAATCGTGCCAACTCCTCCCCTGACATGTCATCAAGATATTCATGGGTTTCATAGCCGTTGTCATGAATCGTCAACATCTCCACTGCAATGTTTGAGCAATGGTCAGACACACGTTCCAAATCATTTAAGACATCTTCCAAAATCAATCCCAACTCTATGGTGCACTTACCCTTCTGTAGTCTCTTAACATGATGACTCTTGATATTCTTAGTCAAAGAATCGATTACCTCCTCAAGAGGTTCCACATGCTTTGAGCCTTCCAGGTCAGTATTTATGAAAATATCCGTTGTCAGATTCACCACATCCTCCACTGCCTTACATATGACAGAAAGTTCCCTGGCCGCAGCCTTTGAAAATTCCTGTCCCTCCTCCTGCATCTTTTCCGCACTCTCAGCAAGATTGATAGCATGATCGGAGATTCTTTCAAAATCGCTGATGCTGTGAAGCATCTGAGACAGGCTTTGTGAATCCGTCTTTGATAGGTTCTTGCTGGATAATCTCACCAAATAGGAGCCAAGTGCATCCTCATAATCATCGATCAAATCCTCCAGTTCCTCTACTCTTTTCACTTCGGCTGCATCATAGGACTTAACAACAGATAACGCAAGCAAAAGAGCTTCCCTGGTTTTTTCTGCCATTTCAAAGGTTTTCTGTTTGCAGATCTCCACAGCAAAAGCCGGACGTTCCAAAAATCTTTCATCAAGAGTAACTGCATTCTTTTTCGCTGCACTCCTATCTTCTGCTATCAAATTCTCCGCCTTATCCGGTATGGTAATCTCTGCAAGCCTTACCAGCTTATCAGAAAATGGGAAAAGCACAATAGTCGCCCCAATATTAAACAGGCTGTGAATCACTGCAATTCCAGCTGCATTTGCCGACTCTCCTAAAAAGGCAAAGCTTACAAAATAATTGATGGCGTAGAAGACTAACATAAAGGCTATTGTTCCAATCAGGTTAAAGTAAAGATGAATCATGGACGCCCGCTTCGCATTTTTGCTTGCGCCAACAGATGAAATAATAGAAGTCACGCAGGTACCGATATTTTGTCCCATAATAATAGGCAACGCTACTGCATAGCTAATAGCACCTGTTGAGCAAAGTGCCTGCAGAATGCCCACAGAGGCTGATGAGCTTTGGATAATTGCTGTAAGCACAGCACCAATCACCATGCCAAGAATAGGACTCTCGAATTTGGTCATCATTGAACAGAATGCGGCATTTTCCTTAAGTCCAGATACTGAAGATGACATAGTCTCCATTCCAAACATGAGGATTGCAAAGCCAAGCATGATATTTCCTACATCCTTTTTCCTAGATTCATCTTTACTTGTCATAGTTAGTATAATGCCAACTGCTGCAAGGATTGGAGAAAAGGAGGATGGTTTCAGTAACTTCAGCCAGATAGTGCTGCCCTCTATTCCGGTAAGAGACAGCATCCATGATGTTATGGTTGTACCGATATTGGCTCCCATAATAATACCCACTGACTGGGAAAGCTGCATGATTCCTGAATTAACAAAACCTACCACCATGACTGTTGTAGCAGATGACGACTGAATCACTGCAGTCACTGCAGCACCAAGGAGAACCGCATAGATTCTCTTAGAAGTAAGCCTCTCCAGTATACTTTCCAGCTTTCCACCTGCCATTTTAGATAGGCCATTTCCCATAGCATTCATTCCATATAAGAAAAGTGCCAGGCCTCCAATCATATTTAAAAAATTAAAAATGTCCATAGATTTTACCTCATTATCTACTAAGTCAAATGTTTTCAAAATAAATAATATTAGGCATAGGTAAAATCTATGGGCGTCTTATGTAAAATCTATGTAAAACATTTTACATATTATAGTTTATAATTCCATCTGTTTAATTCTATGCTTTTTATTTACTGGCGGTTTCTTCACCTCTTCCTTTTTCTTCTTAAGATCAGCGAGTACTGATTTCCTTCCACCACCGCTATGGTTATCAGACTCTATCTCAGCAGCCACTTCATCATAATACTTTTCTCTTTCAGCATTAATGGCAAATTGTTTTTCAAGAGACTCCTTGCTTATATCTTCATGAAATGTCTTAGACAAATTGCTGTCACGTACCTTTTCACCCTTTTCATTTGTAAAGGTTATATTTTTTCTACCGTCCTTCCAGTTTACGTCCCAGCCAGCTGTTTTCATTTTAGAAATAAATTCCAGTCTGTCTTTACATTCCGAAATAATTTTATTAATAGCTTTCATGCAATCCACCATAAAGCTTTTTGCCGGGTCTTCTTTCATGAGCTTATATTTATCCTGACTCCAGGTTGTAATCTGGCCTTCTTCTATAGGAGTGCCATCAAAATGCTTGCCTTTTTCAGCTACCGTTAGGCCACGAGCTCTACACATATCATTAGTAAGTTCCTTCATTCGCTCTAAATCCTTAGCAGAGGCATGAATTTTCTTACCATCAATGAAGCTCACACTATTGGTCACAAAATGAATATGCAGATGATTCTTATCCTGGTGAACACTCACCAGGCACTGAAATCCATCAAACCATTTATCTGCAAATTCTTTTCCATATTCTAGCGCCTGCTCAGGATTGATTTTCTCATCCTTATGAAAAGAGATAACATGATGAGTATACATTCTTCCACTATCCTTGTTCCAGAGGCGTTTTTCGGCCAAATAAGCCCTATATACCTTATCATAAGTTATCTCATCTTCTGCATATGGGCCTGTAATATATACAAGCCCATCCTTTATTTTGCTTTCTCTTAGGACATATTCAATGCAGTTTCTCATCGCACCGTGTGATTTTGTTTTTCTATTAATTGCCTTAGTGATTGCCATATGGATTCTCCCTCCTTTCTCAGGTTGCCAAGCTGTTGATTTTGCTCAGCTAAAATATTTGCTGCCTCAACTCTTCCTGTCTCATTAGCATGCTTTGCCTGCTGGTTTATATTAGTTGCAAGACCTCTTAAAATTCTTATGAATTCCGCAAACTGATTGCTGATAGCCTTTAGCAAATCAACCTCTTCTGCTGTAGCTATTACCGAATCATCTACAGCATTTATTATATATGCCTGCTTGCTTTGCCCTGTTAGCTTACATTTTTCTTCCAGCTTATTTAGTTCCTGTGTATTCATATAAATTTTTACTTGATGATTTCTTTTTCTGCTCAATAAAATTCTCCTTTAAAATATGTTAAATCAATCTTTAGTAAGAGTGGTCCAGGAGAGATATCTCGCCTGGTTGAGTGCAGAGACAAAGTCTCTAATCTGATGGATGGGATAGGATAAGAAACTTCCTGCTCGCTACGAGCACTTAGCGTCTGATCTTTAGACGCTTACGTGCGATGCATGCAATGTACTTGTTTTTTCGAACCATAGGTGAAGAAAAAACTTAGTACATTGTAGGACGTTTCGATTTCTATCCTGTACTTCAGATGTGCTCCGAGATTATTAAGAGGCGAAGCTTCTTAATCAGGATCAAAGGGCAGCGCCCTTGCAAGTTTAGGAAAAGCCCACAGGCTTCTTCCGGTGCATTCCAAGAGTACATGCGTACTCAGAATGCGAAACTTGCCTTACTACTCTCCTGCTGACTTAGGAGCTTAGGCGTTCAGCAGGAGAGTGGTAAGTGGTTTTATTCATCCTTTCCATACACATTATTTAAAATCTCAACAACTGTCCTAAGTGACTCCATAACTTCAATGTCAAGTTCTTCCAAAGTATCAATAGAGCACAGATGCTCATCAATTAAAGCCACCTGTCTTCGTATCTCATCAAAGGTCTTTATGTTGCCCGTCACTTGGATTTCCTGATGCAGGCAGCTTTTAATTAAAAACTCTGCCTTTGAAAGACCTGATACAGCAATTCTATTTTCAATTAATATTATTTCTTCCGGTGTCACCCTGAAATTAAGAATCTGATTGCGCTTCCTATTCTTTTTCGTTTTATTTTTTGGATTCACATTTTTTATTAAGGTATCTCTTCTGTAAATCTTTCCCATTATTCCAAACCTCCCAAATCTTTAATATGCTCAGCATTGATTTTGTCAGCCATTGTCTTCTGCTTTGATGGATACAAATGAGAATAAGTACTTGTCACTGATATATTTTCATGTCCAAGTCTCTCAGCAATCTCCACAGTAGAAAATCCTAATTCTATTAGGTATGACACATGGCTGTGTCTTAGGTCATGAATACGTATTCTCTTCACACCAGCTGCCTTACAGCCTCTGTCCATCTCATGATGCAAGTAGCTTTTAGATACTTCAAAAAGTCTTGTATCCGGCTGACATTTATAAATCATCCCAAAATAATCCTCTAATTCCCTGCACAAGAATTCAGGCAAATCTATGACTCTATTGCTCTTTTCTGTCTTTGGCGATGAAACAATTTCCTCTCCCTTAATCACTTGTAAGCCCTTATTTATCCTAAGCTTACAGTTTGCAATATCTATATCCTCCCTTGTTAGAGCTAAAAGTTCTCCCTCTCTGATGCCGCACCAGTAAAGAATTTCAAATGCATAGTAAGAAACCGGCTTTGCTTTCATCTGCTCCGAGAATAGTAAATATTCATCCTTTGTCCAAAAGAGCATTTCTTTTGCCTTAGCCTTTCCCATTTTAGTTGTCTGCTTACAGGGATTCTTGGGAAGTTCATAATACTTTACGGCATGATTTAAAATCGCACTGAGCTGATTCTGTACAGACCTAAGATATGTAGGTGCATAGGGCTTATCTTCTTCATCTCTAAAACTCAAAAGTTCATTTTGCCATTGAATGACATCAGAAGCCGTAATCTCTGCAAGACTCTTATTCCTGAAATATGGCAATATTTTATCTCTCACGATATACCACTTATTTTCATAAGTACTTACCTTAAGCCTTGGCTTCAAATCTTCAAAATATATTTCTACAAACTTTTCAAAGCTCATGTTGATATCCTTAGCCTTGTTAAGCAGAAATTCTCTTTCATATTCTATAGCCTCGCGTTTTGTTGCGAAGCCACGTTTTCTTTTCTCTTTTACATTTCCCTGCCAGTCGGTGTACCTGGTATACATAGTCCAGGTGCCTCTGATGGGATCCTTTGTAACTGACATTTAATTCCTCCCTTTTTTCAAACTAATCCTATGGTTGTTAAACGGCATACGGTCTAGCCCTTAAGAAATTCAGATAATCATCATGTATTTCTGCCTGCTCTCCAATCGTTCCACTCATGCTCTCCTTATAAAGAGTCGTGATTAAGTAACCGTGCATATTTTTTATAGAATCCTTAACAGATAAAAATCGATTCAAAATATTGGCTATATGCACATACCTAAGCTTTAAAAACTGACTCTTAACTATTTTCCACGGACACTCTGTATTTTCAATTTTTACTGTCTCTCTTGGTCTTATGACCATATCGCAAATGATGTCATAGATTTCATTCACCATTCCAGTCTCAGCCTTGCTAAAGCCATCATGTGTAGCTGCAATCTCAAGCAGACTATCAAGTCCAATATTGTCAGCTATTATTTGTTTATAGCCTTCCTCTGTCTCTCCATCCCTCAAATTAGCCTGAATAGAAGGATAGATTGAATTTTCTTCTATTGGATTTTCTTGACTTGGATTACCCTGACTTAACTTATCTTCTATTACCTTACCTTGTGCAGTCCTTGGACCGTCCATTGCCGGGCCATCCTTATTTTTAGCCTTCTTTGTATCTGACCGCTCTTTTTTCTCAACAAGCTTTATATCTGGTTTAATCTGCAAAAGCAGCTCCTTGTACAAGGTATCTGATTTTCTGTCAGCTCTGATTGTATTCTGCTCCTGCCAGTCATCTATGTAAGTGACCAGGTCCTCATTTAAAACCGTCACAAACTGCTTTCCTACAAGAACTCTTAAGTCATCCTCATTAGCCTTGCACATATTAATGACTCTGTATGCCTCGACTACCCCATCATCGTCTGCATTGACTATCAGATGAAAGTATAGATTTTGAGAAGTGGCAGGCATTTTCAAAAACCTGGCACTTTCAACAACCTTACGGGAAATCATTCTTCTGTCTCCCAAATTAACTACCTCTCTTTCTTCTTAATTTTTTACCATTTAGGCATCTCTCTGCATGCAGGCTTCCTCATAGTAGATGCGGTTGATTTTTCCCTGCATCACCAGAAGCTTGGGATTCTCCTCATGCATCTGCTTTGATAACTGCTTTATAATGTCATATCCCTTGGATTTACCGCAGCCCCAGTCTTCCATCACTTCCTTGACACCTACATACATTGATTTTTTCTTTTCCATAAGCACTCTGCTCCTTTCATTATTTTGTGGAATGTTTGGAATCAGTAATAAAATTGTTACTGTTGATGTTTGTAAGTATACAGTAATGTATTTATTACTGTCAAGTATTTTCAGTAATAAATTTATTACTTTTTCTTTTCATCACATCAAATTCATGGTAAAATGCTTATATCAAAGGGATTTAAAGACATTTTTAATCAAAAAATTTTTATAGAAAGATAGGTGCTATCAAGTGACTCTTGGAGAAAAAATAAAATTTGCACGCCAGCTAAAAGGCATGACTCAAAAAGAATTAGGATTAATGGTAGGTTTTTCAGAATCAACCGCTGACAACAGAATCCGACAATATGAAATGGGAAAGATGAAGCCTAAGGAAGATAAGCTTGAGCTTATTGCAAATGCCCTTGGTGTGGACATAGATGCCCTTACAGACATAGATATAGAGGGGCAGTCCGGTAATAAGCTGCCTCATTTATTATTTGAACTGGAAAGAAACCTTGGACTTACTGTAGATAAAATTAATGGAAAATATGTAATGTACTTTGACGCTGAAACTCAGCTGGGAGATCATTATAATGAGTCCTTAAGCGACTGGTATCATGCAAGAGAAAGATTTTTTCCCACAGAAGAATCCTGGGATGATGAAAAAGCTTACAATGATTACCAGCTTTGGACCTATGAGTATCCTTTTAATATGATCGCTGAAGAAGAAAAAATTTCGAATGAGATCAAAGCAAAATATGAGAAGCAAATCAATGCCGCTAAGAAAGGCTTTAGGATAAAGACAGTTTCAGATTATATTAAAATCTTTGAGGATATGTTTGCTGCAGGAATCACAGCTAATATAGCCAAAGAAAACCTTTATGGAGCTTTCTTTGATATCTTATGTGTAAGAATTCGCTTGGATCACAATATGCTGCTGTCGCTAAATGCAGAGCAGCTAAGTGCTTACACCAAATTTATTGCAATGATTGACTACCTATGGGATTTAAAACAGGACATGGAAAATATGACTAATACCATGGATGGCCAGACCTGCGATGAATATAATATCATCAGCAACACCCTTGCCACAGCCACACTTGGCACTGTAAAGACTATGCAGGAACACTTTATTTCCGGTACATTTGAGGATGAGGATTACCAGCTGGAATATCAGACTGATTTGAAGCTATTCAATGTCCCTATTGAAGATGCTATTAATATGAGATTTTGTGAGGATGAGGAATAAAGGAATCCACTGTCTATACTCAGGTCAATGGATTCCCTTCTCTAATATTTTTTTATTTTCTGTTGTATATTGCAGGCTAAAATGATATGATAGTTAGTACGATTTGGTATGTTTAACATATCATCTGAAAAGCACCGACTGATTGCGCCAACGATCTTTCCGGTGTTTTTCTTTTGTAAAAATCCATCAAGCTTTTGTTCAATTTGCTAGATTGTTCTAAATCTAAACAACTAACTAATTCAGCTTTATAACATTCTGCTATCTGAAGCAAACGTTTTAAATAAAAGTCCCAGGTCACAGTAGAGTTTGTCTTCGGAATAAAGTCAATATTCAAAAACACCTTTTCCTCCGTAGCCACCATTTGGGGATTCTCTTCATTCATTAACTCAGACAATTTTAAAACAGTACCCTCACTAAAGTATTCCGTCGTTTTAATAACAGGGCATTTCGTAGGAATAGGTTGCCTGTCCCAGGCACTTCCGTACAATTTATAAGAAGTCTTCATTTCATGTCCCTCCTACATTTCAATTTCTATACCCGTATTATAATCAATTGCTCTCTTTGCATACTCCAAAAGAACATCCACTGCCTCTCTGTTTTCTTTGGGAACAAACCCTTGTGGCAAATTGTTTAACATATTGGCAAGTTCTTTACACATTTCAGCACTAATATAATCAACATCACCGTCATCTAATAATGTGTCGCAGGTTGCATTAATTCTATCAATCATATTATCCAAAAACCAATCATTAAAGTCCTCCACAAAATATTCATCAACTTTATCTGGTACAGCACTGCCAAAATCATATATTGGGCCGTACATTTTTATTTTCTCTAAAGTTCTAGCCACATAAAATCTCATTTGCGCATCTCCTTCCTTTTCATTATTTTAAAATGTGTTTCTTCAAAATCAAAGCTTGGTGTCCCACCAATTGTAGTATACATTTTTGCTTTTTTATCAAAAATTCTTAAATACCCTGATGGCATATCAACCTTTATAATATAATTTGCATTTTCAAACTCATACTTCACGCCTTTAGGCTTTCCTTTCGCCCCTGGCGTAAATTGTTTAACAACATCATTAAGATTGACCATGTGTTTTTTCCAGTTTTCATTATACTTTGCCTCACGTAGTTTACTTTTATAATATCTAATTGCATCAAGCATACTTCCATGTATCATTATCCTGGCATAAAATTTTGCTGCCCTTGAGTATCCCGCTTTACTATCAGCCATTGCACACCTCCTTACATAATCTATGAAAATCGG
>R20__coassemble_105_pt1 | contig 64273 bp, 69 predicted proteins | sample R20__metabat2_low_PE_052 | metagenome-assembled genome bin R20 | reverse complement strand
GCAAAACGGACCTGCAAAGAGGTCCGTTCTGTCATCAAAGTGTTCTTTTTAGTGTCTCCATTACGCTGAGCAGCTGGTACTTCAGCAGAAACGCAGCGTCATAATAATCATCATACTCATGCTTCACATCATTAAGAAGCGGCAGCACGAAGGTTTCCGTCTCCTCTATATATTCCACCATCTTCTCAGGCTTAAAGCCTGTGGCCATAGTGGAAATGTTGTTGCACCGGTCAAGAAGCTTCACTATAGAAGCCGTCTTATTCTCCCTGATGCCTGCATAATAAAGCCTGTTTGACTCCTCTTCGCTGATATCATCTCTCTTCTCATGAGTCAAAGCCTTGACCGCAGTCCGGATGCCATCACTTACATCCAGCTCATCAGCCGTAACATCACAGTCCTCAACCACATCATGCAGCAGGATCGTAGCGATCACCTCATCAGAATCAATCCCCAGTGCAAAGGCATGACAGGCCATCATCAGAGGATGAATCACATAAGGCACCTCCTCACCACTATTGCTCTTCCTGACAGCGCCCTCATGGTATTTCAGCATGATCCTGATTGCCTTCTGACTCTCCGTATACTTCTTCGCCTGAGTATACATTCTCACCCTGCGGAGCATGTTATCAACCGAGAACATGGCATCATGCAGTTCCCATTGTTTGTTTACCTTGGTGTTGAAACTCATGACGGAGACCTCCTAAATCAAAGATACAGCTGATCTTGCTTACCATTACAGTATATTGGACAATTGTTGCAAAAAAATGTACATCTAAATCCGTTCAAATGCCTCATTTTCATAATCATACAGATATCCTCTGTAATCAAATCTCTCGTAAGTACCATACGATTTGTTCTTAGGTGCAGCATTCCCGATTATTATAAGTATTTCTTCTTCTGAGTTAGGATCAAATGCTGACAATTCAGGCATCCACTTTGCAATAAACTCAAGCTTTTCAGCATCCCCGTCATCACGCTGATCACAATAGTTATAACCGATTATAACTTTAAGAGGGCAACGGATATGACAGAGCTTCGTCACCTCGTCCATCCAGTCAGCCTTGTTATTTTCGTGTTCAACGGCCACCTTAATATCCCAGAAATGTCTGTTTAATCCTGCTTTCTCTGCTTCACATGCGTCTATCTCCGTATAACGATGCCGGTATCCAATAGAATCTATCCTGAAATACTCATGCTGAGCTTCAAGGCCAGCTTCTTCAATAATCCCATGAATGAGCTTTTTATTAACCAATTCCGTGTAAGCTGGTTCCTTGCACTTATAAATCTCCCTGTAGGTCTTACCAACCCATTCCGGAAAACCAGGTAACTGAGCTTTCGTCGCCACAAAATCCTCTTTTGTCACAGATATGAACTTTTGATAGAATTCATTGGCTGTCATTAGCGCTCCTTAAGATTTAATTTCAAAATCGAGACAGCCTTTTACCTTCTCGGAATTTACTGCTATGTATTTGCAAGATTCTAACTTTCCCCATAGGGCTTCTATCATTTTCTCAACATCTTCTGCGAACCACCATTTTGCTATATACACCTTTTTACCATCAGCATATTCTGCAGCCGGAAGTTCGTCATTATAACCTATTTTTTTAAGAAAATCTCCCTCTTTATCAAATATATCGGAATAGTTACTCTCAAAGCCTCCAATAAAGAAACAATGTATAAAATCATAAATGCATGAGCAACCTTCGCCGCGCTTCTTCACTTTACAATTATTAACTGCCTCTTCAACTTTAGACTCGTTAGGCAACAGGTCATTGTATGCTTTATTTATACTGCCAAAGCATTTTTTCCTAAGCGCATAATTCTCATTATCTGGAAAAAACGGACATGTTTTTTTCATTAAATACTCTTTAATCTTATCATCAGATAATCTCTTTTCTTCATTCTTGGGACTTAAGTAATTCTTCCCTAAGATGTTGCTACTCCTTTCAGCTAAAGGACATTCATCCAAAGGATTCGACATTCCGTTATAACGCCCGCAGACAGGACCATTATCTTTATTGCAAAAAGGCTTCCATTGTATAAACATTTCTTTAACTTCTTCATCAGTAACAAAAAAGCCTGAAAGCCACTTGTTTCCAATTTTACTTGATAATTTATCTCTTATTTCTTTTAAGGTTTCCGGATTTTCTTTAGATTTATTATCTTCAAGATACTGTCTTAATAAATAATATGCCAAAGCACTAATGTTTCTATTTTTACCGCCCTGTGACTTAAATTGAATTGCATTCCCATCTGCAGACTTTAAGTAATATAATTTTTTATCATTTAACTGACTGCGAATTTCATCTGCGAGTTGTTCCTTTTCTGTATCACCAGATGTTGAAAGTTCATCAATTACCGGCCTAAGAATAGTTCTATAAAATTGTCTGTCTTCATCACCAGATATTGCAAAATGATCATTTCCAGCCATATTTTTGCCAATATCAGTAAGGATGTCTTTGTGATCGTGCCACAATTTTAACGCAGTTTTCTTCTCTCTGGGACTGACTGCCATGACAATATTCTTCTTACTTTTGTCGTTAGCTGAATCCCCCTGAGTAGTATCTATAGATTTTCCCAGGCAATTAATATATTCGTCGATTTTGCCTGCTATATCTTCGTCAGATGTTTTAGCTAAACACGGTACAAACACTCCATCCATCAAATATTGATAATTAAGAACAAGGTACAACCTGCTTTCACACGGAAATTTCTCTGGTGTTTCAGGATTCACGGCATCCTTCATTTCTTCATTGGTAGCAACATACAGGTAAATTGGAATAAAAAAGTCTACAGCCTTTGGTGAATCTTTATCTTGGATAAAACTCCTTGTAATATCATTTATATAATTAATTGTTTGGTTATCATTCTCGCTGCTCGTAACCTTATTCTCGATCAAAAGCAACAGCCGTTTATCTTTATGATCACCAAAATCAATTTTCAAATCAATCCATATATCAGCCCTTCTGGATACATTACTATGTGTTTTTTTCTCCCTATATATTCTGCTCTCGGTAATCTTGAAATTACCGCTCATGAGGTTTTTAATGGGGTTATTATGCTTATTAGTAAAAATATATTTTTTTATTAATTCATCCTTTGCTTTTTTCCAATCATCATCTTTATCGGTAAGTGAATATTTTTCTTTGCTTATTTCATTCTTACAAAAGTCAGCATTTAGATATTTATCACCATATTTTAAATACGCAAAGCAGATAGTTTCAAAAAACTTTTTCATAGGGTAGTCATTAAGACCATGTGTTTCATCAGGGTTTAATAACCACGAAATGAAACTACTATGAGGATTTTCCTGACGCGCCACCCCTAATATATCCATAGTTGTCTTACGGCTATAAATATTCTGCAGCTTTTGGTATTCCTCAGAATGAAGCATATCAAGATATTTTTTGTACACATCAGGATTTTTATAATCTAACGCACCATTATTCTGATCATTATCATTACTTTTTGCCATTGTCCAACCTCTCCTGTCTCGGTACCTGTATTATATTCTAATCCTCTACCACATCTCACACGCGCCCTTAGCCGGCACTTCTTCTCCGGACACGAACCTAGCTCTGAACTGCATGTTCACGTCCTTAAGTTCCATCTTGCCATCTATGTATGGCTGGTACATCTCGATTATCCCGGGTGCACAGGCATCGCAGCCACCGTCGATATTACCTATCGACTCTGCCACTATCCTCTCACGCTCTTCCTTTGTTGTATCCTTGATCAAAATTGACATCTTAACACCTCTGTCAGCCTTCCTCTTCCATCTCTTCAACAGCTCTGTAATAATTCTCCATCCAGTCAGCCTGACGGTCAATACGCTCCGCCTCAGCATCAAAATCATCTATGTCCTCAGGCCATTCATCGCCTTCATCCAGATTCTGGCCCGTAATCCAGTCCTCCGGGCAATGAAAGCGACACTGCCTGCCGTCATCAAACTCTATGGTAACAAGAACCATCAGCGGTTCCCCCGGCATCCTCTGTGGAATCGTCACGCGCCGCTGTGCGTCACCTGACACATCGTCGCTCGCATTAGAGTTTGCTTCGCAAAGCTCGCTCCTCTCACAACCATAATCATCTTCATCAATTCTGCTTATAGTCCACATACTCAATATATCTTCTCAATCTCGCCTTCAATACCATACATGTTCTTAAAAAGATACAGATCCTCGCTGCCTTTAATCAGCATTACTTCTTCAAACTTGCCAGTATGAATATCTTTGAATCCGGCCACCTGCTCACCGTTACAGATACTGGCCTTGATGACCGGAATCTGATTTTCTTTATCATAGGTTCTGGTTTCTATCTTACGTTTACTGAACAGTCCCATCAGCCTTGCCCTTAGCCTTCTTCAAATACTCATTCCGCAGCTTAACTTCTTCCCGGAGCTTCTCATTCTCATCCTTTAGATGCTGCATATATTCCCTGGCAAGTTTCACTCCACCGCGTACAGCTATGTCCTCATGCTCAGCCATCTCGTCAAGCCACTGGTTTAAGGAACGTTCTCTTATATCGTTATAGGTTGTATCTTCTTTTTGCCATGACATAGCTTACAGCCCCAGCCCCTTATAAAAATCACATGCATTCTTAAGATCCTGCTCATCAGGATGTCCCTTGCCTGTGCCACCGACAAGTTTAAAAGGTCCGAAAGTGTTATATCCCTTGCAGGAAAATTTACCGATCACATCAGGATTTTTCCCGCCTATCACCTTCATGATTGAAGAAGAGAAATCCTTATTCATCGCACTGGTGGTTATCAGGAATACCTTCTTATTCTGCGGCAGATTAACAGCTGCAAAGCTTAAGACCGACTGATGATAATTAGCCGCATAAATACCCGACGCAAAACCAATGGCATCATAGGAACTCATATCCTTCTCTTGGACCTTGGTTGCATCAATCAGGTCAACTTCATTCTCTTTTGCGATTGCATCAACAAGCTTCTTGGTGTTACCGTGATGGGTTGATGCGTAGACGATTGCTATCTTGCTCATTATTTATCATTCCTTTCAGAACTGTTATCGCTGCTTATCCATTTATTAAATTCTTCTTGTGCAGCAGCCATTTCATTTGATGTATAAGCGCATAATTTCACATCCAGGATATAATCTGGGAAATCCTCTATAAACTTCTTATATGCCCTGCAGCATTGCTTGGTTGACTCAGCTACCGGATTTTCAAGCGATCCGCCAAAGATTCCGGAACTAATCAGCGGAAAAGATATGCTGTGGTATCCATAATCCATCAGGACAAACAGAGAATTGTAATATGCTTCATACAGCTCTTTGAATGCGACCGGTGTAACAGCAAAGTTGGGGCCAACTGCATGTATGATTGCCTTTGCATTAGTCATATTAAAAGCAGGCGTAAGTACAGCCGATCCATCCTTAAGCGGCGTATCTTGCAAAGCGCATGCTTTCGTCAGTTCCTCTGCTCCTGCTTTACTGAAAATCACACCGCATATACCGCCTCCGGCCCAGAGATTTCGATTAGCTGCATTGACAACAGCATCCACATCCTGATCTGCACATGAACCGTTAATCAATTCAATATTGGTAATGACAATTCCCATTGCTTTCCTATAACGTGTAATAATAAACATTGGTCGCTGCTAGCATGAACGAATGTTCATAATTTGTTCATTGATTGTTAACTGTAGGCGATGAGCGATGAATACTTTATTCTGTTTTTTCGCAGGTGATTACTGCTATCGCACATGGCATACTGCCTTTAATCAGAGCAAATCTGCACTTTCTGTATCCCAGCCCACTGAAGAAATCCTGATAACTCTGATAGGTAAACTGGTCCTTGAAATCCGCGCCAAGTTTTCCAACAACCTTTACAAAAATACCAGGCTTCCCTTTATTTTCATGATTGATATAAGTAGGGATAATGATCTTTCCGCCGTGTCTGCAGACGCGGTTCAGTTCCTTCAATGCCGTCTGCGGGTCATCCAGCAGGTGGATCACATTGGCTGCTACCACTTTATCGAAGGAATTATCCGGATACTGCAGTCTGGTAATATCCGCAGATTCGATAGTCATATTTGAGAAGCGCCTGCACTTCTTCCGAGTTGCCTTAAGCATGCCCTTCGAAAAATCCGTGGCTGTCAGATGAGCGCATTTCTCTGCGATATACTCGCTGATCATACCGGTACCGCAGGCACATTCCAGAACCGTGTCCGATGGTTCGATCAGCTTCGCCACTGTCAGGCAAAGTTTCTTATTTACTTTTCCGTTTTTCAGGGTGATGAAGAAATCATACAGCCCTGCCGCTTTGTCCCAAAACACAATTCGGTTCTCCCCGCTTTTATTTCGATTTCAGCCACTCAAGTACATACTTCATAACGTCCTTCTTTAACGGAAGCATATGCCCGTAGTCCGGATAAATGATTTTCTGAAAGCTATGCTCCTCCCCGCTGCTTTCCAATGCTTTGCACAACCTATCCACCGAATAAGCCGCGGGCCAGGAGCTGTCCTTTGCTCCCGCAAGGAAGAGCATCCGTGCCTTTACCGACGTAATCGGCAATGCCGCCATGGCGGCAGCCTCTCTTTCTTTGTCTGCATAGGCCTTTTCATAGGCTTCATGCATTTTATACTTTGAGAAATCCGCGCTGACATAGGGAATGCCCTGTCCATTCCAGATCAGGAAGCTCCGCCTGCGCATTTCTTTTTTATCCTTTGAAACTCCCTCAAAGGCAACATGGGACGGGGATATCATGACAAGATTGTCCGCCTGCCCGCTGTGAATGACAGCTGCCAATGCCGCAAAAGCCTGCGGTGCTGAGTTCCATTCGATTTGCTTTCATATTTTTCATCTCCTGCGGCCTCTTTCTTTTTTTGTCCTTCTTCACTGTATAAATGCTTCCAGTTCCTTCACATATTCCTCTGTATGGAAGGCCATATATCCGCAGTGTCCGTAGCCTTTAAAACCATTGCCGAAGGTATTGAAACAGAATCAGAAGCGAAACTTTTAAGGGATTTAGGTGCAGACTATGGGCAAGGCTATTTTTTCTTTAGGCCTGATAAGGATTTTATAAATACCATTTCTGACTATTCATAATGACCCTTGCAAGACGCCTTGAGCTTATTAGAAAAATATCGAAGATAGAATGGGGTACCTTAAATCATTTTATTTTCGTAATCCTGAAGTTCATGAAAAATATTGTCAATAGTTACTATGTCCCCTTCTATTCGATACATCATAAAATATTTGTGCGACATAAAATTAATTCTTCGATATCCAAGCCCTGCAAGTCGTGGATTTTCGCATAATTTTAGACTTCCAGCTACCTGTTTAAGCAAATTCTTTGTACTTTCAAAGTCATCAAGGACATTGCCTGCCGCTTGTTCACTTTTCTTTTCAAATAACAGATACTGGATAATTGCCTCCAAATCCTCCTGAGCATCCTTTGTCATTTTTATTTTATAATCCATATTTTGACCTCAGATCTGACACCACTTCATCAGCATCACTGGTTTCACCATTAGCAGCATGTGCTCTCGAAATCTCCAATCTATGGAGTAATTCTTCTTCTGTCATTGCTGTATATGGATTAGCAACTGTTCTTTTTATTTCAAATGGAAAACCATTGCTCTGCACTGCCTGTGTAAGAAACATTCTGATAGCTGTGGTTGTATCTGTTCCCAAATCTCTAAAAAGATTATCAGCACTTATCTTTAATGTATCATCTACTCGAACCTGAATTGTACTTGCCATAATTCAACCTCCTTTTTTAGTTATTTTACTGCATATTCATTGCTGAATCAATACAAATGTATTGTTTTACCCATCATCACACTCAATAGGATTTAGGGAACTTTTTTCATTAACTTTTTTCATATTTCAAGGTGAAAAATACCCTACAATAATATTCTTACATTCATCCTTATTTTTATTAAGCCAAATTCCACTGTCAACACCTACTGTCATGTAGAAACACACCCTTCGGGTCAGTGAAAACATAGCTGCAGTTAAGCTGCATCAGATTAGGCTTGGCGTAAAAGCGCGTCTTTCCTGAGCCTGAGCCACCAATAACGAGGACGTTTTTGTTCCTGTTATATAGGGGTGATGGCATCCTACCCTCAAGCGACATCTTCTCCGTCTGGGTAAAGATAAGGTTCTGATCCGGATCCTCGTGGTTGATGAAAGGTTCTATATCTTTCTCTCCTCCAAGCTCCGCCGAACCATACTCCTTGCCCTTCCTGTACTTCTTTGCATTTTTGCCCTTAAAATAGACCACAAGCCTAATACCTACACCGGTTGCAATTCCCACTAACAGATCCTTCCAGTGAAATGATGGGATAGGATCACACAAAATCTTACTTAATGAATTGACGATGTCCATAAGGCGGCCTATGGCATCCTTTGCAGTACTTACCCTGTAGGCATGGCCTAACAGGTCTCCTATATATCCAAAAAGGATATACGGGATGCTCTTTTTAATTATCTTTCCCCTGACCGTTTTATCCTTAAGCCGGCTTAGATCTATGCCGGTTAAGTCCTTTACTTCTTTTGTGATTTTCTCCAAAGAAAAAGGTGATCTCTGATTGCTCAAATGATCACCTTCTATCTGCAGAGCCGCTCTAGCCAGCCCTCATCGTCTTCATCTTCTTCAATTTCAAGATCGTCTTCGTAGAAATCACTGCACCACCGATCAAGATCAATGGTAAAAATAATCTTTTCAAGAATTTCTTCATCTGTATCCTCCGCCGGATTCCCATAATATCTGTCCTTTAGGTTCCGTGTTATCTTGCACACGCTCTTGGGAGTCGTGTTAAAGGCATATCCGAATTCCCTTCGCTGGATATGTACCGTATCCCTAAGTACCTTAAGGAGCGCTTCCCTGAATCTGTTCTCTGCCTCGGATGCCTCTGCAGTGATCGCAGTTAACAGCATCTCACTACTGTGTATGGCAAGGTCAGGCCGCGCAAACTCAGTATAAATAAAAGGATACTTGGTATTTTTGACTCCATCTACAAAGGTAACGGCCTGATCCTTCATCTCCTCAAGCTGCATCATGTACCTGGCCATGGGAAATATCTGTCTGCCTTCCTCCGAATCAAAGATCTTATTGTATTTTTCTTTATTCTGGACCTCCACTCATTCACCTTCTTTCTATCTTTCCTGCTGTTTGTTCTTTACCTTGGAGAGTTTCGATGCGGCCGCCTCTTTGGCAACCTTCTTAAAATTTTCAAGCTTATCATGGATAACCGGCTTCTTCTCGCCCCTGGTCAGCTGACGCTTTGTATACTCCCTTAACGTGTTATCAATGACTTCAGCATTCTTTCCCTTGAAAAAAATATAGTATGTCGGCGGGGAAGTCGTTTTATCCTTCTTAACCGCATACCTAACACCGTTCTTCCTGGCTAATTTTTCAAATTCCTTAATGCTCTCGTCCTTGATCTCAATAGAGGATACTCCGTCACCTTCCCTGACAAGCCTTGACACTTTCACTCTCTTCGGCTGGTTACTCTTGTAGTTGGCCGGATCCTGTTTCTTAAGACGCTTCTGTTCCTTCCTGTACTGTAGGAACTTCTCGCAGGCCCTCATGAAAACCCTTGCCGTCATCTTCGTCCCCTGGACCGCAATCCCAACCGTTTTTTGATTAGCCTCTTCCTGCATAATCTCTTTCTCCATTTCCGAGCCTGTGCACACGCCTTGCGGCAGCTCTCCTGGAATCAGCGTTAACGCTCTGCCCAGCATCAGAACAGCTGATGACTGGCTTTGAATTCTCACCTTTGCCATTCACCAGCCTGTTTAATTTCGGGCATAATAAAAGCAGCTGGGAGTGAGGTTTTCGTACCTCTCTCACAACTGCTCTAGTATAATAATATCACGCTTTATTTCGCCCTAAAACGGACAGCATATGGACATCGTATGGACAAAACTTTCTACCTGCAGGTATTTATACATAAAATACCTTCTCATCTTCCATCCTTATACAGGCTAGTTTTGCATTAGGCCTTATCTCTGAATAAGAGCAACCGCAGTCAATGTCATAATATATACAGTCCTTATCTAAATCGTAGTATCTGAAGACATTTCCATTATTAAAGGTAAACTCCTTCTCAGCAAGCGTCGGGGTGTGACCGGCTATGATCATGCCATTCTCGATACCGCCTTTTAAATAGGCATCATCCCTGGCATAAATATAAAAATCTTCAAGGCTGGTAAAATCCGATCTGGTTTCCACGCCTTTCAGACTCTCAATATAGCCTGCATGGACCACAATGCATTTCCTGCCACCAATCTTCAGTTTAAAGTAATATGGCATATCTTCGATAGCAACTGCCCATCTTGCCAAATCTCTGAATGCAACACCGTGCTCATCAATCAGTTTGCCAATGGTTCCGTAGTAATCAAATAATGACGGCTGATCATCATTTTCATCTTTCATAAGAAGTGCTGTCAGTTGATACAGCGCCTTATTCGCATCAGCAGAATTGATATTAAAGCCCTTTATCTCGGTCTCCAAAACCTGCTGCATCAGCTGCACATTGGTGACAAATTCCCTGTCGTGATTACCGCAAAGGAGCAGCACATTATCCGGCGGGTCCATGATCCAGTTCAGCATTTCATAATTCTGCGGTCCTCTGTCAATGTAATCCCCTGCAATAATCAGCTGGTCCTCTTCTGTAAATTCGATTTTCTTAAGCATCTCCTGAAGCTTATCAAAGCATCCGTGGATGTCGCTCATCACGTATGTGTTCATTTATTTCCTCTTAAATTCTATGACTTTTCCGGATGCTTTCTTCTGAGGCGAATCAACAAATGGTCTCGGAAGCATGAGTGGATATGCATATTCCTTATCGCCCTCGGACAGTGTTATCAGGATCTTGGCAAAATCATGACCATTGATATCCGTGCGATAGGCCACATAGCCATTCCACATATCGGTGGTAAATTTAACCAGTCCCGAAGCAACCACATAATTAACATATGCATGGATTATATCATCATCTTCCTCAATACCGCCGTCAACCATGCCTATATCCATGATTGAATTATCCATTGCCTCATCCTCGAACTTAAAGCCGCTTACGTTTGCTTTAGTTACAGGATCCGCAAAATTCTTCTCATCACCATTTTCAAATACAGGTAAATATATGGCCAGACCGAAACTATTTCCAGCCTCAAATAGTTCTGCCTCAAAGGGCGTTCCGTCTACTATTATCCCCTGGGCATAGCCTATATTTTTGTTGGTTGCATAAAGAGTATGATTCAGTATCGGCGCGTCCTGCTCATTAGTCAGGAAAGTGATTCCTTCTTCCTCTTCATCCTCATCATCTGAATATCCAAACAGAAAATCATCATAATCCTCATCCTTAAGATGATCTGAAAAGACATCAACAAAGGTCCCCACCTTATCCATATCTCCCAGGATTGCAAAGCAGACTGTCTCAAAGAATTCATCAAAGCCCTCATCAAAGAAAAGCTCATGAAATATTCCGGCTACTTCCTTAGGGTCATTGCCAAATGCTCCACAGCCCCAGGCACCCAGGATCAGATTCCTGTAGCCCTCCTTTGCAGCCATAAAGAGCATCTTTTTGAGCCTATCCTTCATACAGGATAAGATTTCTCCCTCACGAATCACCGAAGCCCGGCCATTCTTATTAGGTGCAGGAACCGTAACCACGGATACATCAAAGGGCTCATCCAACAGATTTAAGTTAACATCCCTGAATACAGTCACGTCTCGGCTAAGCAGCATATAGTCTGAATCAAGGGGATCATCCGCCTTATTATTGTAATCATACATTTCTTTAGCCTTGTCGCTGGATATGGATGCATACAGGGTCGAGCATCTGCACAGTGCTTCTTCCTGTGCCCTTGCGCCATTGAGAAAGCCTCCGCCCGGACGATGTGCATTGGCAAAGTTCATAACAAGCACATTGGGTAGTCCTTTTGCAGCCTCGTAGGAATCTGCATTTACCACGTAGTAATCGGCTCCGCTTGTGCCGCAGAAGGCTCTTTCGAAGAACTCATTCTCATCATCTTCTATCTTTTGAAGCCTCTCCGGTGAAAAGACCTCTACAGCCGTATAATCAATATCCGGAAGCTCTACAGTCTTTCCTTCAGCTGTTTTATATTCTTTCTTAGCGGTTATATCGATGGTTTCTTTGGCTACCTTGCGCAAATCATCTTTATTCATCTTTTTTACTCCTTCATCTGATAACTGTCCAACTTCCCAGGCCGTGATCATAGTAATTATATCATCGGCTGTTTCTTCCTCTTCCTTGCTGCCGTCCCCGCAAATATAGGATACAAGATTTTCGGCAATAAATCTGTTCTTTTGCTTTGGATCCATAACCTGCAGATCCATCAATGAAACACCAAGCTTATCCAATATATCCTGATGTCTTCGTTCAAATCGCATCTGTCAATCCTCCATCTTCACTAAAAAAATACCACCTGCCTGCTACATTTATATTGTAGCAAACAGGTGGTACATAAATTTGCACATTCTACAAACAATCCCATGGTTTGGAAGTAACGTCATCCGGGTCCTTAAAAAGAAAGATAAACTTATAATCAATGCCATTTACATTTTGTATTCTTGTAATACGCCTCATTGAATCATCTTTAATAGCCTTTTTGTATTCATCTTCTCCAGATAAAAGCCCTGATATCTGTTCACCATTTAGCATTTGCTTTAAACCAAATGGTGTCCTTTTTCCAAACAAAACATTATACAAAGATTGCTTCATTGACTTCATTTCAGCCTTCTTTTCTTTATCTCCAGGATGATATGGAGTATAGCTGTATGTAAGAACATATATAATTGGCTTATCCTCTAATTGTGTTACTGAAGATACACTTGCCAAATCATCATTAGCATCAATATTACCTATGCTTACATTCGCTTGTATCATACCTAATACTTCATCACGCATTTGGATTTTATAATTATCTTCATTATACAAAAATCTTAAATAATCAGCCAAATGGCTAACAATACCGCTTCCATATTTTAGTTCCCGCACATCTTTGCGCTTATCATAAAGATTATTTTTCAAAACATCATATTTAGCCCTGTTATCTTCATAATCTTTTGTAGCTAATCCGGTATATTGACTATGTCGGATTTTCAACTCAATTAAGGCGACATCATGCTTACCATTTTCATTAGCTTTTCGGCTCACAGCGATCAAGTCGGGCCTACCATATGGTTCTTGATCATATATATATTCCATATCAATAAAATACCAATCAGTACTATAGCTATTATTCATATTTGCAAGCCACTGTTGGCAAACTTTTTCCCTTAAATTCTTGCCTTTTTCCCCATGTTGTCCAGTAACATGCTTCTCAATCTGACTTATAATATGTGCAAAAACATCTACACTCTTAAATACTTCAAAATCAAGTGGTGAATCCACATCAATACCCTCAAGGTAGTAAGAAGACATAGTGTATTGAACTTTTCCATCTTTGAGCTCAATTTTTGCGACACTCATCCCTTTGTAATATAAGTTCAGATATCCATCACGAAACCCAAGAAAAAAGCATTTTTCGCCACGGGAATTTTTCTCATTAAGTTTTTTTATCAAGAAATCGTACTGATCCTTATAATCGCTTTTTAGTATGTCTAGCAAATCGGAATTTCTCATTTCCTAATCCTCCCTTTCAATTCTTCCCCTATATTAAGTTCTTCAAACCCTTCCGCATTCTCCGTATGCATCGGCACTATCTCTTCCTGCGGATCCACTGCTTTGATCACATCCTCGATCATCTTAGCTGTGGCATGGCCGCTGGTATGAAGAGGCTTAAACTCTACGCCTCTTGCCTTCCATTTTTCAATGAAATCATACCATGACTTATTGAAAGCCGGATGGTTGGGATTAAGATATCCATCCCACATCGAATAGATGATAACAGGCTTATCCTCGCAGTCTATGAAAGCCTCCAGATATTTATCGCAGGACTCATCAGCCTTGATCAGTGCCAGGAATCCAAAGCGCTCCATCAGATACTTTTGAGTATAGGTCCTGCCGGTTCTCTTAGATGTAAGCTCCTTATCAAGATTTAACACCTCGATGTTATCAAAATCATACACCGGAGCAAATGCTCCTGCAGTCTCAGAGAAGGTTTCCATCTGCTTCTTATAGTAGTAATTATAAGTATACATATAAGCCCTACGATTTTCATCATCTTCTTTATTTACCTGCTTCCAGGCCTTATGGAAACTTGCCAGGGAATCAAGGTTGGTTGAAGAACATATAAGAAAAGCATGCCTGTGGTCTTTAAGATATTCGGCTGCCTCCCTCTGCATCTCAGGCTCAGTCTTCACTTTTTCGGTTAAGCGGCTCATCATGGTGCCTTCAATAACCAAGGTATCGACCCTGCGCCTGCCAAACCTCCTGACAAAAGAATCAATCACCGGAAGCATAGCCTTACCGCGCCTGCCATGGCCTCTGAAATCTCCTGTATGCAGTATGATCTGCTTACCATCTGCATGGTCATCCTCAGCTGCTTCTATCAGAAACATATAAGCATCATATGCTGAATGATCCACGCTGCAGGGTTCAATATGAAATCCCGGGATATCTACCGGATCATATCTTTTCCCATTCCAATTGAAGGTATGTATGCGGTTATCATCCTTTAAAAGCTCATAGGTTTCCTTATGTGGTCTTGCCTCTGCCTCATCCGGGATTTTGGATAAATGTTCATGGAGGTTTTGCATTACCTTCCTGGCCGTATCTCCCATATAGATGGGAATATGCTTAGGGATGCCCAGGATCTGTCCTACATGATCCCCGTGACAATGCGTAAAAAATACTGCATCTACCGGTGCCTCATCCCAGTCATAGTGAAAATCCTCTGTTTCACATCCCGGTAGAGATGACCCGTAATCGATCATGATCCTGTGGGGCTCTCCCTTATAATTACTTGTGATGACTGTAACACATCCGCCTATCTGATTGCCATGGAACACTTCAACATTTCTCATAAAGCCTGCCCTCTTTCATATAACACTATACTACCATACTGCCTTATGATAAATCCTAAGTTTTACATTTTTTTGTACATCAAGGGCTAACCTAGCGTCGCAAAAGGCAGGCCCTCATAGATTTTGCTTACGTCGCTGCCCCTCGATTCCGGGCTTCGCCCTTCATCTCGGTCGCGCGCACGCGCGCTATAAAATAAAAGAGAAAGCATCCGGCAAATGCAAGCATTTCCGTCTGCTTTCTCTTTTTATTTTGCACCGACTTATTGCGTTCGCGAAAGTCGTTCCGACTGGCTCATCGGTTTTAACCGATGAGCCAGTCGTACATTTCAGTATATTTATCCGCTGAAACCTTCCAGCTAAAATCGCAGGCCATTGCGCGGTCGACGATTTTGTTCCATTCGCGCTTCTTATCGTAGTAGATCTTCTCGGCGTAGCGGATGGTTCCCAGCATCTCGTGGGCGTTGTAATTGACGAAGGAGAAGCCTGTACCCTTGGATTCGTATTCGTTGTAGGGCTCGACTGTATCCTTAAGGCCGCCTGTCTCACGGACGATGGGCACTGTGCCGTAGCGAAGAGCCATGAGCTGTGATAAGCCGCAGGGCTCGAAGAGCGAAGGCATCAGGAACGCATCGGATGCTGCGTAGATCTTGTGTGAAAGGGCATCTGAGTAGTAGATGTTCGCAGATACCTTGTTGTTATATTTCCAGTCGAAGTGACGGAACATGTTCTCGTATCTTTCTTCGCCGGTTCCCAGAACTACGATCTGTACCGCATCCTGACAAAGCTCGTCCATTATGTAAGCGATGAGATCAAAGCCCTTCTGGTCTGTCAGACGTGATACGATTCCGATCATCATCTTCTTCTCATCAACCTCAAGTCCAAGCTCTTCCTGGAGGGCTTTCTTGTTCTTAGCCTTCTCCTTACGGAAGTTAACTGCGTTGTACTTGAAGGGTATATTTTTGTCCTTGGAAGGATCAAAGTCAGTGTAGTCGATACCGTTAACGATACCGCGAAGGTCATGCTCTCTGGCTCTTAAGAGTCCGTCTAAGTGCTCGCCGTAGAATTCGGTCTTGATCTCCTCTGCGTAGGTCTCGGAAACCGTCGTAATGGCATCTGCATAAACGAGACCGCCCTTTAAGAGATTGGCATCCTTGAAGGCCTCGAGCTTGTCTGATGTGAAGAAGTAATCAGGAAGACCTGTTATATCTTTAACATCATCTACCGACCATTTGCCCTGGAACTTCAAGTTGTGGATGGTCATTACTGTCTTGATTCCGCGGAAGAACTCATTGCCCTGGAAACGCTCCTTCAAATATACGGGAACAAGTCCTGTCTGCCAGTCGTGGCAGTGGATCACATCAGGTCTGAAATCTATGAGAGGCAGGATCGAAAGGGCTGCCTTTGAGAAGAATGAGAACTTCTCAATCTCGTAGAGCGCGTCATTGCTGTAGGGGCTCATGCCACCGAAAAACATCTCATTGTCTATGAAATAATACTTAACTCCATCAACCTCTGCGGTAAGCACACCAACGTACTCGTTCTTCCAGTGGAAGTCCATGTAGAAATGAGTGACATACTGAAGCTTGTCCTTCATTTCCTGCTTCATGCACATATACTTGGGAAGTACCACTCTCACATCGAAGTATTTCTTATCGATGCACTTGGGAAGTGAGCCTACTACATCGGCCAGTCCGCCTGTTTTGATAAAGGGGACGCCTTCTGAGGCAACAAACAGAATTTTCTTCATTTAATAACCCTCCGCTAATGTCAAACACATATCCAACGGCGCTATTTTCATACGCGACGTACAACATAATTATACAGTAAAAATATACCTCTTTACAAGGTTACTTCTTCTTAAGCCCCCTGGCGTTTAGAAGCGCCTCCTCGGTGATATCTGAGGCTCCCAGCATTCTGGCAAGTTCCCTGACTGAGCCCTCTTCGTCAAGGTGCTCAATATGGGTAAGGGTTCGCCCGTCGCTTACGCTCTTCTCAATGAGGTAATGATCGTCTGCCATTGCAGCGATCTGGGGCAGGTGAGTAATACATATTATCTGGTGTTCCTTTGAAAGCTCGTTCATCTTCTCGGCCACCATGTGGGCGGTACGGCCGCTTATTCCGGTATCTATTTCGTCAAAGATAAGGGTAGAGACGCCATCGCGGGACGCGAACACGCTCTTAAAGGCAAGCATAATCCTTGAAAGTTCACCGCCTGATGACACATCTGTCATTTTTTTAAGGTTCTCTCCCACGTTAAGACTGATAAGGAACTCTATGTCATCATAGCCAGACTCCCTGATATTATTCTCATCCGGAGTTATGTTAACCTCAAGCTTAACCTCCTCAAAATTAAGATCCTTTAATGTCTCCGTAAGCTTTGAAGCTAAAGGCTTTGCGGCCTTCCGTCTAAGATCTGATATCTTTTCACACTTAGCAAGTATATCCTTATGAACTGAGGCTTCTTCCTTCTTAAGTCCCTCTAAATATTCCTCGTAATTGCTTAACCTTTCGTATTCTTTTTCTTTTTCCGCAAAAGATGCAAGCACCAAAGAAAGGCTACCGCCGTACTTTCCCTTTAGGGTATTTAAAAGATCAAGCCTATTAGAAACTACAGAAAGCTCTTCCTCATCAAATTCAAGCCCCTCCTCATATCCTGAAAGGCTTCTCACGAAATCATTTAAAAGGCTCTCAACCTCAGTAAGCTCCTCGCATAATCTAAGTGCTCCCTCATCATATGAGCTTACGTTCTTAAGCTTACCCAACGCGCTTCCTATAAGGCTTCCTGCTGCATACTCCCCGTCATATCCGGTAAGTGCGTGCGCCTCAGCGCTCGCCTCCATTATGCGGCCTGCATTGCTTAAGAATCTGAAGCGCTCTTCTAATTCTTCATCCTCTCCCTCTTTGATGGCTGCATCTTCTATCTCTTTGATCTCAAAAGAAAGAAGATCCATCTCGCGTTTTCTGACATCAGTGTCAGAATTTTCATCGGAAAGAGCAGAAAGTATATCTTTATATCTTTCAAGTAACCCCTTAAGTTCCTCCTTGTATTCGCAAAGCTCCTCACCTGCATACTCATCAAGCATTCCCGCGTAGGTAGAACTTTTAAGCAGGGACTGGTTCTCGTGCTGGCCGTACATGTCAAGCAGGATCTCCCCTACCTTGCGGAGTTCTCCCAAAGATATGGTTTCTCCGTTAATGCGGCTTATGCTTTTTCCCGGAAGTATCTTCCTTGAAAGAAGCAAAGACCTTTCTTCGGAAATATCGTAGCCAAGGGCAGCGATCCTTGAGGCTTCCTCCTCAGATAAGGAAAAACTTAATTCAATTAAAGCAGAGTCTGCTCCGCTTCTTATAACATCGGAATTCAGTTTCGCACCAAGTGCCAGATTAACAGAACCTAAGATTATTGATTTGCCGGCGCCTGTTTCGCCGGTCAGAATGTTGAAGCCCGGTCCGAAGGAAATGTCCTCCTCCTCAATAAGTGCCAGGTTTCTAACGTGCAGATTATCTAACATATGTCCTCCAATTTCGCCTCTCTCAAAGACATGGGGATCATTCCTCGATGATGGAACGGATTCGTTTCATTACGTTTTTCGCATCATCATTGGTCTTAAGTACCATCATAATGGTGTCATCGCCTGCTATGGAGCCTACTATCTCCTTAAGCTTCAAGGCATCAAGAGCTGCCGCTACAGCCATCGCCATGCCTGAAACCGTGCGCACCACCAGAATGTTCTGGGCCGTATCCATTGACACGTACCCTTCCTTAAGAACGCTTTTATATTTATCTGAAAGGAAGTGGTTTGACTCTACGATGAGTGCGTACTTAAAGCCGCCTCCGTCCTTGGGGACCTTGGTAAGCTTAAGCTCCCTTATATCCCTTGAGACAGTGGCCTGAGTTACCTCATAGCCCTCCTCGCGCAGTATCTTTGCCAGTTCTTCCTGTGTTTCTATTTCCCTTAATGAGACCAGTTCCCTGATCCTTAAATGACGTTGTTTTTTCAATGTTTATCCCTAATCAGAAAGCTTATGATGAAGTGTGTCAAGGAAGCTCTCTTCCCTTAATTTGATAAGCCCAAGCGAGTAATCCGACTGATTGATTATCACCTCATCTCCGGTGCTTAAAGGAACCTCCTGAGCCCCGTCATACACCGCAAGAACGTCTTGTGAATCCCCGTATCTGCCCTCATCAACCACTATCTTTACCACATCATCCGGTGAAAAAACTATGCTTCTGTTGTGCATGGCATGGGAGCAGATAGGCGTGATTATTATGGTCTTCGCCTCCGGATTAACGATCGGGCCTCCTGCTGACAGGTTATAGCCTGTTGAACCTGTGGGTGTTGCCACGATGAGGCCGTCTGCTTCGTACTTATGGATGAATCGGTCGTTTACAAAGATAGAAACCTGTATCATCTGCATTGGTTTTACGCCAACTAAGGCAACCTCATTAAGCGCCGATGAGCCGTACATCTCATAGCCATCCTTAAAGCACCTGCCGTAAAGCATCATCCGGTTCTTTATGCTGTAATCATCCTTAAGAAGTCTTTCAACCGCCTCATACATACCGGCTGAATCAGCCTCTGAAAGGTACCCCAGGGTTCCTAAATTTATCCCCAGGATCGGAATATCAAGCACCTTAAGATCAACTGCCGCATGGATGATCGTGCCATCCCCGCCAAGAACGATTATGCACTCCGTATCATCAGGAACAAGCGACTTATCCGTGAACCTTACCGATTCTGGATTATATTCCGTATCATCAGCAGTCACTTTAGCCCCACGCTCACGCAAATAATCCATGAGGTGGTCCCGGGCCTTAATTGCTTCCTCTTTACCTTTATTCGTTATTATGAAGAAATTCTTCATGAGTCCTACCTACCAGTTTACTGATGCTTTCCTTTAGTTCCTCGGCTTTATCTTTAAAGTCTTCACCCTTCGATAAATATATAAGGTATTCTATATTTCCCTCAGGTCCCCTTATGGGCGATGAGTCAAGTGAAAGAACGTTAAATCCCGCTTCCTTTGCATAGCCTAAAACGTTCCTAATAACCTCTTCATGTATCTTAGGGTCTCTTACTACGCCCTTCTTACCCACCTGGTCGCGCCCTGCCTCAAACTGAGGCTTGATAAGGCATACCATGGTGCCGCCCTCTTTAAGTATCCCATAGGCGGGAGTCAATATCTTATTAAGGGAAATAAATGAAACATCGCAGGATGCGAAGTCTGTTTCCTCACCTATATCTTCCGGAGTCACATAGCGGAAGTTTGTCTTTTCCATACAAATGACACGCTCGTCATTTCTAAGTTTCCAGTCAAGCTGTCCGTGTCCCACATCTATGGAAAACACCTTCATGGCACCGTTCTGGAGCATACAGTCAGTGAAGCCTCCGGTGGATGCTCCTATATCCATGCATACCTTTCCGTTTAGGTCTATCGGGAATACCTTTAAGGCCTTTTCAAGCTTAAGTCCGCCTCGGCTTACATACTTTAAGGCATTGCCTCTTACCTCAAGCTTAAGCCCCTCTTCCTCGAAGGTGGATCCTGCCTTATCTTCCTTCTGGCCGTCCACATACACAAGGCCTGCCATTATGATGGCTTTTGCCTTCTCCCTGGAAGGTGCATAGCCGTTTTTAACAAGTATCTGATCAAGCCTTTCCTTCATGGATTAGTATCCTCTTAACTATGCTTTCAGGATCAAGTCCCAGATTCTTCTTAAGTATATCAACCGAGCCATGGGGAACGAAGGTATCCTCAATGCCTATGTTTATTAAATCACATTCATCAGGAAGCGTATCAACATATGCCCTTACACTCTCTCCGAAGCCGCCTGTTAATACGTTCTCCTCCAATGTCACGATAAGTGAATGGTTAGAGGTTGCCCAGGAGATTGCGAACTCATCAATAGGCTTAACGAATCTCATGTTAACTATTGAACACTTGATATCTTTTTCTGATAAAAGTTCTCTTACTCTCTCCGCAGTCTCAACCATGGAGCCCACAGCAAGCAGGCATACCCCGCCATCAGCGTAGAGAAGTTCAGCCTTCCCGTATTCCATAGGCGCCCTGAACTCCTGAAGCCCCGTGTAGGCCTCGCCTCGCGGGTACCTTATGGCATAGGGCTTATTATCTGCCAGCGCAAACTTAAGCATATCCGAAAGCTCCCACTTATTCTTCGGAGCCATTATGGTCATATTCGGGATCGTATTAAGATATGACAGGTCAAAGATACCCTGATGCGTCTCGCCATCAGCTCCCACGAGTCCCGCTCTGTCTATTGCAAATACAACGGGAAGGTTCTGAAGACATACATCATGAACTATCTCATCATACCCCCTTTGAAGGAATGAGGAATATACCGCAAATACAGGCTTAAGTCCTCCTGCTGCAAGTCCTGCTGCGAAGGTTACCGCATGTCCCTCTGCTATTCCCACATCGAAGAAACGGTCAGGATACATGTTCCTGAATCTCTTAAGTCCTGTTCCGTCAGGCATGGCTGCGGTTATTGCAACCACCTTTTCATCCCTTGCGCCCATCTTGGTCATTACGGTGCTAAAGATATCGGTATATGCAGGCTTCGTGGGCTTAAGGGGAATACCTGTCTCTATGTCAAAGGGTGAGGTTCCGTGGAAACGGGCAGGGTGACGGAGGGCCGGCTCATAGCCTCTTCCCTTCTGGGTTATTACATGAACTATAACTGCGCTCTTTCTCTTCTTAGCCTCCTTAAAGGCCTTAACCATTGCGTTAATATCATGTCCGTCCACAGGGCCTAAATAGGTGATCCCCATATCCTCAAAGAACATACCGGGAACTACCAGCTGCTTAAGGGAACTCTTTGCCCTTCTTACAGTGTCTACCACCTTGTCTCCGGAAGGAAGGTCCTTTACCTTGTAATAGATGCCGTCCTTTATATCCATATAGGCATTGGAGGTTCTTATACCGTTTAAGTACTTGCTCACGCCTCCCACATTCTCCGAGATGGACATATTATTGTCATTTAAGATGATGATGAAGTTAGTCTCAAGCTTGGCTGCATTATTAAGTGCCTCATAAGCAAGTCCGCCGGTAAGGGAGCCGTCACCGATTATCGAAATAACAGATTCATTGGTGCCCTTAAGGTCACGTGCTGCAACAAAGCCAAGGCCTGCCGAGATACTAGTTGAGCTGTGTCCCGTATTGAAGCAGTCACATTCGCTCTCCTCAGTCTTCGGGAAGCCTGCCATTCCTCCGTAGGTACGTAAGGTATCAAAGCCATCCTTTCGACCGGTTAAGATCTTATGCGTATAGGACTGATGTCCAACATCCCATATCATCTTATCCTCAGGAAGATTAAAGGCAAGGTGAAGTGCCATGGTAAGCTCAACACAGCCTAAGTTTGCTCCCAGGTGTCCGCCCTTTTTGGAAACCTTCTCAATGAGAAAGTCCCTTATCTCCTGAGCAAGGGCCGGATAGTCCTTGGGATCTATCTTCTTAATGTCATTAACCTCGTTAATCTCTGAAAGTATCATTTCACGCCTCGTGATATGTTAATTTTTTCTGTTTATGAGAGTTTCGATAAGCGTCATAAGGAAGCTTCCGTCACTTCTCATCTCATCCGAAATATCCTCTAATATTGTTATTGCTTCTTCCGAAAGCTCCTTGACTCTGTCCTGGGAGTCCTTAAGTCCGTGAAGCGTCACGTATGTTACCTTGTTATTCTTCTCATCTGAATGAACAGGCTTACCAAGCTCCTCGGTGGTGCTTGTAACATCAAGGATATCATCCTCTATCTGGAATGCTAATCCTACGTTAAATGCCGCCTTTTCAAGGTCATGTATATCTTTATCAGATGCCCCTGCAAGGATCGCTCCTATCATCATTGACGCCTCGATCAAAGCCGCTGTCTTATGCTTATGGATAAAGATAATGGTTTCTTCAGTGACATTAGTGTCATTTTCTGAAATGATGTCAACGGTCTGTCCGCCTATCATTCCGTATATTCCTGCCTTATTTCCAAGGACCTTAAGAGCCTTTGCGCAGTTCCTTAAGGATGCCTCATCCTTACACATGTCAAAGGAAAGCGCTGCGGTTTCAAAGGCAAAATTAAGAAGTCCGTCTCCTGCAAGGATCGCCATAGCCTCGTCATATTTTTTCCAGGTGGTTTCCTTGCCTCTTCTGAACTCATCATTGTCCATTGCGGGCAGGTCATCGTGAACCAGGGAATAATTATGGATCATCTCGATGGCTGCCATGAAGGGCTCTATCACCTTATCTTTGCCGCCGAATAATCTGTAGCATTCCTTCATAAGCACAGGGCGGAGTCTCTTGCCTCCTGCCATTGCGGAATAATTCATGGCCTCGATCACTATGCTCTGAAGTCCCTCGTTCTCCGGAAGGTACTCATTAAGGATGCTCTCAGCCTCCTTACGTCTCATGTTTAAGGTATCATTGAAGTTCATGTACTCCTCCTTCCTCTTCAAGGACCAGGACCATCTTTTCAACCCGGTCTATGGAATCGTTGCACTTTTTAACAAGCTCCATGCCTTCCTTATATGCCTTAAAGGAATCCTCCAGGGAAATATCCTCATCGGAAAGCCTCTCCGTTATTTCCTCCAGGGCATCGAAAGCCTCATTTAAATTAAATTCCTTTGTTTCTTCACTCTCCATAGGTAATCCTGTTCTTTCCGGTAACGCACCCCGTTACCACTCCGTCTCGTAGAAAGATATTGATCTCATCATTCTTTGAAACATCATCTATGCTCTTAAGGGTCTTCCCTTTATGTTCAGTGTAGGAATAGCCCTGATTAAGCTTATCAAGGGGCGAAAGACCTTTAAGTCTCTCTATATAGATTGAAAGCATATGACGGCTTTCATTAAGGCGCCCCTTCATTAAAGAATTTATGGAATCCTCAAGGTTCATAAGGCGAACCCTTGCATCCTTAAGTTTTCTTTCGGGGCTTCTAAGTCTTAATGCGTCCTCTAAGATACGGGTCCTCTGCCTTGAATCCCTTATCTTTCTTTCCATGGACCTTTTAAGGAAATCCTCGTAGGAGCTTATGCGCCTTAGATCTTCAGATACATCATTCACCGCAAGTTCTGCAGCTGCAGATGGTGTAGGTGCCCTTAGATCCGCCACGAAATCCGCTATGGTGGTATCAGTCTCATGACCTACCGCAGATATAACGGGCTTTGAAGAATTAAATATAGCCTCAGCAACTTCCCTTTCATTAAAGGCCCAGAGGTCCTCTATTGAGCCTCCGCCACGGCCTACAATTATGACATCAACGTCAGTTTCGTTTAATTTACGGATGCCCTTAACTATGCTCGGAACTGCATATTCGCCCTGGACTATTGCAGGATAAAGCAGGATCTCAATATAGGGATTACGCCGCTTTGAGATATTTATTATATCCCTTACGGCAGCACCGGTCTCGGCTGTTACTATCCCAAGCTTACGGATGCTCTTTGGTATTTCCTTTTTATATTCCGGTGCAAACATACCGGACTCCTCAAGTTCTTCCTTTAGCTTAAGGAACTCCTCGTAGAGCCGCCCTTCGCCGTCCTTTTTGATACTCCTGGCATATATCTGGTATTTGCCGTCCCGCTCGTAAACATCTATATTTCCACGGACGATAACGGAATCTCCGTTATTCATGTTGAACTTAAGGCCCGTCATCCTGTTTCCCGCAAACATAACGCCTGGAAGCGCTGACTTTTCATCCTTAAGAGTGAAATATATATGTCCCGAAGAGTGATATTTAAGGTTTGAGATCTCACCCTTAACCTCAACATCACCTAACAGAAAATCCTCACCGAATAACCCTTTTATATAAGAATTTATTTTGCTTACGGAATATACGTTTCCCATTTACTTATCAGTTTTAACGAACTTCGAAAGGACTCCGTTAACAAAGGCATAGGCACCCTCATCACCGTATTTCTTTGCAAGCTCCACAGCCTCGTTTATGGCAGCGCCTGCAGGAACCTTATCATCCATGTTTATCTCATAGACTGCGATCCTTATGATGGTAAGTTCAGCCTTTCCTATCCTGTCGGTGTTCCAGCCCTGGGTATTTAAGTTAATAGCTGTGTCAATGGCATCAAGGTCGTTAACTATAGTCCTGAACTTAAGCGATAGTTCTTCCTTCTCATCCTCTGAAAGCTTCTCTTCTTCCTCAAGGAAAAGTTTAAGCTGCTCATCAAGCTCGTCCCGGTCATTAAACTCAACCCTGAAAAGGAGCTTAAATAATTCTTCACGTAATGCTGACCTTGTCATATTACTGCTCCTTCACACCTGAAACTCTGATGTTCACGGTGCTTGCCTTAAGTCCTGTCATGCTCTCTATTGTTGACTTAACCTTGTCCTGAACCTTGGCTGAAACCGAAGGGATATTGTAGCCGTAATCAACGATGATGCTTAAGTCGGCTCTTACCTCTCCGTCTAAGATCTCCACTCTGACACCCTTCTGAAGATTCTTATAGCCTACTAAAGAAAGAAGGTTATTTCCCACATTTCCAGCCATTGCGGAAACTCCGGGAACCTCGGTTGCTGCCATGCCTGCTATCATTGCGATAACATCATCTGCTATCTTTACAGTTCCGAAGTTTACCTCCTCGTTTAATGTGTAACTGATGTTTTCGATTTTCTTGTCCATCCTGTTTCCTTTCTGTATCTTTAGATCCAAATGATCATATATAACTGCTCACGATTCTCAGAATATGAGACGCTGCCGCCGCTATTTCTTAAATAATCAAACACTCTCTGTTTATTGATAAGATAATCCCATATATCATCGTATACCGCATCTTCGGACATCTTGATCATGATAAGGTCATCGCCTCGAGCATAGGCATTTTTAAAGGCCGCCTTAAGCTTGCTTTTATCAAGCTCCGTAAAGTAAAGCCCCTCCCGCACGAAGTAATCATCCTTCATTGAGGTGGCCTCAGGGAATAATTCCTCTTCGTCAAATATATGGGTCTTCTTAAGTTCCTCCGTGGTGGTAAGCATATAGCTGTAGTTAACGGGAGGCAATGACTGCTCATACTCCTCGGAAGCATCCTTAAGGGTGAAGGTTGCATCGCCCCAGGTAACATCCATATAATAATAATCCCCGTCTGCCTTAACAAGGTTCCAGGAATGGGTCTCTCCCTCGGTAACCCTTCCCCGAACGAAGGTGTTTTCTATCCCAAGCTTCTCAAGAAGATACTGAGCCGTCTTTGAATAGCCCGAGCAGACGCTTTTTCCGTTTACCATGACCGAAACTATAGTCTGATTATCAGGAGCATCCTTGTCATAGTCTGTGTTTTCTATTATGTATTCATAGGTGAAGCGGCATTTGTAATAATCATCCGCCACCTCATCTTCGCTAAGCTCAAGGAGCGATTCGTTGTATGCATTTAGGAAGTTATCCGTATACTCATCTATCTTTGTTCTGTAGGAAGAAACCTTATCTTCAGTCATTGTGTAGCTTCCGGTGAAGGTTAATTTCTTTACCTCATCCTCGATGAGATATTTGACGTAATTGTAGCCGTCCACATAGAAAAGTTCCGGATGATCGTTATAAACATATTCAAAAACCTTGTCCACCATGTCTATATCAGTGGTTGATAATGCAACCTCTGACTGCATGTTGGTAAGTATATAGAGAATCTCCGAATAGACTTTTCTTTCGTTGGAATCAAGGAGCTTGTAATAATACTTCTCAGAACTTTCACTCTGGGTTTCCTTAACGCTCTCGGAATCTACGAATTCATATTTATCAAGGTCATCCTCCGTAAGGACTTCGCTCTCTTCGCCTTCCTTTGAATATGTCCCATCCTCATTAAGGTATTCTGTGATATCTTCAACGGTCACATTCTCCTCATCATGAGAAAGCCCCAGGGTATCCATCATCTCCTGATATACTATCTTCATTCCCTCGAAGGCATCGCTTAAGGGTTTAGTGATAGATTCCGGTAACTCAAGGGAGCATCCCGTAAGAAGTATAACGGAAAGCAAAAATGACACTAATGTCAGTATTTTTCTTTTATTCACGTCCAAACTCCGAAAGTTCAAGGCCCTCGTTACGGTCAAGCACCATACCCACAGACCAGGCGTTTATGAAAAGAAGAAGGGCATTGCCCTTAAGGTCCTTTATCTTCTTCATGTCGGAGGTTCCGACTATCTTGTTAAGATCTATATCTTTATTCTCGATCCATCGGATATGCTCGTAGGGAAGCGGCTCTAACTTGATCTCCACGTTGTATTCGTTCTCCAGCCTGTACTTAAGTACGTCGAACTGAAGTACTCCCACAACTCCTACTATTATCTCCTCCATTCCGGTGTTGAACTCCTGGAATATCTGGATCGCACCCTCCTGGGCTATCTGCTCTATGCCCTTAACGAACTGCTTACGCTTCATGGTATCTATCTGACGGACCCTTGCGAAGTGCTCGGGAGCAAATGTAGGGATTCCTTCGTAACTGAAGTTTTCCTTAGGCATACATAAGGTATCTCCGATGCTGAAAATGCCCGGATCGAAAACGCCTATTATATCTCCTGCATAGGCCTCATCCAGGATCTTCCTTGAATCTGCCATTATCTGCTGGGGCTGGCTTAAGCGCATCACCTTTCCGCCCTGAACATGCTTAACCTCCATCTGGGCATCATACTTGCCGGAGCATATTCTCATGAAGGCAACCCTGTCTCTGTGGGCCTTGTTCATGTTAGCCTGTATCTTAAACACAAAGGCTGAAAAATCATTCTCCGTGGGAGAAATGACACCCTTGTCAGATTGACGAGGAAGGGGTGTTGTGGTCATCTCAAGGAAATGCTTAAGGAAGAACTCAACACCGAAATTAGTTAAGGCAGAGCCGAAAAATACAGGTGTAAGCTTACCTTTCTGCACCTCATCTATATCAAATTCAGCTGATGCTCCGTCTAAAAGTTCTATCTCATCGGAAAGCTTCTCGTAAGCCTCCTCACCGATAAGTGCCTTTAAGCCCTCAGGATCTGATAAGGAAACCTCTTTGGTCTCACCCTCCTTGGTTCCCTTTTCGGTATCTGAATAGGTGATGACGTTCTGATTGTTCCTGTCATACACGCCCTTGAAGGCCTTTCCCGAACCGATGGGCCAGTTAATGGGGCAGGTTGCGATCCCCAGTTCCTTCTCTATCTCATCTAAAAGTTCGAAGGTATCATTGGCATCCCTGTCCAGCTTATTTATGAATGTAAAGATAGGGATCCCTCTCATGCCGCAGACCTTGAAAAGTTTCCTGGTCTGAGCCTCGACACCCTTTGATGCATCTATGACCATCACCGCAGAATCAGCTGCCATAAGTGTTCTGTAGGTATCCTCTGAGAAATCCTGGTGTCCCGGTGTATCAAGAATATTGATGCAGAACCCGTCATATTCAAACTGGAGAACTGATGATGTAACCGAGATACCTCTCTCTTTTTCAATCTCCATCCAGTCTGAAACCGCATGTCTTGCAGTTGCCTTTCCCTTAACGGAGCCTGCAAGGTTAATCGCTCCTCCGTAGAGAAGGAATTTCTCCGTAAGTGTGGTCTTACCTGCATCCGGATGCGAGATAATCGCAAAGGTTCTTCTTCTGTTTATTTCTTTATCGTAATTGCCCATAATGCCTGCTGCTATTTTAAAAAGCTCTCTCCTTTAATATCTCCCGTAACTCCAAGGTATTGAAGAACGCTTGCGCCTATGTCGGCGAAGGTCTTTTTGGTACCGTAGTTACCTGTTTTTATATTTTTACCGTACATAACAAGGGGAATGTACTCCCTGGTATGATCGGTTGTCTTTAAGTATGCCGGATCACAGCCGTGGTCCGCTGTCATCATAAGGATATCATCGTCCTTAAGCTTGCCTATAATCTCGGGAAGGCGGGTATCGAAATAGCTAAGTGCCTTCGCATAGCCGTCCACATCCCTTCTGTGTCCGTAGAGCATGTCAAAGTCCACAAGATTGGTAAAGCAAAGGCCGTTAAAATCCCTGTCCATATACTGAAGTGTCTTGTTAATACCGTCCTCATTTCCTTCGGTATAAACATAGTCTGTTATGCCGCTTCCTGCAAAGATATCGTATATCTTTCCAACAGAGAGGACTTGAAGTCCGCTCTCAGAAATGTAATTAAGCATTGTCTTCTTAGGAGGCTCTAAGGAAAAATCATGACGCCTTGTGGTACGGGTGTAATTGCCGCTTGTTCCTATGAAGGGTCTTGCTATAACACGGCCAACGCCATATTTCTCAATAAGTCCCTTCCTGACGATCCTGCAGTATTCGTAGAGTGTCTCAACAGGAACAACATCCTCGTGGGCTGCAATCTGGAATACCGAATCAGCAGAAGTATATACGATGAGATCTCCCGTTTTCATATGCTCATCGCCGTAGTCATTTATGACCTTGGTGCCTGAATAGGGCTTGTTGCAGAGAACTCCCCTGCCTGTGGCCTTAGTAAATTCCTTTAACACTTCCTCCGGGAAGCCATTGGGGAATGTGGGCATGGGGTCAGGCGAAATGATGCCTGCTATCTCCCAGTGACCTGTGGTTGTATCCTTTCCCATGGAAGCTTCCCTAAGCCTTGCAAAGCCGCCCTCGGGATTGGGAACTTTCTCAGCCCAGTCAGAAACTCCGTCTATGTTAAAAAGGCCAAGCCTCTTCATATTAGGCATATCAAAATAACTGCTCTTCGAACAACTCTTAATGGTGTTCGTCCCTACATCGCCGAAAAGATCGGCGTCAGGCTCCTCACCTATTCCGAAGCTGTCAAGCACTATGAGAAACACTCTTTTGGACATTTTCATTCCTCCTTATGCGTATAGCACAGTTACTATACATTTTACCACAAACGCTATTTAAAATATATAAAAGGGCGCGCTTTTTATGCACACCCTTTTAATAATTTTTTGCATATATTCATAGTTATGTAAACCGTGAGACAACCTTTAGCTAAGATGTCCCATTGCCTCCTTTATGCGGGTAACATCATCCTCCGTCATTTTCTCGGGCTTTGATTTAGCAAGCAGCTTCTGAAGGGCTGCTATATCCTCCTTTAAGCGCTTCTTTTCATCCTTATCCATTGTCTTCTTTTCGGTGCTTAATCTCTCCTGTGCCTTATAAAGCACATTGTTTGCCTCGTTAATCACGCTTAAGGCATCCCTCTTTACCGAATCAGAGCTTGCATACATCTGGGCGTCCTTTATTGCTGCATCTATTTCAGCATCTGACATCCTCTCGTTATCGGTAATGGTGATAGACTGCTCCTTTCCGGTATCAAGGTCCTTGGCAGAAACTCTTAAGATACCGTTAGCATCTATGTCAAAGGTAACCTCGATCTGGGGCACACCTGCAGGGGCTGCCTTTATGCCGTTAAGGCGGAACTTGCCTATAGTCTTATTGTCCCTTGCCATAGGGCGCTCGCCCTGAAGTACATGTATGTCAACATTTCGTTGATACGGAGCTGCCGTTGAGAATATCTGTGAATAATGAACTGGAAGGGTCGTATTTCTCTCAACTAATCTCGTGGCAACTCCGCCAACTGTCTCAATGGAAAGACTAAGAGGTATAACATCAAGAAGAAGGATTGATGAGCCTCCTCCGTATATTTCAAGGGCACCTCCTGATAGTGCCTCACCCTGGATCGCAGCACCCTGGGCTACACATTCATCGGGATTTATATTTTTAGAAGGCTCCTTGCCTGTAAGTGCCCTTACCTTTTCCTGTACTGCAGGGATACGGGTTGAGCCGCCAACCAGGAGTACTCTTCCAAGCTCTGAAGCTGCTATTCCCGCATCGTTTAAAGCATTCTTAACAGGAAGTGCCGTTCTTTCAACAAGGTCTTTGGTAAGTGTATTAAACACATCCCTTGTTAATGTATATTCGAAGTTTATTACATTGTTCTTTGAAAGAGAAAGATATGGAAGGTTAATGACCGTGCTGTTAACAAGAGAAAGCTCCTTCTTTGCATTCTCAGCTGCCTCCTTTAACCTTCTCATGGAAGCTACGTCCTTTGTTACATCTCCCTTATTGTTTTTATTTATCTCTTTAACGAGATGATCTACTATCCTCTCATCAAAGTCATCGCCGCCTAAGTGATTATCACCGTTTGTTGCAAGTACCTCGATAACTCCATCTCCTATCTCTATGATGGAAACATCAAAGGTTCCGCCGCCTAAGTCATATACCATGATCTTCTGGGCCGCACCGTTATCAAGTCCGTAGGCAAGCGCCGCAGCCGTGGGCTCGTTTATTATCCTCTTAACGTTAAGCCCCGCTATTTTTCCTGCATCCTTGGTTGCCTGACGCTGAATGTCGTTAAAATATGCAGGCACCGTTATTACAGCCTCGGTAACACTCTCACCTATATATTTTTCAGCCTCCTCCTTCATCTTCCGAAGTATCATAGCCGAAATCTCCTGGGGAGAATATGCCTTTCCGTCTATATTTTTTCTCCAGGCGGAGCCCATCTGTCTCTTAACGGAAATGACAGTCCTGTCAGAATTAACCGCACTCTGCCTAAGGGCCGCAGCCCCCACAAGTCTCTGTCCGTCCTTGGTAAAGGCAACCACCGAAGGTGTGGTCCTTTGCCCCTCTGAATTAATGATAACAACGCTCTTTCCGCCTTCAACAACCGATACGCAGGAATTGGTCGTTCCTAAATCTATTCCAATTGTCTTTCCCATTTAAAAACCTCCGCTTAACTATAAAATGACACAAGTGTCAGAACATGAATCCAAAGAAGAAAAGCCTCATAAACCACATAAGCAGCTGGATCACAATGAATATCATCACTATCCTTCCGAAGCTTCTGAAGGGATTAAACACCGTGGTGTAGGTGTTTTCCGAATATGATGACCTCTCACTCATCTGATATTTCTGATAAAGATACTGGTACATGCGGTTATTCTGATCAAGTTTAATGGCCCTGGTTATCATATCCATTGCATGCTCATTATCATTAACGCCGCTGTAGCAAAGGGACATAAGATAATACCACCTTGCATTACGGTAAAGGCTTGTCATGCTCTGAAGTACGGCTGAAGCCTCCTGATACTGTCCGCGGTTAATATAGTTGATCGCATGAGCCATCTCAACGGTATCGCCGTTTTCAACCTTAGGAGCCGTATCATATCTTTGCTGATTATATCCGGAACCAAAGAGATCCTCGAAGTCAAAGCCCCAGAAGCTGCTGCTCCAGCCGCCCTGGCCCTGGGATGAATTCTGTCTGTAGCCTCCGTAATAACCGCCATAGCCGTTTCCGGTACTTGAGTTTCCGCCATAGCCCTGTGAGCCATATGAACCTCTGGTTCCGCCATAGCCCTGGGATGTACTTCCATAGCCCCTTTGGGCGCTTCCGTAACCTGAGCTTCCATAGCCTTGTCCCTGGGCAGTACGCCCTGCATATTTCTGAGGGTTATTTATCATATCATAGGCTTCGTTTATCTCATTCATCTTTTCCGAAGCCTTGGGATCATCGGGATGAAGATCCGGATGATATTTCTTTGCCATTGTTCTGTATGCTTTTTTTATTTCTTCCGGTGAGGCGTCTTTGCTTACGCCAAGCACCGCGTATGGATCCTGAATCATCCTAGGTCCTCTTTATGAATTCGTTATGACATTTGTAGCAGGAAACAGCTATCTTTTTGCCACGGGGTGGCTTACGTATCCTGACATAGCTGTGACAGTTGGGGCATTTGTAATATTTGTATACTCCGTTGTCCCTGAACATGTTTTTAAAAAGAGTAAGTTTCTTCCTTATTCCCGTTGTCATGGACATGTACTTCATGTTTTCCTGCTGTCTTTTATATAGGTTCTTTGAAAGCACCCTGAAAAGATAATAGCCTTCAACTATAAGTGCAAGAAGAAGCACATATCTTCCATATGGCACAAAGCAGGAAAGGATCAAAAGCACTATGGTAATGCCCGAAAGAAGCCTGTTTAAATTATCTACTCCGTTACGTCCCCGCATGAAAGCGCTTGTCTTATATGCAAGGTTATTAAAAAAATTACGCATAAAAAAACTCCTGTAAATGAAATCACACCGCGATGATGTAATTATCATATACAGGAGCCTTAAATACAATTATGAAAGTCTTAGGAATTTATAAAAAATCCATAAAGCCTTTGCAAGCAAAGCAAACAGCATTCGCTGTAACGTCTGCAAACAGCTTACGCAGTTTGCCGATGTTGACAATAATGCTATTGCAAGCAAGCATTATTGTTCAACATCCTTCATCGAAAAGCTCATACGACCCATCTTATCCTTGCCAAGGCATACAACCTTAACTCTGTCGCCAAGTGTTAATACATCCTCAACGTGGTTGATCCTCTCCTTAGCGATCTTGGAAATGTGGACCATTCCCTCCTTGCCGGGAGCGAACTCAACGAACGCGCCGAATTCCTTGATTGAAACTACTGTTCCTTCAAAGATCTGACCCTCAGCATAGTCTGTAACTATTGTTGTGATGTACTCAATAGCCTTGTCCATGCCTTCCTTGTCAGTACCGCAAACAGATACCATACCGTCATCTGTGATATCGATCTTAACTCCGCAGCGAGCGATGATCTCGTTGATGGTCTTTCCTCTCTGGCCAACAACATCACCGATCTTATCAGGATCGATCTGCATTGAAACGATCTTGGGAGCGTAAGCGTTAACTTCCTTACGAGGCTCTGCGATGGCATTCTTCATGCAGTTGTCCATGATGTAGAGACGTGCATCACGACATCTTGCGATAGCACCCTCAACGATGGGACGTGTAAGTCCGTGGATCTTAATATCCATCTGGATAGCTGTGATACCTTCTGTTGTACCTGTTACCTTGAAGTCCATATCTCCGAAGAAATCCTCAAGACCCTGGATATCTGTAAGAAGTACGAAATCATCATCTGTTTCACCGGTAACAAGACCACAAGAGATACCTGCTACCATAGCCTTTATGGGAACACCAGCAGCCATAAGTGACATACATGATGAACATGTTGAAGCCATTGATGTAGAACCGTTAGACTCGAAGGTCTCGGATACTGTTCTTATTGCGTAAGGGAACTCCTCCTCTGAAGGTAATACAGGGATAAGTGCTCTCTCAGCAAGGGCACCGTGGCCAATCTCTCTACGTCCGGGTCCACGTGATACCTTTGTCTCACCAACTGAATATGAAGGGAAGTTATAGTGATGGATGTATCTCTTTACTGTCTCATTTTCATCAAGACCGTCAACCTTCTGAGCCTCTGAAAGAGGTGCTAAGGTACATACGTTACAGATCTGTGTCTGTCCACGTGTGAACATTGCTGAACCGTGAACTCTGGGAATGATATCAACCTCAGCAGCAAGAGGACGGATCTGTGTGATCTCTCTTCCATCAGGACGCTTGTGATCCTTAAGGATCATCTTACGGATGGTCTTCTTCTCGTACTGGTAAATAGCCTCGCCTAAAATAGCAAGCCACTCTTCGTTATCTGCAAACTTCTCTTCACACTTAGCTGTGATGTCCTTGATGTTGCCTTCACGGACCTGCTTATCATCTGTGAATACAGCAACTTCCATCTCCTCAGGAGGACAAACCTCTTTAATAGCTGCGAAAAGCTCTTCAGGTATAGCGCATGAAGTATACTCGTGCTTTGCCTTACCGCACTCAGCTACGATCTTCTCGATGAAAGCGATGATCGTCTGGTTAACATCGTGAGCCTTGTAAATAGCCTCGATCATCTTAGCTTCGGGAATGATGTTGGCACCTGCCTCGATCATGATAACCTTTTCCTTGGTTGAAGCAACTGTAAGGTTAAGGTCACCTTCCTTCCACTGCTTCTGTGAAGGGTTGATGATGAACTCTCCGTCGATCATACCAACCTGAGTCATTGCACAGGGGCCGTCGAAGGGAATGTCTGAAATACATGTTGCGATTGAAGCACCGAGCATTGCAACAAGCTCAGGTCTGCACTCGGGATCAACTGACATTACAAGGTTATCAAGTGTAACATCGTTACGATAGTCCTTAGGGAATAAGGGTCTCATGGGACGGTCGATAACACGGCTTGTAAGGACAGAATTCTCAGATGCCTTTCCTTCTCTCTTGTTGTAGCCTCCGGGAATCTTTCCTACTGCGTAGAACTTCTCCTCGTATTCAACTGAAAGAGGGAAGAAATCAATTCCGTCTCTGGGCTTCTCTGATGCGGTAGCTGTACAAAGTACAGTGGTATCGCCATAGTGCATGAATGCACATCCGTTAGCCTGCTTACCTACTCTGTCGATATCAACAGAAAGTGTACGTCCGGCTAATTCCATAGAATAGTTCTTGTACATGGTTTTCTCCTTTGAAAAATATATTTCTAGCAAAGGAACCCGAGCCAAAAAGCAAGCAGAAACATCAAAGCCTTTGATCTCTCTGCTTACTCTTTGAGCTCAAAAATAAGTTCCTTCGCCGGTTACCTTAATTAATTCCTAATAAAGCAGTAAAAGCGGAGACGCCATAAAGCGCTCCGCTTATATACTTTATTACTTACGAAGACCGAGCTTCTCGATAAGTGCACGGTATCTTTCGATATCCTTGCTCTCAAGGTATCTTAAAAGTCCACGTCTGCGACCAACCATCTTAAGCATACCACGACGTGAGTGATTGTCGTGAGGGTGCTCCTTTAAGTGCTCTGTGAGCTCAGCGATTCTTGCTGAAAGAACAGCGATCTGAACCTCAGGTGAGCCTGTGTCACCGGGACATGTTGCGTACTCCTGCATGATAGCAGTCTTCTTCTCTTTTGAAATCATGATTGTTCCTCCTATAGAACTAAACGTCTGTCATATGACAGTTACTTAACGCCATATGCTAAGGGGTGGCTGGAGAACCTTCCTCTGAGCATTGGCTAAAAACCAACTTGATTATATTAACACAATATATTTTTGATGTAAAGATATATCTTTATTTAAGAAACACTTTCAAGCGTAATGGGGAATGCCACGCCCAGCTCTTCAAGGCTCCTTGTAACGCTGCCCATGCTTCCAAGAGTAAGTGTACCTTCTGAAAGTTCATAGTCAACCTCGGTGTCTCCATTAATGGTAAGCGCGCCGTCTATAACCTCATAGGTGAAGGTATTCGTATCTTTATTGCAGATATCGTAGATTCCCATAAGCTTAAAGCCCTCATCAACCAGGGAATCCATCTTATCCTCAAGGAACTCATCGATTGAGGTATAGCCTCCTAAGGTAACAAGCATGTCTAAGGAATCCTCGCTTATTCCAATCTCAGCAAGATACTTATCAAGGAATGAGTCCTTAATATAGGGAATAAGCGTCTCCGTGATATTTTTAACATCATCCTCATCAACGTAGAGAGAACCTGTTCCGTCCTCGTTAAATTCCGCATAAATACTTACAAACAAAATGTCCGGAATTGAAATATCAAAACCATATGATGAAACGAACTCCTCTATCATGGTATCAAGGCTCACACTGCCCTCGTACATTCCGGAAGGTCCTTTATTTATTTCCTCAAGGCAGAGCTCTATCTTCTTTGCTGCCTCCTCGAAATTCTTCGTATCTTTCTCGATGACCATAAGATACTTTTCATAAGCACTCTCATAGTCTTCCTTTAAAAAGGCTTCCTCTGCCTTCTCAAAAGCATCCCTTGAATCCTTTATATCCTTCATATCTGAAAGGATCTTAAGGAAATCCTCATCATCTGCAAGTACATCATCCTCAAGGGGATCAAGGATGTCCATTGCATCATCATAGGATATCTTTTCATCAAGATAATCGTTATAGGTGTCCTCCGAAAGTTTAAGCATCTCCTCCTTAACAAGAGCCATATCATCCTCTGACTTAAGTTCTGAGTAGAGGTCGCTCACGGTCTCGGTATCCGTTACCTCTATCGCCTTCTCTATCTTATGCATAGGGCGGGAAAGATATAAAAATGCTCCCACTCCAATCGAGGCAAGCACTAAAACTCCGGCCACGATCCCTACTATCAGACCTGTCTTTTTATTCTTTGTATTATTTTCTTCCATTCTGAATTCTCCTAATTAAAATTCTAGAAAATATCGTGATACTCAAAGGTTGGTGCCACTGTCTGCACTGCCCTTCGGTATTCAAGGGGACTTTTGTTCATTATCTTTTTAAAGGTCTCTGCGAAATAACTTGCTCCTGCAAAGCCCGTTTCATAACATATTTCGGTGACAGTCATGTCAGTTTCCTTAAGGAGCATTATGCTCTTCTGTATTCTGTAATCCTTAAGGAACTCGCCGGGAGTCTTATTAACATACATGTTAAAGATATTGGTTCCCATGGTCTTCCCAACTCCGCCTGCCTGACATATATCCTCAAGTGATATCTTTTCACGATAGTGCTCATGTATAAAAGAGATCATATCCTTAAGTATCGTCATGTGGTGATTGCTCTTAACATTCTCCGTGCGACGCTTCGGAAGGTTATCATAAAGAGTCTGCCATATCTTAAAGAAAAGTCCTACGATAGTAAGTTCCCTGTCCTTGCTTGTATCTGCCTCATATATCTTTTCGATATCATCAAGCACTTCCTTCTGCCAGGGAATATCGCTCTTAAGGGCGATGTAGGGAATACAGCGGTCCTTTATTATAGGCTCCACGTATTTCCTTTCGAAATATCTGTTGGTTGAAAGAAGCATGGGATGCAGGATGACACAATAGGAATCATTGGCTGCTCCGTTATCGGACATGCCAACGTGGATCTTCCTGGAATTCACCATCACACCCTCGCCTGCATTAAGGGTTATATATTCGCCTTCAACCAGGTATTTCATACTGCCCTTCGTTACATAGATGAATTCTATCTCATCATGCCAGTGGTCAGTGATGGTATAGATGTTATTCTCAGCCATATGATTGTATCTGATGTATACCGGGAAATCCGGATTATCAAAATTAAAGACCTGAGATTTATCATCCGCAATGCCATATTGGTTTCTATCAGCGCTTGTTTTTGACATTTTATCCCTCTTACACGAAATATTCTTTTAATTCCAACAATGAATTATACGTGTATCGACCGAAATGTGCAATATATTGGCACCACTTATTTTAAAGTGCTTCTTTTAAATGTGGAAAAATTCCCTTCCTTCTCTGATATCCTGCTGCATCCTTTCCTTAAGTTCCGTAACGTCCTTAAATTTCATTTCGGGGCGCTTAAAGGAAATTAGTTCTGTGGCTATCTTTTTTCCATACATATCCTTATTAAAATCATAAAGATATGTCTCAACGGATATCCTTTCTCCCTCTGAGACAGTAGGGCGGACTCCGATGTTGGTTATCCCGTGATACACATTCCCCTCTGATATAACATTGGAATAGTAAACTCCGAAGGGAGGAAGTATCTTCTCCGCATCAGGATAGAGATTAAGCGTCGGCATACCAAGGGTCCTGCCAAGCTGCTTTCCTGTCCCCACAGAACCTGTAAAGGAATAATGATGTCCTAAAAGCTCGGTTACCGTTCCCATATGCCCCATGGAGATTTCATCCCTTACCATTGTTGACGAGATTGGAACCGTACCGTACATGACTTTATTTATTATGTTAACCTGGTATCCGTATTCATCAGAGAATTTCTTTAAAAGCTCTGCATCTCCCATGCCCTTATAACCATAGGAAATATCATCTCCCGCAGCTATATAGGACATATTAAGCTTATTAACAAGGATATCCTTAATGAAATCCTCCGGGCTTATCCTGGCACTTTCTTCCGTTAGGGGAAACTCAATAAGAACGTCCACTCCGATATATTCAAAGATAAGACGCTTCTCGGAGATGGTGGTTACCTCCTTTATCTCCTTTCCCGCAAAGAAGGAAGCGGCAGAGGTATCAAAGGTAAAAACAACCGCAAGAAGTCCCTCTTTTTTCTTTTCAAGGATGTTTGAAAGAAGCTCCTTGTGCCCCACATGTATGCCGTCAAATTTGCCGATGGCAACGGCTGATCTTTTGGTTTTATCAAATTCGTTAAGATCGCTTATTATCTTCATATTATGTCCAAACTACTTCTGTCTTAAGACTTCTCCGGGAGGAACATTTTAACGCTTTTAAGCACTTTCCACCCGCTGTGATATTCATATAAACCATAAAATTGGTTGTCATAACTATATATTCTGTAAACTCGTCTTGCGGTTAACATAAATTCAGCATTATCGTTAACCTCAACCAGAGTCTCCGGCTGCAGTTGATTGCCGTTTATCAGGGCTTTCATGCCACTTTCCGCGATATGTAATGCAGGATAATCGCTGAATACCCGGTCTACAGGAATTATAATATTATGTAAACTATCATAATTTCTAAGCTTATCTTCCCCTGGAATTTTAACAAGCTTCTCTATCTCTTCAAGTTTAAGGGCATCTTCTATTTTGAAGTTTCCTACTCTGGTACGGGTGAGGTGCTCCATTGCTCCGCCAACCCCTAATTTTTCTCCGATATCATTGCAGAGAGTTCTTATATAGGTTCCCTTGGAGCAGACAACCCTTATCTTTATAAGATTATTATCCCTGTCCGTAAAAAGATCGTTATCTTCACCCTTTACGATCTCAAGCTCACTTATTGTGACCCTGCGGGACTTTCTCTCTACCTCAATTCCCTTTCTTGCAAGGTCATATAGTTTCTGCCCGTTAACCTTAAGGGCAGAATACATGGGCGGGATCTGGTCGTACTCGCCCTTAAAGCTCATTATGGCGTTTTCTATATCTTTATCCTGTAATAAAGATACCCGGCCTGTTGCGTCCTTAAGTACATTCCCCGACATATCCTGGGTGTCCGTGCTAATACCAAGCTTAAGCAATGCCACATATTCCTTCGTCTCGTCGCCCAACATATCGCAGAGCTTCGTTGCATTTCCCACACAAACAGGAAGAACCCCAACCGCATCCGGGTCAAGGGTTCCTGTATGACCTATCTTTTTAATTTGAAGGATGCCCCGCATCTTCGCCACCACATCATGGGAGGTGAAGCCGGCCTCCTTATAAACATTAAGCACACCGCTTAGCATCATTACTTTCCTTCAAGCTGCATCATTATGGAGTCTGAAACGTTGTTAACAACATCATGGAAGGTTCCCTTCATTGAAAATCCCGCAGCTCTTACGTGTCCTCCGCCGTTATAGAACTTTGCTATCTTTGCGACATCCACATTGCCCTTGGACCTTAACGAAATCTTATACTCTCCGGGCTCTTTTTCGTACATAAAGATAGCAACCTCGACGCCCTTGGTGTAACGCATCTGATTGACTATTCCCTCAAGATCATGGGGAGTAGCTCCATAGAATTCCATTGTCTTTTTATCGACCTTTGATACGATGCATTTGCCGTCGTTAAATAATATGCTCTCCATAAGACCGCGGCCTAACATCTCATTCTGGACCTTGGTCTTTTCATAGAAGGTATCATCAATGATGGTATTAAAGTCAAAGCCGTACTCTATGAGATCTGCTGCAATGCGGAGAGTCTTGGGGCTTGTGCAGGAATACTGCAGAATCCCGGTGTCATGGATTATTCCGATGTAGAGCGCCTTTGCGATCTCCACATCGATATATTCCTTCCTCATGCAGTCATATAAAAGTTCGCAGGTTGAAGAGGCATTTCCATCAATATAAGAAACATCTCCGAAGCCATCATTTGAAACATGATGGTCTATGACTATCTTTTTATGCGCAGACTCAAAAAATCCGATGGAATCTCCATATCTTTCAGCTGTTGAGCAGTCAAGTCCTACGAATGCATCAAATTCCCTGATCTTGGGATTAAAATCCGTAACGATATCATCTATGTCTTTAATGCAGTTAAATTCCTCTGCGGGCTTTTCGATCATCGGAATGATAGTCGCCTCAGGAAGGACCTTTTTAAGATAAAGATATGTGCCCATTACAGAGCCTATACAGTCTCCGTCCGGACGCACATGTCCTGAAATCGCAATTGTCTTTGCGCCCTCAAGTTCACTCATCAAGTCCATTGTACTTACCCTCCAGCTCATGCTCGTCTCTTTCGGGGATCTCAGATACAACATCATCGATCATCTTCGACATCCTTACGCCATAAGCAATTGATTCATCAACGATGAATGTGATCTCAGGCGTGTTTCTTAAATTGACCCTGTGGGCGAGTTCGCGTCTTATATAGCCTTCAGCCGAGCGAAGGCCTTTAAGTGTATCGCTTATGGCATTCTCATCACCTAAGACACTTATCCAAGCCTTACAGGTTTTAAGGTCAGGTGCCACTTCGCAGGCAACAACACTCGTCATTGGGCTAACCCGGGGATCCTTTATCTCACCCCGGATTATATTTGCCAGTTCTTTCATAACCTCACCGTTTATACGGGAGTTTTTCATACTGTTTTTTCTCATTTAAGGTACCTCGTCTATCTGGGAACCTCTACCATGATATAGGCCTCTACCCAGTCAAGCTCCTGCATCTGGTCGAAGTCTTCGAATACAAGACCGCATTCGTAGCCTTCCTTAACCTCCTTAACGTCATCCTTGAATCTCTTTAAGGATGCAAGCTTTCCTTCGTAGATCTGCTCGCCCTCTCTGGTGATCCTTATGAGAGCGTCTCTCTGGAACATACCGTCCATAACCTTGGCACCTGCTATATTTCCGACAGCTGATGCCTTGAATATCTGACGAACCTCTGCATGACCTATTATCTTTTCTTCATATACGGGATCAAGCATACCCTTCATGGCTGCTTCGATATCCTCTATAGCCTGGTAGATTACCTTGTAAAGTCTGACCTCAACACCCTCACGTTCCGAAAGTGCCTTAGCCTGTGCATCGGGACGTACGTTAAAGCCGATGATAATGGCATTGGATGCAGATGCAAGAACCACATCGGATTCATTGATTGCACCAACTCCGCCGTGGATACACTTAACAACAACCTCTTCGTTAGAGAGCTTCATAAGGCTCTGCTTAACTGCCTCAACTGAACCCTGTACATCAGCCTTGACGATGATATTGAGTTCCTTAAGGTTATCTGCCTGGATCTGGCTGAAGAGATCATCAAGACTCATCTTGGCCTTGGTCTCCTCTACCTTCTTCTCCTTATTCTGTGCAACATAGGTCTCAGCATACTGCTTGGCTGTCTTATCATTCTCGTGGGCGATAAATACCTCACCTGCCGAAGGAACATCCGAAAGACCTAAAATCTCAACGGGAGTTGAAGGCTTAGCGTCCTTAACTCTTCTTCCCTTATCGTCAATCATGGCTCTTACCTTACCATGAGCAGCACCTGCGGAAATGAAATCTCCCACATGTAAGGTACCCTTCTGAACAAGGACTCTGGCAACGGGGCCACGTCCCTTATCAAGCTCAGCCTCTATTACAAGACCACGTGAAAGTCTGTTGGGATTAGCCTTAAGTTCAAGTATCTCAGCTGTTAAAAGTATGGTCTCAAGAAGGTTCTCAATACCCTCTCCTGTCTTAGCTGATACAGGAACGAATTCCGTTGTTCCGCCCCAGTCTACGGGAATGAGCTCATACTCTGTCATTTCCTGCTTAACCCTGTCTATATTTGCACCGGGCTTATCTATCTTATTAACTGCAACGATGATCTCGATGCCTGCTGCCTTGGCATGGTTAATAGCCTCGACAGTCTGGGGCATTACGCCATCATCTGCTGCAACAACTAACACTGCTATATCAGTAGAGTTGGCACCTCTCATACGCATTGCGGTGAAGGCCTCATGTCCGGGTGTATCAAGGAAAGTAATTGACTCTCCCTTTATATTTACCGTATAAGCACCGATATGCTGTGTGATACCGCCTGCTTCTTTATCAGTAACGTTGGTCTTACGGATTGCATCAAGGAGTGATGTTTTACCATGGTCAACGTGTCCCATTACGCAGATAACGGGAGGACGCTTAACCATTTTTTCTTCATCCTCTTCCTCTTCCTTAAGGAGTTCCTCGATCACATCGACCTTGACCTCCTTCTCGCAAAGGATCTCATAATCCATTGCTATATTTTCGGCATCCTCATATGAAAGCTCTGAGTTAACGGTAACGATCTGACCGTCCATGAAAAGCTTCTTAATGATGGTTGATGCCTGCATCTTCATCTTGTCGGCAAGGTCCTTAATGGTAATACTCTCAGGAAGTGTGATTACCTTTATCTGTTCCTCTTCGACTTCTTCAACCTTTTTCTCAGGCTTGATGAAACGGCCGACCTTAGACCTGTTTTTGATCTCCTGTTCGTCCTCGTAGATATGATCCTTCTTAGACCGCTTGTCCTGATCCTTGGAGTTAGATCTTCTCTTATCTTCTTTACCAGAGGGCGGCATATTGTCTTTACCTGCGGACTGGGCTTCTTGGTTATTTTGCTTGAATCTATCCTGCGGTCTTCCATTTCCCTGCTGATTTCTCTTGTCGTTACCATCGCGCCTTGAGTTATTCTGGCCGCTTTCCCCAGAACCTTGATTCTGCTTATATCCTTCTTTCCTTCCTTCACTACGCTCATCACGTCCTTGAGACCTGCTTCCCGCATCCCCTTCTGTTTTAACGTTTTGAGCGACTTCAGCAGCTTTCTCATTTTCAAGGCTCCTTTCCCTGTCTCGTTTAGCCTCGTCAAGACGTCTTGAGTTCTCTCTGAAATCAGATGATTCAACTGCTGAGGGGGCTGTAATGGGCTTTATTATCTTATGCTGTACCTGATTTGCACCGGGACGCGAAGATGCCTGTCCGGGTCTGGGACCCTGGGGACGGTTGCCCTGATTGGGACGATTGTTGCCCATTCCGGAATTATTGTTATTTGCCACAAAGATAATGCTCTTTTTCTTCTTGGGAGCATCCTGCATCTTATTGTTCTTAGGAGCTTCCTTGGGAGCTTCTGCCTTCTTTTCGGGGGCTGCTTCCTTTGCTTCGGGGGCTGCTGCCTTTGCAGGTTCTGCCTTCGCTTCGGGAGCTGCCTTCACTTCGGGGGCCGTCTCTTTTGTTTCGGGCGCTGCTGCCGTTTGCTCTTTCTTTGCTTCAGGTGCTGCTGCCGTTCCTTTAAAATGTGCCCTTGCCTTGTCCGCAGCCTCATCACTTATTGAGGAATTGTGAGCCTTAGCCTCAATTCCAATGCCTGCGAAGAATTCCAAGAGCTCTTTATTTGTCTTTTCGAGTTCTTTTGCTATTTCACTGACTTTCATCTATACACTACCTCCGTCATGCCTCGGAATTTTCTTCAAGCTTCTTAATAAGGGACTTTGAAAGTCCTTCATCTGTCAAAGCTATGGAAGCCCTCTCCATGCAGCCTATCGCATGCCCTAATTCATCCTTTGTTCCAAAGATATAAAATGGCACATGATAATAGGTTGTTGAATCACGGAACTTCTTTTTGGTATTATCCGAAGCGTCATTAGCTACAATTACGAGAAATGCTTTATTTCCTCTTATGGCATTCTCAGTTGAGAACTCACCTGATACCAGGTTTCGTCCTGCCTTTGCAATGCCAAGGAGCGAGTATACCGGATTATTCTTCATCGGTACCTTCGTTTTCTACATACTCCTCATCGGAGTACTCTTCGTCATATTCCTCGTCATAATCATCATCAACATAGTCCTCATAACGGAAGCCGGGAGCATCCTTGGCCTGTGTCTCTGACTTGATGTCGATCTTGTAGCCTGTAAGTCTTGCTGCAAGACGTGCGTTCTGTCCTTCCTTACCGATTGCAAGTGAAAGCTGGTAATCGGGAACAACTACCTTAGCTGACTTCTCATCGGGATCTGCGAATACTGCTACGATCTTCGCAGGAGAAAGTGCATTCTGTATAAGTACACCGGGGTTCTCATCCCAGTTGATGATATCTATCTTTTCACCACGGAGCTCATCTACGATCGAATTAACTCTTGTTCCGTTAACACCTACGCAGGCACCTACGGGATCTACATTGGGGTTAGCTGAGTATACTGCCATCTTGGTTCTTGAACCTGCTTCTCTGGCAATTGCCTTTATCTCAACTGTACCGTCCTTTATCTCAGTAACCTCTGACTCGAAAAGTTTACGAACAAGCTCAGGATGTGTACGGCTTACTAAAATCCTGGGTCCCTTGGGAGTCTGCTTAACTTCAAGGATATATACCTTAACTCTCTCAGTGGGCTTAAAGTGCTCGCCCTTAACCATCTCAGACTCATTAAGGAGACCATCTGCCTTACCTAAGTTGATGCTTATATTTTTACCAACATATCTCTGAACAATACCTGTTACTACGTCCTTCTCCTTCTCGAAGTACTGTCCGTAGATTACGTTACGCTCTTCCTCTCTGATCTTCTGAAGGATAACGTTCTTTGCATTCTGTGTTGCGATACGTCCGAATTCCTTTGACTTAATCTCAATGTTAAGCATATCGCCAACAGCTGCATCAGATTTGATCTTCTGTGCATTTTCAAGGGTTATCATAGTGGTGGGATCATAGTCCTCAACATCCTCATTCTCTACAACCTCTTTGGTTGCGTAGCAAAGATAGTCACCTGTCTCCCTGTCGATCTCTACGTTAACATTCTCCTCTGTACCGAAATGGTTACGGCATGCTGTAAGTAAAGAAGTCTCGATAGCTTCAAAGAGAGTCTCTCTGCTTATATCCTTTTCCTTCTCTAAAAGCTCTAACGCTTCCATTAATTCTGTGTTCATTTTCCTTTGATCCTCCTTAAATTAAAAATCCAACGCCAAACGTATAACTGCTATATTTTTTCTATCAAAAACCATATCCTCGGTTTTCTCCTCCGATACGGAAATTGTCAATGTGACAGTAGTGTCATTAAATTCCTTTAATACACCCTCGAAGTCCTTCTGCTTGCTTCCTTCAGCCGGCTTATAGAGCTTAAGCTCCACATCCTCGCCTATGCTGTAGGTTAAATGTCTGTCCTTTTTAAGTATCCTTCCCAAGCCCGGTGAACTTACCTCAAAGATATATGCCTCTGCAATATAATCTTCCTTATCAAGGACCTCATTCATTGCTCTTGAGACGTTCTCACAGTCATCTATGGTGACTCCGCCTTCCTTGTCAATGTAGCATCTTAAGTAATAATCCTTGCTTTCCTTTACGTACTCAACATCGTATATCTTTACGCCGTTTGCTTCCGCTATGGGCTTAAGATATTCTTCTGTCTTTTTTTCGATATCTTCTTTCTTGGACAATTAAGCACCTCTCTAAATTTTTGCTCTGTTAATTTTGCCTCTGTGAATTTTGCCTCTGTGAATTTTGACTCCTGGCAAAATAGAAGTGGTGGCCTTTCAAGACCACCACTTAACATTACTACTATAACCTTAATAAATATAACACCCGTTAACCTAAAAAGCAAGGGTTATTTTGTATCCGGATCAAGCTTTACCTTATCATCAACCCGTATATCTTTGCCAAGCTGGACCTCCATCACCTTGAGCTCTGTGATGGCCTCAATGGTATGCTTAGTTCCCTTGGGCATTCTGATAACATCTCCGGGCCCTACATTCATCTTCGTTCCGTCTAAAGTAACTATACCTCTTCCCGAAAGAACCGTCCATACCTCATCACGTCTCGTGTGGTAGTGGTAGTTCATCTTATGGCCTTCAGTAAGCGTAACCCTGATCGTCAGGCTCTCATCCTGGATATCGAGCACTCTGAAGCTTCCCCAGCTCTTTTCTGCAAACATTATCTGTTTGGAGATCTCACCAACATAGGGCTTAATGTAACTGCTCTGCTCCTTGTCTGAAACAAGTATTCCCTCAGGGGAAGCGGCAACCACCACATCCTTAAGTCCCATGCATAGGATAGGCATATCAAGCTCATTAAGCACATGTACGTTTTCGCACTTATCGTTAAATACAGCCTCTCCTATGGCGCTTTCGTCCATGGCCTCGGTAAGTGTGTTCCAGGTTCCCATATCTTTCCATTCTCCAGAGAACCTTAATACCTTTATATCCTTTTCCTTCTCAACAACTGCATAGTCGAAGCTTATCTTCTCTAAGGTCTCGTATCTGTCCCTTAAGTCATAGAAGTCCTTAAAGTCAATGAGCTCATGAGCCTTATCAAGGAGATATTTAAGTTTGAAGGCAAACACGCCTCCGTTCCAAAGTGCACCCTCTTCAATATATGCCTTTGCAGTTTCCTTATCGGGCTTCTCCTTAAAGGTCTTAACACGGCTTATCTCTGAGGTGTCCTCAGGGATTATATATCCGTACTTCTCGGAAGGATATGTAGGCTCCATACCAAGGAGCACTAAATTGGCCTCGTCCTTTGATGCTATCTCATGGATTCTCTTAAGCGCCAGGAAATAATCATCCTCAACGTATGGATCCACGGGACACACAACAACTGCCTCATCCTCGGATACATTCTCATAATCCTTAAGGTAGGATGCTGCAAGAGCTATTGCGGGGAATGTATCGCGACGTGTAGGTTCAACGCATATACCCACGTCTATTCCCACCTGATTATTGATGGCAGAAACCTGTGTCTTTGAGGTTCCTATGGTGACCGTGGCATCAGGATCCACACTCTTTATCTGCCTGTACATCCTCTGGACCATTGATTCATAGGTGCCGTCTTCAGTCTTAAAAAGCTTTATGAACTGCTTCGAACGAACATCATTTGAAAGGGGCCAGAGTCTCTTTCCGGACCCACCTGATAAAAGAATTATCCTCATTCCTATCCCTCTATTATGAGGTAACGGCCATCGCCTATTTCAAATACCTCATCTGCTTCAAGTATGCTGTCCTCTGAAAGTCCCTCAAGGTCAAGTCCCTCTTCCTCAAAAAACTCCATGACTCCCTTAAGGGAATCAACCACAACAGCAAAATTTTCCTCTAAAAAATCTCTTGCTTCTTCCTCATTCTCGCAGACATCACCTTCAGGAAAAAGCTGACTCTGCTTCTCTAAAAATACCCTGCAAACCTCATCATCAAATTCAGGCATAATGCACCTCCCATTAGTGAAAAATCATATGATTAAAATGCCTGATAAGATTATATCATAAAGCACTAATTGAGTGCGATACCTTCATCAAAGCTTCGGTAAAGTTCTCCTGCGGTTTTCATCTTTTCCGAAAGAAGGATAAGCTTATTTGCCTTTTCTCCCATGCTCTCTGCCGCCTTTTCTATCTCCTGTTTCTTTATGACATAGCCGTCTATGTAAAAGGGAAGGGTGCTCTCAGTTAAGCTTACCGTTCCCGCTATTTCCTTTATCTTTCCCGATATGTTTTTAAGTCTTTCCCCTTCTTCTATAAGGGCATTGTAATTAACACCCATTCTCTCCTTATCGGTAAGGGTGCACTTTAAGGGTTCATTGTTATTTATTGATTCTATAAGCTTTTTCCCCTCCGGATTCCTAAAAAAACTTATGCCTATCGTAGGAAGTCCCGCATCTAAAAATTTAAAAAGATCACTTACCTTCATAACCTCCCCGTTTACTCCTATCCATGAGCCTCCGTCTTTTCCGCCCATCATGGTCTCCATCACTTGCATAAGGGCCGTGGCGCTGCCCTCTCTTAAATTCCTTGGAAGCAGCATAATATCAGCAGAAAGAAGGGCAACCAGGCTTGCCAGATCTCCCCTTCCTGAAACATATCTGTTCCTTTCATCCGAAAACTCCACTATCTGCTTCCCGTTTTCATCTTTTTTGCCGGTGAAGCTTCCGAACATTCTCGTTATGTCATGATAGCTTCCGAATTCATCATTTGAGCTCGCCGTTGCTATATAGGAAATATGTGACAGAGGAATTATGGAGGTGCCAAGCACATGTATGAAGTCATTTTCACCGTTTATCCCAAAGAGCTTATTCGTCCTTTCCCCATACTCTTCCTTTGAATATTTGGTTTTCCATTTGAGTATCGCCTCAGTTGACTGTCCCTGCCCGTCTATTGAATAGCAGGCATCTATATGCTCGGAAAGTTCTGATGACATGGTCACATACTGTGCCTTGTTTCCGCCCTTTGAGTGTCCCGTTATAACTACTCTCCCCTTGTCCTGAAGGTCAAGTGTTTCACAAACCTCATCATAATATTTAACTGCCCTCTCCTGCTGTATGGTCTTCGTTCTGCATAGGCCATTTCCGTTATCTATCCACTCTCCGTCATGGGTTCCCCGGTAGGCTACATAAACCTTTTCTCCGTCAGAAGAAACAAATGTAGCGGCATTCGTTCCCTCATCATAACCCATAAGCTTTGACTGGCAGCATATCTTAAGACTTCCTATTTCATCCCTTGAAACCGCCTTGCTCATTATCTCGTATTGCGCCTTATAATCGGAGTTTTGCTTTATCTCATTAGGGAGATTTTCAACAACCTCTTTAAGAGTACTTCCCTCTTCGGCATCAAGGTAGTCAAAATACATATACGTATCAAGCAGAAGGCAGATCTCTTCCTCTGTCATATTTTCCATATTTTCTGTGCCTCAATTGCAATTTAAATTTATGACACTAATGTCATACTATGATTCCTGATTTCATGCTGCTGCCCTTTTCACTGTTAAGGCTCTCAGCCTGCTGATAAGAGGATGCCATCTCGCTTAAGTCTTTTGAATGTTCGATGACCATCCTGTAGAGCTTGTCCATGTCGGACTGCAAAGAATTGAATTTTGAATTGTAGGCTAAGGATGCTTCGCCTGTCCAGACTCCCTTAAGGGAGTTAATGAGATTTATCATCTCCTCCGTTATGGAGTGCATTCTCTGTCCTGAGGATGAGAATTCCTCTGAGGAGGATATTAGTTTTTCCGGTGTTACCTTTAATATTCCGTCCATATTTTCTCCCTTCCTTAGTAGCTTCTTGCGCTTGCAAGCTCAGCGTTTCTCTTTTCGGCCTCCTCATATCTTTGTGCGATCTCAAGAAGCGCATTCACATATTCCTCTATGAGTGCCTTAAAGACATCCATCTGCTCACAGTCCCTTAGGAAAGCATCATGGAATAACCGCTTGGCCTCGCCCTCCCACATTGAGATTAAGGCCCCCTCCTTTCCTTCAAGGTCACTCTTCCCCGCTGCGAACTGGGAATTAAGATTTAGCAGCGCCTCAGCCTTGCTCCTAAGTTCGGATGAGGTAACTTCAAACATTGACATATTGTCTCCTTTCTTTAATAGCTTCTGTTAATGGCAAGACCCCTACCGTAAAGTTCCGCATCAAAAACCTTAAGCGAAACATTTTCTATTTCGTCGATAAGGGTCTTTAATAAAGCGGCTTCTTCAAGCAGTTCCTCATAAAGCTCCACCTCCTTTCCAATAAGGATATCAGCGCTTTCCTCCTCCCAGTTCCCCAAGGTGTTCTTCATCTGAAAGGGAATATTTCCCTTAAGGGTATCCTGAAGTTCATTAGTAAGCTCCGAAAGAAGCGAACGCGCATTATTAAGTCCTGAAAAATCAACATCAATTGATTGCAAAAATCTCATCTTTATTCTCCCTTTCTGCCTTTTCATATTCATCTGCCATGGTGTTAAGCTTCTCTATCTGTGCCTCGAGCATGGTTATCCTGAAAAGCACATCCTTATGTGCCTCATCTATCCTGCTTTTTATATTTATGTAGTCCTTAAAAAGAAAGCATGAATCGAAGCCATAGAGTATATCCCTTGCCTCCTCAAAGATATCCGCCGTGCTCCTGTTAAGGCCTGATAATGTATCACGGGCATTCCGAAGCGCCTTAGGATCAACCTTTATATCAGCCATTTATAAGATCACCGACCTTTCTTTTTACCTCCGAAAGTTCCTTTGCTAGAAGGCAGAGTTCCGTTTTTATCTTTGACATTTTATCTAACTCCTCCCTAAGGGCCGAAAGTTCCTCATTATATTGGGAAAGATATGCTTCCATGCTCTCTCCCTCCCAGCTTCCCTTTAACATAAAGGCCTCTTCATTAAGATGAGAAAGGTTATTTTTTATTCTGTCCATACACTCCTCGAAGGATTCCATCTTGCTTTCAAACTCCGGAGGGTCAAGTAAAAGCATCTTCATGTTCTACCTCCCTAGATCAGGATAAGCCTGTCTCCGCAGCCTATATTCTGTGACGCTAACGGAACATCCTCCTTAAGGAAGTCTCCGCTTCGTATCGAAAAGAATCTCTCCTCATAGCCGGAAAAATTAACTCCTTCATATTCGCTTATAAGCCCGATCGTCTTTTTAAGTAGTTCCTTCGGTTTTATCTCCTCTGCTATTTCAAGGTCGTAGGCCCTATCAAGTGGAGGCACAAGTACATCAATCATAATCATCCTCTGTTTCCCTTTCCGTTAAAAATGCAAGTTTAAGTTTAAGGGTACGGGAGTTTCTTAGGCTCCTCATATAACCATACCCGTATGGCAGGGCAGCATTTTGCTCTGAATATGTAAGATCATTGAAATCAAGCATGCGTTCCTTAAGCGTCATTCCCGCCATGTTAAGTCCCTCTATCGTCATTTTGCTAAATTCCTGCTCTGCCTTAATGGTTTTTATCCGATCCTCATTTGGATCAAGCACCAGGATTGAAAATCCTGCCTCACCCCTGCAATCTTCATTATTAGAAGCTACGCAAGCCTCATTAAACCTGTTAAATGCATCAATGTCATCAAATACCATTACCTTTTTGGAAAGAGAGGGATTATATTTTTTAAGGTACTCTCTTATTGCTTTGATCATTCCCCTTACTCCGTTTTCTTCGCTTCCTTCAATAAGAAAAACGCCCTTCTCCCTAACCGTTATTCCCCTTATATATCCTGATGTAAGGGAATATCCAAGCGGGATAACATTCTCCTCAAAATATAGAGATGATACATAGTCTTTAAACATCTTAAGAGCATCCGCCTTAAGAGGAATAAATGGAATTTCTCCTAAGGAAAGCCTCTGGTCCTTTAGTTCATTTTCCGAAGCCTTAAATATCTGACACTCTAAAATATCCTCATTAACCTTATAAAGGCACCTTCCCGGGATCCCGCATGACGGGAAGGTATCAAGGTGATACCTTCTCATGATCTCTCCATACTGAAAGCGGTCGTTCATTTCAAAAGAAAGGCTTGTCTTCATCTTAAGAAAAAGTTTTCCCGGTATCTCCGAAAGAAGTCCCACGCTTATTACGAAAAATATATTTTTTGAAGGTCCTTCGCTTAAGTAGCGGGCGAAGGTTTCTGCCTCTTTTTCGTTTAGTCCTTTAAAGAAAAGCGCGAAATTATCTATAAAGATAAAGAGCTTCTTATCCCGCTTTTTAAAAAATCTTTTAAGATGATAAAAAAGCACCGGGATATTTAAAGTTCCAAGCCTTACAGGATCTATAAAGATATAATCATCTTCCTTAATTTTGCTTATAAAAAGGTGTATAAGATTACTCTTTCCGCTTCCCGGGGCTCCCGCAATAAGAAGATGTCCGTGCCGAAGAGGCTCATAATATATCTTTCCCTGCCTTCTTCCCGCAGGATCATCGAAAACACCTATCGGGATCCCTATACTAAAATCTGACACTTCAGGGGCTTCCTCTACCACCGTGGGAAGTTCATCTATCCAAAGTGTCTTCGCATGCTCGATCCCCAGCACATTAGCCTCATCATTTATCCTTTCTATCATCTTCCTAAGCACTGTTATTTCGGAATTATTTATGACATCATTGTCACTTTTGATCCTTTCTCCGCTCCTTGTAACGAGAAACACGTCATTGACTGCGCCCGAGTAGGGATTATAGGCTTCACTGCAATAGGCAGTCTGAAAGCATTTAAAATACTCATCATTCCCGATCTCCAGATAACACTGTCCCGGACGGGTAAGCATAGAGGCATCAGGCTTATGCAGCATGTCCATGCTGTCCTGTCTATCCTGAACCTTAAGGCATAGCCTGAACCTTGAGTTTGACCATATCTTGTCATCAACAACTCCCGCAGGCTTCTGGGTTGAAAGTATAAGATGTATCCCCAGTGACCTTCCCACCGCCGCAAGGGATATTATCTGCTTCATGAAGTCAGGCTCTTCCTTTTTAAGCTCCGCGAATTCATCAATGATGATAAGAAGATGGGGAAGGTGATCTCCTCCTTTTCCCTTCCTTATAAGCTTCATATAGCCGTCTATATGATTTACTCCGTACTCTGAAAGTATCTTCTGCCTTGAATAAACCTCGGCCACTATGGCCTTTAAGGCACGCTCTATGCTCTTCCCCGAAAGATTAGATATTGAGCCTGCGCAATGGGGAAGATCCTTAATATAGTTTCCTGTTCCTCCGCCCTTATAATCTATTATGAAAAAGTTGATTTCCCTGGGACTAAAGGACGTACAAAGAGAAAGGATATAGGTCTCTATAAGCTCACTTTTCCCCGAACCTGTCGTTCCCGCTATAAGCCCATGGGGACCGTGGAAGCGCTCATTAATATCAAGATAAAGCTTTTCATTCTTCTCGCTCATTCCGATGGGAACACGTATCCTCTCTTCAGTTCGGTTACGTCCCCAGTTTTCGGCTACGTTAATATCTTTAATGTCCAATACATCATAAAGGGATGCAAAGGAAACCCTCTCGGGGATAGCGCCATCATCCACCATTACCCTGTAATATTCTCTAAAGCTATCTCTTATGTATTTATCCGTAAGGCGATATACATCTTTAGGCGGAATCCCGAACCCGTCTGTCTTTATGACACCAACAGGATCACGCTTATTTCCGTTTTCGAATCTTGTCCCAATACTGCTGCCCTCTTCGGGAAGTACGATCACGGATGAATGGGTGACAGGAACCGCTAAAATATCACCCCATAGTGATATTATGTTAACCGCATCCAATACATTTTCCTTACATAATTTTTCTCCCAGAATCTCACCCTTTAATAAAGCTGAATCAAGAATGAAAAAGATAATATGTTTATCTTTATCCTCAAGATATGAAAGGGCGCAGGGAAGCACAACGGTTGCATCAGCTAAAGCGCCTAAAAGAAGCCTCACATGCCCTGCAGGATCAAAAAGATGGGGCAGGAACTTAACACATTCACCAAGCGCTCTCATGTTATGATCCTCTTCGTTATAGATAATGCAGAATCTGACATTTCCGGGATCAAGGAAAGCTGCAAGCGTCAATATTAGCCCCAGCATATAAAGATATGTTCTTTCGCTTTCCTTATCTCCCACAACCGCCAGGGCCTTAGTTACCGAAAGATCTACTAAAGACGGCACATCCGTAAGCTCTTTAAACTCCCCGATAAGCTCATCCCGCAAAAGCACCTCCCTTGAAGGAACGATCTCCTTTCTTCCATCAGCTGCTTTAAGTTTTACCTGAAAGGGACAGGAACCAAGCCCAAGCCTTAAATAAAGATAATCCTCCCTTAAAGGAAATCTTTTATCCCCCTTTCCTTCGCATATAACCTCAAAGGCAGAGGGGTAACTTAAAAGCATATGCTCCCTGTTATCCTTTACATATCCCGCTAAAAGGCGCCTTGTATCTTCAAGGTAATCAATATATTCCTTAAAGCACCTTTCCTTTTTAAGCCTTATGCTCTTACGCTTATAGACCCTGTTTGATATTCCCCATATAAGTCCGAAAATACAGGTTGAAACGCCGGTTATAAGGCTCATTATCATAAAATTGAAGCCATTCCCGTATATCCTTTTGGAAAGTACTGCCATAAGGATAATGGGAACTGCCATGGTAAGGCTCGGGCCCACTCCCAGAAGAAGGGGTACCTCCTCCGATTCATTTATCTTTTCAGGGAGAAGTATCTCCATTTCTTCAGTATGAAGCATTTCTCTCACCTCCCAGATTGACTCTTAAATCCCCTTCCCTGGCGCACAATATGAGATATTCCCCAAGATAACAAAAATATAATTTTCCTATCATAAGTTCATCCCCGTATGTGAGCCTGACAGAGGCAGGAGCCATATTTTTACCGCTTCCTTGAAGTCCTTCACGCTGAATGCCGTTCCCTTGAAGGCCGCCCCGCTTAATGCCGTTCCCCTGAATGCCGTTCCGCTTGAGTCCCTCCCCCTGAAGATACCGCAATATATAATTTTCTCCGTCAAAATATAAAAGCGCATGCTCCTCCTTAATATCATTCCCCAAACGATAATAAATATCCGAGGTAAAGGAAGAACCAAGCATAAGCGAGGGCTTACCCTTAAGCGAGACGGGATATACCCGTGAAAGATTCCTATTCAAAATTAACTCCTGTGAAAATCGGTCAGAAACAGACACAAACGGCCGAAGTGGCCTTGAAATTACTCTCTCTTAAAGCAGACTAGCAGAAAAATAATGATAATGCAAGATTTGAGGATGTAGAAAAATTCTGCCCTCTTTTAACCTGTTAGATCTACATCTTGTAGTTGCAAAAATATAAACAAATAAAAAAGGAGGCCGGTATTTTACCGACCACCTCATCTTGTATTGTGCAATATTACCAATGCCTTATGCTTCTTCGTTCATTTTTGCAAGCTTTGCAGCCTGATCTGCGGTAATGCAAGCATCGATTATCTCCTGGATATCTCCGTTCATAACCTTATCAAGCTTATACAGCGTAAGGTTTATCCTGTGATCCGTAACTCTTCCCTGGGGAAAGTTATAGGTACGGATCTTCTCTGAACGGTCTCCTGTACCGATCTGTGACTTACGTAACTCAGCCTCAGCATCATGAGCCTCCTGCTGCGCCATATCATACAGCTTTGCACGTAAAAGGGCGAAAGCCTTATTCTTATTCTGCAGCTGGCTCTTCTCAGTCTGGGAATAGATAACGATTCCGGTGGGATAGTGTGTAAGACGTACGGCTGAGTCTGTGGTATTAACGCACTGACCGCCGTTTCCGGATGCTCTCATTACATCGATACGTATATCTTTTTCATTGATCTCAACATCAACGTCCTCAGCCTCTGGCATAACCGCAACGGACATGGTCGAGGTATGTATCCTTCCGCCTGATTCAGTCTCAGGAACTCTCTGTACTCTGTGAACGCCGGATTCGTATTTCATAACCGAATATGCGCCGTCGCCTGTTATCATGAAGGTTGCTGACTTAAGTCCGCCGATACCGATCTCATCTGATTCAATGAGTTCAACCTTCCAGCCCCTGCTCTCGGCATAATGAACATACATCCTGTATATTTCCGCCGTGAAGAGCGCTGCCTCATCTCCGCCTGCGCCTGCCCTGAGTTCAACGATTACGTTCTTGTCATCATTGGGATCCTTGGGAAGAAGAAGGATCTTAAGCTCCTGCTCAAGCTCCTCAACACGCTTCTTTGCGTTCTGAAGTTCTTCCTTAAGCATTTCCTTCATCTCGGGATCAGATTCCTCATCAAGCATCATAAGTGAATCTTCAATATCCTGATTGCATTTCTTATATTCCTTATAGGCCTCAACGATTGGAGTAATGGATGCCTGCTCCTTCATGAGCTTACGGAAACGGTCCTGATTGTCCGTAACTCCGGGCTCTCCCAATTCATTCATTATTTCATCATATCTTCTTAAAAGGTCTTCTAACTTATCAAACATTTCCTTATACCTGTAACCACTCTGTCATTTCCCGACAGATCCTTTATTATGTTAACCTCAGTGAAATGATTTTCCTTCATCAAGGAAGAAACCTCATCTCCCTCATCATAACCTATCTCAAGCGCAAGCACTCCCGAACCTTTAAGGAATTTAGGTGCTTTACTTATTATCTCTTTATAAAAATATAGTCCGTCCTCACCGCCGTCAAGTGCGATCCTGGGGTCGTAGTCTTTGACTTCCGTTTCAAGAGTGTCTATAACAGCACTCTTAATATAGGGCGGATTCGAAACTATTATATCAAAAAGATCCTCGCCCTCTTTAAAAGCTGAAAAGATATCCGAGTTAACATAACTAATACTTATGTCATCTTTATCTTTCAAAAGCCTATCGGCATTTTCCCTTGCAACCTCAAGGGCTTCCTCTGATATATCAGCCCCAACGCCTGTGCAGCCGTTTGAATAATTAAGAAGGCTTATTAAAATACAGCCGGAGCCGGTACACATATCAAGGATCTTCATTCCGTCATGGACATGCTTAAGAGTCTCCTCAACCAAAGTCTCCGTGTCAAACCGCGGGATAAGCACTGAAGGATTCACCCTGAAAGTAAGTCCCATGAACTCCTGCTTACCGGTTATATGCTGAAGCGGGATCCGCTTAGCCCTTTTATTTACCGCATCCATGAATCTTACTTCTATATCATCGGTGCAGCTAAGCATCAGTTCCTCACAGCCGTGTCCCAGCCTGTAGCCTCTTGAAATCTTACAGACATATTCAAGCAGAAGGTCCGTATCTGTTTCTGCATCTGCTATTCCGGCATTTTTAAGAATCCCTAAGCATTCTTTGTAGGCCTCATCGATCGTCATCAGTTTTCCTCTTTGAGTTCTTCCTCATCGAATTCATAGCCGAACTCCTCATAAAGGAAGTTTCTCCAGTCAAACGCAGCCTCTACTGACTTGATGGCAACCTCGACCATGCTCTCATCAGGCTCTCTCGTTGTAATATGCTGAAGCCACATTCCGGGAGCAGATACTATCTTTACAAATATATTGTCAGATCTGCCTGCCAGACGGATTATCTCATAGGAAATCCCTGCGATCACGGGAATAAGTGCGATCCTTATAAGCACCCTGTAAAGAGGGCTCTCAACCCTTATAAAGAAGAAAAGCACTATACTTATAAGGATTACAAGGAATATAAAGCTGGTTCCGCATCTTTTATGTATTCTTGAAGATTTCATTACATTGGACACCGTAAGTGGACGTCCCTTTTCGATGCAGTTGATACATTTATGCTCTGCGCCGTGGTACATGTAAAGACGCTTAATATCGCTCATGAGAGATATTGCTGTTATGTAAACCAAAAATATAACTATCCTTACAAGTCCCTCGATTATCGCAAGAAGCGAAGTGTTGGGAATATAATCCTTAAGAAGGCTTGAAAGGAAATAGGGAAGCACCATGAAAACACCGATCGCAATTATAATGGAAAGTGCCGTGGTAAAGCCCATTATCACATTCTCACCCTTGCCGCCTGTCATCTTGTCAAGCTTTTTATCAAGGGCAGTTGGCTCCATGTCCTCTTCGTCATAGAACTTGGCTGAATGATTAAGGGTCTTCATTCCAAGTGTCAGGGAATCGATGAAGTTAAAGGTTCCTCTTATAAAGGGTATCTCTTTTAACTTACTTCCCTTAAGTATCGGGTGGAAAACCTCCACGTCAACGTCTATCTCGCCGTTTTCCTTGCGGACAGCTACAGCGTAGTCGTCCTTATTTTTCATCATTACGCCTTCAAGAACGGCCTGTCCGCCTATTCCGGAGTAATGAGTCTTTTTATTTTTTCTTTTTGATCTTGTTGCCATAAAAATACCCTAAAAAGCAAAAAAGCTGAGGCCTCTATGAAGCCTCAGCCCTAAATAACTACTTGCTCTGAACACCGTACTTCTTGTTGAACTTATCGATACGTCCATCAGTTCTTGCAGCCTTCTGCTGACCTGTGTAGAACGTATGACACTTAGAACAAACTTCTACGTGGATCTCAGGCTTGGTTGAGCCTGTAACAAATGTGTTACCGCAGTTGCATGTTACTGTGCACTCGTAGTAATCAGGATGTATTCCTTCTCTCATGTTTCCTCCATTCCGAAGCTATCCTACATAAATAGCAGTTGGCAAAAGCCTAAGGATTAAGCTATCTATATCTGTTGGATGCTTTGAACCATAAATTATAATGTACCTGCCGCCACATGACAGCTAGATTATAATACCATAGGGTATTTTAGTTGGCAAGGACTTTTTAAAGAAGCTATCTTTCATAGTCTTTAATGGTCTTCCAGGTCTTAAGGGGATGTCCTTCATAATCAAAGAGTGCCTGATTGGCCCATTCGTTACCGCAGGGTCCGGGATCTTCAATATATTTAAGGGACTCTTCCGTTGCCCATCCCGAGCCCTTAACCGGTATCCAGCCCGGCTCCCAGTAATAAAATCCGCATCCCTTATTATCAGGGACCTCCTCAAGGCGCTTAAAGAGCTCCTTCATAAAGTCGCTCTGGCCATCTTCGGTCATGGGATACTCGATCTTATCTATGAGTTCCTGTCTTGTTGCATAGCCCTTTCTTACGGGGTTCTTATCGCCTCTTGCCGTTGTGGGATCAGTTTCCTTGAAACCTTCGTATACGGCATAATCTTCCATGGTAAAGCCCATTGAAACCTCAGCGATCACAAGGTCCTTACCGTATCTTTTTGCAATATCGGACATGTTATCATAAAGCATCTTAAAGCTGCCGTGCCAGAAGGGATAATAGCTTAAGCCTATGATATCAAAGTCCTCTCCGCCGTTTTTAAGGTAATTGTCAAACCACCTTCTGTAAAGCTCATTATTTCCGCCATTATCAAGGTGGATCATGATGCGTGTTAAAGGCGCAACCTCTTTGACAGCACGGATGCCTGCGCTTACCGCTTTTGCAAGGTTTTCATAGTTAGGAACCTGGCACGCGGGCCAGAGCATTCCGTTACTTAATTCGTTTCCGACCTGCACCAGTTCAGGAAGAATATCTTCTTTTTTAAGTTCTTCCATTACCTCTTTGGTATAAAGATATACGTCCTCAATGAGTTCCTCTGCGCTATGTCCCCTCCAGGCTTTAGGCACGAACTGCTTGCCCGGATCCACCCAGAAATCAGAGTAGTGAAAATCAAAAAGTACACTCATTCCGGCTTTCTTTATCCGCTTCATAAGAGCTATGGTCTTAGGAAGGTCGTTGGTTCCGGCGCCGTACTCCTTGCCGTCCTCTGAGTAGGGATCATTCCAAAGGCGCACCCTTACTGAGTTAATGCCCTGGGATTTTGCAAAGGCTATAAGCTCTGTCTCATTTCCGTCAAAGTCGTAATATTTGCCGCCTAACTTTTCTATTTCGGGAAGCGTTGAAATATCAATACCTTTAATGTAGTCCATCAGTCGAACTCCGTTATCCTCTTATACATTGCGCCGTATCTGAAACGAGCCATCTCGTTCTTTGCAAGTACGTCTGCCTCATCTCCCCTGTACTGACAGCGGAGGCAGTAATATTCCTTCTTATCCTTATCGTAGAACATATCCATATCAATATCTCTCATGAAGCAAGAGGGACATCTGAAATTTAATTTGCCTTTTCCAGCTTGAGCCATGTTGTAACTACCTCCTCGTTCTTAAGTGTGGTTGTATATCCAAGTGTAAACATAGGGCTGAATGCATAACCCTCTTTAATGTAGCCTGTTGCTTCCTTCTTAGATGCACCAAAGGAAACCTTGGTCTCGATGGGAGGAATAATAGCCTCTACTGATGAAGCGCCCTCCTCGGAAGCTTCTCTGCACTTGTATTCATAAGGTATTGTTGTCTTAGTAGCACCGTTAACAGAAAGTGACACACTTGTCATATCTTCTGAGTACTCGGTTGTTCCGTAGCAGGCAACAATATATTCATTAAGGTCAACACAAGCTGAAGGATCTGACATCTTTAATATCTTTCTCTCATGTCTTATCTCTGAAGAGCCCTCTTCGAAGATAACCTTGGTCTGAAGTGTAACAGTAAGATCGTTAAATTCAATATCAACGGGCTCAAGTACAAGTGTACGTATCTTTTTACCATCCTTAATCTCTTCCTCAGCGAACTTTGCGTGAGTTCTGCAGAGACAAAGGTCAACCTCCTCGCCCTTGTATGTTAACTTAGCCGAACGAACCGTTCCTTCTCCTGCATAGTGTGTGAAGTAACCTGCTCTGTACTTCTCCTGAATGAGGAAAGGATATGAAGCATCGGTAACGTGCTTTGTGCCGATACCAACAGGCCAGTTTAATTTAGCAGCATAGGGACGAAGGTCAACGATGGCGCCGCCCTGGTCCATATTAACGCAGGCTCTCATGTAAGGGTCGCAGTACCAGAAGAGCTGCTTGTCTGAGCCGTAAAGTATATCTTTCCAAAGTGCACATTCAGGCTCGGTGTAGGTCTTCTTCTGTCTGTAGTAATCAGCGAACTCGGCCATTGTCATATCAGTAAGCTCGCCCTTCTTCTTAAGCTCGCCATAATATCTCATGCCGTCCTCATATGACTTGCAGAGAAGCTCATAGGGCTGTTCCCATCTGCCCATCTTATTAAGCCAGCCGGGTCCTACGAACATCATGTTGTAGGCGTAGCCGTTATTGTATTTTTCAAGTGATCTGTACTGGTCGATCAGGTTGTAAAGATAGGGATATTCCCATGTCTTTGTATCATAGATCATTCCACGGAGAACGTTCTGGGGATGAGTACCGAAGTTAGAGCCGTTACCGTCATAGCATGCAAGCAGGTCTCTTGAAAGGTGAGGTATTGCAACAATACCTGAATCCTCACTTGCATCTGCTGCAGGAGCGTGAACGTTCTGCTTTGAAGGGATCCAGGGAGCCCAGGGACCGCCGTCCATAAAGGTGTACCATGAATTGTTGCAGGTATGATATGCCTTGGGGCCTTCCTCCCAGCAGGTTGCTACAGCACATTTAACTGTAGGGTACTTTTCCTTTATGTAATTAACAAGCTCGGCATCCATATAGTAGGATCCGGTAGACTCAGGGTAGAAGCCGAAAGCCTCCTTGAACTTACCGAAAACATCATCAACTATGGATTTCTTGTCCTCCATTGAGAACATCCAGATACAGAAATCCTTGGTCTTGTACTTGTCACGGAATTCCTTACAGGGAAGTCCTAAAAGGGAAAGTGCGATTTCATCGCCGTACTTTTCATGATCTTCCTTCGCAAGAGCTATGGCCTCATCGTTAAATAATGACGCATATGTCATCTGAATAGTGGTCTTAAGACCGTTCTTGTGAGCAGTTGCCTGCTGGAACTTAAAGATATCAAGCGACTCCGTAAGAAGAGCCTTTCTTGAAATGTCTTCTTCCTTACCATGGCCCGTAACCTTCTCGGCATATTCAGGAACCATCTCAGGTCTGTGAATGATGTTGACAACGAACTTGTCCATTTTTCTATCTCCTTTTTATTATTTTTGCTTCATTGTTGAAGCCTTGAGTTCTATCTTGTAACCTAAGAGAACCTTCTTTATGGGCTCTGCCTGGTTAATCTGATCAATAAGTGTTTTGCAGCTTACCTGGCCTAACTTTATTTCATCGAATGAAACCGCTGTAACCGGAACCTTTGCATTCTCAAGCAGATAGCTGTTATAGAAAGAAGCGATTCCCATCTCGTTTGGTATCTTTATACCTCTCATTTCAAGGGAATTTATTACCTTAACGCATACATCATCATCAATTGCGATTATGCAGTCGGCACCGTTTTTGATTGCCTCATCTACCGCATTCTCCACATACTCCTGGGAATTTCCTTCGGTAAAGATAAGCTCCTCATGAAGCTGAAGGTCAGCGTTTTCAAAGGCACGTACGAAGCCTCTTTTTCTGTTCCTGTTAACGATATACTGTGTATCTCCACCTATAAGGGCTATATTTCTAACTCCGTTTTTAAGAAGCTTGGTTGTCAGTTCATTACATGCAGCCTCATGGTCGTTATCAACCTGAAGTACTGATGAATCAACCGATGATCCCACGGTCACAAAAGGGAGGGATTGCGACCGTAAGAATCTCTCGATCACGTTGGTAGAACTGGTGCGGCCTAAAATGGCACCGTCTATCTTTCTATTCTCAATGAGTCTTGAAAGCTGGCTTAAGTCGTCTGGCGCAACCATCGAGACTAACACGTCATAATCATTTTCAACTGCCACCTGGTTGATACCCCAGAGGCACTTTTGATAGAAGGTCAGGTCTGTTATTGTGAAATCCTTCGGCATTACGAAGCCGATATTGTAGGATTTGCTCTCGGCAAGGGATTTAGCAATTGAATTGGGCTTGTAATTATGCTTCTCGATATAAGCCTCGACTCTTGCCCTTGTTCCCTCGGAGATCCTGCCCTTTCCTGAGATTGCTCTGGAGACGGTCGTCTTTGAAACATTAAGAGCCTTCGCTATATCATCGATTGTCAGTTTTTCTTCCACTTGCCTTCTGACCTTTGCTGAGTATTTACATTCCGGTTGATGCTTGTCTTTGCGTTGTTGGTTCGCTGCTGCGTTTTTCCTGGTGTGTTTCGCTTTGCTTGGGCTGTGGTGCTGCACTTGCTTGAGTTGCGGCGCTACGCTTTACTTGAGTGTTGTGCTGCGCACCGTTTGCGCAACCGGTTGTCTAATATGAGAATATCCCTTTCGGAAAACGTTGTCAATAACATTTTTAGGGAAATATAAAAGGCGGGTGCGCAACTTTTTGCGCACCCGCCCTTAAGATTCTTTAATATCCTTTAAAATCCTTTGTGATTTCTCTTCTCTTCGGCGTAGCCTAACACACCGGATACACCTGTCACTATTTTACCTTGCACTCGATTCTATTTTCGGTAACAGTATCATCTACTATCATATACCAGGAATCTGCTTTAACCCTGTAATACCATGTATTTGCACACCAAATTAATTTTACAATCCTCCCTCTTTTAGTGTATCTAAAAACACCATCGTATATCACTTCGACAACATCGCCTACATTATACTTATGAGGAGGTCGCTTTTTTTCAGCCACTCCCCCATTAACTTCTTCTAATTCCTCATTCGTTATTGCTTTTTCATTTTTCATATTCATCATATTAGTTTCCTCCATCATGTTATCTGCATGTATCATTTCTATCGACAACAGCCAATGGCCAATGGCTTTGTTTCTTCACTCAATGAACTAATAATAACACGACTGATGTTGCAAAAGCGTTGCAGGATGAAGTTTTTTATTTTTTCTACCGTTCGCATTTGATTTTACCGCATTATCGACTACCTACATGTTCTCCGGTAATTTTTCTTTCAAACTGCTTGGTTTTTACCGGGTATCAGCACTTCTCCTCTTTTCCCGGTACAAGCATCCGCGCTCCCCTTTAACCTTTTTACCGGAATTCAATCTCTTCACTCTTCTCCGGTACAATCTCCCGCGCTCTCCTTTAATCTTTTTACCGGAATTCCCGTACTCTGATCAATTCCGGTAAATTCTGTCAATCCTGTCCTTCTCACTTTTACCAAGAATCCACACTATTCCCTTTCTGCGGTAAAATCCCCTATTTAATGCCATCCCTGTGATTTACCTTTCCCCGAACCACCACTTTATTTTAACAAGTCGCGGCTTCCGATACACCCCAAACGAGCCATACCACCGCACCATCACCGATGATGACCCGAGCCTATAACTATATGCTTAAAATTAAATATCTATGAATTGAAAAATCCCAGAAGTACATACTTCCGGGATTTTTCACGCTGCGCAATGTCTGCCATGCTGCGCCAGGTCCGTCATGCTGCGCCAGGTCCGTCATGCTGCGCCATGTCCGCCACGCTGCGCCAGGTCCGTCATGCTGCGCCAGGTCCGTCATGCTGCGCCAAGCTCTGCCATGCTGCGCCATGTCCGTCATGCTGCGCCATGCTCTACCATGCTGCGCCATGTCCGTCATGCTGCGCCA
>R20__coassemble_93_pt1 | contig 68466 bp, 67 predicted proteins | sample R20__metabat2_low_PE_052 | metagenome-assembled genome bin R20 | reverse complement strand
CTTCAAAGCAGAATCCTTCGCCAAGCTCCAGCATGAATTCCTGAAGATGATCCATCAGGGCCTGTTCAAGATCAGATTCTGATACCGCATCTTTGGCATCTAAACCGAGAAACTCAAAGGTAAAAGGATCTTTTATGGTCAAAGCGGGGACAGGCCTGTTGTCAGCAGAGGGCGTTATAAGTGATGCCGGATTCTGACTGATTCCTGATCTGAAAAAGAGATTTGTTTTAACCTGTCGGCGGAGCTCTCGGACACTCCAGTTACACTTGATGCATTCTGTTTCATAGAAAAATCGTTCAAAGGGATCTGTCAGAACCATGATCTCTCGAATGTGCGAGAAAGAAAGTTTACTGATCAGTAGCTCCGGATCCGTTATGAATTCATTCGACACTGTCGAATGTTTTTCAAAACAGGGTAACTTAAATTGATGCGACACTGTCGCACTAATCTGCGGATAAACAGAATAAAATTGTCGGCAGGCGCGAAACAGGGTTTTGTTTAAGCCTTTCGTATTGATCGTTGCTTCCAGTTTCTCTAATAGATTATCTCCATATTTGGCGCGATCATTCCCATCCTGCTCATACTCTACAATGTAATATCCGATAGCCCAGTTTCTCATTGTCAACAATTGATTGATAGAACGTTTTGCAGTATCACTGGCTAATGCATTTATATTGGATATAGATAAGGATAGAGAATCAAATGACAATCCGTTATCTTTGCCTGAATTAATCATTATAAAACACCTCCATAAAATCAATATTACAAAAAGAACAAATGTTCGATAAGCTAATCATATCATAGTATTGTCCAAAAGTCCATAAAAATCGAACAAATGTTTTAATGCATCCTCCTTGCAAAAACGCAAGATTTTCTTCCCTCAATCCATCAAAATCCCAAAACCTCCCAATTTGGCCATTCTTTCGAAAAACCTCCGTATAAGTACATAGGATGAAAAATCCAGAATAAATTTTATGGAGGTATGCGATGAATCTGTTTGAAACCGTAAAGGAGAATGTGCTGATCAGGACGGCAGCCGAAAGTCTGGGACTGAGGATTGATCGGAGCGGAAGGGTACTCTGCCCTTTCCACGATGATCGGCATCCCAGCATGAAGCTGTATGAGGATCATTTTTACTGCTTCGCTTGCGGAGCACATGGTGATGTGATCGATCTGGCGGCGCAGCTTACAGGACTAAGACCTTGTGATGCGGCAAGGATGCTGGCTGCTCAGTATGGCCTGCAGGAGGGCGGTCCGCCCCCGCCTAAGTTACAATTAAAAAGGGAACAGCAAAGCGAAGCACAGCAATTCCGGGAAAAGGAACGGCTGTGCTTTTCTGTTTTGTGCAACTATTTCCATCTTCTGAAAGACTGGAAAGCACGATATCCTCCCCGCTCCCCGGAGGAGGAGCCGAATCCGCGGTTTGTGGAGGCCTGTCATAAGCTGGAACTGATCGAGTATCGGTTGGATATCCTGTTGGAAGGCACAGAGGAGGAGAAAAGAGAATTGGTATCAGAACTGACAGAAAAGGACTGTTTGACGCAGCTGCGGGAACAAATCCGCAGACTGCAAGAGGAGGAAAATTATGAAAAAGAAATTTGCATTGCCGGCTGACGCGCCGGTCTGGCTCACAGATGAGTCAAAAATTGCGGAACCCGAGTTCTGCAGTGCATTTTTGGAGAAGCATCCGATGAAATGTATTCACGGGTGCTTTTTTACTGTGGATGGCATGGTGACGGATGAGACTGTGCTGAAGCAGGAAATCTATGACGAGATCAGCCCCTGGCTGGAGACAAGGGTTGCCCGGAAGGTCGACGAGCTGTTGAATGCTATCCGGCTGAAGGCACATGCGGACGAGATTCCGCTGACCTTTGACCGGATTCACATGGCCAACGGTACCTGGTATCTGGATGGACATTTTACAGGGGAGAAGGAATACTGCAGGAACCGGCTGGAGGTGAATTATAACCCGGATGCCGGGGCGCCGAAGGTATGGCTTGGCTTCCTGCAGGATCTGCTGGAGGAAGAGGACATTCCGACATTGCAGGAATATCTTGGCTACTGCCTTCTTCCTACCACGAAAGCCCAGAAAATGATGATGCTGATCGGCCGGGGCGGCGAAGGCAAATCCCGCATCGGTCTGGTCATGCGGGCCATCATGGGCGCCAGCATGAACACCACCAGCATCCAGAAGGTGGAGACCAACCGCTTCAGCCGTGCGGACCTGGAAAATAAGCTTTTAATGGTGGATGACGACATGGATATGAGCGCCCTGCCCAAGACGAATTATATCAAGTCCCTGGTCACGGCGGAGTGTCAGATGGATGTGGAACGCAAGGGCATCCAGAGCTATCAGTGCCTGCTGTATGCGAGATTTCTCTGTTTTGGAAACGGTGCTCTTACTGCACTGCACGACCGCACGGATGGTTTTTACCGCCGGCAGATTGTCATCACGACAAAGGATAAACCGGCAGACCGTGTCGATGATCCCTTCCTTGCGGAGAAACTGATCGCCGAGAAGGAGGGCATCCTGCTTTGGTGTCTGGAAGGACTGAAGCGGCTTGTTGCCAGTAACTACCGTTTCACTATCAGCAAACGGGCAAAGGAGAATATCTCCAATGCGGTGCGAAATGCCAATAATATCGTGGAATTCCTGGATTCCGAAGGCTATGTGATCTTTGCCGAAGGGACTGAAGCAGCAACAAAGGATCTGTATGCTGCCTATCACGAATGGTGTGATGACAATGCTGAGATATTCCTCTCACCCAAAAGCTTTGCGATTGAGATGGCAAAGGAGGCGGTAAAGCGCGGCCTGCCGGACACCAACAATGTCTATATCGGCAAGGGAAAGCGCTGCAGAGGCTATGAGGGAATCCAGGTCGTGGACCATGACAATCCCTTCCTGGATGACCATTAATAAAAAGTAAAAAGAAAAAGCAAAAACAGCCGTACATGCGTACATGAGTACCATTCCCTTGGATGAGAAGGAATCATTCAGGAAAAGACAGCAACCTGTACGCATGTACGCACGTACAGACAAAATAGAAGCTTTTTATACGGAGGATAATTATGAAAGCACAGTATGCAATCATGCGATTCGCAAAATATAAAGGGCCGGAGATTGGCCGCATTGAAGCTCATGATGAGCGCACGAAGGAAAACTATGCCAGCAATCCTGATATCGATAAGAGCCGCAGCAATCAGAACTTTCATCTGATCGAGCCTGTGGGAAAGTACCGGGCAGAAGCTGAGCGGCAGATCGCGGAGGCGGGCTGCCGTACCAGGTCCGACAGTGTGAGGCTGGTGGAGGTCCTTTTCACAGCAAGCCCGGAGTTTTTCCAGGGAAAGAAAAAGAAGGAAGTCCGGGAATTCTTCCAGGAGGCTTTGAACTTCCTGGAAAGCAAGCAAAGCCCTAATACGATCATTTCAGCCGTGGTGCATATGGACGAGAAAACGCCTCATATGCACCTTTCTTTTGTCCCGCTGACCGAGGACGGCCGCCTGAGTGCCAAGGATATTGTGGGAAATAAGAAGAAGCTGACTCAGTGGCAGGATGCTTTCTGGGAGCACATGGTGGAGAAATATCCGGACCTGGAGCGGGGCCAGAGTGCCAGTGAGACCGGCAGGGATCACATCCCACCGAGAGTATTCAAACAGATGACGCGGCTCACCAAACAGAAGGAAAAGATCGATGCCGTTCTGGCGGATGCCAACATCTTCAATTCAAAGGGCAAGCTGGATGAAGTTGTGAAGCTGTTGGATAAGTATATCCCGGCAGTTGCGAAGATGGAGACAGAACTGAAGAAGTATCGGGTCGGATTTTCAAAAATGAGTAAAGAACATGGAGCACTGGTTCGGGAAAATGACCGTCTGGAGCAGGAACTCGCCGACAGTCAGCATGAAAGCGTCCTGAAAAAGATGGAGGACCTTCAGCTCCGAAGAGATTATGACGCAGCAGTTGCCCTGCTGGAGCGGATTCCGCCGGAGGTATTGCAGGCATATGCCGGAAGACCAGAACGAAGTAACAGGAGGAAGCATGAGCTTGAGATATAATGATGAATGGAGTGGTTTGGCGGATTTTCTGGCGAATATGATAGAAAAATACGCCGGACAGATGGACCTCGACGAATTGCCGGATCCGGACCGATACTACAGAAACAAGAAGATGCTGGAGATGTATCGCAAGTATATGCGGCTGAGTGCAAGAGCACGGAAGACAGCATGAAAAGAATTGGGCTGGCTCAAAGGGTAAAACCAATGAGCCAGCCCTGATTTTTGTGTTACGAAATATTATTTGAGAATGAAATTGTGGGACGGATAAATAAAGACAACTATATGTTGTATTAAAATACAAAAAAACAAAGCACGAAGTTGACAAAATGATAATTTGGTGTTAATATTCGAAGAGTGATATGTTATCACCTGGATTAAGGAGGAAACGAAATGGCAGAAATTGGAGGAAGAATAAAATCGCTATTAGAGAAAAAAGGCATAACTCAAAAAGAACTGGCACTTAGAGCGGGATGTACGGAGGCTGCAATTTCCCATTATATCAAAGGGGATAGACTTCCAAGAGCCAGTGTTTTGACGAAAATCGCAATTGCACTGGATACGACCTCTGATTACCTGATGGAAGGGGTGCCGACCGATGCAACAGGCGAACTGGATTATGCGAAAAAGCTGATTGCGAGAAATGTGACTCAGATGTCAAACTCAGAAAAGAGGGAAATTATCAATATTTTGATGGGAGACGATGGTGAGTAGAAGTTATTGGAAATTAACTGATGAAGAGTACGAATATATAAAGGGTGAGGTCTGTCATATCTTTGTGAAGTATAAGGTGAAATGTGTTCCGGTATCAGGATTCGAGATAGCAACAAAAATGAAGATCACTCTTATTGCATATTCGGGCTTGCCGGAGAAAAAGCGTAATCTTGCGCTATCTGTGAGCGAAGATGGCTTTTTCATCGAAAAGGACGGTCGTGAGTATATTTTTTACAATGATATTGCCAGGTCTTATGAGCGTCAGAATTGGACCATACTTCATGAAATCGGACATATCGTGCTGGATCACACGGGGCACAGTGAACATGAAGAAGACGAAGCCAACTTTTTCGCTAAATATGCGATAGCACCGCCTGTACTTATTCACAAGATTGGAGCAGATTCTGCCTACGAAATATATATGGCATTTGATATCAGTATGACAGCTGCTGAATTTGCATATGATTATTACCTTACCTGGAAAAGAAGATATGATCGTATAAAGCGTCTGACATCATATGAAGAAGGCATATTGTCGCTCTATAAGAAGAGTGCTTAATATATATAATGATATGGAAAGGCGGTGGTTATTATGTGCAGCTTAATTGATAAGATAGAAAAAGCACCATATGTAGCTGGAACTACAATATGGTGCTGCTCGAGTACTTAAGCTCGAACCTGAACACTTTTATCTTATCATATCATCATCAAAAATCAAGAATTTTGTAACTGACATACAGTCTATCTGGAACATGGACGATGTTAAACCGACTGCTTGAGTGCTTAAGCCTGAACCTGAACAATTCATAATAAGCACCGAGTAGTTTCCTCCGGGGATACTATGCTCATTCTCCGGCAGTAAACCTCAAAGGAGGTGCTTATCATGAGCAAAATAAATTCGCAGCGTAAAGGCTGTAAGGACGTATTTAATGCATTTCTTGTGGCATTGGCAACGTACTGTGGTTTGTTTGATTTTCCATATATAGCTCCATGTTATGAGATCCCCAGTCGATTGATTGCTTTCTCAAAAGCAATTTCGTGCAAGGACTATAATCAGTGGGTGCACTTCTTTGAAGATGATTATCTGTTTGAGAGGATATGGAGAAATCCAAGACGATATTTGGAACTGTTGAAGAAGTACAACGGTGTTATCTTACCTGACTTTAGTGTATATCGCGATATGCCGTTTGTAATGCAATTGTGGAACATTTATCGTAGCAGAGCTATCGGCTGTTGGCTGCAGGCAAATGGGATAAAAGTTATTGTTGATGTTAGATTTGGGGATAAGAGAACTTATCGCTGTGCCTGCGATGGCGTAAGCAGACACTGTGTGATTGCAGTGGGTACCCATGGGACATTAAAAAATAAAATAGATCGTCAGATTTTTGTGACGGGTCTGGAAGTTATTGTTAAAATCCTTCAGCCTATGGCAATCGTTGTATATGGAAGCGCACCGGATAATATCTTTGCAAAGTACAGAGACGCAGGAATCCAAATCGTTCAGTTTGAAAGCACTTTTGCTGCTTCTCACAAGGAGGCGGTATAAATGGGTGCGGGATATCATGGAGGCTTTGGCTCTACAAGCGGAGCCAGGAGAAACGGAGTCATTACACTCGACTCTTCATTGGTTGGAGATCGTCCGAAAGGTAAAGCGCTTGCCGAAGCAGCCAGAAGAGTCAAAAAGGAAGATGGATTTACTGACGTGGCTGTGCATAGAGCACCTGATCATATCGAAGTTTACCGTTTGATAAATGGCGAGGAAAAAGGGGTAAAACTTACGCATCGAAACCTGGCTAAATTTTTAAAATCGGATAAGGGATATTCTGGTGGAAAAATCAGGTTGCTGTCATGCAATACCGGAAAAGAAACAGGTACGTTTGCGCAAGATCTGGCAAATAAAATGGGAGTGGCTGTTAAGGCTCCATCTGATACCTTGCATATATGGCCAAACGGAAGAATGGTTATAGGATCAAGTCCATATAAGAATACTGGAAAATGGATCACATATTATCCCAAGAAAAGAAAGTAGGTGTAGTGATGAAAGTAAAAACCGTAGGATATTATAAGGAAATGCCTCACGGAGCGGAATCCTCTGATTCAATTTATGATTTTATAAACAAAGAAGACAAATCACGTGTGGATCAGATTTGTCGATATCTGGAAAGTGGACTTGAGTTTATTGTTTCACCAGGAAGTGTTGACGATGTGATAAAACCGGAAAATGGTATCGCGGGCAGTTCTAGTACGTTCACAGATGGAAAGTGGTTCTGGCCGGGAGATCTCTCGTATTATGTGAGAAATTACAGGTTAAAGCTTCCAGACGTGTTTACTGAGTTTATGAAAGAAAATGGATGGAAAGTCAAAATAACATTCGATGATCTTGACATGTCAGACATAGAGGTTGATGGGGTGAGATTATTTGAGGAAGAGTAACTGGTAATCCATAATTTCAGCGGAAGTATGTTCACACATGGCAGGGGAGAGAGCTGGGAGCAGTATCTCTTCCCTTTATGTATTGCTAATTGTTCGATGAAACTATATAATATTCGTGTAAATAATGTCCAAACATTATCGGAGATATACATGAAATCAGAAAAAACAAAAGTATACATCTACACCCGTGTCTCCACAGCCATGCAGATCGATGGTTATTCCTTGGAAGCCCAACGCACCCGCATGAAGGCCTTCGCGGAGTTTAACAACTACGAGATCGCCGGTGAATATGAAGATGCCGGTAAATCCGGCAAGTCTATCGAGGGCCGGGACGAATTCAACCGCATGATGGAGGATATCAAGACCGGAAAGGACGATGTGTCCTTTGTCCTGGTTTTCAAGCTGTCCCGTTTTGGCCGCAACGCAGCAGATGTACTTTCTACCCTGCAGACCATGCAGGATTTCGGTGTCAATCTGATCTGTGTGGAGGACGGTATTGATTCTTCTAAGGATGCCGGCAAGCTGATGATCTCGGTCCTGTCAGCAGTTGCGGAGATTGAGCGTGAAAATATCCGTGTCCAAACCATGGAAGGCCGTATCCAGAAAGCCAGAGACGGCAAGTGGAACGGCGGCTTCCCGCCCTATGGCTATAAGCTGGAAAAGGGGCTGTTGGTCATCAATGAAGAGGAAGCAGTGGCGATCCGTACCATTTTTGAACAATGGAATTCCACCGATATCGGCGCCAATGGCCTGGCAAAATATCTGGAGAATCATGGGATCCGCAAGATACCCAGGGACAATGGTAAGAATCCTCTTTTCGATGCAGCTCTGATCCGCCGTATTATCAAGAACCCGGTTTATTGCGGTAAGATTGCCTACGGCCGCCGCAAGACGGAAAAGGTTCATGGTACCCGCAATGAATACAAGCTGGTGGAGCAGGACGATTATATCGTTGTGGACGGCCTGCATGAGGGAATCGTATCCGAAGAGGTCTGGAATCAGGCTCAGGTTAAGATGACAGCTCAGGCGAAAAAGTATGAGCATGTCAACAAGGCAAAGGATATCAAGACACACCTGCTGTCCGGTCTGGTGAAGTGCCCTGTCTGCGGTGCCGGCATGTATGGCAACAAGAGTATCAAGCACAAGAAGGACGGCAGCCTGTACAAGAACTTCTATTACTATGGATGCAAGCACAGGACCATGACCCGCGGTCATAAGTGTGATTACAAGAAGCAGATCAATGAAGAAATCCTGGATGCAGCAGTGGTTGAAGTAATTACGAAACTGGTGGCCAATCCTCGTTTTGCTTCCATGATGCAGGAAAAGATCAATCTGAAGGTAGATACTGTGGCTGTAGAACAGGAAATCGCAGCTTTGGAAAAGCAGCTGAAGCAGGCGTATGCTACCAAGAGGAAGACATTGGAGGAGATCGAAGGGCTGGATCCGGATGACAGGCATTATGCTCGCTGCAAGTCGGACCTGGATGACCGCCTCTATCGAATGTACGATAAGATCGATGATCTGGAACAGAGCCTGATCGAGGCTAAGGCAAAAAAACAGTCTATTGAGGCGGAGAAGGTTACAGGCGATAATATTTACAAGATCCTGATCTATTTCGAAAAGCTTTATTCCTGCATGAGTGAGGAAGAAAAACGGCAGCTGATGGAGTCGCTCATCAGCGAGATTCAGATCTATGAGGAACGGCAGGCAAACGGACAGTGGCTGAAGTCCATCACCTTCCGGCTGCCGGTTATTGAAGAGGATATGCAGATGCCCATTGGAGATGGTTTGGACAATGATGGACATGTTGAGAGTGTCGTGGGGCTTAAGCGAGTCGAAGACGAAGCTTAATTGGGTAACGACACCTCTGCGATAGCTGTCCCCATCTTGTCCTTTTTATCGGGATATTGGATGTGATACTATTATAATAAGCAATCGAGGCTGAAAGGCTTCGGTTGCTTTTTTATTAACCCATATAGCAGGCGAATGTGCATGTTGGGTAAAAGAGGGATAATCGTATAATTGTGTCATGAACACTTTGTGGCACTAGAAGAGGAGGGTACAATGACACTGGATGAAGCTTTAATTAGAATTGAAGAACTTGAAAAAGAAAATGATGAAGATTTCGTTGTCACATCTGCGCCTGTACAGCCGGAAACGAGTGCCTATGATGACCTGGAGAAGGTCGCTAAGCTTCATGAGGCAGGCGTTCTAAGTGATGAGGAATTTAACAAAATGAAGGCAGACCTTCTGGAAAAGATGTGATGATTATGGAGAAAAATAATAATACTTTTCGCTATGTTGCAGGAGCATGTTTCGCCATATACGCGATTGTAAGTATCATTCGACTTGTGCAAATTGCACCGTATAATTCACCTAGTGCATGGTGGCTTTTGCCTATTTTGGGAGCTGTCTTAATTGCAGTGGCAATGTTCGTAACAGTACCAATGTTAATTGCCGTTGGCGGTGGCGTTTCAACAATCTCTGCGGCGAGATCATTCATAATTTGTTTAGGAAATGAATACAATCCGTGGAACTATTCAATTGCAGCGTTTCTTCTTTTAGTTGTATGGGTTTTAATTATTGTTGTTGGAGTTAATAAGAAGAGCGGTAAGATTTTGGGAATGGTAGCTGGTGCACTTGCTACACTCCGATTTTTAATTATAATTTTCGGAAACATAATAGATTGTGGTCAGTTCGCACTTGATTTCGTAAATTTCGTGTGTTATGCAGTAATTATTGTCGGTGTGTTTATGATTGGACTTGCATCTGGTGATAATGCACCTAAGACTAGTGAACTTACAAAGGCAAATGCCAATGGAGGCGTGCATGCTACTCAGGCTGAAAGCCAAATTGATCGACTCACCAAGTTGAAAGGGCTTCTTGATAATGGAATTATTTCTCGGGAAGAATTCGAAACTAAGAAGAAGCAGATTTTAGGACAGTAATCATGGCAGATATTGGAACAAAAGAAGCATCTGAAAGATGGGGCTATACCCAAGATACTATCAGAAAATGGTGTGCAGAGGGATTGATTCCAAATGCAACGCAGAACAAGAAGGGTTCACTATGGCATATACCTGCCGATGCGATATGTCCCAAGAAAGTTAAAGTTAAATAATGGTTAAGCCAAAGCCGATCAGCAGAAATGTTGGTCGGTTTTGTTATGCCCGCCTGCCGGATCGGGAGCTTTTGCCCCGGCAAATGCAGGAATATCTGGCAAAATATGAGCATATAAAATGGCAGCATAAATATTAAAAGACACATTGCGTTTCTAACGTTCACGTATTATAATATACACAAAGTGTAACTGGAAAGCGGAGGTCAATATGGATAAGGCGGATAAGATCAAACAGTTAAGAGAACTCACCGGCATGAACCGCAAGGAATTTTGTGAGTATTTTCAGATTCCCTACCGGACGGTATCGGAGTGGGAACGGGATGGCAGGCATGCGCCGGACTATCTGGTGCGTCTGCTGGAGTATTATATCAGAATTGAACAGATTACAAAGGACAAGGTGGACTCAAAACCGGATTTCAATCTGGAATCATCTATGCGGGAACATTTCGGGGAGGATGAGTGAATATGGCAAAGAAGCCGCTAAAAGAAATGATTCATGCCAAGGGTTTTGAGATTGGCATATATACGAATGATTTTGAGAACGAGTATGTTTCACTGACTGACATTGCCAAATACCGCAGCAGCGATCCACGTATTACGATCCACAACTGGCTGCGTAGCCGCGACATCGTTGTATTTTTAGGCTTATGGGAGAGCCTGCATAATCCCAATTTTAAACGTATCGATTTCGATACGTTTAAAGAGGATGCGGGTTCTAACGCTTATGTGTTCTCCATCAAGAAATGGAACGAAGAGCTTGGAGGAATCGGTATCCTGACAAAGTCTGGTAGATATGGCGGAGGAATTTACGCGCACATCGATATTGCCCTTGAATTTGCATCATGGATATCCCCGGAGTTCAAGCTTTATATTATCAAGGACTACAAGCGGCTGAAGACTGACGAGAGCAGTCATTTATCGCTAAACTGGAACCTTAGCAGAGAGATTGCCAAGCTGAATTACCGTATTCATACCGATGCCATCAAGAATAACCTGCTCCCGCCGGAGCTGACGCCGGAGCAGATTAGCTTCAAATACGCCAGTGAGGCAGATATGCTGAATGTTGCCCTGTTCGGCATGACGGCAAAGCAGTGGCGCGATGCCAATCCTGACAAGCAAGGCAATATGCGGGATGAGGCGACCCTCAACCAGCTGCTGGTGCTTGCTAATATGGAAAGCTACAACGCAATCTTGATTGAACAGGGTAAGCCGCAGTCGGAACGACTGGTACAACTTCGAGATCTTGCAGTCCGGCAGATGCAGACTCTGGCAGCCATCAGTATGGACAATCTGCCAAAGCTGCCTGACGGAGTAACCAAAGTTTAAAAGCAATATCTTCAGTATCATTTATGATTGTAATATTAACACAAAGAATGGTGTTAGCATTATTCTGCAAAAGGTTGGGACAATGAAACAATAGACGAGAGTGTCGTGGGGCTTAAGCGAGTCGAAGACGAAGCTTAAATTTATAGCTGTAGGAATTGAGCAGAAAGCCGGCTACTATGAATGTCAATGCTGTCATCATAGATACGTTCCCACTTATCGGCAAACGATTTTAGCTATGCATTCGGGCAGGACAAGATATATGAAATGCCCGGAATGCGGCAAACGCAGCTGGCAAAAGAAAGTTCTGACAAAAGAAGATGAATTCTTTCAGGAACGTTAGACAAAGAAAGATTATAGGGAGATTTTTTATGTCGGATAAAAACTGGAATTTGGAATTAAGTGAATATATCCGTCAAGGTGAACCGGAGCGAATAGATAAAAGCAACGCCTGGAGAACAGCTATAGGTTTGCAGGATGTTGACGGCCTGAAACCTTCTGAGTATTTGATTGAAACTGCGAAGGAGCATATCGAAGGCAAAATCACTATATCAGAAGCAGATAAGCGAATTAATAGTTATTATGAAGAACGAGAAGGCCGTGCTGAAGATGAATCAGATACAAAGGAAGCGGATATAGTTTCTGTGAGAATAGCTAAGCTTCTTGGTGAAAAGACATTTCAATTTTCTCCTGCTGAACTGCAAAGCATTCATCGCAGACTGTTTGAAGGAGTGTTTGATCATGCCGGTAAGATTCGTACTTATAATATCACCAAGAAGGAATGGATATTAAAAGGCGATACTGTCGTGTATGCATCTTTTGACAGTATCAGAGATACGCTGGATTATGATTTTTCTCAGGAAAAGAGCTTTTCTTATGACGGATTATCCCTGGAAGAATCCGTTAAACATGTGGCAAAATTTACTTCTGGAATATGGCAGATACATCCTTTTGGTGAAGGAAATACCAGGTCTACAGCGGTATTTATTATCAAGTATTTGAAAACATTTGGTTATAATATCAGTAACGATATTTTCGCAGAAAATTCCTGGTATTTTAGGAATGCCCTTGTAAGAGCAAATTACAACGACTGGCAAAACGGCATACATGAGACGACGAAGTTTCTTGAAATGTTTTTTGAAAATCTTTTAATGAATGCTAGCCACGAACTTAAGAACCGATATATGCACATTGATTATCAAGAGGAAAGTGCAATTCAAAGTGCAAACACTAGAAATTCAAAGTGCAATAATTGCACTTTGGAGGAACTTGCAATTATCAATGAATTAGTCAAAAATCCGGGAATAACGCAAAAGGATTTAGCTGCTCTGATAGGAAAATCAGAGAGAACCATTAAGACCAGAACTGTAGAGATGCAGGAAAAAGGCTTAATTTGCCGTGAAAATGGAAAACGCAATGGCCGATGGAAGGTTCTAGTTGAATTATAGGTCGCGGACGTTGGGACAACGAAACAAAAGATGAGAGTGTTGTGGGGATTAAGCGAGTCGAAGACGAAGCTTAATTGGGTAACGACACCTCTGTGATAGCTGTCCAAGAACCGGAGCCGAAGGCGAACGGCGATTGGAGACAGCGAACCGCTGAGACGGTTGCCCTGTTAACGAAAACAAGCGAAGCGTAGTTTGAGTATTACAGGCACAGTTTGCAGAGCAGACTGTCGTATTGATGTCAAAAAATCCATATAGGGGGAAATAGTGAGAAAAGCTGGTGTAGCCATTATGGCTGCATCAGCTTTTTATAATAAGTGATAATTCTTTTTAATTGGTCGGAATCATTATTTTTGCAAAGATTAACTAATTCAAACAGTTCAGGAGATGCTTCTTTATTTACTACAATTTGAGTCGGATCAGAATTATCAGAAAGACCTGTCAGATAATCGACAGATGTGTTAAAACATTGAGCAATTACTTCTAGAGTCTGAGGGGAAGGGGTTCTTTCACCATACTCATATCTGCAGTAGCCAATCTTCGATAAATTTAGTCGCCTGGAAGCTTCGGCTTTTGTAATACCGAGCTTTTCGCGAGCCGTTTTTATTCTTTCTGAAATCAATTGTTCGTTCATATTTTGCTCCGACATATAAAATTATATTGACAGTAACCATTGGTTATTGTATTATAAATGGTATCCAATGGATACTTTAACATAGCTTTGTAAGATAATCAAGGAAGATTTATGAAAAGAACAAAAGGGATTATGATATGGATAATAATTTAAATTTAAAAGACGAAGAACCGGAAACAATTGAAATTTCTGAGGAATATTTGAGAAGTCGGATACATAAAATTAGAGGACAAGAAGTATTATTAGATTCAGATTTGGCCGAGATTTATGGTTATGATACAAAAGGGTTTAACAGGCAGGTAAAAAACAATATAGAAAAATTTGATAGTGACTTTATGTTTGAATTAACAGGGGAAGAGGTGGAAGATTTGCGGTGCAAAAATTGTACCGCAAATATAAGTCCTAAGAATCGATACAATCCTCACGTCTTTACGGAACAGGGCTTATATATGTTAATGACGGTTCTGAAAGGACCATTAGCTGTTAAACAAAGCAAAGCTTTGATCCGCACTTTTAAGAAAATGAAAGACTATATTCTTGAAAACCAGGGATTGATTGGGCAAAGAGAATATTTGCAACTATCAATGCAGGTTTCACAGAATTTGAACAACACGATTGACCTACGCAGAGATTTAAGTGAGATTGAGGAACAGGTGGCCAATGTAGTAGATAAATTAAGCGATATAGTTTATAAATCTGATTTAGCAGATGTCATGACGGAATTCGGTGAGTCTCAATTAAAGAGGGATTTCATTATTTTAGATGGTGAGCCATTTAAAGCAGATCAGGCATTCAGTGAAATATACTCAAAAGCGAAAGCCAATATATTTATTATAGATAACTATATTGGAATAAAAACATTAGAGCATTTAATAGAATGTAAACCAGGAGTCAAAGTAACTATATTTAGCGATAATGTCAGAAATTGTCTCTGTGCGGATGTTTATTCTGATTTTTGCAAAGAATATCCTCATTTAAGTATAGATTTGAAACGAACCTGTGGGAAGTTTCATGATAGATATATTGTTTTAGATTTTGAAACTGCCTTAGAAAAAATATATCTCTGTGGTGCATCATCAAAGGATGCAGGTGGCAGGATATCAAGTATAACGGAATGGATGACAAAGGATTTAATTGATCCAATTTTAAAGGAGATGTTAAAGAATCCTGAATTGATTTTAAAATAGCGAAACTGAGAGGAAAAATATGGCAAATATTAAAGCTGTTAGTTTAAGTAATCTTGTAGTAAATACGAGAGATTATAAAAAAGAATATGATTGGATCTTTGATAAAACACATCATTGTTATTATGGTCTATTAAAATCGGAAAGAACGGATGATATTAAATCAGATCTGGCAACTCGTTATATTAATACAAGTGAAAATCCTGATTACTATGAGGGCTGTGTAATAATGCCGGAATTACAAGAATATGATATATGTGATGCGGCAGAGTATCTTAGGGACTGGTGTAACAAAAATCAAATCCCTTATAAAGAAGATTTAGACCAGTATAAAAGAGTTGAGGCTTGGTATTGGGGATATGATGATGTAGTATAAGAAATAAGAAAGACTAATAAAATAAGAGAGGTATCTTAATATGATCTATTATGTGGATTGTAATGCAAAAGTACGGGGAGACGGCTCTTCGGATAAGCCGTTTAAGAGAATTCAGGATGCGGCATGTATTGCCGAGCCCGGGGATGAGGTTTTAGTTGCTCCGGGTATATACAGGGAGGAAGTAAGTCCTGTTACTGCCGGTACTGAGAAGAACCCGATAGTATATCGTTCCATGGAGGATCGCAAGGCAGTGATCACCGGCGCGGATATAGTAACGGGCTGGGAAAAATATAAAGGTGATGTCTGGAAGGTTGTGATCCCGAATTCTTATTTCGGGAAGTACAATCCATATACCACGCTGGTTTACGGAGACTGGCTTAATAACGGTATTTCCTGCCATACCGGAGAAGTATTCCTTAATGATAAGTCACTTTATGAAAAGACGAGCCTTGAACAGGTCCTTGATCCGGTGATTAATGACGAGTCCTGGGACCATGAATTCACGGTATATACATGGTATACCTGCCAGGATGAAGATGGTGAGAATACCATTATCTTTGCAAACTTCCAGGGGAAGAATCCTAATGAGGAAAAGGTAGAAATTAATGTGCGTCCTCACTGCTTTTATCCTGAGGCTGAGCATGTTGATTACATCACTTTGACGGGATTCATCGTTGACAAGGCAGCTACCAACTGGGCTCCGCCCACTGCTCTGCAGGAGGGAATGATCGGGCCCCACTGGTCTAAGGGCTGGGTTATCGAGAACTGTGAGATCTCCAATTCAAAGTGCTCAGGTATATCCCTTGGTAAATACAGGCAGCAGCATAACGACAATAAATGGTCGAAGCTTAAGACCAAGGATGGAGCTCAGACCCAGAGAGACTGCACATTCATAGCACAGCTGGACGGATGGAGCAAGGAAACGATAGGTTCCCATACGGTTCGTAACTGCGAAATCCATGATTGCGGCCAGACGGGTATTGTAGGCAATCTGGGATGCGCTTTTTCCGTTATAGAGGGATGCCACATCCATCATATTAATAATAAGAGAAATCTTGCCGGAGCAGAGATCGGCGGTATCAAGTTCCATGCAGCCATAGATGTTATCATCCGTGACAGTGTATTTCATGATTGTACCCGTGGTATCTGGCTTGACTGGCAGGCCCAGGGTACCCGTGTCACAGGCTGTACCTTCTTTGATAACTGTATGTCCAGGGACTGGCTTTTAAAGAGAGAATATAAGGACGGCCTTGGTCTTGGTGAAGATATCTTCATTGAGGTTTCCCATGGCCCGACGCTTATCGATAATAATATCTTTTTATCAGAAAGAAATATTAAGCTTCCTACCCAGGGAGTAGCTTTCGTTCACAATCTGTTCGGCGGTTCCATAACGGCAGTGGGTCGCGGTGTTAAGAATGGTTCAATCAAGTATGATTCCACCAGATATACACCGATCCACATTCCCCACAGAACTGAGGTTACAGGCGTAATGTCAATTCTTCACGGTGATGTGAGGTTTTACAATAACGTTTTCGTGAAGCAGGCAGTAAGGCAGGGACTCATTGATATATGCGAAGGCTGTCAGGATGGCGAGTGGGATGATGAAAATCTTGCTGCCGGTACCTTAAGTTTCAACGGCTTCATGAATGAAGATACCTGGAACAGCTACTTTGCGGGCTATTGCGGAGAGGGAGCTACGGATTCAAGAGACAAGTATTACATGCCTCTTCCGGTATGGTTAAAGAACAATGTTTATTTTAACGGTGCTGTGGCCTGTGACATTGAGGTTGATCCTACAGTGGATACTGAGCATGAGGTTAAGATAGAACTTAAGTGCGTTGACGGTAAATATACGGTTGAATCAAACTACATGGATTTCCTTCCTAAGGCCGAGATCATCACATCTGATACCCTGGGCATGGCATTTGAGACGGAAGAGCGTTTCGAGAATCCTGATGGAACTGATATCATTTTCGATACTGATATTAACGGCAGGAAGAGGCTTGATAAACCTGTCGCAGGTCCGTTCGTCTGATGAGTAAGGAAATCGCAGGAAAATTAACCTGAAAACAGCCGAGAATCTCCGAAAATCCTCGGTTGCAAAATTCAAAAAATTTGTGTTAAAATACATTTTCGTAATGAGCAGCAAAAAGCGTAAGTCCGATTATGGACCTACGCTTTTTTGTTGCTTTTTGTTTTTAAAGAAGAGGAGTGTTTAATAATGAAAGAAATGGACCTGGGAACAGGAAGCATCGGAAAGCTTGTGAGAAAATTTTCCGTACCATGCGTGATAAGTATGGTAGTTGCAGCGCTCTATAATATTGTGGATCAGATATTCATAGGCTGGAGTGAAGCAGGCGCATACGGTAATGCGGCAACCAATATTGTTTATCCCTTCACAGTGGTGGCACTGGGACTTGCACTATTGGTAGGAGACGGCGCGGCAGCAGGCTTCAGCATTGCCCTTGGAATGGGAGATAAGGAGCGTGCAAATAAAAATATAGGAAACGGACTTACGATACTTATATTTTTATCAATAATTCTGTGTGTGGTGGGATTCATATTAAGACCGCAGATTCTTAGTCTGTTCGGAGGAAATCCGGATGAGGCGGAGTGTTATGGTTATGCGGTTTCGTATTTTAAGATAATTTGTATCGGGATTCCCTTTTATATGATAGGACAGGGACTTAATGGCTCAATAAGGGCAGATGGAGCACCGGGATATGCAATGGCCTGTACCCTTGCGGGAGCGATCACTAATCTGATCTTCGATCCCGTATTCATATTCGGTTTCGGAATGGGAGTAAGAGGCGCTGCGATAGCAACTATAATGGGCCAGATACTGACCTTTTTAATGAGTGTGTTTTATCTCACCAGGGCGAAAAACTTTAAGATCAATGCAGAGGGAATGAAGCTTAACGGAGCAACCGTTAAAAATATCATTTCTGTGGGAATGGCATCCTTGATAGTTCAGCTCTCAATCGTGATCATCATCGCAGTTAACAACAATCTCCTTACGAAGTATGGCTATGAAACCTACGCAAGTACAGGGGTGGCCTTCGGAGCTGTTATTCCCCTGGCGGTTGTTGGTATAGTAATGAAGGTTTTCGGTATCGTTGTGTCGATCGTTATCGGCATAAGCTTAGGCGGACAGCCCATTATCGGCTTTAATATGGGAGCCGGTAACACTGCGAGAGTTAAAGAGACCATTCTCCTTATAACCAAGCTGGTGCTGGGAGTTGGAGTTGTGGCGTTTTTAATCTTTGAGCTTGCGCCGGATGCGATCATATTTTTATTCGGAAGCCATAATACCGCAGAATATATGGAATATGCCAGATTGTGCATAAGGATATTCCTGGGCGGAATAATATTGACCTGCTATATAAAGTCTGCGGCAATCATACTTCAGTCTATGGGAAACAGCGTAAAATCAACTCTTCTGGCGCTATTAAGAGACGTGATCGTATTCGTGCCTGCATCCATCATCATAGCAACGATATCAAGAAGCATAGTTACACTGCTCTGGGCAGCAGTAGTATCTGATGTGGTGGCAGCAGTTGTAGGCTTCATATTCGTTCGTACTGAGATAAGGAAGCTAGAAAGTCGCTAATACCTCACGGAGAAGCGAGTATAATTCCATGGCTTTATCAGGTGTAAGGTCAAGGCAGCCGGACATTTTTTCCGGTATGCTTAAGGCCTTTTCACGCAATGCTTCACCTTCGGGAGTGATATTTACCTCCAGATTCCGCTCATCGGATTTTGAGCGGTTTCTGGTGATAAAGCCCTTTTTCTCCAGGGTTTTAAGTAAAGGAGTAAGGGTACCTGAGTCAAGGTAAAGATATTCGCCAAGCTCCTTTGAAGAGAGGCTCTTATGCTCCCACATTACCATCATGGTGATGTACTGGGTGTATGTCAGATCTATTTCATCAAGGTAAGGCTTGTATCTGCGCACTATCTCCTTGGAACAAACATATAGGGGAAAGCAAAGCTGATTATCAAGCTTAAGACAGTCGTATTTATCCATCTGAAATTCTCTTAGTCCTTATAATTAAAGATTCTTGGAAATAAGGTCTGAAAGGTGCTGCTTGGGAACGAAACCAACGCTCATATCAACCTTCTCACCGTCCTTCATAAGTACAACGGCGGGAATGCTCATGATATTGAAGCTCTCAGCCAGGTCTGAATTTTCATCAGTATCCACTGCAACGAAGGAAGCCTTTCCTTCATATTCATTAGAAAGTTCCTCAAGTACCGGGGCAAGCATTCTGCAGGGACCGCACCAGGTTGCGTTGAAGTCGATGACTACAAGGCCGCTTTTATCCATTTTGTTGTATTCTTCTGTGTTTATCTTTTTAACCATTTTAATTTCTCCTTTTTAATATTTTAATAAAATGATGTGGGCGTCAAAAGTAACTTTTGCCACTCAATTATGCACCGGATTGCTTCATATTAAAGAAGGCTCTTCACGAAATCGCAAACCTTATCCATATTTTCAGTAGGCTCAAATCTGGCAACCACATTGCCGTTCCTGTCGATGATGAACTTGGTGAAATTCCACTTGATCTCGGAATTATTCTTATAATCCTTATCCATCTTTTTAAGAAGGGCAGACATTGCAAGTGCTTTCGCACCCTTACCGAAGCCCTCGAATCCCTTCTGGGACTTAAGGTACTTAAATAATTCTATGGCATTTTCGCCGTTAACGTCAGCCTTCTTCATCTGAGGGAATTGGGTATGGTATTTAAGAGTGCAGAACTCGTGGATCTCGTCGTCTGTTCCGGGAGTCTGTCCTGCGAACTGATTGCAGGGAACATCAACGATCTCAAGTCCCTTCTCGTGGCATTCCTCATAGAGCTTCTCTAAGGGCTCATAATGGGGAGTAAATCCGCAGCCGGTTGCGGTATTCACAACGACTACAACCTTTCCCTTAAAATCATTCATCGATATAATGCTGCCATCAGCAGCTTCTACATTACAGTCATAAAAATTCATAAGTGCCTCCTTAACTAATTTTATTAAATTTAATTGTGTACAACTAATTATATTTATACCACGTATTTTTCATTTGTCAATTCTTTTTGCAGAGTTAATTTTTATCTAATTGTCAGTAAACCTCTCAGTCATCCCTTTATATTTTTACGAATTTGAATTAAAATCATGTACAGGTATGTATAAAAATATATCCTTTCTAAAAGCAGTGAAGGCACAGTAAAATGTCGGAATTATTAGAACAACTTAAAAACATAGGCGAAGGAATGCCGGGCGGCTTCTTCGTATATAAGGCAGGCGGCGACGAGGAAATGATATATGCCAATTCCGTTACCGTCTCCATATTTGGGTGCAAAGATATAGATGAATTCATGGATTATATTGGCAATTCCTTCAGAGGGATCGTATATCCCGATGATTATATCCTTACAAACCACAGCATAGATGTCCAGATTAAGACCAAAGAGGTTAATTTCGACCATGTTAAGTACCGTATTAAGCGTAAGGACGGTGAGATCCGCTGGATCAATGACTACGGGCGTCTGGTTGATACTAAGGAATACGGGAAAGTATTCTATGTTTTCATAGATGATGAAACTGAAGCTCACGATGAAAATGATGGTGGATATTCAGATCATCAGGTGGTGAAGGCCATGGATGCCATCCACCAGGCCTTGGGTTCAGGCGACTGGAGCATGACCTTTGATGAGAACGGCGAGATGGAGAGCTGTTCCTGGAGCCAGAAGTTCAGGGAGATGGTAGGCTATTCATCAGTTAAGGATTTCCCCAATGAACTTAATTCCTGGTCAGATCTGCTGCACCCGGAGGATAAAGAGAAGACTCTTAATCACTACTGGGATGTTGTGCATGACAGGACAGGTGTTAAGACATACGATATCATTTACCGCCTTAATACCAAACATAAGGGAGAGCGCTGGTTCAGAGCGATAGGCAGGCTCACCAGAAGAAGCGACGGATCGCCCATTGCTTTCTACGGAATATTCCTGGATATTGACGATGATCGCAGAAGTCAGATGAGAGAGGAGCTTAAAAAGCAGCAGCTTCTTAAGGATGCTCTCGATCAGGCAGAGGCAGCTAACCACGCCAAGAGTGATTTCCTGCAGACCATGTCCCACGATATCCGTACTCCCATGAACGGAATCATCGGAATGACGGCGATAGCAGCAGCCCATATAGATGATACTGAGCGTGTTAAGGATTCCCTTCAGAAGATAACGGTTGCAAGTAAGCATCTTCTTTCTCTTATTAATGAAGTGCTTGATATGTCTAAGATCGAGTCCGGCAAGGTGTCCCTTACCGAGGAGGACTTCAACCTTTCGGAGCTTGTGGATAACCTGATCGCCATGGTGAGACCTCAGGTTAAGGAACACAGACACGACCTCACGGTCAATATTAATAAGGTAGAGCATGAAAATGTTATAGGCGATCCCTTAAGGATACAGCAGGTTTTCGTTAACCTTATGTCCAACGCGATCAAATATACTCCCGATGGTGGAAAGATAGAGCTTACCATCAAAGAGATCCCCTGCAATCAGAAGCGTACCGGCTGCTATGAATTCACCTTTGCGGATAATGGAATCGGTATGGCAGAGGACTACATAGACCATATCTTTGAGCCCTTCTCACGTGAGGAGGACGGCAGGATAAGCAGGATCCAGGGCACAGGCCTGGGAATGCCCATTGCTAAAAATATCGTCAATATGATGAACGGCGATATTAAGGTCAAAAGTAAGATAAACGAGGGTTCAACATTTATAGTTACCGTATTTTTAACCCTGCAGGATACGGAGATTGATAAAGATATTGATTATGCGGATCTTTCCGTACTTGTGGCAGATGATGATGTGATGAGTATGGAAACATCGGTTGACACCCTGACAGAGCTTGGAATGAAAGCGGAGGGTGTGCTCTCAGGCAGGGAAGCTGTTGAAAAGACAGTTGAGCACCATGAAAAGGCAGATGATTATAATGCGGTGATTCTGGACTGGAAGATGCCCGGAATGGACGGACTTGAAACAGCAAGAGCCATAAGGAGCAAGGTGGGAAGAGATGTTCCCATCATCATCCTTTCAGCCTATGACTGGTCTGAGATAGAGGATATGGCTAAGGAAGCGGGAATTGACGCTTTCGTAAGCAAGCCTCTCTTTAAATCAAAATTAAGAAATCTCTTTGCGAACCTTATGGAGAAGGGTGCCCGTGTACTTAAGAAGGAGGAGTCGCCTCTTAAATCCTTCGAGGAGATGGATCTTAAGGGAAAGAGGGTTCTTCTCGTTGAGGATAATGAGCTTAATGCGGAGATAGCAGGAGAGATCCTGGAAGAGACAGGCGTTGAGATTGAAAATGCCTGGGACGGAGCCGAGGCAGTTGAAAAACTATTAAATGCCGAGGATGGAAAATATGATCTCATCCTTATGGATATCCAGATGCCGAAGATGAACGGCTATGATGCAACTAGAGCCATAAGGTCTGATAGCAGAGATTATCTTAAGCAGGTTCCGATAATCGCCATGACAGCGAATGCCTTCGCAGAGGATGTGGAGGCTGCCAAGAGTGCCGGAATGAATGAGCATATAGCAAAGCCCATAGACCTTAAGACACTTGCCCGCATAATGGATAAATATATTTTGCACAAATAAATTCAGTAAAGATATAAGGGGAAACCATGGAAGTAAAATGCGAATACTGCGGCTCCATGATAGAGGAGACACTTGAGAAGTGTCCCAACTGCGGAGCCACCAACGTAAATGTAAGGCGCACAACTGATATCACGCCTAAGACCATCGAGGAACTGAAGAAATGGTATACGGACCACAACCTTCCGCCCTATGAGACCACCAGGTTCTTTATAGGAGAGGATCACAAGGGACCAAAGGCCTTCGGTATCTATGAGTCAGAGGGCAAATATATTGTTTATAAAAATAAAGATACCGGTGAGAGAGCCATAAGGTATCAGGGAACAGATGAGGCCTATGCGGTTAACGAGATCTACATGAAGCTTAAGTCAGAGATCCTTAATCAGAAGGCCAATAACCTTAACAGGGGAAACGGCGGAAGCCCAAAAGTAGAGCTTTTTTCCGTAAGAGAGCATAATTCCACAAACAGTAGCTCTCCTCTCGGGAAAAAGACGTACGGAATACTCGCCGCATTTATTGTATTTTTCGGTGCTATAGGAGTTTTCGCAGGGGACTATTTTCCTACTATCTCATTGGCGCTCCTTGCGGCAGTTATCGTTGTTGTCATTGCCTCTGTGATATTTAAAAAGATAAGCGGAGGAAATAAAGATAAGTCAAAGTCAAAGCTAATATCTAAGCTGATCATAGGCCTGGTTGCGTTTATAGTAGTATTTTCCGTACTTAAGCCGTATTTCAAACCGAAGTATTATTGCTATGATAATTCGGTATACTGCCAGTACATGGGAAATTATTATACCTATGACAGCACCTATGACGATTACTATTATCTGGATGAGTATCTGGTTCCGGAGGCTGTTACAAGCGGCGGAGTAGATTACGAATATGACTGCAGCAATCTAAGCGGCTGGAATTCAAATATAACGGACTTTTATGATTCGAACTATTACGAGAATAATTTTTCAGATTCCGATTCATCAAGTTCAGATTCAAGTTACGACTGGGATTCCGGAAGCTCCTGGGATTCAGACAGTACAGACTGGGGAAGCGACTGGTAAGTCGCTTCTCTTTTTTTGGTTCTCTTTTTTTGCTGCATTTACCTATTGACGAGGTAGGTAAATAGATATACAATACCTACTTGAAAGGTAGGTAATAAAAATATGGATAAATTTATATATTTGGACAACGCCGCAACAACGAAGGTCGATCCTGAGGTATTCGGCGTTATGAAACCGTATCTTACAGAGCAGTTTGCCAACCCGGCAAGTGCCTATGAATTCGCGGGAGTTACGGCTGTAAGGGTTGAAGAGGCCAGAAGCACGATCGCAGAATTTCTGGGTGCAAAGAGCGCTGAGATATTCTTTACAAGCGGAGGAAGTGAAGCGGATAACTGGGCGATAAAGGGAGTGGCAGATGCATACTCAGACAAGGGTAAGCACATTATCACCACGAAGATAGAGCACCATGCAGTATTAAATACCTGCGAATTTCTTGAAAAGCATGGATACGAAGTAACTTATCTTCCTGTGGATGAAAACGGTTTAGTAGATCCTTCTGAATTTGAGAAGGCGATAAGACCGGATACGATCCTTGCTTCCATCATGTTTGCAAACAATGAGATCGGAACCGTGGAACCTGTTAAGGAGCTTGGAAGGATAGCCCATGAGCATGGAGTTATATTCCACACCGATGCGGTGCAGGCCTTCGGACATATAAGGATCAATGTGGATGATATGAACATCGATATGCTTTCTGCATCTGCCCATAAGCTTAACGGGCCTAAGGGCGTGGGCCTTCTTTATGTTCGTAAAAATATAAGGCTTTCAACCCTTATCCACGGAGGCTCTCAGGAAAGAGGAAGACGTGGTGGAACCACCAATACAGCAGGAGTAATAGGCTTCGGAAAGGCAGTTGAGCTTGCGGATAAAAGGCTTGAGGAAAGAAATGAAAAGGAGAGCCGTTTAAGGGATCTTTTAATAGAGAAGGTACTTACTGAGATTCCCTATACAAGGCTTAACGGAGACAGAAACATTAGGCTTTCTAACAACACGAGCTTCTGCTTCAGGTTCATAGAGGGAGAGTCGCTCCTTATAATGCTGGACAGAAAGGGAATATGCGCATCCAGCGGTTCAGCCTGTACATCGGGCTCACTTGATCCGTCACATGTGCTCCTTGCAATAGGCCTTCCCCATGAGATAGCCCATGGATCAATCAGGATGACACTTTCGGATGAGACCACAGAGGAAGATATTGAGTATACGGTAGAGAATCTTAAGGCAATTGTTGAACGTCTGCGCAGTATGTCACCGTTATACGAGGATTTTGTTAAGAAGAATAAGGAGGCAAAATAATGAGTCAGGTTACAGAATACAGCGAAAAGGTTATGGACCATTTCGAGAATCCCAGGAATGTGGGAGAAATAGAGAATGCATCCGGCGTGGGAACCGTAGGAAATGCCAAGTGCGGAGATATCATGAGGATGTATCTTGATATTGATGAGAACCAGGTTGTTAAGGATGCCAAATTCAAGACCTTCGGCTGCGGGGCAGCAGTTGCCACCAGTTCCATGGCCACGGAACTTGTTAAGGGAAAGACCGTTGATGAGGCACTCACCGTAACAAACAAGGCAGTTATGGAGGCCCTTGACGGACTTCCTCCGGTAAAGATACACTGTTCCCTTCTTGCGGAAGAAGCGATCCATGCGGCACTTTGGGATTATGCTGAGAAGAATGATATAAAGATAGAAGGACTTAAGCCTCCGGTAAATGATATCGATGAAACCGAGGAATTCTACAAAATGCAGGGAGAATAAGCCTTTAATAATAACTTAAGATAATATGAAATGCTCTGTTATAGGCAAAACCTATAGCAGGGCATTATTTTTGAGGATAACTAAACCTATTGACTTAGTAGGGAAATAAGAATAAGATTCTAAACATCAGCTGAACGGAAACAACAAAGTAAATCATTAATCACGAAAAGAGGACAAAATTATGAAAAAGAAATTATTAAGTGTATTACTTGTAGCATCCCTTGCAGCTTTAACTCTTGCAGGATGCGGAAGCTCTAAGGCAGAAGATAAAGTCATTAAAGTAGGTGCCTGCGTAACACCTCATGCGGAGATCTTAAATGAGATCAAGGATAACTTAGAAGCAGACGGATGGACACTTGAGGTTGTTGAATATAACGATTATGTTCTTCCCAATACAGCACTTGAGGCAGGAGACCTTGATGCCAACTACTTCCAGCATGGCCCTTATCTTGAGAACTTCAATGAAGAGAACGACACACATATAGTAAGTGTTGCATCAGTACATTTCGAGCCCATGGCTATATACGGAGGCAAGCTTTCATCCTTAGATGATATTTACGACGGAGCAAGCGTAGCAGTTCCCAATGATACCACCAACGAGGCAAGAGCATTACTTCTTCTTGAAGCTCAGGGACTTATATCTTTGAACCCCGATGCAGGTGTGACAGCTACTATCCTTGATATTACGGATAACTCTTACAACTTAGAGATCAACGAGCTTGAAGCAGCCCAGGTTGCAAAGTCGATCGCCGATGTTGATATAGCAGTAATAAACGGTAACTACGCAATAGAGGCAGGTCTTACGGATGATGACAAGCTTGCAGTTGAGGCTTCTGATTCACTTGCAGCAACAACCTATGCAAACCTTATCTGCGTAAAGGAAGGCTCTGAGGATTCAGAAAAGACCAAGGCTTTAGTAAATGCAGTACTTTCAGATGAGGTTCGTGACTTCATCAACAATAACTATCAGGGTGCAGTAGTACCTGTATTCTAAATAAATAAAAATTTCCTGTTGGGCAGGATGGGAGATAATTATGATAGAACTTAAAAATGTATCAAAGACCTTTGCTTCAAAGGATCAGAACGTTGAAGCGGTCAAAAATGTAAGTTTAAGCATTAATGATGGGGAAATTTTCGGAATCATAGGTTTCTCAGGAGCAGGCAAGTCCACACTGGTGAGATGCATCAATCTGCTGGAGAAACCTACCTCCGGGGAGGTCCTTATTGACAACACCGATCTTACTAAATTAAAGGAGAAGGACCTTAGAGCCTTCAGAAGTCAGATCGGAATGATATTCCAGCAGTTCAATCTGCTGAGTCAGAGTACAGTACTCGACAACATAGCCTTTCCTCTGCTTATTGCAGGTAAGCCGAAGAAAGAGGCCAGGGAAAAAGCAAGAGCGCTGCTTAAAACAGTAGAGCTTGAAGAAAAAGAGAATGCTTATCCCTCGCAGCTTTCAGGCGGACAGAAGCAGAGAGTGGCAATTGCAAGAGCACTTGCAACATCACCTAAGGTTTTGCTTTGTGATGAGGCAACCTCGGCTCTTGATCCCATAACGACCAGATCCATTCTTTCACTTCTTAAAAAGATAAACAGTGAACTTAAGATCACTATCGTAGTCATCACTCACGAAATGAAGGTGGTTGAACAGATATGTGAGCGGGTTGCTGTTATGAGCAAGGGAGTAGTTGAAGAAGTTGGTTTTGTAAAAGATATATTTTTACATCCACAGTCTGAAACAGGTAAGCGCCTGGTACTCCCCGGCGAAGAGTCTACAATTAACCTTCCCACCAAGGATTATATCCGAATAACCTTTGACGGACAGTCAAGCTATGAGCCTGTACTTGCGTCTCTGGTGCTTGAAAGCGGAGAGAAGCTCAATATTCTGGGAGCTTCCACCGAGGATATCGGAGGAGCGGCATACGGACAGATGTTCATAGAGACGCCTTCCGATGAAAGGGTAAGGTCAAAAATATATAACTGGCTTAATAAAAACAATGTGAAATTCGAAGAAGTGGAGGTAGAAAATAATGGACGCTCAGATAGCTAAACTTTTATTAGACGGAATAGGCGAAACCTTCTACATGGTTATCGTTTCTACCTTAATATCATATCTTTTAGGGGTTCCTTTAGGCGTTGTCCTTTATATAACTGACGTCAATGGAATCTGCAAAAACAGGGTAATAAATCTCATAACGGGATTTGTTATAAATGTGATCCGTTCTGTGCCGTTCCTTATCCTGCTGGTTGCGATCCTGCCCTTTACGCGACTGCTGGTTGGAACGACCATCGGATCATCAGCTACCATAGTCCCTCTTGTTGTTGCGGCATCTCCCTATGTTGCAAGAATGGTCGAATCTTCACTTAAGGAGGTTGACTTAGGAGTTATCGAGGCGGCCAGAGCCTTTGGTTCATCTGCCTGGCAGATAGTTACCAGAGTTATTCTTCCGGAAGCCAAGCCCTCATTGCTTGTGGGAGTTACGATCTCTTTCGCAACGATACTCGGATACTCCGCAATGGCAGGCTTCGTAGGAGGAGGCGGACTCGGTGCCATAGCTGTCAATTACGGATACTACAGATATCAGACAGACATAATGATCATCACAGTGGCGATACTCGTGATCATAGTGCAGATATTCCAGGAACTGGGACTTCGTTTAGTTAATAAAACAGATAAGAGAATAAGATAAGATATGGAGGAATCAAAAATGTTTAATCTCGAAGAGTACAAGGACGCACCAATTGCAGTATTAGGCGGAGGTGCAGTAGGAAAGACATGCGGAGCTGACTGTAAATTAGGCGGCAATAAGGAGGTAAGGATATTCGAATTACCTCAGTTTTTTAAGGCAAATCTCGGAAATGTGGCTAAGACCGGAATTACCTTAGGCGGTATCCAGAAGAACCAGTATGGCTTCAAAAGAACCGGAAAGGCATATTTTGATCTGATCACAGATGATATTAAGGAAGCAGTAAGCGGAGCAAAGCTTATCATCATAGCCATTCCTTCCGTTGCACATGATATATTTTTCGATCTCCTGATTCCCGTACTTGAGGACGGTCAGATAATACATATAATTCCCGATAACTACGGTTCACTTAAGTTAAGGAAGAAGATGCGTGAAAGCGGCTGTACCAAGAAGGTAATAATCGGCGGCTGGTCATCTGCTCCTTACGGAACCAGGGTAGAAAAAGAAGGCGGAGTTCAGACCTCAGATATGTGGCTTGTTTACAGGGCAAAGACATTAAGAGGAGCATCACTTCCTTCAACAGATCAGGATATCTTCCTTGAAAGTTCGAAGCTCTTAGGCTGCTTTGATTCCATCACACAGGGTGACGGTGCTGTAGGCGGCGAGACTGTAATGGATATAGGCTTTTCGAATGTTAATCCCGTGCTTCACTGTCCCGGAACCATCCTCGGTGTCGGCGTAATGGAGAACTGGGGAAGAATATACGGAGGCCATGATAAATATACATACTCAATATATTCTCATGCATACTGCCCTTCAATCTCAGAGGTTCAGTACGCTTTCTTCCTTGAGGAAGTAAGTCTGGCAGAGGCAATGGGAGTAGGAATTGCCAAATATCCCAAGAAGAACTTTATGTCAAGAACCAGTATCTTAGGTCCTGAGTACATGGGGGATGATTGTATTGTTCCCTTCGAGGATCAGTGGGAAACCGGCTACAAGACAGGTCCTTTCTCTATCCAGGACAGATATGTTACAGAGGATGTTCCTGTAGGATGTCATATCTATCACGAACTCGGACTTAAATTCGGTGTAGCAACTCCCGTCATTGATTCAATGATCACACTTGGTTCAGTAATGACAGGAAAGGATTTCTATAAGACAGGCCTTACACTTGATGACCTGGGAATCGGTCATTTAAATAAGGAAGAGCTTCTCGATTACTTAAACAACGGAAACTATAAGGAAAAATAAAGAGCCCGGTGCTCATATCCGGAGGTAAATTATGGAATGGCAAGCAAGTCTTGAAAATGAAAATGATTTGTCAGGTGTATACACTGTCCCGCCGCATTATACGGCGGGATTTCCTATAGGAATAATAGCAGTTCATCTGATATACCCGAAAATGCCGGGAAATGTGGCTAATGCTACAACCTATCCCTTTCCCGTATTATATAAGGAAGTGGATTTTGAAATAGAAAAATTATTTGAGGGAGCTCCCGAGATCGAAAAACTGATAGTGGATGCGGCAATTGAGCTTCAGAATAACGGAGTTAGGGCGATAATAGGCGCCTGCGGCTACTTCGCGCACTTCCAGAAGAAGGTGGCTGAAAGCGTTGACGTACCTGTATTTTTATCAAGCCTGTGTCAGCTTCCGATGATCAAGACCGCAATTTCACCCAGGAAAAAGATAGCTGTATTTGCAGCCTCAGGTGAAAATATTAATAATGAACTCCTCTCCAAGGTAAATACGGATGACTCTCGCCTTATCATCCACAATATAGGCTCACTTCCGGAGTTCGAAGCAATACGCTGGGGCAAAACCACGCTTGATAACGGTGCTTTAAGGAAGGCACTTGTTAAAGAAGCAGTTGATCTAAAGACGGAAAATCCGGATATAGGTGCAATTCTGCTTGAGTGCTCGGACCTTCCCCCATATGCAAGGGATATACAATCTGCAACCGGACTTCCTGTTTTTGACTTCAACACGATGATCGATCTGGTGTATCATAGTGTGGTACAGAAAAGATATTACGGAATCCTGTAAAGAGGTGTTACATGAGAGAATTAAGCGACAGAACGAATAATTTCACAGACTCTGTGATAAGGAGAATGACAAGGATTGCAAATAAATACGGCGCAGTAAACCTGTCACAGGGCTTCCCGGATTTTGATCCCCCAAAGGAGATCACAGACAGATTAAGCGAGGTGGCAAAAGAAGGACCGCATCAGTATGCCCTTACCTGGGGCGCAAAGAATTTTAGGGATTCCCTTGCCAGAAAGTATGAGCATTTTTCGGGCGTAAAAGTGGATCCTGAATCTGAGATAGTGGTTACCTGCGGAAGTACTGAGGCTATGATGGCCACAATGATGAGCATAGTTAACCCCGGGGACAAGGTTGTTATCTTTTCACCCTTCTATGAAAATTACGGGGCAGACACCATCCTCTCAGGAGCAGTTCCCATCTATGTTCCCCTTGTTCCTCCTGAGTTTAATTTCGACAGGGAGAAGCTTGAGGATGCCTTTAAGGAGGGCGCGAAGGCCATAATAATATGCAATCCTTCGAATCCCTGCGGCAAGGTGTTTACCTATGAGGAGCTGTCCTATATAGGAAGCCTTGCAGAAAAATATGATGCATTCATAGTAACTGATGAGGTCTACGAGCATATTGTTTATGAGCCCAACAGGCATGTGTATATGCAGTCTCTGCCGGGAATGAGGGAAAGAACGATAGTCTGCAACTCCTTGTCAAAGACCTATTCAATAACAGGATGGAGACTTGGATATGTGATCGCAGATCCTAAGATAATAGACAGGGTCAAGAAGGTACATGATTTCCTGACTGTTGGAGCAGCTGCACCTTTAATGGAAGCAGCAGTTACGGGGCTTGATTTCGGTGACGAATATTACAAGGAGCTTCAGGCCCATTATCAGCATATGAAAGACCTTTTCGTAGGGGGACTTAAGGAACTTAAATATAAGTATTCCGACCCGCAGGGAGCTTACTATGTGCTTATGGATGTGAGCGAATTCGGAGTTAAGGACGATGTTAAGTTCTGTGAGTGGATGGCTCAGTATGTGGGAGTTGCGGCAGTTCCAGGAAGCAGCTTCTTTAAGGAGGATGTTCATAATCTTGTGAGGTTTCATTTTGCAAAACAGGATGATACACTTAAAGAGGCATTAAAACGTCTTGCTTCATTAAGACAGAAGGCCGCTGAAGCAACTGATGCAGACTGGCGTTAACGAAAAGGAAAAGCAAAATGACAATAACACAGCTTAAATATGTGATCTGCATAGCGGAAACCGGCTCTATGAATGAGGCTGCAAGAAAGCTTTTCATTTCCCAGCCGACGCTTTCGACCAGCATACATGATCTGGAGGATGAGATAGGGATCGATATTTTTGTCAGGTCTAACAGAGGAATATCCTTAACACCCGAAGGGGAGGAATTCATAGGATACGCCAGACAGGTTACCCAGCAGTGTGAGCTCATAGAGCAGAAATATATCACAGGCGAAAACCAGAAGAAGCATTTCAGCGTTTCGGCACAGCACTATGCCTTTGCGGTGGATGCCTTCGCCAAGATGGTCAAGCAGTTCGGAATGGATGAGTATGAATTCGCCATCTACGAGACCAGGACCTACGACGTCATTCAGGATGTCAAAAATTTCAAAAGTGAGATAGGCGTGCTCTATCTTAATGATTTTAACAGCAAGGTGCTCATGAAACTTTTAGATGAAAGCTCTCTTGAGTTTCACCCGATTGCCGAGTGCAGGGCATATGTTTATCTTCATAAGACACATCCCCTATCCGGGAATGAAGAAATCACCATGGAGGAGCTTTCGGATTATCCGTGCCTTTCCTTTGAGCAGGGAAGCAACAATTCCTTCTATTTCGCTGAGGAACTGATGTCCACCTACAAGTATAAGCAGCTGATAAAGATATGCGACCGTGCAACCGGCCTTAATCTGATGGTGGGTCTTAACGGATATACCATCTGCTCCGGTCTTATCTGCGAAGAACTAAACGGTTCTGACTTTAGGGCGATCAGGCTTAAGTCAGATGAAGTGATGACCGTGGGATATATAATAAGAAAGAACATGAGCCTGAGTAAGCTTGCAAACAAGTATCTGGAGGAGCTTTCAAGCTTCATGGATGAAAATAATAAGGCCAATATTTCACATTGAAGTACTAGGTTTTGAATGCTAAACTTAAGAAGTTCAGGCGATTAAGTTTGAAATCATTTGGAGGCAGAATATGATTTCCACAAGAGGAAGATATGCATTAAGAGTAATGATAGATCTGGCAGAGCATCGCGATGCAGGGTTTGTTCCGATGAAGGATGTTGCAGAAAGGCAGGATCTCTCCCTTAAATACCTTGAGCAGATACTTCCGGGTCTTACCAAGAACAAGATGGTTGAAGGCGTTCAGGGAAAGGGCGGCGGATATCGTCTTACCAGGGAACCTGAGGAATATATTGTGGGAGATATTTTAAGGATAACCGAAAAGGATCTTGCGCCGGTTTCATGTCTTGCAGAAGGAGCTGATGCGTGCGAAAGACGTAGCGAATGTAAGACGATAGGTTTCTGGGAAGGTCTTAATAAGGTAGTCAATGAATATATGGATTCAAAGACGCTGGCAGATCTTATGAAATAGAAAATATTTTTAAAACCTATTGACATAGTAGGTAAATAGGTATAAACTTCGTTTTAACAATTTGATAAAAACATAAGGAATCAAAAATGAAAAGAAGAAAGTACGATACGATTTATTTCCGCTTTGCATTGTGTTGAAGCTTAAGATGAACATTTTAACAGAAGCAGATACACAGATTAATATATTTATAAAGGAGATAAATCATGAGTAAAATAGCAAAAAGCACATTGGATTTAGTAGGAAACACACCTCTTCTTGAGGCTTCAAGATACGCTGAGGCAGTAGGAGCAAATGACGCAACGATCTTAACCAAGCTCGAGTATCTTAATCCCGCAGGTTCAGTAAAGGACAGAGTTGCAGTTGCAATGATTGAGGATGCCGAGAAGAAGGGAATACTTAAGAAGGGCGCAACCATCATAGAGCCCACAAGCGGAAATACCGGAATCGGTCTTGCATTTGCGGCAGTTGCCAAGGGATACAAGACAATCCTAACACTTCCCGATACCATGAGTATTGAAAGAAGAAATCTTCTTAAGGCCTATGGTGCGGAGTTGGTTCTCACAGAGGGTGCCAAAGGAATGAAGGGAGCGATCGCAAAGGCAGACGAGCTTCATGAAAGCATCGAAGGCTCAGTTATATTAGGCCAGTTCGTTAACCCTGCTAACCCCGCTATCCACAAGGCAACAACAGGTCCTGAGATCTACGATCAGACAGATGGAAAGGTTGATATATTTGTAGCAGGTGTTGGAACAGGCGGAACTGTTTCAGGCGTAGGCGAATATCTTAAGAGCCAGAATAAAGATATAAAGATAGTTGCAGTAGAGCCTGCAACAAGCCCCGTTCTTTCTGAAGGAAGGTCAGGTGCCCATAAGATCCAGGGAATCGGTGCAGGCTTCATTCCCGATACACTTAACACATCAATCTATGATGAAGTTATCACCATTGAGAACGATGATGCATTCGCAGAAGGCAAGCGCTTCGCTTTAACAGAGGGCGTGCTCGTAGGAATATCTTCAGGCGCCGCACTTAAGGCAGCTGAAATCCTTGCAAAGCGTCCCGAGAATAAGGGAAAGACAATAGTTGCCCTTCTCCCCGATTCAGGTGACAGATATCTTTCAACACCGTTATTCAGCTAAAATTAAGACACTTTATCAGATGTCGATGATGTTGCCGTTGGCTTCATCCTCGGCATCTTTTGCTGCCTGGTAGATTTCGGCGTTTATCTTGCCGGTCTGGATGAGAGTATATATTTGTACGGCAGCAGCTATAAGAAGAACGATACCCACAATGACCATGGCAACGTTAGAGGTTGAGACCGGTGCAAAGAACATCGCAATGCCGGCGATTATAAGTGCTATTCCCAGAAGGAACGTTATATACCAGGTGGGAAGAAGTCCCTTTCTTAACATAAGGCCGTTCTCAAGTACCATTACTCCGTTCACGATAACGAAGATCGCGAATATGATGGCAAAGAAATTAACAATGGAACCTGTGTGGGTGATGATGAAGATTCCGAGAACTACCTTAAGGACAGGTCCTACGATACCTCCACGGGCCATATAGGAATAGCCGCTGTTTCTTACATATCTTAGGATCTCGATGGCACCAAGTACCAGGATGAAGATTCCAGCGATCCAGGCAATGGTGGTTGATGAACCTCTGGGGTCTATTATCATCATAAGCCCTACTATCAGAAGTATGGCTGCATTTAATATTGAACTTAATCTTAATCCTCGAATTATATTCATTTAAAAATCCTCTCTTTCGTAATTCTTGAGTACTTTTGACACTTATAACATTATATCACGTCCAAACTCCCTTCTCATACTCATCTCATATTCTTTCCACACCATCAATTAAAACCTAGGCTAAAGACTCCCACCGGGTCAAATTCTAGATTTTGTGTAAAAAATTTAATATATTTGGAACTTTACGCAAAATATAGTAGAATATACTATGTATGATTATGGGAGAGTATAAGTATGAGTACTGATACACGATCAATAGATCTTTTTGTTCCGGGCAGATTGTGCCTCTTTGGTGAGCACAGTGACTGGGCCGGAACCAACAAAGCAATGAATGCGGATATAGTTCCAGGCTGCGCCATAGTTACAGGCGTTGAGCAGGGAATCTACGGAAGTGCTTCCCGTAACGAAAAGTTCGTGGTTAAAAGTTCACTTCCTGAATATAATAACGAGATCTTCGAATGTGAGATGGACATGATGAAGCTCAGGGAGGCTGCTAAGGAAGGCGGGTTCTTTTCCTATGTTGCAGGTGTTGCTTCATATATGTGTGAGTGGTATCACGTAGGCGGAATAAGCCTTACTATCACCAGGATGGATCTTCCCATGAAGAGCGGACTTTCATCCTCCGCTGCCATCTGCGTTATGGTGGCGAGGGCATTTAATCTGCTATACGACCTTCATCTTAATACCCTGGGTATCATGAACATCGCATACTGGGGCGAGCTTCGTACACCTTCAAGATGCGGACGACTTGACCAGGCCTGCGCCTTCGGTGTGAATCCCGTTTCCATGGTGTTTGACGGCAATGAGATCAATGTTGACAGGATCATGGTAAAGAAGCCCCTTCACTATGTTTTTGCCGACCTGATGGCAGGGAAGAATACGGTAAAGATACTGGCTGACTTAAATAAAGCATATCCTTTCCCCCAGAACGAAAAGGAAAGAGTGCTCCATGAAGCCTTAGGTCCTGATAATGAAGAGATAACGAAAAGGGCACGTGAATATATAAGTACCGGAAAGGTCGAGGAGTTAGGAAGCCTTATGACAGAGGCTCAGGCTCTCTTTGATAAAAAGATAGCCCCCATGTGTCCCGATGAGCTTAAGTCTCCCGTTCTTCATGCTACCTTAAACAATCCAAAGATACAGGCCCTTACCTACGGCGGAAAGGGTGTAGGCTCCCAGGGAGACGGAACAGTCCAGTTCCTTGCAAAGGATGAAGAGACCCAGAAGGAGCTTATGGATTACCTTGAAAACGTGAAGCATATGAGGGCATTTTCACTGACACTTAAGCCCAATAAGGCTGTAAGGAAGGCGATCATTCCCGTTGCGGGCTTCGGAACAAGGCTCTATCCCGAGACTAGAGGAGTTAAGAAGGAGTTCTGTCCTGTTGTTGATAAGGACGGACTGCTTAAGCCGGGGATCCTTATTCTCCTTGAGGAACTTGAGAGGATCGAAATAGAAAAGATATGCCTTATCCTTAACCGTGAGGAGAAGGTTTATTATGAGGACTTTTTCTTTAAGCCGCTGCCTGATAATCACTATAGCAAGCTTAACGATACCATGCGTGAATATGAGAAAAAGATAGAGCGTATCTCGAAGAAGCTCACCTTCGTATATCAGGATGAGCAGAGAGGCTTCGGACATGCGGTGTACCAGGCGAAGGAATTCGCGGATGGAGATCCGGTGCTTTTGCTTTTAGGTGACACCATATACAGCAGCAACAGTTCGATCCCCTGCACCCAGCAGCTTATAGATGCCTACGAGCAGTACGGGCTTACCGTTGTGGGAGTTCAGAATGTTCCCCTGGAGACTGTGGGCAATTACGGAATCTTCACAGGAGTCTGGGAGGATAAGGAAGAGAGCGTTCTTAAATTAACTCAGATAGAAGAAAAGCCCACGATAGTTAAGGCCAGGGAGTATCTTAAGGTACCTGGCAGGAAGAATCCGGAGAATTATTTCGGAGCCTTCGGTGCCTATATCATTACGAAGAGCATATTCGAAAGGCTTGAGGAAGCCATAGATAAAAATATAGTTAATGCCAAGGGAGAGATAGAGCTTACGGATGCACTTTCCTATGTATCCGAAAAGGAAGGAATGTACGCCTACGTGATAGACGGAAAGTCCTATGATCTGGGCAATCCCGAGGCCTACAGGAAAGCAGTTTCAGAATTCGGTATAAATAATACGGAGGGTTAAAAATGAAGATTGCAGTTGCGGGAACCGGCTATGTCGGAATGTCGATAGCAGTGCTCCTTGCCCAGCACAATGAGGTCAAGGCAGTGGATGTTATCGAAGAAAAGGTGGAAAAGATAAATAAAAAGATCTGCCCCATCGTTGATAAGGAACTTGAGGACTATTTAGCAAATAAGGACCTTAACCTTGTTGCTACCATGGATGGAGATTCAGCCTACAAGGATGCTGATTTCGTGGTTGTTGCCACACCGACCAACTATGATTCGGACAGGAATTTCTTTGATACCAGGGCAGTTGAATCGGTTATCGAGCAAGTCCTTAGAGTTAATGATAAGGCCTATATCGTTATCAAATCCACAATCCCTGTTGGTTATACAGCAGGTGTCCGTCAAAAATATAACTGCGAAAGGATCATCTTCTCCCCTGAGTTCTTAAGGGAGTCAAGAGCCCTTTATGATAACCTTCATCCTTCACGTATCATCGTAGGCTACGGTGAAACTGATGAGTCAAAGGAAAAGGCGCAGGAGTTCTTAAACCTCCTAAAGGGCGGAGCGATAGACGAGGATGTTCCCACACTTTTAATGGGAACAACTGAGGCTGAAGCAGTTAAGCTTTTCGCAAACACCTATCTTGCCTTGAGAGTAGGCTACTTTAATGAGCTTGATACCTACGCTGAGATGAAGGGCTTAGACAGCCGCCTTATCATTGAGGGTGTAGGCTTAGATCCCAGAATAGGAACCTTCTATAACAATCCTTCCTTCGGCTATGGAGGTTACTGCCTTCCTAAGGATACCAAGCAGCTTCTTGCCAATTACAATGATGTTCCACAGAACCTTATCGAGGCTATAGTGGGAGCCAACAAGACCCGTAAGGATTTCATAGCAGATCAGGTTCTTAAGAAGCTTGACTATTATTCATATGACTCAGATCCTTATTCAAAGGCTCTTGAAAAGGAAGTTACGGTAGGTGTTTACAGACTTACAATGAAGTCTAATTCCGATAACTTCAGACAGAGCTCGGTACAGGGTATCGTTAAGAGAATAAAGGCAAAGGGAGCTAAGGTCATTATCTTTGAGCCCACCCTGGAGAACGGTACCACCTATTTCGGAAGCCGCATCGTCAATGACATGGATGAGTTCAAGAAGCTTTCGGACTGCATAATAGCAAATAGATACGATACCATTCTTGATGATGTCAAGGACAAGGTATATACAAGGGATCTCTTCGCGAGAGATTAATTCATAAGTGGGAATGATCGGTAAATTTTAACTTATGAGGTGAACTGAATGTACTTTAATGATCCATTCAAAAATCCGGACTATAACCAGATGTATATCAATACCATGAGGCCTGTTCTTAACAAGAAGGCTATCTTTGCAGATGCTACAGAGAATTATGTAACGCCTGCAGAGCCCTATGCTTATTCCCAGATCAACATCAAGCTTCGTGTTGCGGTAAATAATATAGACAGAGCATATCTGGTGCACAATGGTGTCAAGCATTTGATGTATTCATCCTCGAGGGATGAGGTGTTTGAATACCTTGCCTGCGATACTGAAGTTGAGGATACGGAGTTTCGTTATTATTTCGAGATCCAGCTTGGAAAGATAAGCTGCGTATATGACACCAGGGGCGTGGAAAAATATCCCCAGGTTGGTGCTGAATTCCGCATAATCCCAGGCTGTAAGACTCCGGAGTGGTCAAAGGGTGCGGTAATGTATCAGATATACGTTGACCGTTTCTGCAACGGCGACCCTTCAAATGACGTGCTTACTAACGAATATCAGTACATAGGGGACAAGGTCACTAAGGTTGATGACTGGAACAAGTATCCTGCAACCATGGGAGTAAGGGAGTTCTACGGCGGAGATCTTCAGGGCGTTTTAGATAAGATGGATTACCTGCAGGATCTGGGAATAGATGTTATATACTTTAACCCTCTCTTTGTATCACCCAGTAACCATAAGTACGATATTCAGGATTATGACTACATAGATCCCCATTTCGGAAAGATAGTTTCCGATGAGGGAGAGCTTCTTCGTGATGACCAGACCGAGAACCGTGAGGCCACAAGGTATATAGACAGGGTTACGAACCTTAAGAACCTGGAGGCTTCAAATGAGTTCTTTGCCAAGGTGGTTGAAGAGGCCCACAGAAGGGGAATGAAGGTTATCCTTGACGGAGTATTCAATCACTGCGGTTCCTTTAATAAGTGGCTTGACAGAGAGCGCATATACGAAAACGCAGAAGGCTATGCCAAGGGTGCCTATGTGGACAGGGAGAGCCCCTATCATAACTACTTCCAGTTCCATGATGAAAATGCATTCCCTTATAACGGAAGCTACGATGGCTGGTGGGGACATGATACTCTTCCCAAGCTTAATTATGAAAATTCAAAGGAGCTTCAGGATTATGTGCTTAGGATAGCAGCTAAATGGGTTTCAGCCCCCTACAATGTGGACGGCTGGAGACTTGATGTTGCCGCAGACTTAGGACACAGCCCTGAATATAACCACTTCTTCTGGAAGGAGTTTAGGAAGGCAGTAAGGGATGCCAATCCCAACGCCATAGTTCTGGCAGAGCATTACGGATCTCCCCGTGACTGGCTTAACGGCAAGGAATGGGATACCGTAATGAACTACGATGCGTTCATGGAGCCTGTAACATGGTTCCTTACCGGTATGCAGAAGCATTCGGATGATTTCAGGCAGGATCTTTTAGGTAATTCAGATTCCTTCATCGGGGCTATGAATTTCCATTCCGCTGATTTCACAATGCCATCTCTTTATTCTGCCATGAATGAGCTCTCGAACCACGACCATTCCAGGTTCCTGACCCGTACCAATAGAAGGGTGGGACGTACCAATTCCTTAGGACCTGATGCAGCGAATGATGGCATCAACAAGGCAGTAATGAGAGAAGCTGTTGCCATACAGTTCACCTGGATCGGCTCCCCCACTATCTACTATGGTGACGAGGCAGGTGTCTGCGGTTGGACGGATCCTGATAACAGGCGAACCTATCCATGGGGTCATGAGGATAAAGAGATGATAGATTTCCACCGGGAGATGATCCGCATCCACAAGACCTACCCTGAATTTATTAAGGGTTCTCTTAAATATGTGCTTAATAACTATAATCTTTTAGGCTACGGAAGATTCGTTAAGGATGCCGCATCCGTGGTTATAGTTAATAATAACGATCACGAAATAACCGAAGAGATCACGGTATGGCAGCTTGGAATCCCCAAGGACAGCCTTCTTAAGACCATCATGCTTACAAGTGAGGAAGGCTTCACCACCTCAACGAGGGAATACCCTGTTATAGGCGGTAAGTTAATGCTTCAGCTGCCGAAAACATCGGCTATCATATTAAGATATTCAAAGTAACGGGAGAGCAGATGCTTGAAGTTAAAAAGATAACAAAAAAATACGGAAGCAGGGATATCCTTAAGGATATTTCCTTCACGGTAAAGCCCGGCGAAAGAGTTGCTTTGGTTGGACGAAACGGCTGCGGCAAGACCACTCTTATGCAGATACTTTCAGGCTCAATGAAGCCCAACAGCGGAAGCATAAGCTTTTACGGTCACGACCCTCTTAAGAAAAAGAGCAATTTCAGGAAATACTGCGGTTATGTTCCTCAGAATTCGCCCCTTCTTCCCGAACTTACGGTGAAGGATAATTTAAAGCTCTGGGGTGTTGATAAATGCAAGAACTACGAGTATATCCTTGATAAATTCGAGCTTCGGGACATTATGAAAATGCGGGTTTCGAAGATGTCAGGAGGAATGAACAAGCGACTTTCCATAGCCTGTGCCATAGCCTCGTGGCCCTCGATACTGCTTCTTGATGAGCCCACGACTGCCCTTGACCTCTATTATAAGGAAAGCATAGAGCAGTGGCTTAACGAATATAACGATCTAAACGGAATAGTTCTCATAACGACCCATGAGGAAGCGGAGATAGTCGCCTGCGACAGGTGCTTTTTCATGAAAGGTGGGTATCTCACCGAGATCCCCCATGATGAGAATATGATGTCAACAGTAAGAGAATATCTTAAGAACTAACAATCAAAATGGAAACAGAAGTAAAGACAGAGATAATTGAAGAAATAAAAGAACCGGAAACACCGGTGCAGGAAGCAGCAAATGATGAGGCGCCAAAAGAGGGCAAAAAATCTAAAAAGCCTCTCATCATAGCGCTTTCCGTAGTTTTGGCACTCCTTTTAATCGGGGGGATCATATATCTTATTTATGCACGGAATCCCAGGATCATGATCGCCAAGGCTTTCGTTAATACCTTCGGAAACATAGGAAACGGAGATAACGAGCTCTTAACGGACCTTAATCCTTCGAAGATATTAAAAGGAGAGGATTACACACTGTCCTTTAACGTGGATACGGAGCTTTCCGAGGTGGGAGATACCATGATTGAGGGTGATCTCATTGTGAATAATGAGATGGTTGAGCTTTCGGGAGATGTGGAGATATCATATCTTCCTGTCATCGAATACGCCTTCTGGCTTGATGAAAGTGAGCTTAAGGCTTACTTCCCGCTTCTTCCGGGCCGTCTTTTTGCATATGATTATCACAGTGATAATACAGGCTACATCAGTGAAAAGATAGACACCGCCACGGTTAACGAGTTTATCGATAATAACTATGAGTTCATTTCAAATCCCGATGAGAGTTCTGAGGCCTACAACGTATTAAACGAGCTTATCAAGGAGGATTATTTAAAGCTTTCCTTTGAAAGGACCGCTGATGCTTCCTATACCATTGATGCTGAGGATATATCCGCTCGTGGTTATAAAACAACCATCACAACATCAATGCTTAAGTCCTATGGGCGTGACCTTGAAAGCTGGATAAATAAATACTATAAGAATGCCATTGAGAATATAGGCTTTTCCGCTAAGGAAATATACAATGCCATAGACACTTATGCAGACGAAGCCGGGGATATAACCCTTACCGTATATATTTATAAAAATAAGCTGGCAGCAGTAAAGGTAAGCTCTAACAAGGGCGATGAGGAGCTCATATTCGAGGGCGGAGACTACAGGTTCCAGAATATCAGCCTGACAACGACAGACGGCACAAAGATATACGTTGCCGGAAATGAAAATAACGACATTGAAAATATATTTACAGCGGTGAACGGAAAGGACGTTCTTTCCTATGCCTACAATACCTCTGACGGATCCCTTAAGATCAAGCTTAACGGGCGTGACGAGATAACCGCAAAGATAAAACGGGTGAACGACTCCGTTTCCATAGACCTTGATTATTTTGATCTGGGAGATTCCTACATAGGCGGAACCCTTTCACTTAAGGAGGGAACGAAATATTCCGAGCCTTCAGGGGAGCGCTTCGATATCGGAAATGCCTCTGAGGATGAGATCGAGGTTATAAAGAATGAGATAAACGAGGTCATTGACGGAATTATTTACAGATAATATGAGACTTTATTTTTCGTATCTTTTTTTACAAATAAAGAGATGCTTAAAGAGTTCCCTTAAGATGCTTCTTATTGTAATTGGGGCGCTTGCACTTGCCTTAGTTATCGGCCTTACTATGGTAAGGCTCCTTAAGACTACGGATATATCACTTGCAAAGGTGGCAGTTGTGGTCCCTGAGGATGATGCTCTTATGGACTATGTCACAAGCTTCATTGAATCCATGGACTCAGTTAAGAGCATATGCACCTTCGAATACATGGATGAGGATGAGGCCATAAGTGCCTTTAAATCCGGGGAAGTGGATGCCGCAATCGTGATCCCGGAGGGGTTTTATCACGATGTCCAGGTGGGACTTAATCCGCCTGCAACCCTTTATTTTCCGGAGGATCCGGGAATAGTGGGGATGACCTTTAAGGAGGTTTTGATCTCAGGAGTTTCTTATCTTCAGACTGCGGAGGCAGGTGTATATGCAACTCTTGATACTGCGAAGGTCTACGCTTCTGATATGACAGGCACCCAGATAGGAACGGCTCTTTCGCTTCAGTATGTTAACAAGCTTTTATCCCGTGACAGGGTGTTTAAGGATAAGGAGCTTTCGCCATTAGGGGATATCAGTCTTTACTCCTATTATTTCATGGCGGGACTTTTGATCATCCTGCTGTTTTCAGGGATCGCCTACAGCTTCATGTACGAAAAGAACCTTCGGGCGGTTTCGGATAAGCTTAAGGTTCAGGGCGTCGGACCATTATTGAACTGTATGATAAAGATATTTGCCATGACACCCTTTATTTATCTGACCTCGCTCCTGATATACATGATCGGAGTCTTCGTAAGTGATAAATATGAGCTTCAGATGATCTCGTTAAAGGGCTCGGCATTTTTATGGCTTCTGCTACTTTCATTCATACTTGCCGTATATTTCCAGCTGGTGTACGGGATCACAGGCTCAGGCAGGACAGGTATATTTGTACTTATTATATTAAACGTTATAGGAATCTCGATTTCGGGACTCATAATCCCCCAGATATATTTAAGCGACTGGACAGTTACTCTTTCCTATATCTTTCTTGAAAGATATCTGCTTACTTTCCTTAAATATGCATTCTTCGGACTTAAGGGAGGTGCATTATGAGGATGAAATTAAGATATATCTATTATCACTTAAAGGCGCTTCTTAAAAGGCGTGAGCCCTGGGTGCTTATATTCGCGGTGGTGCTCCTTATATTTGTATTCAAGGGAATAACACTTCCGAGTGCTGATAATACGAAGGTTGGAATAGTAACTAACGGCTCGGAGCGTGCCAAGAGGGTGGCAGAGCTTATGGATGAGGATTCGACCATCTACTCTGTCTGTGAATACGAGACTGAGGAAGAACTGCTTACTGATGTGCGTAAGGGTGCTTTGGAGTGCGGCTTCATATTTGATGATGATTTTGACAAGCTTGTTTCCCATGAGCGCATGAAAGAATCAATACAGTATATTTATTCGCCCTACACCACGAAAGGTCTTGTTGCCAAGGAATCCCTCTATTCGGCATTTTTAAAGGACTACAGCGACGATATACTGCTTTCCGAGTACAGGAGCATATTCGGGTCGAATGATGATTCCCTTAAGGAAGAGATCGAGGATATGCTCATTGAGAGAAATGCCTATTACCTTGACGGAAACGATATATTTGAGGTTGATTTCAAATAGAAATTTAAGTAAGATTTTAAGATAACCATAATGTGTAATTGAGGAGGATTATTATGGAAGAAAAGGACATTGAGCAGACTGTTGAAGAGACAGTGACTGAAGAAGCTGCTGTTGAAGAAACAGTGGAAGATGTGACAGAAGAAGTTAAGGCTGAAGCCTCCGAAGAAGCAGCGCAGGTTGAAACTGTTGTGGAAGAAGCAGCAACCGAGGCACCTGCAGAAACTCCTGCCGTGGAGAAAAAGATAGTAAGCTACGACCCTATGACCGGAGCACCCATATATGAGGGTGATGAGGTTAAGGGCTTTAACGAAGAGGGCGTAATAGTAGCTCCCGATGACAACAAGAAAAAGACCGGTCTTTTAATAGGTCTTATCGCGGCAGCAGTAGTAGTTATTGCAGCTATCGTATGTCTTTGTGTGTTCGTTATATTTAAGAACCCTAAGACGAAGATCATGGAGGCATCCGTTAATACCTTCAAGGAGCTTGCAGATGGAGATAATCTCCTGCTTACCACTCTTAATATGAAGGATTTCGCAACTGCGAAGGAATATACTCACTCAATAGACGGCACGATAGAAAACCTTGATTTAGGTGAGACCATGAGCGGTGATCTCGAGCTCATTAAAGGCGCTGACGCCGCAGAAATTTCGGGTGGAATCGATCTTTCAGAGATATCCGGTATCCCCTATGTTTCAGCATCACTTATCTGGAGTGACGGAAAGTTAAGCTTAGGCTCTAAGCTTATAGATCATGTGATCGTATATGATTACACCGAGGATTCAACAGGCTATATAAGCGAGCTTGCTTCATATATCGGACTTTCACTTGATGATATAAACGAAGGTCTTGCTACAGGATATGATGCTATATTTAATGCAGATTCCATCGAGGAGGCTGCAGAGTCGATAGATCCTGAACTTCTTAAGGAGATCACCGAAGATTACAAGGAATTCTATAAGGATATCGAGGTAGAGAAGCTTTCCAAGGATACCTTCACCATCAACGATAAGGAAAGAAAGTGCAAGGGCTACAGAGTGATACTTACCGAGAAAGATATGAAGAAGCTTTCAAAGATCGTGGTTAAGACTCTTAAGGCCGTGATGAATTCAGATCTTGAGGACCTTATTGAGGTTTCAGGTACATCCGTTGAGGATACTCTTGAGGGACTTGAGGATGAGTTAAACAGCTACTTCGAGGATATGGATGATATTAACATTGACTTCTATATTTATAAGAAGCAGCTTGCTGCAATCGAGACGAAGCTTGATGATAGCAAGTATTCAGTTAAGTTCGAGGGCGGAGACTACAGAGCCCAGAATATGACCTTCAAGGCTGATGGAGCAAAGATAAAGGTAGAGGGCGAAAAGGAAGGTTCTGTTGAGAACTTATCTTTAAGTGTTGAAGGCGAGGAATATTTCTCATATGAGTATGATTCAAAGTCAGGCGAGCTTTCATTTACTGCTTCAGACGGCTATGACACATATGAATTCGATGGCATAACCATATTAAATGATGGTAAGGAGTTCTCAATAGAGCTTGATGATACAGAAGTTGGAGACGACTGTGTGATCTCAGGAAAGTATAAGCTCACTAAGGAAGGCACGATCGATGAACTTTCAGGAACAGAGTTCAGCATCAACGAAGCAACAGTTGAGGATTATTCCCAGTTTATAGAAGACGAGCAGGCAGCACTTGAGGAACTTGGATTATTCTAAGGTTAAATGACAGGGGCTCTTATAGAGCCCTTGGTTTATAATGTATATAAGGAGAAAGACATGGAATTAAGAACACTTGAAAAGGAACTGAGTGAGAACGCATACCCCGGAAGAGGTATAGTAACAGGAGCCTCTAAGGACGGCAAGTACGCAGTAATGGCATATTTCATCATGGGCCGAAGCGTTAACAGCCGTAACAGAGTATTCGTAGAATATGAGGAGGGTATCAGGACACAGGCCTTCGATCCTGCGAAGCTTGAGGATCCCAGCCTTATCATTTATTCTCCGGTCCGTGTCATTAATAACAAGACCATCGTAACCAACGGTGATCAGACAGATACCATCTTCGATGGTGTTCGTAATGGAATCTCCTTTGAACAGTCATTAAGATGCAGGGAGTTCGAGCCCGACGCACCTAACTACACACCCAGGATCTCAGCAATAGTACGTGTTGATCCCGAAAGAAATATATTCAGATATGTAATGTCCATCCTTAAGAGTGATAACGGAAACCCGGATTCCTGCCAGCGTTTCACCTTTGGCTACAGACAGCCCGTTGCAGGTGAGGGACATTTCATTCACACCTACATGCATGATGGCAATCCCCTTCCAAGCTTTGAGGGCGAGCCTAAGAGAGTGATTATAGATAAAGATATAGATGAATTCACCAATATGCTCTGGACTAACCTTAATGAAGAGAATAAGGTATCTCTTTTCGTCCGCTACATTGACATTAAGACCGGAGAGTACGAAACAAGGATCGTTAACAAGAATAAATAATATCTTTACCACCAAAGGAGAATAAAATGAACGAGATCGAACTTAAATACGGATGTAATCCCAATCAGAAGCCTTCAAGGATCTACATGGAGGACGGAAGTGAGCTTCCTGTTACAGTGCTTAACGGAAAGCCCGGATATATCAATTTCCTGGATGCCTTCAACGGCTGGCAGCTTGTTAAGGAGCTTAAGGAAGCAACAGGACTTCCCGCAGCAACTTCCTTCAAGCACGTTTCACCTGCAGGTGCTGCAGTAGGACTTCCTTTAAGCGATACTTTGGCAAAGATATACTGGGTAGATGACTTAGGTGAGCTTTCACCCTTAGCATGTGCATATGCCAGAGCCCGCGGCGCAGACAGAATGTCTTCCTTTGGTGATTTCATAGCTCTTTCGGATGAGTGTGATGCTGACACGGCCCGCCTCATAAAGAGAGAGGTTTCAGACGGAGTTATAGCTCCCGGCTATACTGATGAGGCATTGGAGCTTCTTAAGCAGAAGAAGAAGGGCGCATATAATATCATTAAGATTGATCCTTCCTACAAGCCCGCTCCCATAGAGCGCAAGCAGGTTTACGGCATTACCTTTGAGCAGGGCCGTAACGAGCTTGATATCAATAAGGATCTCTTTGGCAACATAGTTACCAAGAATAAGGAAATTCCCGAGAGTGCTCTTATCGACATGAAGATAGCAATGATCACTCTTAAATATACACAGTCTAATTCAGTCTGCTATGTTAAGGACGGTCAGGCAATCGGAATAGGTGCAGGGCAGCAGTCAAGAATTCACTGCACACGTCTTGCAGGCCAGAAGGCAGATAACTGGTTCCTTCGTCAGTCTCCTGAGGTAATGGGACTTCAGTTCATCGATTCTTTAGGAAGAGCAGACAGAGACAATACCATCGACGTTTATATGGGAGATGAGTATGAGGATGTTCTTCGTGATGGCGAGTGGCAGAAGCGCTTCAAGGTTAAGCCCGAAGTCTTCACAGCAGAGAAGAAGAAGGCATGGCTTTCAAAGAACCAGGGTGTTACTTGCGGTTCCGATGCATTCTTCCCCTTCTCAGATAACATCGAGAGAGCATATAAGTCAGGCGTTAAATATATCGCAGAGCCAGGCGGCTCAGTTAGAGATGATCTCGTAATCGAATGTGCCGACAAGTATGATATGGTAATGGCATTTACGGGAATCAGATTATTCCATCATTAAGATTCAGGATTTATAGGATTTATTCTGCATGAGATATGTACAGACTGAACATGTCGCAAGCGGGATGAAGCTCGCACGCCCCCTTTACGGGGATAACGGCCAGATGCTTGTTAGGGGTGGATGTACCATTTCGGATACCATCCTTAAACATATCAATAATATGGGACTTCAGGGTGTCTATATAGACGAACCCGGCTTCGAGGATGTAATAGTTGATGATGTAGTCCCCATGGAACTTAAACAGGAAGCCTACCGTGCACTTCAGGATGGTAATTATGACAAGTGTGTCATAATCGCCAAGACAATGGTGAAGGAAATGCTATCCGTTAAGTCCATTGATATGGATCTGCTCGACATCAAATCAGACAAGGATTATGAATACAGACATTGTATATCGGTAGCGCTCATTTCGATCACTATGGGGATCAATATGGGCCTGAATGCAGAGCAGCTTGATAATCTCGCCGTGGCAGGACTACTTCATGATATAGGTAAGTTCGATGTGGCAAAGAAGCTTCTCACCACCAGCAAGGTCTACAAGGACAAGCAGATGGATGAGATGAAGAAGCATCCCATGTATTCCTACGAGGCTCTTAAAGATAATCCCAATATCACCTCGGTTGCCCGAAACGCCATACTTTTCCACCACGAGAACTTAGACGGAACGGGATACTACAACATAACGGCGGATAAGCTTGGCACGATCCCCAGGATATTAAGGATCGCGGATACCTACGATGCCCTGACGGCCACGAGAAAGCATAGGGCGGCCTTCACTCCGGAGCATGCCATAACAGAGCTTGTTGAGGGTGCGGGAAAGATATATGATAGGTCGATCGTCAGGACCTTCATCGATACCTTCCCGGTATTTCCGAAGGCGTTTACGGTTAAGCTCCAGAACGGCGAGACAGGTGTAGTTGTGGATAATTCCCAGGATAATTACAGGCCCCGTATCCGTACCTTTGAGGGCAAAAATATCGATCTATTTACGGATCCCGAATATAAAAATATCAATATAGAGGAAATACTTTAATGTTAGAAGTAAAGAATATGGTTTTCACTCCGGTTGATAACGGAGAAAAGAAATGCATAATTGATGACGTAAGCTTCACCGTTAATGACGGGGAGCTTTTAGTTATTACAGGACCTAACGGAGGCGGTAAGTCAACAATGGCCCGTCTCATTATGGGAATAGAAAAGCCCGACGGAGGAAGGGTTCTTCTTGACGGAAAGGATATAACGGATTTCTCAATAGATGAAAAGGCAAAGGCCGGTATAGGCTTTGCATTCCAGCAGCCTCCCAGATTCAAGGGAATGACAGTCGGAAGACTCCTTACACTTGCTGCAGGCGGATCGCTTTCCGAGATGAACTGCTGCGACCTTCTTTCTGCAGTTGGATTATGTGCAAGAGAGTATTTAAATAGAGAGCTTGACGGGACATTATCAGGCGGAGAGATGAAGAGGATAGAGATAGCCTCAGTCCTTGTCAAGGAACATAAGGTTAGCATCTTCGATGAGCCCGAGGCTGGAATAGACCTTTGGAGCTTCTCGATGCTTGTTAAGCAGTTTGAAAAGCTTCATAAAAATAACAAACAGAGCATCATAATAATCTCACATCAGGAGCGTATCATCGAGATGGCAGACAGGATCATGGTCATCAAAGACGGTAAGCTTGATGCGATAGGTACGAAGGATGAGGTTTATCCGAAGCTTATAAAGGGCGAATCACACGCCTGCATGGATAACTAGGTGAAGCGGGAGAATTATCATGGCAGAAATAGATAATATAACTAAGGAAGTGCTCTCAAAGATAGACGAGCACGGCTTCAAGCAGGAGGGTGCGTATAATTTAAGATATAACGGAACACCCTTATGTCATGGAGATACCAAGAATATAAAGATAGTAAGAAAGACAGATAAGCCAGGAATAGACATATATATTTCCGCTGAGACTAAGGGCGAAATGGTGCATATTCCCGTGGTTGTTACGACTTCCGGAATGACGGATGAGGTATATAACGACTTCCACGTAGAGGCAGGAGCAGAGGTTACCATAGTTGCAGGCTGCGGAATCCACAATTCAGGCTGCAATGACTCCAGACACGATGGTGTACATGCCTTCTATGTAGGTGAGGGCGCTAACGTCCGTTATGAAGAGAAGCACTACGGCGAGGGCGACGGCGAAGGAAAGAGGATACTTAATCCCGTAACCAAGATCTATCTTGAAAAGGACGCGGTATTCACTCTGGATACGGCTCAGATAAAGGGCGTTGATTCAACAGTCCGCACCACAATCGTCGAGGTTGGTGAGAATGCGAAGCTCTATGTTAATGAAAGGCTGTTAACCCACGGAGCCCAGAGCGCGGAATCCAATATGGATGTTGTGCTTAAGGGAAGCGGCTCTACAGCACAGATAATCTCAAGGTCCGTTGCCAAGGAAAGCTCTAAGCAGGTATTCCATCCCAGGGCAATCGGCGAGAATCTCTGTCATGCCCATATCCAGTGCGATTCCATCATCATGGATAAGGCTGAGGTCTGCTCAATCCCGGAGATCGATGCCAAGCACGTGGATGCTGCCATTATACACGAGGCTGCCATTGGAAGGATCAACAACGAGCAGCTTATCAAGTTAAATACCTTCGGCTTAAATGATGAAGAGGCCGAGGCTGTTATTATTGAGAATTTCCTTAACTAAGGACGTTAAGATCATGAAGAAGCTTCTTAAATATCTTAAAAATTACAAAAAAGAAAGTATACTAAGCCCCCTGTTTAAAATGCTGGAGGCTTCTTTTGAACTTTTTGTGCCCCTGGTCGTGGCCTCCATGATCGATAAGGGAATAGGGGACGGAGTGATTACAGCAGGTGATAAAAGCTACATTCTTAAGTGCTTTTTTGGCCTGATACTTTTAGGCCTTATCGGACTTATAAGCTCCTGCACGGCCCAGTATTTTGCAGCTAAGGCGGCAACAGGCTTCTCCACGGGACTTAGGCACGATCTTTTCAAGCATCTTTTATCTTTATCCTATAAAGAGATAGACAATGTGGGAACCTCAACCATGATCACCAGGATGACCTCTGATGTTAACACGGTGCAGAACGGTGTGAACATGTTCCTGAGGCTCTTTTTAAGGTCGCCCTTCATCGTGGCGGGCGCAATGGTCATGGCGTTTACGATAGACTTTAAGGCTGCGCTGGTGTTCGTGGGAGTTATCGCTATACTTTCGTTAGTCGTCTATCTAATCATGAACTTTAATATTCCCATGCTTAAGAAGGTGCAGGGCGCTCTTGATAATGTGCTTAACCTAACCCGTGAGAACCTAAGTGGCGTCAGGGTCATAAGAGCCTTCGTCAGGGAAGATCAGGAATATGAAAGGTTCAAGAATACCAATGAAGATCTGACATCCCTTCAGATCAGGGCAGGAAGAGTATCCGGACTTCTTAATCCACTTACCTATGTGATCATAAATATAGCGATTGTGATTCTTATAAAGGTGGGCGCCATCCAGGTTGAAAAAGGAATACTTACAACCGGCCAGGTAGTTGCGCTTTATAACTATATGTCTCAGATACTGCTTGAGCTTATTAAATTCGCAGGCCTTATCGTTACCATTAATAAGGCATTGGCATCAGCCAACAGAATAAACGAAGTCTTCGATATCCCCGTTGAAGAAGAGGGCAGTTCGGTTAATGCGGTAAATTCAATTGAATTTAAGAATGTGTCACTTAGATATAACGAAGGCGCAGACGAGTCTCTTACCGATATCTCATTTAAGATAAGTAAGGGCGAAACCTTGGGAATAATCGGAGGAACAGGCTCCGGCAAGACATCAGTCATAAACCTCCTAAGCGGGTTCTATGAGCACACCGGTGGAGATATATTAATAAATGACAAACCTGTCACAAATAAAGAGCGTATAGCTTTAAGAAAAAATATAGGAATCGTAATGCAGAAGGCTGTGCTCTTTAGCGGTACAATCAGGGATAACCTTAAGTGGGGCAATGAAGAGGCAACAGACGAGGAGATATTAAAGGCAGCCGAGATGGCCTGCGCCATGGATGTCATAAATGTAAAGGGCGGACTTGATGCTGAGATAGAAGCAGGAGGAAAGAACCTTTCAGGAGGCCAGAGACAGCGCCTTACGATAGCAAGGGCCCTTGTTAAGAAGCCACAGGTTCTTATTCTTGATGATGCATCCTCTGCTCTTGACTATGTGACTGACCTTCAACTCCGGACTAATTTAAAGACACTTGATTATGACCCTATTGTCATAATTGTTTCCCAGAGGACCTCAGCTGTTCAGAGCGCCGACAGGATCGTGGTGCTTGATGACGGTAATGAAGCAGGATACGGAGATCATAAAGCTCTACTTAAGGAATGCGAGACCTACAGGGAAATATATGAAACTCAGTTTAAGAAGGAGGCGATCTGATGGCACTTGATACAAGCGGGTTCGTCCCAAAGGGAAATCTGGATGCCAATTCCGAGGCTCTAGGCAAAAGCGGTCAGAAGGCAACCCTTCTTAAGGTATTTAAGCTTTTAAAGAAATACACTCCTCTTATATTACTTTCACTTATCCTGGCGATAGTTTCAGTGGTATTCACACTTCTGGTTCCCATAAGGATAGGAAATGCGGTGGACAGTATATTAGGGGATGGAAATGAGCTTTCAAAGATACTTGCCGAGGCTGCGCTCTTTGCAGTAATAGTGGGAGTTTCACAGTATGTAATGAATCTCCTTAATAACAGAATATGTTATCTCACGGTAAGGGATATAAGAAACGATGCCCTTAAAAAGATAAACACCCTTCCTTTAAGCTATCTTGATTCCCATCCCCAGGGAGATCTGGTGAGCCGAATGATAGCAGATGCTGACCAGTTTGCAGACGGACTTTTAATGGGCTTTACTCAGGCCTTTACCGGAATAATGACCATAGTGGGTACCCTTATCTTTATGCTTAAGATGAATGTGGCTATCACACTGGTGGTCGTATGTGTGACACCACTGTCACTTTTCGTTGCTAAGTTTATTGCATCCAGGACCTATGAGATGTTCAGGCTCCAGTCCCGTGAAAGAGGTCAGCAGACCTCGATCATAGATGAAATGCTGGGAAATGCCAAGGTGGTTAAGGCCTTCGACAGGGAAGAAGACGTAATGGAAGACTTCGATGAGGTTAACCTAAGATTACAGAAGGCTTCCTTAAGGGCAATATTTTTCTCATCCCTGACGAACCCCTGCACTAGATTCGTAAACGCTGTCTGCTATGCACTGGTTGCACTAACCGGCTCATATTTTGCACTAAGCGGAGGAAGCGGCATTACCAAGGGCATAACGGTTGGAACCTTAACCATATTTTTGTCCTATGCCAATCAGTACACGAAGCCCTTCAATGAAATCTCAAGCGTGATTTCAGAACTTCAGAATGCCATGGCCTGCGCGGCGAGGGTATTCGAGATCTCCGAGGAGATAAGCGAGCTTCCCGATGATGACCTTAAGGAACTTTCCGTTAAGGACGGCAGGGTTGATATCGAGGGCGTTGACTTTTCATATGATAAAGATAAGGAGCTTATTAAGGACTTCAATCTTCACGTTGAGTCAGGTCAGAGGATCGCAATCGTAGGACCCACAGGCTGCGGCAAGACCACTATGATAAACCTGCTTATGCGATTCTATGATGTTGATAAGGGATCGATAAGTGTTGAGAATGAAGATATAAGAGGCGTAACGAGACATTCCCTAAGGCAGAGCTACGGAATGGTGCTTCAGGATACCTGGCTTAAGAGAGGAACGATCCGGGATAACATCAGGGTTTCCAAAGAGGATGCCACGGATGAAGAGATAATCAAAGCAGCGAAGCTTTCCCACGCCCACAGCTTCATAAGGAGGCTTCCAAACGGATATGATACCGTGATTGGAGAGGACGGAGGGTCTCTGTCCCAGGGACAGAAGCAGCTCCTTTGTATCACCAGGGTAATGCTTAAGCTGCCGCCAATGCTGATACTTGATGAGGCTACATCCTCCATAGATACCAGAACGGAGATCAAGATCCAGCAGGCCTTTAACACCATGATGGAGGGCAGGACTTCCTTCATAGTAGCCCATAGGCTTTCGACCATTAGGAATGCGGATGTGATACTGGTTATGAAGGACGGACATGTGATAGAGCAGGGTAACCACGATGCGCTGATCGCTCACGGAGGCTTCTATAAGGAGCTTTATGAGAGCCAGTTTAAGGGCGCGTGATCTTAAAGATATGAGGTTTGATTGATAGGACGGGGTTTAAGGACGCCCGATTGACAGGATTTTCAGCTGACAGGAGAAAGATGATGGGAGAATTCAGAGTACTTAAATTTTCGGAGATCGAAAAGGTTAATATTTTAGGCAGGGAGTGTAAGCAGAAGAATCCTTACCCGCTTTTGGCTAACGGTTCGGGTATTGAGATGAGGGTGACCGGAGCAGATTTCTATATTAAGGTGATAACAGACTGCACCACCTATGAGCCCTGGGTTGCCTATGAGATTAACGGAGCCTTTATGGGTCGCCAGATGCTTCTTCCCGGCGAGCACAACATATGTCTTTTCCGTAATATGACACCCGAAACTCCCAAGACGATCAAATTCTACAGGGAATTACAGTCAATGAGCGAGGATGATACCTGCTGCGTTTTAATTGATAATATTAGACTGGACGGCGAGATCTTAGACCCTCCCGTGCATGATAGAAAGATAGAGTTTATCGGCGACAGCATCACCTCAGGTGAGGGAACCTACGGCGCGATGGAGGATGTTGACTGGCTTTCCAAATATATGAGCTTTTCAAATGACTACGCGAACATGGTAGGAAAGGACCTTAATGCCGATGTTCACATGGTTTCCCAGGGCGGCTGGGGCGTATACTGCGGCTGGGATAATGATACAAGGCACAATATCCCTTCCGTATATGAGAAGCTTTGCGGACTTGCCAATGGTCCCATGAATTCAGGCTTCGGAACACAGTCCGAGTATGATTTTAAGTGGCAGGCAGATGTTATTGTTGTTAACTTAGGAACCAATGATGAATCAGCATTCAACGAGCCTCCCTTCGAAATACCTGACACAGGTGTCATTTGTAAACAGAGACGTGCTGAGGATGGTTCTCATTTAAGAGAGGATGAGCTTAAGGTTGAAAAGGCGATAATCGATTTCCTTAAGACCATACGTAAGCACACTCCCGGAGCTCATATAGTATGGTGCTACGGAATGCTCGGCTACGGCCTTAGCCTTACAATTAATGAGGCAATCATCAATTATATTAATGAAACCGGGGATCACAACGTTGCATTTTTGCAGCTGCCTGATACCTTTGATGAGGACTATGGCTCGCACATGCATCCCGGCGTACCTTCACACAGAAAGTCGGCAGATGTGATTGTTAACTACTTAAGACGGAAGATGGATTGGAAGGATTGATAACATGGGATTACAGGGATTTCCCGAAGGAAGCGTTACACTTACCTCCGGAATATTTAAAGACAGAGAAAAGATAAACAGAGACTACATAATGGAGCTTGATAATACGGCTCTTTTGCAGAACCATCTGCTGGAGGCAGGTTTCATCCTGCCGGGAGCCCAGGTTGTTGAAGACCCCTTGAAGGTTAATATGCACTGGGGGTGGGAAGCACCTAACTGTCAGCTCCGTGGACATTTCCTTGGGCACTTAATGTCGGCAGCAGCCCGCCTTTATGCCATAAACGGAGACACTGAGGTAAAGGCGAAGCTTGATGCGATAATAGATGAACTTGAAAAGTGCCAGAAGGAAAACGGAGGAAGATGGGTTGGCTCCATTCCCGAGAAGTATTTTACCAGGATGGAAAATCATCAGTATGTCTGGTCACCACAGTACACCATGCATAAGACACTGATGGGTCTTCTTCACTCATATATTTATGCCGAAAGCGAAAAAGCATTAAAGATATTCTCTAACCAGGCTGACTGGTACGTTGACTGGACGGAGCGCGTTTCAAAGATAGACAAATGGATAATAACTGCAGGCGAAGCCGCAGGAATGCTTGAAATATGGGCACTTGCCTATGATGTGACCAAGGACTCCAAGTACCTTAAGCTTGCTGAGTATTATGCAGGGCATGGCACATATCAGGACCTTCTTGATGGGAAGGATCCCCTTTCAAACTGCCATGCGAATGCCAGCATTCCCCTTGCCCATGGCGCTGCGAAGATGTACGAGGTAACAGGGGATAAGAAGTATCTTGATATAGTTCTGGCCTTTTGGAGGTGCGCAGTCACGAATCGTGGAACCTATTGCACAGGCGGTCAGAATGCAGGTGAGTTCTGGACTCCGCCCTTCCTTGAGGGACATTACTTGGGAGAGCGTAATCAGGAATACTGTACCGTATACAATATGGTCCGCTTAGCAGACTATCTTTACAGATTCACAGGTGAAAAGGAATATGGGGATTACATAGAAAAGAACCTGTATAACGGGTTCCTCTCCCAGCATAATCCTAAGACGGGAATGCCCACCTATTTCCTTCCAATGGCAGCAGGCTCCCATAAAAAGTGGGGCTCTAAGCGCAACGACTTCTGGTGCTGTCACGGAACAACGGTTCAGGGCGAGACCCTCTATCCGTCCATCATCTACTACCATGATGATGAGGCATTATATGTGAATCAGTATATTCCTTCGGTATTAGGCGGTGCTAGAATTAATGACACTGATGTCACAATTGAGCAGTCCCTTGCCATGAAATATTATAATGACGCTGCCTTATTTGATGAGGGTGATGACTCCATGACCTCGAGGTGGTTTATGAAGTTCAAGGTTACCTCATCATCTGAGCTTACGTTGAAATTCAGGGTTCCTTCCTGGGTTTGCGATGTTCCTTCGGTTACTGTTGAAGGAAAAGAATTATCCCGTGAAGAAGTAAGTAAGATTGTGGATAACGGATATATTTGCATCAAGGGAGAGTGGAAAGATTCCGAGATAACCATATATTTCCCCTCAGAGGTTAAGCTAAGTTATCTAAATGATATCCCTTCCAAGGCAGCCTTAGTTGATGGCCCCATTGTGCTTGCCGGATTAACTGATAAGGATACGGGACTTGATATCAGTGATGTTGATGCCCCGGGAGCGATCCTGCTTCCTAAAATGGAGCATACCTACGAGGCATTCCCCTGGCTTCAGAATAATTACGAGACTCTGGGCCAGCGGAAGAACATAGTATTTAAGCCACTCTACGAAATTGAGGACGAGGCTTATACTCTTTACTTCACGATCAGGAGCTGATGCTAATGACTAATACGATGCAGTATCGTAAAGATAAACACGATGAAAACATTTCAGCCCTTGGCTTCGGCTGCATGCGCTTTACGAAGAAGGGGCAGAATATAGACCTTGATAAGGCCGAGAAGGAAGTAGTTGCGGCTATAGAAAGTGGCGTTAATTACTTCGATACAGCATATATTTATCCCGGAAGCGAAGTGGCGATAGGTGAGATACTTAAGCGCACGGGCCTTCGCGACAGGGTAAATATAGCAACCAAGCTTCCCCAGTATATGATGAAGGATATTAAGGGCGTTGAGAAAACCTTCAATGAGGAACTTAAGCGCCTTCAGACGGATCATGTGGATTACTATCTTCTTCATATGCTCACGGATCTTCATGAGTTTGAGAAGCTTGAGGATATGGGGATTAAGGACTGGATTGCCGATAAGAAAGCAAGCGGCGAGATAAGGAATATCGGATTTTCATACCATGGCGATTCCGATATGTTCCTTAAGATACTTAAGGCCTACGACTGGGACTTTTGTCAGATCCAGTACAATTACTTGGATGAGCATACCCAGGCCGGCAGGATAGGACTTGAAACTGCCGAAAAGATGGGGATTCCGGTTATAATAATGGAGCCTCTTCGTGGAGGCAAGCTTGTTAACATGCTCCCTTCTAAGGCTTTGAAGGTAATGGCTTCTTCAGATCATAACTGGTCTCCTGCTGAGTGGGGACTTAAGTGGCTCTACGACCAAAGCGGTGTAACATGCGTGCTCTCGGGAATGAATTCCCTTGAGATGGTAGAGGAAAACTGCAGGATTGCTTCCGAGACTCTCCCCGGGTCTCTTACCGACGCTGACAGGGCCTCCTATAAAGATATAAGGGATGCCATAAACGAGGTAACGAAAGTTCCATGCACCGCCTGCAGATACTGCATGCCCTGCCCGAAGGGCGTTGATATTCCCAGCACCTTCAGCTGCTATAACCACATGTATTCAGAGAGCAAGGGAAGCGGCCGCCGGGAGTTCTGGCAGACCGTTGCCCTTCGTAAGGAGCCTGCCCTCCCCTCACAGTGCGTCGAGTGCGGCAAGTGCGAATCCCACTGTCCCCAGCACATCCATATCCGTGAGGAATTAAAGAAGGCCGACAAGGAGCTCCTTCCCTGGTACTACCGCCTGGCCGCAAAGGTTTCAAGGTGGTTTGTGTATGGGAGAAGGAAATAACGCGGGAGAAGTGTGGGCCCGGTCTGCGAGGTTTTCGTTGTGGGCCTCGCCTGCGCAACCGGTTGCACAAATTTGTTCAATATTTGCGCTTTTGATATTGAAATTAAATTTCCAATGATGATAATTAGGGTATAGAGGAGTTGTTTTTTAGGAGGATTAACAATGAAGCAGAAGGTATTTGATGAATTCAAGAAATTATACGGTACAGAGCCTGACGGTGTCTATTTCGCGCCGGGAAGAGTGAACCTCATCGGTGAGCATACCGATTATAACGGCGGGCATGTATTCCCCTGTGCACTTACCATAGGAACCTATGTTGCAGCGAAGAAGCGCGCAGACAGGGTTCTTCGTTTTTATTCCATGAACTTCGAGGAGAAGGGCGTGATTGAGAGCTCGCTTGATGACCTTACCCCTTCCGACGAGGCAGGTTGGACCAACTATCCCAAGGGAGTCATCTGGGCCTTTGAAGGCCGCGGCATGAAGCTTGATGGCGGACTTGATATAGTTCTTTACGGAAATATCCCCAACGGCTCAGGCCTTTCATCTTCAGCATCCTTAGAGGTTGTTACCGGCTTCCTTCTTAAGGATCTCTACGGATTCGACGTTACCAATGTTGACCTTGCAAAGATAGGCCAGTATTCAGAGAATAATTTTAACGGCATGAACTGCGGCATAATGGATCAGTTCGCCTCAGCAATGGGCAAGAAGGACAATGCTATATTTTTGGACACGGCAACTCTTAAGTTCGATTATGCGCCCATCAAGCTTGATGGCATGAAGATCGTTGTTACGAATTCGAAGGTTAAGCATTCCTTGGTGGGTTCTGCCTACAACGACAGGCGCACTTCCTGCGAGACGGCTCTTTCAGAGCTTCAGAAAGTTATAGACATCAAGACCCTGGGGGATCTTTCAATAGAGGAGTTCGAGGCTAATAAGTCTGCCATCGCCGATGCCGACCGTGTGCTCAAGGCTAAGCATGCTGTATACGAGAATCAGCGCGCCATCAAGGCAGTTGACGCTCTTAAGAGCGGTGACATCGCACTCTTCGGAAAGCTCATGAATGAGTCCCACGTATCCCTCCGAGATGATTATGATGTATCCTGCAAAGAGATAGATGTTCTCGTAGATGCTGCCTGGAAGGTTGACGGAGTCGTTGGCTCACGTATCACCGGAGGCGGCTTCGGAGGCTGCACAGTCAGCATTGTGAAGGACGAAGCAATTGATGCTTTCAAGGAGGCACTCACGAAGGAATACAAAGATAAGTGTGATCTTACTCCTGAGTTCTATGTGGTTTCAATAGGGGATGGTCCTTCGAAACTGTAAAATAATTCAGAAGATAAATTGAATCGATGAGGTGGGAGTCGGAAATACTTCCTCTTCAAATCCGGGATTTCTCGCTTACGAACTCTAAATATTACCATTCAGATATTGAAAGCGTCCGGGTCGCACCACCGCAAATCCATTTGCGCTTGGTGCTGAAAAGTCCATCCATGGACTTTTCCCCCTGAATCATGAGGTAATATTAAGACTTCGTAGAGCTCAAAATACGGATGTTGAAGACGAAGATTTCCGACTCCCACCTTCTTTATTTTTGTGAGAAAATCAATTGAGAAAACTGATTGCGTACGAAACGCCCGGAGGTTAAAATATAGTAAGAAAATATTAGCGCACTGTTCGGGGGAACGGTGCCGAATTTAGAAAAGAAAAGGAGAAGGTAGTATGGCAGTAAATCGTTTTGTATTGAATGGAATTTCCTATCACGGACACGGAGCAATCAATGAAATTCCCGGAATTGTTAAAGGAAAGGGCTACACGAAGGCTTTCGTAGCATCAGATCCCGACCTTGTTAAATTCGGAGTTACATCTAAGGTTACCGATCTGCTCAAGGCTAACGGCATCGATTATTTCTTATATTCTGATATCAAGCCCAATCCCACAATCGAGAATGTTCAGCACGGTGTTGCAGCATTCAAGGAGTCAGGCGCTGATTTCATGATCACCATCGGCGGCGGTTCTTCAATGGATACCGGTAAAGCTATAGGTATCATCATCAATAACCCTGAATTCGCAGATGTTCGTTCATTAGAGGGAGTTGCACCCACCAAGAAGCGTACGGTATTCACCATCGCAGTACCCACCACAGGCGGTACAGGTGCTGAGTCAACAATCAACTATGTTATCACCGATGTTGAGAAGAAGCGTAAATTCGTATGCGTAGACCCTAACGATATTCCTGATATCGCAGTAGTTGATCCCGATATGATGTCTTCTATGCCTAAGGGCCTTACAGCATCAACAGGTATGGATGCTCTGACACACGCTATCGAAGGATACACAACAGCAGCTGCTTGGGAACTTTCAGACGTTCTCGATCTTGAAGCCATCCAGCTTATTGCCAAAAATCTTCGCAAGGCTGTTGAGAACGACCCTGATGGACGTGAGGGAATGGCTCTTGCTCAGTATGTAACAGCAATGGCATATTCTAACGTAGGACTTGGAATCGCTCATTCAATGGCTCACACACTCGGCGCTGTTTATGACACTCCTCACGGAGTAGCCTGTGCTATGATGCTTCCCATCGTTATGGAATTCAATAAGGAATATACAGGAGAAAAATATAAAGCTATCGCAGAAGCATTCGGTGTTGACACAACCGGTATGGATCAGGCTACCTACCGCAAGGCAGCTATCGACGCTGTTCAGCAGCTTTCAGTTGACGTCGGAATCCCCACAAAGCTTGAGAAGCTTAAAGAAGAGGATCTTCCTTTCCTTTGCGAATCCGCAGCAGCTGATGCATGTGCACCCGGTAACCCCAGACCTGCTACATTAGAGCAGTTCGAGGAAATGTTCCGCAAGCTCATGTAATGATGTGATTGTCAAAAAAGCCTCCCGTGTTTGATCTCATTCAATCACGGGAGGCCTTTTATATGGTCTATTTATTTATCTTACCTTTGACTGAATACGGCTCTCCGGTATCCAGCCATTAGGCATGAACCAGTCATCAAACTTAACATAATATTTCCAGGTATCGTCATCGAACCTGACGTGTGCAATAGTACCTCTGTTTGACCATCCGCTGTAAAGTACGAAACCAACCTCAACAACATCGCCTTCGCTGTACTTAGCTCCATTAGAAGGTTTTGTTGCTCCGCCAGTAGTTGCTGCTAATTCTTCTTCATTAATCTTGGTTGTAATATCCTTGTTCATCATAACTGTTTCCTCCTTATTATATAGATTTGTTTAAGTTTAAGTTGTTTGGTATTATTTCTTATCTTCGGAAGGTGTGTTCCTTTGATGTATTTAATAATATACCATAGAGTGTTGCAAAAGTGTGACACTTTGATTAAAATTCGTAGAATTTTCAGAAAATATAACCGGCTCCCCTTTGGTGCAGTATCAAAAGGCTCCCCTTGAGGGTCGTTTTAATTGGCTCCCCTCCCAGCGGTTCGGTCTTAGCGGACTCGTGAAGAACCTCGTCCGAGACCTGTCGCATGGGCAGTACCTAAAGCTCGAAAGGACCTCGCTTGGTACTGCTCCAAGGGGAGCTGTCGCCGCAGGCGACTGAGAGGTGGATATTTTGACTCATTATTTAACTCACACAGCGGGAAATTAACCTGCGAAACCATTGACCGGGGGGGTCATCGTGCTATCCTTGAAGTGTTGAAAATATGGATTTAATTGACATTTCAAGGAGGTCAAAATGAAAAAGTTTAAAGGAATTTTAGCTGCAATGCTTGCCCTGGCAGTTGTTGTAGCACTAATGCCGGCTGTTGATGCGAAGGCAGAAGAAGTGACAAATGCAGCGTATGAAGTTAGCACCAGTTCTTCTGGTTCGTGGGATGGAGGTGTAAATTCATTAACTCTGAGTTCAGCTGATAGTAGTACTAACAAAGGAATTCAGGTTCGAAACAGTGCTTCAGGTGGCGTAACAGTTAAAACGACCGTTGTTGACAAGAACAATAATGAAATAGCTAAAGTTGACCCTCAAGATATAAGTCACGGTAATTCAACTACTGTAGTTCATTACAACTATACTTCAGCTAAATCACTGCTTGAAGGAAAAGGCTATACGAATATTCCTGATACACTCACACTCAGCCTCTCCGCCAGCGTAAGTAGCGGAACAGTTACTTTAACCATTATGATGAATGTTGAAAAGCCTTCATCATCTTCAAACACCTCCGCTCATGTCCACACCTGGAAGTACGGCACAATCTTTGATGCAACAGAAGACACCGACGGCCTGGAGGGCTACTACTGCTCATGCGGTGCTAATAAGGAAACAACCGTAATCCCTTCAATAACCGCAATATACAGAAACAGATACACCCAGATGGATCAGGCAGGAAAGGGTGAGGTTATAACCCTTAAGATGGGAGAGTGGAACACCTACTCTAAGGAGTTCATGCAGCACCTTATTTCCGCAACCGAGCGTGGTGTTACCGTTAAACTCGACTACAAGTATGAGAAGAAGAACTACGTAACAACCGTTCCCGCAGGTACCACCATGGACCTTGCCTACGACTACTACGGCCCTCTCTTCATCCAGAGCATGTTCGAGACCACACAGCTCAACTAAAAATGACAGAGTGACCTCTCAGTCGCCTTCGGCGCCAGCTCCCCTGGGAGGGGAGCCAGAAAAAGTGACATATTTCGGCGTTGAGGCGCAGAGAGCGTCAAGCCTTTCACAGGCTCCCCCTTTTGGGGGAGCTGTCTGCGAAGCAGACTGAGAGGGGAAGTTACCCTCTTATCGAATCTGATTGTTGATTTTAGTTGCTATGTAAAAACATATATGCTAAATTATTACCAAGCAAATTTTCTTTGCTTGGTAATTTTATATTTACGCGAACCACGCGGTGACTACCAAGTGTCTCCTATCTGATATTTCTACATATCTTTTTGAAAATCTTGCTTGATTACACAACATTAATTTTAGATTGGGCAGGATTAGGATAAAGATATTTATATATTTACGATCAACCATCATCCTGCCGGAACGGAGGACGAATGAATGAAAATCGAGAAGTAGTAAGTGATGTTTTCTCCATGCTGATGCAGGAGAAGGAGTATGCGCTTGAGGTCTACAATGCGCTGAATGGGACGGATTATGATGACCCGAATGAGGTCAGGGCAGTGACACTCAATCATCGAAGTGTGTCGCTGACAATGAAAAATGATGCCTCGTTTATCGTAAGCACTGACTTAAATGTCTATGAGCATCAGTCAACCTATAATCCCAACATGCCGCTCAGAGCGCTTTTGTATCTCGTGGATGAACTTAAGGATTTTATCAAGGACTACGATATTTACGGTCGCAGAAAGATAGAGATACCGACACCGAAATTTGCAGTATTCTACAATGGCAAGGAAACGCGGCCTGAGACGGAAGTTTTGAAACTTTCGGATTTATTTAAGAATCTGAAGGATGAGCCGCAGCTAGAGCTTACCTGTAAGGTATATAATATAAATACAGGATATAATAAGGATCTTAGAAGCGAATGCCGAGTACTTGATGAGTACATGATATTTGTAGATAAGGTTAGGGAATTTGATCTTAAAGATGAAGAAACATCAGTAAGCAGGGCGATTGACTGGTGCCTTGAGAACGATGTGCTTGCTGAGTTCCTTGAGAGACGAAAGGACGAGGTGAAGAAGGCTATGACACTTGATATGACATGGGAGCGTCGGGAGCAGCTGATACGAAGAGATGAGCGCGCAGAGGGTCGTGCGGAAGGCCAAGCAATGGGACGTGAGAAAGGTCTCCTGCAGGGACGGGCAGAAAATGCAAGAGCTGTTTATGAACGTTGCCTTGCACGAGGGATGTCAGAAGAAGATGCGAGGGAGATTTCAGGGATTGATATAACTGAAATTACTGCTTCTGTTGCATTGTGATACGGTTATCGGTGCAAACATTAAATTAAAAAGACCTCTCATGGATAACCATGAGAGGTCTTTTTGAATTATTGATTTATGCTACCTTTCCCTGGATGTAACTCTCCCAGGTCCAGTCATTGGCCATAAACCAGTCGTAGAATTCTATATAGTACATCCAGGTACTGCCATCGGCCTTGATCTTTGTTATCTTACCTCTGTTAGTCCAGCCAAACACTCCGAATTTTACTTCAACAACGTCCCCTACGCTGTACCTGGGTCCTGTAAGAGAGGCTGTCAAAACATCCGGTGCTCCGCCGTAGATAACTGCTAATTCCTTATCGCTCATTTTGGTTGCAAGATTCATGTTCATCATAGTGTTTTCCTCCTTTTTGTTAGGTTTATGTTAAGTTGTTTAGTGTTTTTATCTCCGGAAGGTTTCTTCCTTTGATGGTTTAATAATAAACCATGGACTGTTGCAAAAGTGTGATACTTTTATGCAAATAGAGAAATTTACAGAAAATTTAAAAAATATATGAAAATTGCGAGAATCTGCCGGATCCACCTCACACCTCACCTTTTGGGGTCCATGTCACTCCCCTCCCAGGGGAGCTGTCGCCGAAGGCGACTGAGAGGTACGCAACGTAAGGACGTTTCTTAAAAAGGTATTGCAAAGCGCAATACAAGGTATTACAATTTCTTTGAAAGGTGGTGCTTTATATGGCAGCTAAAACAGCAAACGTGACTGCAAGGATTCAGCCGGATATTAAGGAATCTGCAGAGGCAATATTAGAAAAATTAGGTATTCCGGTTTCGGTATTTATTGACATGACTTATAGACAGGTAATCGCACAAAAGGGCGTGCCGTTTTCACTTAATGTTCCTAGAACATTTCCGGCAAAAGATGATATGAGCGATGCACAGTTTAATCAGATGATTCAAACCGGATTAGAGCAGGCAAAGGCAAATGATTCAATTCCGGTTGATGATGCTTTTGATATGCTGAGGGCGGAGATATAGTGTATGGCTGCTGATTTTGAAATTAGGGTTACACAGCAGGCTTTATCTAATATGCGTGAGATAAATGATTATATAGCCCATGAATTAATGAATCCTGATGCGGCGAGAAATCTATTAGATAAAATGCAGAAAGCGATAAAAGACCTATCAACTTTTCCAAAGAAGCATGGACTTGCAGAGGAGGAACCATGGCATAGTGAGGGCATAAGGAAGATAGTTGTAGAAAATTTTCTGGTATACTACTGGATAGATGAAGGAAACTCAATTATTCAGATAGTTGCCGTGATGTCCGAAAGAAGAGATCAGGTGACGCAACTCTCAAAAATAAAAGGAGATAACAGCAAATAGGGTCCACCTCAAATTACGGGAAATTAACCTGCGAAACCATTGACCGGGGGGTCATCGTGCTATCCTTGAAATACTGAAATTATAGTATTTTATGGTATTTCAAGGAGGTTGAGATGAAGAAGTTTAAAGAGATTATGGCTGCAATGCTTGCCCTGTTAGTTATAGTAGCCGTTATGCCTGCAACCGATGCAGCTGCATCCCCCGTAACATATACAATTGAAGACAGTACCGGTACATGGAGTAGTGGTAGTGCTCCTTCATTTAGCCTAAGTTCCGGAGAGACGCAATCTATCAATGTTAAAGATCGAAATAGCGATGGATATCATCTAGATGTGAAATACGTTGATAAAAACGACAAGCAAATTGGAAGTACTGTTAATAGGGGAGATTTTAATAGCTCACTCACGGTCAACTTAAGTTATGATGAAAAAGAATATTATACCAGTGTGAAAAAGCTGCTTACAGATAATGAATATTCGAATGTTCCTGAAACAATTAATATGTCTGCATCGGCTGAAATAGATGGAAGTAAGAATGTAACATTAACAATTAAATTAGAAGTTGAACCATATGTACCTTCTTCTGGTTCTGCATCTTCATCAACCCCTGCAACCCACACCCATACCTGGAAGTATGGCACCATCTTCGATGCTACAGAAGATACTGATGGTCTTGAGGGCTACTACTGCTCATGCGGCGCTAACAAGGAGACAACTATAATTCCTTCAATAACTGCAATATACAGGAACAGATACACCCAGATGGACCAGGCAGGTAAGGGCGAAGTTATCACCCTTAAGATGGGCGAGTGGAACACCTACTCTAAGGAGTTTATGCAGCACCTTATTTCCGCAACCGAGCGCGGCGTTACCGTTAAACTTGACTACAAGTATGAGAAGAAGAACTACGTAACAACCGTCCCCGCAGGTACCACCATGGATCTTGCCTACGACTACTACGGACCTCTCTTCATCCAGAGCCTGTTCGAAACCACGAAGCTCAACTAAAAATGACAGAGTGACCTCTCAGTCGCCTTCGGCGCCAGCTCCCCTAGGAGGGGAGCCAGTTAAAAACACCACTTTGCGGCGCCAGCTCCCCTGGGAGGGGAGCCAGAAAAAGCATCATACTTCGGAGACAGAGAAGTCCCATCGCAGTACCATAAGAACTCAATAAATACAGAATGGCCTGTTGCTTTCGCAGCAGGCCATTTTTTGATTTGATCTTTTGTGATATTTATAAAGGCTCCCCTTGAGGGGAGCTGCCTGCGAAGCAGGCTGAGAGGTGCTGAGAGGTGTTCGCTGCGCAAATGCGCAAAATTTCCGATTGCCACCGCAATTTCGCTGTGTTAACCTATATTTATAGTATATTTCCAAGGCATTCTGCCGATTATGGTAACCTATTCCGGTTCCAGATGAAATCCCTGCTAAATAATTAAATAATAGGGAGTCATCGAAACTCCCGGAAAGGTTAACATGAAACGCGAACTGTTTACATGGTTCCACTTTTAGCGGTTCGGTCTTAGCGGACTCGTGAAGAACCTCGTCCAAGACCTGTCGCATTGGCAGTACCAAAAGTTCGAAAGGACCTCGCTTGGTACTGCGCCAAGGGGAGTTGTCGCCGTAGGCGGCTAAGAGGTCAGCACATATGGGCCGGAAATATATTCCGCTTGAATCCTAGATTTACGCAAACGGGCACTAAATATTACAATTCCAGCTTCTTTATGTTGCCGGGGTGCTCCGATGCAAATCCATCTGTATATCGATATTATCAATATATATAAATTTTATGTGAGGTAACAAACTATGACAGTTGAAAATAATAAATCTACAAGAGATATTAGAAATGTAGCTGCAACAATGGCTATTGAAAATATGCATTTAAGCAAAGCTTTTGTTAAAGAATTAGTAAGGGTTTCAAATGGAGAAAAAACATCTGAACAACTCAGACAGGAGGTGATTCGAAAATATGCCAGATAATAAATATTGCTATCCCGACTCTGAGGTTCTAAAGAATAAACTTAACATAACTGATAAAAATGAATTGTTTGAGGCAGAGAAAGAGCTTACTGCTATTCGCTTAAAGGAACTTCAAGATAAACCTATAAAAGGAAAATTTGATTTTAAACACTTAAAGGCAATTCACAAATATATTTTTCAAGACATTTATGATTGGGCAGGAAAAGAGCGAACCGTAGAAATCGGCAAGGGAAATTTATTCTGCACAACTTCTTGTATTCAAAACTATGCGGAATCAGTATTTAACAAGTATTATTCACAGTGTTATGCGGCCAAAGATAATTTTGAAGATTTTATTCGTGCCTTTGCAGATAATTATGGAGACCTCAATGCTTTACATCCATTTAGAGAAGGGAACGGTAGAACCCAGAGGGAATTTGCAAGATTAATCTGTTTAGAATGTGGATACGATTTTAACTTATCAGTTGCGACTCATTCACAAATGCTAGAAGCGAGTAAATTATCTTTCGATAAAGCGGATAGTTCTGGTTTTATCGCAATATTTTCAAAAGCTGTAACGAGACAAAATGAAACAATCGACAGAGAATCTGATACATTAAGTATATTAACATCTGATGACTTAACCATAGAAACTTCTTCAGATTATGATTATTATGGATATAACGAGCATGAAAAAGCGGATATATATGATAGTATTTATCATGCAAAAATATCCCAAATGGATGCCAAAAAGAAAATATCAGATGCAAAGGCTTCATTAAAATCAAACAATGAGTTGTTTCGTTAAGCAATATTTACGAAAAATAAAGCGCTAAAAAGACCTCCCATGGATAACCATGAGAGGCCTTTTTGAATTATTGATTTATGCTACCTTTCCCTGGATGTAACTCTCCCAGGTCC
>R20__coassemble_70_pt1 | contig 77576 bp, 70 predicted proteins | sample R20__metabat2_low_PE_052 | metagenome-assembled genome bin R20 | reverse complement strand
ATACGGGCCGTCCCACCGGAAATCCATTTCCGGGTTGGGACTTACAGGTCCATCCTTGGACCTGTATCCCTTTGTTATCTAGTAATATCAAGAAATTCAATTTACTCGAAATAAGGACCCAGAATCATAAAATAGAAATATTTTTTTGATGTAAGTGTCAAAAGCACTTATGAAATAGAAAAATATTTAATGTTCAAACGCCTTATTTTGCGAATATATTGTAGTTCTTAATATTACCTTAGTAGACGAGGGTTACCGGTCCATGGAAGGACCGGTAAGTCCCAACCCGGGAATGGATTCCCGGTGGGACGGCCCGTATTTCTTCAATACATTAAGCGGTAATATTTAGAACTACAATATGAGTAAAAAGGATTTGAATATTAAATATTTTCTATTTACACATTTGCAACGCTACTGCAACGAATATTGTGATATTATTTATTCTGTCAGGAGCGAAGAGCTCGTAATTACAGAATTTATTATTGTTTCTTATGGAGGAAATTAAAATGGAAAACGAAAAGAAGTTAGAACTTAATGAGGCAGAACTTAGTGAGATTTCAGGTGGCGGTTATAAATTTCCTAAAACTTCTCAGATTTCCAAGCAGCAGTTTAGGGAATTGAATTTATTAACCTATGTCGATAAGTATGATTGTGAGAGTTACATTGGAGATGAGGTTTGCCTTGAGACAACAGATGGTTATTTTCTCGGAAAGTTTCTTAAAGTAGAGGAAGTATCTAGTTTTCCTCCCTTTACTTATAGAAAGTTTACTTTAGATACCGGATATTTTTCTGAAACTACCGGAAAGGTTAAAAAGATTTGGTTCGTATCAGAGGTATAATTACAAAATTTGATTGTTTACCATAGAGGTAATTGAAATGGAAGACGAAAAGATTTTAAATGAAGTAAATTGTACTGTTGGAACACGTAGACAACTTATACTTGATCATTGGACCCTTACTGATGCTACTTTTTGCACTATCGTAGCAGTTTATCTTTACAAGTAATCCTAGTGCAATTATCTTAATCTTTATTCTTTTAAAGAGCTACATCTTTTTAGATGTGGCTCTTTTTATTTTCGTTTCTTGTGATTTCATAATATTTCTATATTCATAATTCAAGTCCTATATTACTTCTTGAAATAGAAAATATTTAATATTCAAATCCTATTTAGATTCTTGATAATAATATTTCCATATTTATAATTCTGGTCCTGGATTTCTCGTAATGAATTTCTAGATATTACATTTACGTTGTTTCAAGAATACGGGCCGTCCCACCGGAAATCCATTTCCGGGTTGGGACTTACAGGTCCATCCATGGACCTGTATCCCTTTGTTATCCAGTAATATCAAGAAATTCAATTTACTCGAAATAAGGACGCAGAATCATAAAATAGAAATATTATTATGATGAAGCTGCAAAATTTAAAAGTAGGATCTTCGCCAAATATTGAAAGCTGAACACAAAATGAAATGCTTTTTATTATTTATGAAAACTTAAACAGTTAAAGTATTATAGGAATTGTGAAGCAATGAATCCAATCATTAAACTTTATTCACTATCAGAAAGTACTTGAAATAGAAAAATATTTAATGTTCAAACGCCTTATTTTGCGAATATTTTGTAGTTCTTAATATTACCTTAGAAGACAAGGGTTACCTGTCCATGGATGGACAGGTAAGTCCCAACTCGGGAATGGATTCCCGGTGGGACGACCCGTATTGCTTCAATATTCTAAATGGTAATATTTAGAACTACAATATGAGTAAAAAGGATTTGAATATTAAATATTTTCTATTTCAAATATTAATAATCCATTGACCAGAATTGTAAATATAGAAATATTTTAAGTTTCACACCATAGGATACTCGTATGTTTCACGTGAAACATTTTCAAAAATGGGTATCGGTAGTCACAAGATTTTGTGGTTCGATGTTTCACGTGAAACAAAATTTTGTGGAATAAACCGTGAAACATTTTTTGAAACGTAGATGTACGAAAATGGCAGTAAATCAATGTTTCACGGAAGAAATATCTTTTTATGGAATATAAAAAATATAAGTGTTATAATCAAAAAGCGTGATTATTTTAGAGACTATTGAGAGAGAGTTTACCCAGTAGAAAGGATCAATAATGGGAAAAGTTATAGCTATAGCAAATCAGAAGGGCGGCGTTGGTAAGACTACAACGTCTATTAATTTGTCAGCATCTCTGGCTGCACTTGGTAAGAAGGTTCTCGTAATAGATACGGATCCTCAGGGAAATACCACCAGCGGACTCGGTGTTGAGAAGAATGAAGTTGAAAACACAGTGTATGAACTTCTCCTTGGAGAATGTTCTGTTAAACAGGCAATCCTTGCAGATGTGATTCCGGGAATATCAGTTATACCCTCCAATGTAAATTTAGCAGCAGCGGAGATAGAACTTATCGGAGTCGATCATAAGGAATATATTTTGAAGAATGAAGTGGATTGGATAAGAGCAGATTATGATTATATCATTATCGACTGTCCTCCTTCACTCAGTATGCTGACGATCAATGCGATGACTACAGCAGATTCTGTTCTGGTTCCGATTCAGTGTGAGTATTATGCACTTGAAGGTTTGAGCCAGCTCATTCATACGATCAACTTGGTTAAGGAAAGACTTTCACCTGACTTAAGCATGGAAGGTGTTGTGTTCACTATGTATGATTCAAGAACCAATCTTTCAGAGCAGGTAGTTGAAAACGTAAAGGCCAATATTTCTCATAAGGTATTCAAGACCATGATCCCGAGAAATATCAGACTGGCTGAGGCACCCAGTTACGGACAGCCTATTAATATGTATGACCCCAAGTCTGCAGGTGCAGAAGCATACATGAATCTTGCAAAAGAAATTATCGGTTAAATTATAGAAGGAGAAGGATAGGGAAATGGCAGTAAAGCGTGGATTAGGAAAAGGTCTTGATACATTGATTCCTTCAGGACCTGCAGGAAGTACCAAAGCAGCTAAAACAGAAAATGAAATTAAGCTTGAAGGCGCAACCACCATGGTGAAGATCAGCAAGCTTAAGAATAATGCAGACCAGCCTCGAAAGAATTTCAATGAAGATGCGCTGGATGAACTGGCTGAATCCATTAAGCAGCACGGTATCATTTCTCCTATTATTGTTCAGGACAGAAAAACATATTATGAGATCATAGCCGGTGAACGTCGTTGGAGAGCAGCGATGAAGGCAGGCTTAACAGAGGTTCCGGTAATCATCAAGAATTATACGGAGCAGGAGATAGTTGAGATCTCTCTTATTGAGAATATTCAGAGAGAAGACTTGAATCCCATTGAAGAAGCACTTGCTTATAAGAAGCTTCTGGAGGATTTCAATCTTAAGCAGGATGAGGTGGCAGAGAAGGTAAGTAAGAGTAGAACTGCAGTTACCAATTCCATGAGGCTTCTTAAGTTGAGTGATAATGTTCAGCAGATGATAGTTGATGACATGATCTCAACAGGACATGCGAGAGCTCTTATTTCAATAGAAGATCCTGAGGAGCAGTACAGGATTGCACAGCAGATTTTCGATGAGAAACTGAGTGTTCGTGAGGTAGAGAAGCTTGTCAAAAATATGGGCAAGACTAAGACCAAGAAGACTAAGTCAGTAGATAAGAATCTTGTAGCACAGTATAAAGATATAGAAGAGAACCTTAAGCAGAAACTTGATACTAAGGTAACTATCACACCTTCTTCAAAGAATGATGGATCAGGCAAGCTGGAAATAGAATTCTATTCAGGAGAGGCTCTTGAAAAGATAATCGATCTTCTTAATAAAGCTAAATAAAACCGAGGCATAGATAATGAATAATAATTTATTAAGCAGTATTGGTCTTGGGAATATAGATATGGGAATAGTATTAATTGTAATAACAGTTGTTATTATAGTATTACTGGTTCTTCTCATAAATACCAGACTTAAGCTCAGCCGTCTTACGGAAAAATATAATTTCTTTATGAAAGGAAGAGCACCTCAGAATCTCGAGACTGAGATCATGGAGCTTTTCAATGATAATTCTGCAATGAAGCAGGATATTGAGAAGAATAAAAGCGATGTGAGAACTTTGTACCGCAAGGCAGAGGGTTCTTATCAGAAAATGGGCCTTGTTAAATATGATGCTTTCGATCAGATGGGAGGAAAGCTTAGCTTCTGTCTTTGTCTCCTTGATGAGGATAACAGCGGATTCTTAATGAATTCCGTGCACAGCACAGAGAGCAGTTATTGCTATATTAAGAGAATCACTGCAGGCAGCTGTAAACAGGACCTTACCAATGAGGAGCAGGTTGCACTTCAAAGAGCCATAGCAGGTCAGGAATATGAAACTAATTAAGGTTGAAGATCTTAAGGGCGGCGAAATCCTGGCAAAGCCCATAATCACAAATGAATATAAGATCCTTCTCTCGGAAGAGACCGTACTTAGGGCTGAGTATTTAGATAAGCTTCGTGAGCTTGATATCACTGAGGTTTATATTAAAGACAAGGACCACGTTCATATGCAGGAGGTGGTACTCCTTAAGTCGGAGCTTGAGGAATCTTTCAGAACCAAGGTCAAGGACGTACTTGAGCATCACACCTATAATAATTCCAATGAACTTGTTGAATTAGCCAATACAGCAGATGGTATCATTAGCAATATCCTTGAAGAGGAAGAGGTTGTTGAAAAAATATTCGATATCAAAGAGCGAAGCGCTGATATTTACGAGCATTCAATCAGCCTCTGCTCAATGGCAACACTTACAGCCCTTAAGCTTAAGATAGATGAAGGAAAGGTTCATGACATAGGAGTTGGTTGTCTCTTACATGATCTGGGTCTTCGGTATCTTACCGTTAAATATGAAAACCAGCCGGTGGAGAGTTTAAGCAAGCTTGAACTTACGGAATATATGAAGCATCCGGTTTACGGATACTCGGCAGTTAAGGATGAAGGGTGGCTTTCAAATCTTGCGAAAACCATTATACTTTACCACCATGAGAGACTGGATGGATCCGGTTATCCACTTCATGCCAAAGATATAGCCTATGAGGTGAATATCGTGAGCGTCTGTGATACCTTCGATGAAATGATATGCGGAATCGGCTGTCAGAGAGTCAAGGTATATGAGGCAGTTGAGTATCTTAAAACCTTCAAGGGAGTTAAATTTTTCCCGGATGTGGTTGATGCACTGCTTGAGTTCACAGCAGTTTATCCGGCAGGAAGCATGGTTAAGCTTTCGGATGGCTCAGAGGGCAAGGTAGTCAGACAGAATAAGGAATTTCCTGACAGGCCCGTCATCTTGCTTTCGAAGGATAAAAAGGGTAATATAATTCCTCGTGGGAAAGAAATTGATCTTGTTAAGATAAATAATATATTTATAGAAAAGGAGTTAGTATAGATCATGATCGACATTAAATTTTTAAGAGAAAACCCCGATGTTGTAAAGGAAAACATCAGGAAAAAGTTCCAGGATGAAAAGCTTCCTTTAGTTGATGAGGTAATAGAGCTTGACAGCAAATCAAGAGCTGCCAAGGCAGAGGCAGATGACCTTCGTAATAAGAAGAATGTTATTTCCAAAGAGATCGGTGCTTTAATGGCACAGGGCAAGAAGGAAGAGGCCCAGGCTAAGAAGGAAGAGGTTGCCGCTAATTCAAAGCGTCTTGCAGAGCTTGAAGAGCAGGAGAAGGAATTAAGCGAAAAGGTTCTCAAGATCATGATGACTATTCCCAATATCATCGATCCTTCAGTTCCCATCGGTAAGGATGATTCGGAGAACGTTGAGGTTCAGAAGTATGGCGAACCTGTTGTTCCTGATTTTGAGATCCCTTATCATACAGATATCATGGAAAGATTCGACGGAATCGATATAGATGCTGCAGGTCGTGTTGCCGGAAACGGATTTTATTATCTTATGGGAGATATTGCCAGACTTCACTCAGCAGTTACAGCATACGGCAGGGATTTCATGATCGACAGAGGTTTCACATACTGCATACCTCCTTTCATGATCAGATCCAATGTAGTTAACGGAGTTATGAGCTTCGCTGAGATGGATGCCATGATGTATAAGATCGAAGGAGAGGATCTTTTCCTTATCGGAACTTCTGAGCATTCAATGATCGGTAAGTTCATTGACCAGATCATTCCCGAGGCAGAGCTTCCTAAGACTTTAACCAGTTATTCACCCTGCTTCCGTAAGGAAAAAGGTGCTCACGGTATAGAGGAGCGTGGTGTATACAGAATCCACCAGTTCGAAAAGCAGGAAATGATAGTAGTTTGTAAGCCCGAGGATTCACCTATGTGGTTTGACAAGCTCTGGCAGAATACGGTAGATTTCTTCAGAACAATGGATATTCCCGTAAGAACCTTAGAGTGCTGCTCAGGAGATCTTGCTGATCTTAAGGTTAAGTCCGTTGATGTAGAGGCATGGAGCCCTCGTCAGAAGAAATACTTTGAGGTCGGAAGCTGCTCTAACTTAGGCGATGCTCAGGCAAGACGTCTGAAGATCAGAGTTAATGCCGAGGATGGTACCAAGTACTTCGCACACACACTTAATAATACCTGTGTTGCTCCTCCGAGAATGCTTATCGCTTTCTTAGAGAACAATCTTCAGGCAGACGGAAGCATCAAGATCCCCGTTGCTCTTCGTCCTTACATGGGTGGCAAGGAAGTTCTCATCCCCACTCACTAATATTAAGAATAACTTTTAGGAGTATCATATTCGTGCATAAATATATGCGTGCCATCGGCTTCAGTGAATTTAATAGTGTGAAGGATCTTAAGAAGCTGATAGCAGATATAATCGTTGATGCTCCTAAGAGATCTTATACTTCTTTAACAGATAAAAAGATAGTTGCTTCCTTTTCCAGGGAATTTGCTCCGGGAGTAGGGGTTACGGTGATCGGAGAATTCGATGAGGATGATGAATTCTCATATGATTACTATTTTCCCTATGTTGAAAGCTTCGCCATAAGCTCAGAGGAAGATATTTCCGTTGAAAGGCATGCTGCCACGGAAAGTTATGCCGGAGTAATAGATGATGTAAGGACCGGAGTTTCGATCATATTTTACCTTCAGAACATGATCCCGTATATCAGTGCCCTTCGTTCAGATCTCCTTCCCATGACGGGAACAACTTTATCTTTGTCAGCGCTCTCATTAAGTGGTACAATATTAATGCCGCTTAAAAAGACGGTAAAGGATGTGGTCACGGACCAGCAGTTCGGAAGATCCCGTTCAGCCTTAGTTAATGCCGCCAGATCAGGCGATGATGAGGCAATGGAAAGTCTGACGCTTAAGGATATGGATACATACACCTCGATCGCGCAGAGGATCCAGACAGATGATGTATATACTCTCGTTGATACATATTTCATGCCCTATGGTGTAGAGTGTGACCTTTATGCTATACTTGGAGAGATCAAGGAATTAGAAGAGCTAAAGAACAGCGTAACTAACGAAGAGCTATACAAGATGACGCTTATATGCAACGATATCGAGCTTGAATTATGCGTCAATAAAGAAGATGTTTACGGCGAACCTCAGGTTGGCCGCAGATATAAAGGAACTATATGGCTTCAGGGCCAGATCAATTTTCCCATAGCTCCTTAATAAGTCCCCTTAGTTAAATGGATATAACGGGTCCCTCCTAAGGATCAGTTGAGGGTTCGATTCCCCCAGGAGACGTGAAGAGCACAGCTTTTATGGCTGTGCTCTTTTTATTCTCTGAATCACAAGATGAAATCTTATAGTTCGATATCAAGTTCTATCGGGCAGTGGTCGGAGCCGAAGACATCGGTGTGTATCTTGGCATCCTTTAACTTATCCTTTAATGCTTCGCTGACAACGAAGTAATCGATACGCCATCCTGAATTCTTTTCCCTGGCGTGGAAGCGGTAGCTCCACCAGGAGTATATTTGTTCCATATCAGGATAAAAATATCGGAAGGTGTCAATATGTCCGGAATTTACCACATTATCAAACTTCGAACGCTCTTCATCAGTGAAGCCTGCATTCTGGTGATTGGTCTTGGGGTTCTTTAAATCTATCTCTTTGTGGGCAACATTCAAGTCGCCGCAGTAGATAACAGGCTTTTTCTTCTCAAGCTCCATAACGTAGTTAAGGAAGTCATCCTCCCATCTCATCCTGTAATCAAGTCTCTTAAGTTCGTCCTGTGAATTGGGAACATAAACCGTAATGAAATAATATTCCGGGTATTCTAAGGTTATGACACGGCCTTCATGATCATGTTCCTCAATTCCGATTCCATATGTAACAGCTAAGGGTTCTTCCTTGACGAATATCGCAGTTCCCGAATAACCCTTTTTTTCTGCATAATTCCAATACTGGTGATAGCCGGGAAGGTCAAGGTCTATCTGTCCTTCCTGAAGCTTTGACTCCTGGATACAGAAAGCATTGGCATCAATCTCATTAAAGAAATCAAGAAATCCCTTGTCTTTGCAGGCTCTTAGGCCATTTACGTTCCATGAAATGAATTTTTTCATACTTCCCTCTCTTTTTAGTTTAATCGAATCTTACAACCTACTCAGCATTTTCAAGATAATCCACTTTAATTACATCGCCGTAGGTTTCGCTGACATAATCAACTGCATCAAGCGCATACTCATATATTTTATCAAATGAAGCGTTAAGCTCATCGGTATTCGTAATCTCATAAGTTCCGTCAGCTAAGCAGTCACAGATATATTTATTGATCTCGGGACTGAAGTGGAGGGAATCTGTGTAATTATCAAGGTTATAGATTACATCTTCCGCATTCTGGAAGTTAAAGATACGAACATTATCGTATGTAAGGAGCTCATTCAACGCATATTTTTCGGAAGCGAGGAAACTTAAGGTGTCGCCGCTCCTATAGAGGGCATCCCACCAGAGTATTGAATAGGGCGGGATAAAAATATAGAACTCAGTATCCGGGTGGGCATCGAGAACATCGGTTATTAGCTTGACGTTTTCGGCAGTGATCTCAAGCTCAGAATCCTCGGAAGCCATGGGAAGTATATTGGGAGACTGGATGTAATTATAGAGGATAGTATCCTTATCGAAGGACTTCCACTGGGCCCAGTTGTAGGATTCTCCCTCATCATAATCGCCTACGAAGGAGGTTGCTATCATATAAGGAATGCGCTCGAAGAGAACGTCCTTGTTCCAGATATACTGAACGTCATTAAATGGATTCTTATCATAAAGATACATTGGTGAACCTGTAAGCTCAAAGGTAGTTTCGGGGTTTTGCACCAGGGATGAAGGATCCAGGTTTAAAAATACATACTTAAGGTCCTGATGGTCGAAGGCCCTGTTAACGAAATACATAAGATCCGCCGTTGCACCATAGGAACGGATTGCTTTAATGCTGGTGCAGTCAAAGGCCTCGTCATACCAGCTGTTGTTATTGTTTTCAGCAACTGAAGAGCCTGCGATTACTGCATCATAATCAAAGTGGTCAAGAGTTCCGGGAACCTGATATTCCTTCTCCCAAAGCACCGCCTTAAGAAAGCTTAAGGGCTTATGATAGTGGAAGAAGGGGTCAAAAAGAATGACCAGTCCTCCGCACAGCAGAAGCAATATCACTGCGAACAGAGCAAACTTCTTTATGAAATTGGAAGAAGATGTCTTTTCCATAATTTAAAAGGTGAAATAGATAAATGTACTAACCTGCGAGAATGAAATGATACACCAGACGAAGATTGCGCTTACAACTAAGGCGGTTCTGGTGGATAATTTCCATTCCCGGGACAATTCAAGTGCATTTCTGCCTTTTAATATAAGGGCAGAGATTAAAAGCACCAGGATAAATAGAATCAGGTATAAATACTGACTAAATGAAGGCGCAAACATGGAAACAGCCTTCGTCACAAGATAAAATTCAGGAATATCAAGGGTTGCAACCAGCTTGTAAACATAGCCTGTATTTTTAAACATAAGTATATCTTTGAAAAGCTGGATAGCAGTACTTATCGAATCTGACCCGAAGAAAATAAGAGAAAGATTGAAAAATGAAAAGGTCAGAAGCCAACCAAGCCACCTGGGCATATGAATCTTTGCAGGAATCTTTTCGTTGGAACCTTTAACTCCGACGATTCCCAAGTTATCCCAGACAACTAAAAGTCCCTGCATGGTTCCCCATGCTATATAAGTCCAGTTAGCTCCATGCCAGACACCGCTTAGGAAGAATACGATAAAGATATTAAAAAGTGTTCTGGCCCGGCTCTTCCTTGAACCGCCCATGGGAATGTAAACATACTGGATGAAGAAACGTGAGAGCGTGATATGCCATCTCTGCCAGAGCTCCTTAACAGAGCAGGCCTTGTAGGGGGAGTTAAAGTTAACGGGAAGATCAATGTTAAACATAAGTCCCAGTCCCATGGCCATATCCGAATATCCGCTGAAGTCAAAGTAGATCTGGAAGGTATAGGCAAGCATCATAAGCACGGTTGAGGTGGTATCCAGGAATAGGGCCTGGGAGAAGCCGTGATTTACAGGGATCGCGAGAACATCCGCAAGCAGGACCTTTTTGCCAAGGCCCAGGACGAAGAGGATGATACCTCTTGCGAAGTTATCGGGATTTATATGTTTATTCGAAGGATCCTCAAACTGAGGCATCATCTCCTTATAGAGTACTATGGGGCCTGCAATAAGCTGGGGAAAGAAGGTAACGAAGGTCAGGTAGTCAATGAAGGAGTAGTGCTCGGCCTTGCCCTTTGCCCTGTCTATTATGAAGGAAAGCTGCTGGAAGGTGAAAAAGCTTATTCCAAGAGGCAGCAGTATATTCTGAAGTCTAAGGTTTGATTTAAAAAAGAGATTGATATTCTCAATAAAGAAATCCAGGTATTTAAAATAAAAGAAAAGTCCCAGATTAAGCAAAACTCCGGTCAGAAGAAAAAGCCTGTTAAATAAAGAAGTCGTTTCTTTCTTTTCACGTATCTTTTTAAGCAGAAAGCTAAGACCGTAGTTAACTGCGATCGAGCCCACTATGACAAAGAGATAGTAGGTGTTGTAATAGGCATAAAACCAGAGGGACATGAGCGAAAGGAATAATTTCGCAAGAGAATATTTCTTAAAATGATTAAGTCCGAAGTACCCCAGAAGTGTCAGGGGCAAAAATATAAATATAAAAATATAGGAATTAAAAAGCATTATTTCCTCACGGATTCAATGATGGAAACGATGGATTTAGTGGCACTCATCTGGGAAGATCTGTTCATCGCATCAATATAAATCTGTCTGTTGAAATACAATTCGGTGACCTTTTCAACAAGGTGTGAGCTTAAATTCTCATCATCCGGAAGAACGATGGAATAGCCCTGGGATTCAAAGGAATTGGCGTTAAGCACCTGGTCACCACGGGAACCCTTTGAAAGGGGTATAAGTATATTGGGTTTTTTAAGAGCCAGAATCTCGCAGATTGAATTGGCGCCTGCTCTTGAAATAACTATGTCAGACATTGCAAAGAGATCTTTAAGCTCATCGGTTATATATTCAAACTGCTTGTAGCCTTTGTTTGCCAGATTAAGCAGTGACTTATCAAGTTTATCTTTACCACAGAGGTGAACTACCTGGAAATCCTTCAAAAGCTCGGGAAGTGCTGCACGCACTGCTTCATTAACAGACTGCGCTCCGAGGCTTCCGCCAATTACCATGATGATGGGTCTTGCATAGGTAAAGCCGCAGAAACTGATTCCCGCATCCGGGTTTCCGTTCATAAGCTCATCACGGATGGGAGAGCCTGTGAGAACGGCCTTTCTTTTGGGGAGAGCTTTAACTGTCTCCGGGAAATTGCAGCATATCTTTTTAGCAAAGGGGAGTCCCAGTTTATTGGCAAGTCCCGGTGTCATGTCGGATTCGTGTGAAACCACCGGAACATGACACTGTGAAGCTGCCATAACTACAGGGAGGCCTACGTAGCCTCCCTTTGAAAATACAACATTTGGTTTAAATTCTTTAATGATCCCGCGGGCCTCGTTGATACCCTTTATGACACGGGCAGGATCTGAGAAATTCTTAAGGTCGAAATAACGACGGAGCTTACCTGTGGAGATACTTTTAAATTCAATTCCGGCCTCGGGAACGAGTCTGCTTTCGATGGAATCGTGTGAGCCGACGTACAGAATATCATAACCTGCTTCCTTAAGATAGGGAACGAGAGCAAGATTGGGTGTAACATGTCCGGCGGTACCGCCGCCTGTTAAAATAATACGTTTGTCAGCCATTTTAATATCTCCAAAGTAAAAACCGTTTATATTAAGTGATCACAAAGATATCGGAATTAAATATTAAGAAGATCTGAGTATTCCTTAAGTGCACCGTCGGTATCGTGAGCAAGAACCTTCTTTGCAAGGACCTTACCTAACTGAACGCCTTCCTGGTCGAAGCTGTTTACATTCCAAAGGAAGCCCTGGAACATGATCTTGTTCTCGAAGTGTGAAAGTAATGCACCGAGTGCTTCGGGAGTGAGCTGATCTCCTACTATGATACTTGAAGGACGGTTTCCATCGAACTTCTTATTATTGTTCTCATCATCCTTACCGCAGGCGAAAGCAACGATCTGAGCTGCTACGTTAGCACAAAGCTTCTGCTGTGAAGTGCTTCCCTGTATATCAACATCGGAACCGATCTGGCTCTTCTTAAATCCTACGAACTGAAGAGGAATGATATCTTTGCCCTGGTGAAGGAGCTGGTAGAATGAGTGCTGTCCGTTAGTTCCGGGCTCACCGAAGATAACGGGGCCTGTCTTGTAGTTAACGGGCTCTCCGAAACGGTTAACGCTCTTTCCGTTTGATTCCATGTCTGCCTGCTGAAGGTGAGCGGGGAAACGTGAAAGTGCCTGAGAGTAAGGAAGAACTGCAGTGCAGGCATAATCAAGAACGTTACGCTCATAAACGCCTATAAGGGCATCGAGCATTGCAGGATTCTCAAGAACATTGTCATTAGCTGCAAGCTTGTCCTCAGCTGCTGCTCCATCAAGGAAGCGTGCAAATACATCAGGACCGAAAGCAAGTGAAAGAACAGCTCCGCCTACACCTGAGGTAGAAGAGAATCTTCCGCCGATGTAATCATCCATGAAGAAGGCCTGTAAGTAATCAGAGCTCTTTGCAAGAGGAGAAGTCTCGGAAGTTACGGCTACCATATGCTTTGAAGCATCAAGGCCTGCCTTCTTAAGAGCATCCTTAACGAAGGACTCATTAGTCAGAGTCTCAAGTGTTGTACCTGACTTGGATACGAGTATGAATAATGAATGGGCAACATCTACTGATTTAAGTACTGAAGCGGCATCATCAGGATCTACGTTGCTTATGAACTTAGCTTCCATCTTGAAGTTGCCTGTTACCTTTGCCCAGTTTTCAAGAGCAAGATACATGGCTCTGGGACCTAAGTCAGAACCGCCGATACCGATCTGGACAACTGTTGTGAACTTCTCGCCTGAAGCATTGGTGATCTCACCGTTGTGAACCTTGTTTGCGAATTCTGCTATCTTTTTCTGCTCATTAACATAGAATTCACGCTTGTTGATGCCATCGGCAACAACGTCAGCACCTAACTGTCCGCGGGTAAGCTGGTGAAGAACGAGTCTCTTTTCACCTGTGTTTATGACCTCGCCTTCATAGAGAGCCTTGAACTTGTCTGAAAGCTCGGCTTCCTTGGCAAGATTAGCAAGAGCCTTTAAGGTTTCATCGTTAACCTGCTTTGCAGCGTAGTTGTAATTTAAACCTGCTGCCATCTTAACAGAGTACTTCTTTACGCGGTCAGCACCGTTTGCGCCTGACATAGCTTCTTTGAGGTTAACCTTATTAACCTTCTTAAGCTCATCAAAGCTTTTGAGTTCATCAAGATTTGTCCATGAAATCATGTATATTTCCTCCTAAATATTTAATTAATATTGATGGATAATAAACCATAAGTATTATATACGAAACAGCACATAATCTTCAAGAATTATGCAAGGAATTATAAGGTCCGGAATCCGTTATCGACGATGCCCGTTTAATGGTTCCCCGACCGAACTTTAAGTTGATCTCATCAAGTGCGGCATCAAGTTTTTCAAGTTTAGCATAATCCGTTGTATCAAATAGGGACATCTGCCGGCCTGAGGTGATATCCGCTATCTTTGTTACCTGAACACCCAGGAGCCTTATGGGTGTGCCGTCCCATTTTTCATCGAAGAGTTTACAAACATATCGGTATACCTCATCCGTTATGTTGGTGGGATCAGGGAGGGTACACTGATGGGAGGACTTGGTAAGGTCGTTAAACTTAAACATGACTCCCACGGATTCTATTTTTACGCCATCCTCACGAACACGCATTAGCACCCGCTCTGTAAGGTCTCTTAAAATTTTTTTAGCTCCGGTGGCATCTTCTACGTCATAGGGAGTGGTTGTTTCATGGGAATAGCCCTTGGGATCCTGATATTCATTGCATACTTCTGAATCGTCTATTCCGTTAGCAGAATTCCACATGGTCTCGCCGTGTTTCTTCATTATGCTAATGAGTGTATCTTTATCAAAATGGGCAAGGTCGCCTATGGTGCGGATCCCCAGTTTGTTTAAGGAGGCAGCAGAGTTCTTCCCAACGAAGAAAAGATCATTTACGGGAAGAGGCCACATCTTGGTCTCTATCTCAGAGGGCCAGAGAGTGTGGGTTCTGTCAGGCTTCGTGAAGTCGGAAGCCATTTTGGCAAGGAGTTTATTAGAAGAAATTCCCACATTAACGGTAAAGCCGAGTTCGTTTTTAATGCGCTCCCGGATCTTGTTGGCGGCCTCTACAGGGGGGCCGAAGAGAAGCTTGGTCCCTGTCATATCAACGAAGGCCTCATCTATACTGAACTGTTCGATGCGGTCTGAATATTCATTTAATATATTAATGAAAGCATGGGAATAATGGGAATATATCTCATGATGAGGGTGGATTAGGGTAAGATTGGGGCACTTCCGCATGGCAGAAACCACGCTTTCCCCTGTCACAATGCCGTAGGGCTTGGTCTTAATGGATTTTGCAACGATGATCCCGTGGCGCAGGTCCGTATCTCCGCCAACAGCGCTGGGAATTTCCCGGTAGTCTGTGGTTCCGCCGTTTTCCAGGGCATAAACCGACTCCCAGGAGAGGAATGCACTATTAACATCTATGTGAAAAATAACCCGTTCACCCATGGAATTATCATACCATATCGAACATATTTTTGGTATGATTAATAGTATGAGCGACAGGACTTACATCTGCATAGACCTTAAGTCTTTCTACGCCTCGGTTGAGTGCGCGGAGAGGGGTCTTGATGCCATGAAGACCAATTTAATAGTTGCCGATCTTTCCCGCACGGAGAAGACCATATGTCTTGCCATCACGCCTCCCATGAAGGCCATGGGTATAAGCTCCAGATGCCGTGTTTTTGAGATCCCGAAGAATGTGGACTACATAGCCGCCACTCCCAGGATGCAGTTATACATTGATTATGCTGCAAAGATATACAGGATTTATCTTAAATATATTTCCAAGGAAGACATTCATGTATATTCCATAGACGAAGCCTTCATGGATGTTACGGAATATCTGAAGCTATATAAGAAAAGTGCCAGGGAGCTTGGGCAGATGATGATAGATGAGATCTATGAAACCCTGCATATAAGAGCTACCTGCGGGATAGGAACGAATCTTTATCTTACGAAGGTGGCCCTTGATATAATGTCCAAGCATTCTCCGGATTTCATAGGAGAGCTTAATGAGGAAAGCTATAAACAAAAGCTTTGGGAGCACAGGCCTCTTAAGGATTTCTGGAGGGTGGGACGCCGTACCGAAAGGAAGCTTGCCTCCTACGGAATTTATACTATGAAGGATATAACCGAGGCAGACGAAGAACTTCTTTATAAGCTTTTCGGAATAGATGCAGAGCTCCTTATTGATCATGCCTGGGGACGTGAGAGCACTACCATGAGGGATATCAAGAATTTCAAGCCCTCCACGAATTCCCTTTCATCAGGGCAGGTACTTGCCTGCGATTACGAATATGAAAGCGGGAAACTCATAGTTAAAGAGATGATGGACCTTATGTGCCTTGATATGGTATCGAAGCACCTGGTATCCAAGTCCTTTACCCTTCATGTAGGATATTCGAACTACCTGGATGAGGACCCTGCCCATGGAACCTTCTCCCTTCTTGATGAAACCAATGCGGATGTGGTGCTCATACCGGAGATCGTGAAGCTCTATGAGGAAGTAGTTGATCCGAAGATGCCCATACGCCGCATATACATAGTGGCTAATAACGTTAAAGAAGAAGGTTATCACCAGCTGTCTATCTTTGACAACGAAGACAAAGAGGAGCTTAAGGATAAAAACCGCAAGCTTCAGGAGGCAGTCTTAGGGATCAAGAACCGCTATGGGAAGAATGCTATCCTCAAAGGAATGAACCTTGAGGAGGGCGGAACCACGGTAGAGAGAAATTCCCAGATAGGCGGTCACAGAGCCTGATGACGGTGTTAATGTCTTTATATTTTTTTAATAGAATTAATGAATTGTTTGGTGGGAGATGAAAACTCCCTGTGATATATTGAAATCATGAAGCTTAAAACTAAACTGATACTTACCTTTTTAACAATGATCATAGTTCCGATCTGTCTGACCTTAGGATCATTCTCCATCATCGGAAATTATCTTGCCAGGACCCAGGGACAGGTGGAAGCAATCGGTATAGATCCCCGGGGCAAAAATATGGATGTTCTCTTTACCCCCGAGGTTGCAAGACCGCTTTTCCTGTACATGGCGATATCGGTGCTGGTCTTTCTTATATTAACTGCCCTTGTGCTTATCATGTGGATCAAGAAAGATATGTACAACCCGGTGCAGGAGCTTAATACCGCGATGCAGAATATCGCAGAGGGGAATCTTGATTACCGCTTGACCACTCAGGCAGAAGGAGAGTTTGGAACCTTATATAAGAACTACGAGGACATGCGGCTTAGGCTTAAGGAATCCACTGATGAAAAGATGGAGTCGGAGAATCAGAACCGGGAGCTTATAAGCAATATAACCCACGACCTTAAGACTCCCATAACTTCCATCAAGGGCTACGTGGAGGGCATCATGGACGGAGTTGCTGATACGCCGGAGAAGATGGACCGCTACATCAAGACGATCTATAACAAGGCAAACGATATGGACCGCCTCATCAATGAGCTTACCGTATATTCCGGAATCGACAGTAACCGGGTGCCCTATCATTTCCTAAGGCTTAATGTGGCTGACTACTTTGGAGACTGTATAGAGGAGGTAGGTCTTGACCTTGAGTCCAAAGATATAGAGCTTGATTATTCGAACCTGACATCTCCTGATACTACGATAATTGCCGATCCCGAGCAGCTTCGAAGAGTGATCAACAATATAATAGGAAACAGTGTTAAATATATAGACCGCAATAAGAAGCCCAGGATCGACATCAGGATACTTGATGAGACAGATTCCATCAGGATAGAGATAGAGGATAACGGAAGAGGCATTCCTGCGAAGGATCTTCCCAATATATTTGAGAGGTTCTACAGATCCGATGCATCCCGCAATTCCTCACAGGGCGGAAGCGGAATAGGACTTTCCATAGTTAAAAAGATAGTTGAAGATCACGGCGGTTATATCTGGGCCACCTCCAAGGAGGGCGAGGATACCTGCATGCATATGATCTTTCGTAAATATATAAATGATAATTCCAAGGAGGAAGAGAATGAGTAAGATCCTTATTATTGAAGATGAAGAGGCAATTGCAGAGCTTGAAAAGGATTACCTTGAATTAAGCGATTTCGAGGTAAAGATAGAAAATAACGGAACAGATGGATTAAAGAGTGCACTTGCGGAGACCTTTGACCTTATAGTACTTGATATCATGCTTCCCGGAATGGATGGCTTCGAGGTTTGTAAGGAGATCCGTGAGAAGAAGAATATTCCCATAATCATGGTTTCGGCAAAGAAAGAGGATATAGATAAGATCCGCGGACTTGGTCTTGGAGCTGATGATTACATGACTAAGCCCTTTAGTCCCAGCGAGCTTGTTGCCAGGGTTAAGGCTCATCTTTCAAGATATGAGCGCCTCACTTCGACCAATGTTCCTGCGAATGACATAATAGAGATCCGCGGCATAAAGATAGACAAAACCGCAAGAAGAGTATGGGTTGACGGGGAGGAGAAGACCTTCACCGGTAAGGAATTTGAGCTTTTAAGCTTCCTTGCAGAGCATCCCAACCATGTATATTCAAAGGATGAGCTTTTCCGTGAGATCTGGGATATGGATTCTATCGGTGATATAGCAACGGTAACCGTTCATATTAAGAAGATTCGTGAAAAGATAGAATATGACAGCGCAAATCCCCAGTATATAGAGACAATCTGGGGAGTTGGCTATCGCTTTAAGATATAACAGAAGATTAAAATTCCTTAGGAAGCATTATATTATCTCTTTGGGCATCTAAAATGGCTCCATCTATGGGGGCTGCCCAATTAACGGCGTTTTTGATTATTTTCCGGATGATGGGATTCCTGTAGATTGGGAATTCCTCATGTCCGGGCTGGAAATAAAATATCTTTCCCGAGCCTCTCGAGAAGGTAACGCCTGATCTGAACACACATCCACCCTTAAACCATCCCGTAAATATAACATCATCAGGCTTCGGAATATCGAAGTATTCACCATACATCTCCTCGTGAGGCAGATCGAAATACTCGGGAATTCCTGCAGCTATTTGATGTGATGGAGCAGTCACATATATCCTTTCAGAATCATTGTCTCTCCATTTTAATGTCATGGTTGTGCCTAAAATGCGGCGGAGGACCTTGCACATATGAGCGGAGTGAAGAGCTATGAAGCCCATTCCTCGCATAATGAATTCGGCTACCATGGCGGCATTTTCATCTGTTAGTTCATCATTAAGCGCATGGGACCACCAGATGAGCACATCGGTATTTTCAAGAAGTTCACGGCTTAGGCCCTGATTTTCCATATCCATTGTGACGCTTTTTACTTCTATATCTTTATCTTCCTTAAATATAGAAGCTATCTCGCCGTGTATTCCGTCAGGATATACGGCTTTTATTTCGGGTATGGTCCTTTCATGCAGGTTTTCGTTCCAGACAGTAACTCTGATCATATTAGTATCTCCTTTTTACGATGGTTATTTTGCACACATGTGAAGATTAAATAAAATTTAAAAAAACATTGATTTTATAGGCAAAATCGACAAAAATTTGTTGTTATGCAAACCTTCTTTTGTTATAATTGTATCAGTTTTCCAAAAAAATAAAACCAAAGGAGATGTTTTTTTATGGGTAAAGAAGTAAAAGCAAAAAAGAAGGGCATGTCCCTTAGCATTATGCTGATACTTTTCTGCATGGTTCCGCTTATCATAGCAGTTGCAGTTATATCAGTAATGCTTGTTACAAATGCAAATAAGGAGATCAAAGAGGTTACATTAAATTACCTCGAAGATATTACTAACTCAACAGGTGAAAAGCTTGCAAATGAAGTAAATCTTCAGGGAGTAGATGGTGCTCTTTCTCTTGAGACACTTACATCAGTCTGTGAAGGTGTTGGTCTTAAGGATATCAGTTCTTCTTATGCATATGTTGTTGTTCCCGATGAGAATAACACAATGATGTATCATCCTACAGAGTCTAAGATCGGTGAACCTGTTACCAACTCGGTTGTTAAGGGTGTAGCTGAGGATATTAAGGCCGGTAAGAGTATTACCAACCAGGTTGTTGAGTATGTATTTAACGGTGCTCAGAAGTATGCAGCTTACTACGTAAATGATACACAGGATTTCATCCTTGTTATTTCAGCTGATGAAGATGATGTTCTTGCAGATACTCAGAAGATAACCAGAATAGCAATTATCGTTGCTGTAGTTCTCATTCTTGTATTTGCAGCACTTGCTTACTTCCTTTCAAGGATCATCACAATTCCTCTTAAGGCAGTTGCAGATGCAATGAATAAGACAGCAGAGGGTGATCTTAATGCAGAAACCGATATTAAGTCAACAATTTCAGAGACCAGCGATCTGGTTGCTGCTACTAAGACTCTTCAGGATAAGTTACAGAGCATCATCGGTAAGACCAAGGGTATTTCCGGTGACTTAAGAAACGGTGCTGACACAGTTCACCAGCTTGCTAATTCATCATCAGATGGTGCTAATCAGATTTCTTCAGCTATGGAGGATCTTGCTCAGGGCGCTACATCAATGGCTGAGAATGTTCAGTCAATCAACGAGCAGGTTATTGAGATGGGTATGGCAATTGATTCCATTGCAGACAATGCCAATGACCTCGTTGTTTCTTCTAACAATATCAAGTCTGCTAACAAGGAAGCTTCAGATTACATCGAGATGGTTTCAAACTCATCTGTTAAGTCTGTAACAGCAGTTAATGATATTTCAGAACAGATCACAGAGACCAATGCTTCAGTTAACAACATCAAGGAAGCTGTTGAGATGATCAGTTCCATTGCAAGCCAGACTAACCTCCTTGCACTTAATGCTTCAATCGAGGCAGCTCGTGCAGGTGAAGCAGGTAAGGGCTTCGCAGTAGTTGCAACAGAGATCAAGTCACTTTCAGAGCAGTCTAACTCTTCTGCTGAGCAGATCAAGACCATTGTTAATGAGATCGTTAACAAGTCTGAGAAGTCAGTACAGCTCTCAACTGAAGTTGCTGATATCATTTCTCAGGAGCAGAAATATATCGAAGATACACAGAACAAGTTCGAGCTTCTTAACCAGGAGATCGGTGCTTCTCTTAATCAGATCGAATCAATCACTAAGAAGATCGATACTCTTAATGAGGCAAAGGTTTCAATCACAAGCTCTGTTCAGGATCTTTCAGCTATATCTGAAGAGAATGCAGCTTCTAACCAGCAGGTTTCAGCTTCAGTTTCAGGTATCGTAGATGCTATCGCAGATATCGCTTCTAACTCTGAGACTACTAATGAGTATGCAGTTGATCTTACAGATACAGTAAGCTACTTCAAGTAAGATAAATTTAATACTTAAAGGCGTTAAGAAGCCCGGGATCAAATTGATCCCGGGCTCTTTTTATCATATAAGAAATTCAATAAAGAAATTCTGTATCAGATCTACAGGTTATATGAATGAAGGTACTTTTCCTGTTCAGGTGTAAGTACATCTATCTTTTTACCTAAGAAATCAAGCTTACGGCGTGCGACGTCCATATCTACTTCTCTGGGAACATCGATGAGCTTTTCTTTAAGTTCGCTGCCATGCTCAACTAAGTACTTAGCAGAAAGTGCCTGGATTGCGAAACTCATATCCATTATCTCAGCGGGATGTCCGTCTCCGCAGGCTAAGTTAACAAGTCTTCCTTCGCCTAATACGAAAATCCACTGTCCTGTAGGAAGCTTGTAGCCCATTATATTTTTACGCTGCTCACGTGTTTCTACGGCATTGGCCTTAAGGTATGCCATATCTATCTCGCAATCGAAGTGGCCTGCATTGCAGAGGATTGCGCCTTCCTTCATAACTGCGAAGTCTTCTGCATCAATTACCTTATCACAGCATGTTACTGTTACGAAGAAATCGCCTATCTTTGCAGCATCATTCATAGGCATTACATCGAACCCATCCATTACAGCCTCAATTGCCTTTACGGGATCGATCTCTGTAACTATTACCCTGGCGCCTAAGCCTTTAGCTCTCATTGCAGTTCCCTTACCGCACCAGCCATAGCCTGCAACAACTACTATCTTTCCGGCAACGATAAGGTTAGTTGTTCTGTTGATACCGTCCCATACGGACTGACCTGTGCCGTAACGGTTATCAAAGAAATGCTTACAGTCGGCGTTGTTGACTCTTACCATGGGGAATTTAAGCTTGCCGGCATTGTTCATAGCTTCAAGTCTTATGATTCCTGTGGTTGTTTCCTCGCAGCCGCCGATAATATTGGGGATAAGCTCGGGCATTTCATTGTGGATCATGTTAACCAGGTCTCCGCCGTCATCAATGATGATATTGGGACCGCACTCTAAGGTATGACGGATGTGCATGTCATACTCTTCGGGAGTTGAATCATACCAGGCATGAACCTCAAGTCCTGCCTTAACTAAGGCTGCTGCAACGTCATCCTGAGTAGATAACGGATTTGAGCCTGTAACGTACATGTCAGCTCCGCCTGCTTTAAGCACTAAGCAAAGATATCCTGTCTTTGCCTCAAGGTGCACTGAGAGGGCAATCTTCTTGCCCGCAAAGGGCTTGGTCTTTGAAAACTCTTCCTCGAGAGTTCTTAAAAGATCACAGTTTCTTTTGACCCACTCCAGCTTTCTTTCGCCCGATTCAGCCAGATTGATGTCTCTGATTTCACTTGCCATATTTTTCCTCCTTTGACAAATAAACATATTCCAGCCGAATTTTTAAGGATGGTCGTCTGTCCTATCATCCGATAATTTAATATTCTTTTGTATCAAGGTTCATGCGATGGATTATCTCATTTACCTTGGAATATACTAAAGCTTCGTCCATGGTAAGCACCTTTCGACCTTCCATGGTAATAACTCCGTCTATGATCACGGTATCAACCTCTGAACCGTTGGCGGAATATGAAAGGCCTGCAATAAGGTTATTATTGGGCATAAGTGACGGATTGTTAAGATCAAGTATTGCAATATCGGCTTTCTTTCCGACCTCGAGAGTACCTATCTCTTTATCGAGGCTTAAAGCCTTTGCTCCGTTAATCGTTGCCATTTTGAAGACATCTCTTGCGCCAACGCACTGGGGAGTTTTATGTGTTCCCTTGTGAATAAGGGCCATAAGGCTCATCTCGTGGAACATGTTAAGGGAATTGTTGCTCGCTGCGCCATCTGTACCAAGGCAGACATTTATTCCCTTTTCAAGCATTTCTGGTATGGGCGCGAAACCGTTACCAAGCTTCATGTTACTTGCGGGATTGGATACAACGGAAACATTCTTTGAAGCGAGAATATCCATATCTTTGTCATCCACCTGTACACAGTGAGCTGCGATACAGGGAACATCGAAAAGTCCGTTCCTGTCAGCCATTTCAATGGGAGAGCAGTTATATTTTTCCTTGATCCCTTCTATTTCGGAAACTGATTCACTTAAATGCACATGGATCCCGATACCGCATTTCTTAGCCTCGTCTGAGATCCGTCTGAAATAATCTTCAGAACAGGTATAGGGTGCGTGAGGTCCGAATTTGAAGGTTATCCTGTCGCAGTCTTTGCAGAACTCCATCTCCTCGTAAGTCTGGTCGATACGACCTCCGTCATCCTCTGCAGTTCCCACAAGGCCTCTGCACATAACGGCTCTCATGCCGGATTCCTTGATGGCCCGGGTGGTCTGCTTAATGTTCATCATCATATCATTGAAGCAGGTGGTTCCTGATTTCATCATCTCAATGATGGCAAGGCAGGCGCCCCAGTAAGTATCTTCATCGGACATCTGCTGCTCGATGGGATCAACTGTTCCGAAGAGCCAGTCCATGAAGGAAAGGTCGTCAGCCACATTTCTCATGAAGGACATATAGGAATGAGTATGGCAGTTGATAAGTCCGGGTATTGCCAGTTTATCTTTGCCGTCTATTACTTTATCCTCTTTAAAGCCGGCAGGGGCCTTGCCTATTCCGACAATTCTGTCCCCTTCGATAAAGATAGAAGTATCTTTAACAACATCCTTACCATTTTCGGGAAGGATGGCTTTGATATTTTTAAGTATGATTCCCATTTGATCACCTCTTACTTTTTATTTACTACGTTTCTTTCCTGACCGTTCATGAAGGCTTCAATATTGAGAACCGTTTCATTGACACAGCGGTTTCTGGCTTCAACTGATGCCCATGCAAGGTGAGGAGTGATGATAAGTCTGTCAGAATCCATGAAGGTGCTTAAAGGATTAGTATCTTTCATGGGCTCGGTGCTTGTTACATCAAGTCCGGCACCTGCAATCAGGTTTTCATTAAGTGCCTTTGTAAGGTCTGCATCTGAAACAACAGGTCCACGGGCTACATTTATAAGGATAGCGGACTTTTTCATTTGCTTAAGTGCATCATAATTGATCAGGTTTCTTGTAAGATCGCTTAAGGGGCAGTGAAGTGAAAGGAAATCGGAACGCTTAAGGAGTTCTTCAAAGGAAACCTGCTCGTATTCTGTCACCTTAGAGGAACCTGTAACAGAGTGGAAGATAACGTTGCAGCCGAAAGCAGTAGCTATCTGTGCCACCTTCTTTCCTATATTTCCCATACCGATGATTCCCCAGGTCTTGCCGCTTAATTCCGTGAAGGTCTTATCGAAGTTAGAGAATCTGTCCTGGGCAGCATAAGCGCCGTCCTTAACATAATGGTCATAATGATGGAGCTTCTCAAGTACGTAAAGGGCAAGTGCAAAGGTGTGCTGGGCAACGGCATCGGTTGAATAATTGACCACATTGCAGACCTTAATGCCCCGGGATGAGCAGTAGCTAAGGTCAACATTATCAAAGCCTGTTGCGAATTCGCAGATGAGCTTTACATTAGGAGCATCCTTTAAGGTTTCCTCTCTGAGGGGAGCCTTATTTGCGATTATGATCTCGGCATCCTTAACACGCTCTATAACATCAGAGGCCGTTGTGGTATTTGAATATGCGGTTACCTCACCGAATTTATTAAGTGCATCAACCGAAACGTCTGTACCTACGCTGTTTCTTTCAAGAATTACTATGTTCATATATTACCTCCCTAATAATTTCGCTAAAGGACTTACAATTGCCTCAAGATCTGCTATTGCCTGGTTGAGACCTTCAAAGTCCACGCTGTTTAAATTAGCCATGGCTTCATCAACTGATTTCTGTGAATTAACGACAAGCTCATCAACCTCTTCAAAAAGTCCCGGAATATCGATCGCTGCAAGATCCGAAGTTATCTGATTAAGGTCGTTTACCGATATATGGGCATCCTCGGTGAGGTCGCTTACCTGATCGACTAATTTTGATGTTTTATTAATAAGTGGAATTGCATAACCGATAAGTCCGACAACAAGGATAAGGCAGAGAACAGAGATGATAAGAGAGGTCCTTGCCTGCTTCTTTGCGTAGTTCATTTCACGCTGTTCATTAGCCTGGATATCTTTAAGTACAGTAAGTACATCCGACATTGTGGCTTCAGTGGAAGCCGGGGAAGTTGCAGCAGTATCAGTCGTTTTATTTTCGTTCATTTTAATCCTCCGAAAAATATATGTTTGCGGAAAACTCCGCCCAAATCATAATTTTACCAAAATAAACAGAAAATAAAAAGAATTAAAGGTTCATTAAAGAATGTTCCCTGCGCTTAACAAGGAAAAAGAGATTGATGTATATTATTAATATGGTTTAAAACCGAAAGCAGAACAGGAGAAATACAAACTCTTAATGAAAAATATAGTTTATGAAGATGACCAGATAATTGTTGCATATAAGCCTGCGGGAATTGCCACCCAGACCTCCCGTGTGGGGCAGCAGGATATGGTATCCGAATTAAAGAATTACCTTAATCAGAAAAATAAAGAAGAGGGCAAAACAGGAGAAGCTCCCTACCTTGGTCTGGTGCACAGATTAGACCAGCCTGTCTGCGGTCTGCTTGTTTTTGCAAAGACCAAGTCTGCAGCAGCTTCACTGTCCCATCAGATAGATACCGGAGAACTTCAGAAATATTACTATGCAATAGTTTTAGGGAAGCCTGAAAACGACAAGGATGTTTTAATCGACTATCTTTATAAGGACGGTAAAAACAATCAGTCCTATGTGGTAAAGCAGGATTTTCCGGAGGCCAAGAAGGCCATGCTTGAGTACAGAACGGTTAAGACACTGATCGCCCTGGAGGATAATGTAGAGGCAACAATGCTTGAAGTTAAGCTCATAACCGGCCGTCATCATCAGATAAGGGCCCAGCTTGCCAATGCCAATATGCCTATACTCGGCGACGGGAAATATGGTAGTATTAAGTCGAAGGATTTCAGCCGTGATTCAGCCTGCAGGAACCTGGCACTCTGCGCGCACAAAATAAGATTCAAACATCCCATGACGGGTAAGGAGCTGACCTTCGAAAGGGATCCTGAGGATGAAATTTTCGAAGCCTTCCTATAAGGCGATTTCTTCATATATTGCATGGCTTTATGTGCTTAGTCTGTTCGTTGTGTACCCCTTTTATATGGAGCAGGGGTATGTTGGGATAGATGTAAGTAAATATAATTATTTTGTTTTAAGTACGCTTATAGGCATTGTGCTCATGCTTGTCACCGGATTTCAGGTCCTTCTTGATGGATTCCGTGATAAAAGTGTACGCGTTTTTAATCTTTTTCTTCCGGCATTTGCCGTATTTTCAATACTTTCATATGTTTTTTCTTCCTATAAAGATACAGCTCTTACCGGCACGAACGGGTGGTTCATGGGACTTGAGACACTGCTTCTTATCTGTGCCGCATCCTTTCTTACAGCAAGGCTTATCACTCACCCGGAAATGTTGTTATACCCTGTGCTTATAGCTTCAGCAGCTGTATTTCTCTTGGGGCTTCTTGACAGATTCTCTCTTTATATAATCCCCCTTGAAATAAGGGATCCCTCATTTATATCAACCTTAGGCAATATCAACTGGTTTATGGGTTATTATTCCGTGCTTGTTCCCATAGGGGCAGCAGCGTTCCTTTTAGCTGACGGGAATAATAAGAAAAAGAGATATTTTCTTGCTCTTTACCTTTTGATCGCATTTATGGCAGGTTTTGCCCAGGGGTCTGAAAGTGTATTTTTGTTTGATATTGCACTTCTTATTGGGATGATATTTTTATGCTACAGAAAAGTACTAAGGCTTGATGATGTGCTTAAGGTAATAATGCTGTGGGCCCTTTCCTGTCAGGCAGTAAGACTTATGCGCCTTGTTTTTCCCAATGGATATAATTATGAAACCACAGGCTTTTGCGCTTCGATGACCGAGAGTTCTGCAACCCTCCTTATCCTGGCAGTTACATTTATCATTTATCTTTTCTACATAAGATTTAGGACCGATGAGCTTGATAAAAAGATATATCCCGTGCTTCTGGGCGCCTTCGCCTTTTGCTTTATAGTGTATATTTTTATCGGGGTGCTCAGGACAAATACGGACCTTCTTGATGGGCTCAGTAATTCAGTGTTTAAATTCAATGACAGCTTCGGATCAGGACGTGGGGCAGCCTACAGGATAAGCCTTGAAGCGATAAAGCATATGAGCTTTAAAGATATTCTTCTGGGAGTCGGGCCTGACTCATATGCTTCCTTCGTGTATTCCATTCCGGAATTAAGTGATGAGCTTGGTGCAATATGGCCGAATGATATATTAACAAACAGCCATTCGGAGCTTCTTACCATGTTCATTAATGAGGGGGCTTTTGGGCTTATAAGTTATGTAGGGATATTCGTTGTTTTCATCAAAGATATGCTCAAAAACACGGATAAAAATCTCTGCGTGTGCATAACTCTTTCCGCATTCTGTTACCTCGTGCATAATCTAATATCTTTTTCACAGCTCCTTAATACGCCCTTCATATTCGTACTTATGGCAGCAGCCACAGCATGTGTGAGAAACGGCGCAAACACTGATATTCTTTGACATTGAAATATATTTAAAGTAGAATAATTTAGTTAGACCTTATCTATTTGACAATTATTAAAAAAGGAGGCCACTTAAGATGGCAGATAAAAAATTAGTTGAAGCGATAACTTCCATGCAGGAGGACTTCGCTCAATGGTACACGGATGTTGTAAAGAAAGCAGAGCTCATTGATTATTCCAATGTTAAGGGCTGTATGGTAATTAAGCCTGCAGGCTATGCATTATGGGAAAATATCCAGCGCAAGCTCGATGAGCGTTTCAAGGAAACAGGCGTTGAGAATGTGTATATGCCTATGTTTATCCCGGAGAGCCTCCTTCAGAAGGAAAAGGACCACGTTGAAGGCTTCGCACCTGAGGTAGCCTGGGTTACCCACGGCGGACTCAATCCCCTCCAGGAAAGAATGTGCGTACGTCCCACATCTGAGACCTTATTCTGCGATTTCTATAAGGGTGAGATCCAGTCATATCGTGATATTCCCAAGGTATATAACCAGTGGTGTTCAGTAGTTCGTTGGGAGAAAGAGACACGTCCCTTCCTTCGTTCGAGAGAGTTCCTCTGGCAGGAAGGCCATACGGCACATGCAACTGAGGAAGAGGCTGTAGAGCGTACAGAGCAGATGCTTAATGTTTACGCCGATTTCTGTGAAGAAGTTCTTGCTATTCCCGTGGTCAAGGGACGTAAGACCGAGAAAGAAAAATTCGCCGGAGCGAGCGCAACCTATACCATTGAAGCACTTATGCATGATGGAAAGGCACTTCAGTCAGGTACCTCCCATAACTTCGGAACCGGCTTTGCAGAGGCCTTCGGCATTCAGTATACGGATAAAGAAAATAAGCTTCAGTACGTACACCAGACCTCATGGGGTATGTCAACCAGAATAATCGGAGCCATCATCATGGTACACGGAGATGATTCAGGACTTGTTATCCCTCCTGCGATCGCACCTACCCAGGTAATGGTCATCCCTATCCAGCAGAAGAAGGACGGTGTTCTTCCCAAGGCATACGAGATAAAGGATTCTCTTATAAAGTCAGGCTTCAAGGTAAAGGTAGACGATTCCGACAAGTCACCCGGATTCAAGTTCTCTGAGCAGGAGATGAGAGGAATTCCGTTAAGAATCGAGATCGGACCCAGGGATATCGAGAACGGCAAATGCATCATCTGCAGAAGAGACAACGGCGAAAAGACAGAGGTTGCATTATCTGACATCAATGAAAAGGTCGACGAGCTTCTTAAGACCATGCAGAAGGATATGCTTGCCAAGGCAAGAAAGCACCTTGAGGAGCACACCTATGAGGCTCACAACAAGGAAGAATTCGTTAAGCTTTTCGAAGAAAAGTCAGGCTTCGTAAAGGCAATGTGGTGTGGTGAGACTGCCTGCGAAGAAAAGATAAAAGAAGATATGGCTGTAACAAGCCGCTGTATGCCTTTTGAGCAGGAATGTCTTTCAGACACCTGTGTTTACTGTGGCAAGAAGGCACAGAAGATGGTTTACTGGGGAAGAGCATACTAATTTTAAATGGGATTAAAACAGTCAGTAAAGGCAACTAAATACGCTAATAATGCGGCGTTCTTGAACACGGTTATGGAATATGTGTCCGAGGGCGTAGTTGTCACGGCTGATAATGGGGATGTTATTTATTCAAATGAGCTTGGAAAGGCCATAATGGATGCAGGTCTTTTCGGACCCATTGATATCGTTTCCCGCAATTATAAAACCCTTACCTATAAAGGTATGGAGTATAAGTCTTCATACCGGGTACTTCCTCATGAGTCGGGCATAAAGGGAATTGTAGCTATCCTTACCAATGCTTCAAATGATGCGGAGCAGACGAAGGAGCTTGCAGAAACTAGGGAAGAACTTAAAAAGGCCTATGGCTTTAAGTCTGCATTCCTTGCCAATATGTCCCATGAGATACGTACTCCGATCCATGCCATCATCGGATTTTCTGAGATGATACTTAAGCAGAACATTGATGATAAGGTTAAAGAAGAGATCAACATGATAAAGGACTCTTCCTACTCACTTCTTGCGATTATCAATGATGTGCTTGATCTTTCCAAGATTGAATCGGGCAAGCTTGAGCTTGTTAACGTTAATTACTATATTTCTTATATCATAAGGGATATCGAGGCTACCTATTCGCTGCTTGCTGCACGAAAGAACCTTAAGTTCAACATGCATCTTGATGATGATATCCCGAGTTATCTTCACGGAGACAAGATAAGGCTCCGGGGAGCACTTCTTAATATCCTCAACAATGCAGTTAAATATACGAACGAAGGCCGTATTGATTTTAGTATCAAGGTACTTGAGAAAAAGAACGATGTGGTTACTTTAAGCTTCGAGGTGAAGGATACCGGTATCGGTATAAAGAGAGAGGATATTCCTAAGTTATTTGAAAGTTTCGCCAGATTTGACATTGAGAAGAATTATTCCGTAGAAGGAAGAGGCCTGGGGCTTTCCATTGCCAAAGGCTACCTCGACCTTATGGGTGGAAAGATAGAGGTTACGAGTGAATACGGAGTAGGATCTACCTTCAGCGTCATAGTGGATCAGCAGATTGTGGATGCATCTCCTGTTGATATGAAGATAGTTAATGCCCGTAAGAATAAAGAAAACAAGGCTTTAAAGGTGCATGATTACAGGGCTTTGGTTGTAGATGATAACCCTCTTAACCTTAAGGTTGCAGACGGGCTTATGAAGACCTACGGACTTTTGGTTGATAAGGCGTCGGGCGGTAAGGAAGCCATAGACCTTTGCATGAACAATGAATATAACATTATCTTTATGGACCAGATGATGCCTGAGGTGGACGGAATAATGGCGATGAAGTCCATCAGAAAGATAAGCGATTATTACCGTGATGAGTGTATCATAATAGTCCTTACGGCTGATGCAATGGCAGGTGTACGTGACAGGCTGCTTAAGGAAGGCTTCGACGAGTACATAAGTAAGCCCCTTGAGATACATCGTCTTGAGGCTATGCTTAAGAGATTTGTGCCTGAAAAATATATTGAAGGGGAAAAGACGGAACGGGAAATACCTGCTAAACAGGAGAATATCCCTGAGTCCCCTGTGAAAATGACAGATGATCAGGATCTTTCATCGATACTCGGTATTGCCGGTGAGATCCTTGATATAAAGATAAAGGACTGCGGAGGACGCAGGGAAGACTATCTTTCAGAACTTAAGAAATTATGTGATACTGCTCCTTCAAGGATGGAAAATCTCGAGGAGTCGTTTAAGAACAAAGATTATGACAGATATATGACCCAGATGCATTCACTTAAGGGTATTTTGGGAACAGTTGGAAACGTGGAGCTTTCCGAAAGAGCCAGGGTTCAGGAAAATGCCATTAAGGACGGGGAATACGAGGTCATTAGCGGGAATATGAATAAATTCATAGCAGACCTTGATATCTTTGTGAAGAAGGCAAATATTGCGTTGTCTTCAGAGGGATAAAAGTTCATGTCTAAACAGATACATATAGAATTACCTAAGGAAGTTAAAAACATCATAAATACCATAATTGAAGCCGGCTACGAAGCATATGCTGTAGGCGGCTCAATTCGTGACTGCCTGATAGGCAGAAAACCGGGGGATTATGACATAACCACCTCTGCAATGCCATCTGATATCAAGAGACTCTTTCGAAGAACGATAGATACCGGAATCGAGCACGGCACAGTGACGGTTATGATAGGAGACACCGGATATGAGATAACCACCTACAGGATAGACGGAAAATACGAGGATTCCCGTCATCCAAAGGAGGTTGTGTTCACAAGGTCCCTTACTGAGGACTTAAGACGCAGGGACTTTACCATTAATGCAATGGCATATAATGATGAGGCGGGTCTTGTTGATCCCTTTAACGGTCAGGCGGATCTTAAGGATCATATTATCCGCTGCGTTGGAGATCCCATGGAGAGACTTTCGGAGGATGCCCTACGTATCATGCGTGCGGTGAGATTCAGCGCCCAGCTTGATTATGAGATAGATGAAGAGACGAAGAAAGCGATATATGCCCTTGCCCCCAATCTTAAGAACATAAGTGAGGAAAGGATAGAGGTTGAGCTTGTTAAGCTTGTTACAAGCGATCATCCCGAGAAGCTTAAGGATGCATATGAAATGGGAATAACCCATGTCTTTATGCCGGAATTCGATGTAGTGATGAAGTGCGAACAGAATAATCCCCACCATTTCCTATCAGTGGGGGAACACACACTTCTTTCCATGCAGAATGTGGAAAATGATAAGTACCTTCGTCTTGGAATGCTGTTTCACGATTTCGGAAAGCCGGAGTGCAAGACAACAGATGAAGAAGGTATCAATCATTTCCACGGACATCCTTTGGTCTCAAAGAAGATGGCGCAGAATATATTAAGACGCCTTAAGTTTGATAATCAGACCATACAGGTAGTGTCAAAGCTTGTTGAGTACCATGACCTTGACATAGATCCGACGCGTAAAGGAGTAAGACACGCCATTAATAAAGTTGGAGAGGATATCTTTCCCATGGTGCTTAAGGTAAAGCGTGCCGACCTTATGGCCCAGAGTGATTACATGCGTGAAGAAAAGATAGGAAAGCTTGATAAGATCGAGGAGGTCTACGAAGAGGTAAAGAAGTTAAATGAATGTGTATCCTTAAAGACCCTTGCAGTAAACGGAGGAGATCTTATTAAGGAAGGCTTCCCTTCATCTCCGGTGCTTGGAAAAGAGCTTCAGAAGCTCCTTTTGATGGTAATAGATGACCCTTCTTTAAATCAAAGAGAAACTTTGCTAGAATTGGCTAAGGAGGATCTTTCCAATGTATAAAATTAAAAAATGGCTTGGAACTTCCCTTTCCATAATGCTCTGCTTACTTATTACAGGCTGTTCCTATACAGGAAGAGCAGAGGAAGCAGCCTTTACCAGTAATTATGAGAATACGGATACCACGGTTGAAAATATATATGTTTCCTCAGCGGATGTGATGTATAAGGGCTACAATCCCACTGAGTCCATAATGGATTTTTATGTGCTTGGGACTTCGGATATTATGTCTTTATCCTATGACGGGGCCACGGTAATCAATGACAAGTACGGTTCGCCAATGAGCGTGGTACAGCTGCAGCCCGGCGATATAACAAAGATCGCTTACAACAGCACAGTCAATAAGGTAGGTTCGGTGATCCTTTCAGACGAGGCGTTCACCATGACTGACCTTAATAAATATTCGATTTCGGTGAACGGATCTGACATTACCATCGGGGATTCCACATACAGCATAAGCAGTAATGTGCATATCTTTTCAAGTGGCTCCGAGATAAGCCTTGACCAGATAATCGATCATGATGAGCTGACTGTCCAGGGCGTGGGACATGATATTTTAAGCATCAGGGTAGATGACGGACACGGATATCTGGAGCTTAGTAATGAAGAGGCGCTTATCGGAGGCTGGATAGAGGTAGGACAGACCGTGATCTCCCAGGTTATGGAGAATATGCTCTTCACAATTCCCGAGGGAGAATATACAGTCAGACTTACCAATACTGGAATTGAGGAATACAGGGACGTTTCAATAACTAGAAATAATATAACGACCCTGGACCTTTCTGATATAGTATCGGCAACTCCGGAGAAGGGTATCGTAAGCTTCAGCATCACGCCTTCCACGGCTGTGTCCTATGTTGACGGAAGCTATGTGGATACCTACTATTCAATAAGGCTTCCTGTGGGAGTACATGAGATTACCTGTTCAGCAAGCGGCTATTCAACAGTTACCCAGTACTTTGAGGTTACGGGACTTAATCAGCTTGTTACGGTGGATCTTGAAACAGCAACAGCCACCTCCTCGGTATCCGGCAATAACGTTAATAAGAACCTCTATGCCAACATGATAATCGAAGCTCCTGTGGGCGCCGAGGTTTATGAGGACAATATCTATAAGGGAATAGTTCCTGTAACCTATCAGAAGACTGCTGGAACCCACACCCTTACTTTCCGAAAGACTGGCTATGATACCGTAAGCTACAATGTAGTTGTATATGATGACGGAAAGGATCAGACCTTCTCCTTCCCTGAAATGACGAAGACCACCACCGTAAGCGGCAATTCCGTTAGCGGAACTGTAAGCGGCAACACCGTTTCAGGCAACACGGTAAGTGGAAATACCGTATCCGGAAACAGTACAAACTAACATTGTATTGGTAAAAATACACAAAAGGCGTTAACATAACTCAAAAGTGCCGAAACCCTTGATTTTTCAAGGAAAATCGGCACTTTTTTGCTTGACTTTTAGGGGTAAAAAAGATATAAGTATGTATAGTGATTTTTAGTTAAATCGCATATAATTCAAACGTAAATAGGAGGAGTTCAAAATGAACAAGACAGAATTAGTTGAAGCTATGGCTAAGCAGGCTGGTTTATCTAAGAAGGATTCAGAGAAGGCTCTTAAGGCTTTCACAGATACAGTTGCTAAGACATTAAAGAAGGGTGACAAGGTTCAGTTAGTTGGCTTTGGTACATTCGAGGTTTCTAAGAGAGCAGCTAGAACAGGCCGTAACCCTCAGACAGGCGCTGAGATGAAGATTAAGGCTTCTAAGGCTCCCAAGTTTAAGGCTGGTAAGGCTTTAAAGGATATGCTTAACTAATCATAAAGATAAGTTAGTATTAAAAGCCTGCTTCGTAAGAAGCAGGCTTTTTTGGTTAGAATCAGGGGAAGTTAAGTTATGAGACTTGATAAATATCTTAAGGTATCGCGCCTTATCAAGCGCCGTACCGTTGCAAATGAAGCCTGTGATGCAGGCAGGGTTCTTATAAACGGAAATGTTGCCAAGGCCTCAACCAATGTTAAGGTCGGAGATGTTATAGAGATCGGCTTCGGAAATAAGACTGTGAAGGTGGAAGTAACCGATGTACAGGAGACTGTTAAGAAGGACGAAGCAAAAGATTTATTTAAATATTTATAGGTGACCACAACATCTTGTGTCGATTATGTTAACTGCCTCAAGATGTAGGAAAAGCCCGTAAATTCAACAAATTCTCGCTTGACGGTTTGCATAATATTGGATAAACTTATGTTATGTTACCCAGGGTAAAACAACGTAAACAGAATAGGATGGCCAGATTTTTGATAGGCTTCGTGCTGGTTCTTCTCATTGCCGTAGTCTCTTTTAAGAGTATGGAGCTCAGACAGAAAAGGGATTACTATAAGCAAAAAGAGGTAGAACTGCAGGCTGAGATCGAGGCAGAGCAGAGCAGGGCTGAAGAGATAGCCGAATACGAGACCTATACCCATACCAAGGCTTATATCGAAGAGATAGCCAGGGATAAGCTGGGACTTGTTTACGAGGGTGAGATTCTGTTCAAGGATGAAAACTAAAGTTTCCGAATATATTTTAAAATACGATATGCTCCGAAACACTGATACGATAGTAGTCGGAGTGTCAGGAGGGCAGGATTCGATCTGCCTTCTTTTTTTGCTGTCTGAAATCCTTAAGGATAAAGATATAGGACTTGAGGTTGTCCATGTGGATCATGGTCTGCGGCCCAGCGCCCACGATGAGGCCATGTTCGTAAAGAGCATCTGTAAGAAGCTTGATATACCCTTCCACCTTGCGGAGGCTGATGTAAAGAAATACGCTGAGCTTCAGAAGATATCCACGGAAGAGGCCGGGCGGAAGATACGGTATGATGCCTACAATAAGGTTTTAGGCGACCGCAAGGGAAAGATAGCGATAGCCCATAACGCAAACGATAATGCAGAGACTATGCTCTTTAACCTCATAAGGGGAACATCCCTTAACGGGCTTAAGGGCATAAGGCCGGTCAATGGCAATATAATACGCCCGCTTCTTTGTGTTACCCGTAAGGAAATAGAGGAATATATATCTTTAAACCAGATTCCATACGTGACGGATGAAAGTAACTTAACGGATGAATACACCAGGAATAAGATAAGGCACCATATCCTTTCCTATGCTGCAGAAAATATTAACGAGAATACAGTTCTAAATATAAGCCGCACCACAGAAATGATATCCGAGGCTGAAAATTATCTTAATGCTTGCACTAAGGAAGCGCTTAAAAGATGCCTTATTTCAGATGAAGAAAACGGGGTAAGGCTTGATGTAACAGAACTTTTAAAGGAAGATCCTTATATAATAAAAAGGATGCTTAAGGAGGCGCTTTCTGCCGTTGCCGGAACATCGAAGGATATAACAAGCGAGCATATTCTTAAGACATTTGAGCTCCTTAATAAGGAGGGCTCCAAGGAGGTGGCACTTCCCTACGGGATGCTTGCAAGGAAGGAATATGACGTATTAAGGATATTTAAGGATCCCGGGGAGAAATCAATATCTTTACCGAAGATAACGGAAAGGATAATTGAGGGCGCAGACCTTAAAAGTGTGCCTGTATCTGCCTATACGAAATGGTTCGATTATGATAAAATAAGCAATGTCTGTGAGCTCAGATTTCGGCGGGAGGGAGATTATCTTTGTATCAATAAAGATATGAACAGAAAGTCCCTTAAGGACTACATGATAAACGAAAAGATCCCCAAGGCCGAAAGAGATACGGTTCCGCTCATCGCAGACGGAGACCATATAATGTGGGTCATCGGTCACAGGATAAGCGAGTACTACAAGGTCACGGATGAGACGAAAAGAATTCTTGAGATAAGGATAGATTAATGGAGGGTTTATGAGCGAGCATATAAGAGTTCTCCTCTCAGAGGAAGAGGTTATAGCCAGAATAAAGGAAATGGGCAAAAAAATATCAGAGGATTATAACGGTGAGCCGGTGCATTTGGTAAGCGTCCTTAAGGGCGGCGCTTTCATAACCTGCGAACTTGCAAAAAGGATAGAGGTTCCGGTCACTTTGGACTTCATGTCAGTTTCAAGCTATGAGGGAACCACCTCAACCGGAAAGATAAAGATAGTAAAGGATCTTGACAGCACCATCGACGGAAAGAACGTTTTAGTTGTTGAGGACATAATCGATACAGGAAGGACACTCCATCATCTTCTTGAGCTTCTTAAAGAGAGGAATCCCAAGTCCCTTAAGCTATGCACGCTGCTTGATAAGCCTGACAGAAGAGTTGTAGATGTGGACGTTGATTATGTGGGATTTGAGATCCCTGATGAATTCGTGGTAGGCTTTGGACTTGATTATGCTCAGAAGTATCGTAATCTGCCATATATCGGAATAGTGGAATTTGACTAAGGAGAAAATATTTGAATAACCAGAGAAAGGGCATCAGTCTGTATTTCATACTGATGCTCATTATAATAGTAATGCTGATAGTTCCGTCCCTGATATCAACAGGAACGGACACCTATACCAGAGGCAATCTTGAGAAAGATATAGAAGCAAACAATGTTACAAAGGTAAACATTGAACCAAGCAGGTATGCTCCTGCAGGTTCCGTAGAGGTGACGCTTTCAAGCGGAAATATCAAAACCTTGTACACAACGGATGTTGCGGAGATTGAGGATTATCTGCGTGAAGCAGGCTTTGATCCGGTGGTTTCAAAGGTATCCGAGCAAAGCTACTTTATGACAAGCATCCTTCCGATAATCCTTTGTGCTGTGATAGTCATATTCGTTATGATGCTCATGAACGGCGGAGGCGCAGGCGGTGCCAATGCCAAGATGATGAACTTCGGAAAGTCCAGGGCCAAGATGTCAACGGATACGAAGGTTACCTTCGGAGATGTTGCCGGACTTAAAGAAGAAAGAGCAGAACTTGAAGAGGTAGTGGATTTCTTAAAGGATCCCGAAAAATATACGAAGCTCGGGGCAACCATTCCCAAGGGAATACTTTTAGAGGGTGCTCCCGGTACAGGTAAAACACTTCTTGCCAAGGCAATAGCAGGCGAAGCCGGAGTTCCTTTCTTCAGCATCTCAGGTTCTGATTTCGTTGAGATGTTCGTTGGTGTCGGTGCATCCAGAGTGAGAGACCTTTTCGAGGAAGCAAAGCAGAATCTTCCCTGTATAGTGTTCATAGATGAGATCGATGCCGTAGCCAGAAGGCGTGGAACCGGTATGGGCGGCGGACATGATGAAAGAGAGCAGACTCTTAACCAGTTACTGGTTGAGATGGACGGATTTGCGGAGAACAGCGGAATAATCGTAATGGCCGCTACCAACAGAGTTGATATCCTTGATCCAGCAATATTAAGACCCGGCAGATTCGACAGAAAGATCACGGTTGCCCGTCCCGATGTTGCAGGCAGAGAAGAGATTCTAAATGTTCATGCGAAGAACAAGCCTTTAGGTGAGGATGTTGATCTTAAGAAGATAGCTCAGACAACAGCAGGCTTTACTGGTGCCGACCTTAAGAACCTCCTTAATGAATCGGCGATTGCGGCAGCCAAGGAAAACCGCGGCTATATAGTGCAGAACGATGTGGAGAAGTCCTTCATTAAACTGGGACTTGGTGTTGAGAAGAAATCAAGAGTCATTTCTGATAAGGAAAAGAGGATCACAGCCTACCATGAGTCAGGACATGCCATTCTTTTCCATGTGCTTCCCGATGTTGATCCTGTCCATATCATTTCCATTATTCCCACCGGTGTAGGTGCAGGCGGATATACAATGCCCCTTCCCGAGAAGGATGAGATGTATCTTACTAAGTCAAAGATAGAGCAGGATATCATGGTTTCCTTAGGTGGAAGGATTGCAGAGGACCTTATCTTCGGAGATGTTACCACAGGTGCTTCCAATGATATCAAACAGGCAACAGCCCGTGCGAAGGATATGGTCACCAAGTACGGTATGTCTGAGAAGCTTGGAATGATCAATTACGAAGACAGTGATGATGAGGTATTCATCGGACGTGATCTTGCACATGCCAAGAGCCACAGTGAGATGATATCTTCAGAGATAGATTCAGAGGTAAAGCGTATAGTTGATGAGTGCTACGTAAAGGCCGAAGAGAAGATAAAGGAGCATATGGACGTTCTTCACAAGTGCGCCGCTTTGCTTCTTGAGAAGGAAAAGATAGGAAGAGAAGAATTCGAAGCTCTTTTTGAAGAATAGGTATTTTTTGGACAGATTGCACAAAATAATCTCAAAACCTTTGGTAATTTTGTGGAAACTTGGCATTGTTTGATATTAGGGTGGGTGCTATTATACTACTTGTAACCCCCCAATACATTTTTAGTTCCCGGAAACGGGAACGTATAGTTTTTTGCTATACCCCATAAGAAAGAAATACCTTCTCTAAGACGGGCAGTTGATCATTCAGCTGCCCGTCTTACCCTTTATAAGGAAAAATTATGAAAGCATTGATAGCTATGTCCGGCGGAGTTGATTCTTCGGTTGCTGCCGGGATTATGATCGAAAGAGGATATGAATGTACGGGCTGCATGATGAAGCTCTTTGATGTTTTTGACGTGGCGGAGGATGAAGAAAGCTTCCGGGATGAAAAAACATGCTGCTCAGTGGATGATGCGGTGGATGCCCGTAATGTGGCTTCCAGGCTTAACATGCCCTTCTATGTCCTTAATTTCAAGGACGAATTCAAAGAAAAAGTTATAGACCATTTCGTAAGAAGTTATGAAAGCGGAGTTACTCCCAATCCCTGTATTGAGTGCAATAAGTATCTTAAGTTCGGAAAACTTTATGAGAAAGCAAAGGAGCTTGGGTGCGATACGATAGTGACAGGTCACTATGCCCGAATTGAAAAATCAGGAGACGAGTATGTGCTTAAAAAAGCAAAGGAGCCTTCAAAGGACCAGAGCTATGTTCTTTACGGAATGACCCAGGAGCTCCTTAAACATACAGTGTTTCCTCTTGGAGATATGAGCAAGGATGAAACAAGGGCAATTGCTGAGCGCAAAGGGTTCATCAATTCAAACAAGCCCGACAGCCAGGACATATGCTTTGTTCCGGATGGAGATTATGCTTCAGTGGTGGAAAGATATTCAAGGAATAAGCCGCAGACGGGAGATTTCGTATACAAGGACGGAACCGTGCTCGGGAAGCACAAGGGTATAATCCACTATACGATAGGCCAGAGGAAGGGACTTAACATATCTTTTTCAAAGCCCCTATATGTTTGTGAAATATGTCCCTCTGAATGCAGGGTAATGCTGGGAGATAATGAGGATCTTTTTAAGGATACCTTCAAAGCCTCAGAGGTTAACTGGATAAGCTTAAAGAAGCCGGCTGGAAAATTGCGGTGCAGCGCCAAGGTAAGGTACCGCCATAAGGAAGAGCCGGGGGAGCTTGAATTCCTTGATGATGAGACGGTAAGGTTTGTTTTTGATGAAAAGCAGAGGGCAATAACTCCCGGGCAGGCAGCAGTCTTTTATGATGGTGATATTGTGCTTGGCGGAGGTGTCATAAAGAGCATAAATTGAGCAATTATTCATAATGAAAAACAATATCAACTATGTTAGAATATTATGGTAGCTAATAAAAGGGTTTCTTTTTTGTAGGAAACATGGAGGTTAAGATGGAAAATCTAGAACTTAAAAAAATTGCGAACCAGGTTCGTAAAGGTATAGTTACCTCTGTTCATTCAGCTAAGGCCGGACATCCGGGCGGATCGCTGTCTGCAGCAGATATCTATACTTTTTTATATTTTGAGGAGATGAATATCGATCCCAAAAATCCCAAGATGGAAGACAGGGACCGTTTCGTTCTTTCAAAGGGTCATACGGCACCGGGCCTGTACTCAACACTTGCAAACAGAGGCTACTTCCCTGTTGAAGACCTCACTACACTCCGTAAGCTCGGCTCATATCTTCAGGGACATCCCTGTATGCAGCATGTACCCGGTGTGGATATGTCATCAGGTTCCCTTGGTCAGGGAATTTCAGCAGCCTGCGGTATGGCACTTTCAGGCAAGTTAAGAAACAAGGATTACAGAGTATACACTCTCTTAGGCGATGGTGAGCTTGAAGAGGGTCAGGTTTGGGAGGCTTCAATGTTCGCAGGTGCGAAGAAGCTTGATAATCTGGTAGTTATCGTTGATTTCAACGGACTTCAGATTGACGGACCTATCACAGAGGTTAATAATCCTACCCCTATTGATAAGAAATTCGAAGCATTTAATTTCCATGTTATCAACGTGGACGCACATGACTTCGATGCACTTCGTGCAGCATTCAACGAGGCTCGTATAATTAAGGGAAGACCTACAGCAATAATCGCACATTCCCTTAAGGGCAAGGGAGTTTCCTTCATGGAAGGCTCTATTGACTGGCATGGCAAGGCTCCTAATGACGAGCAGTATGAGGTTGCCATGAACGACCTTAAGAAGATTGATGAAGAACTTGCAAAGGAGGAAGCATAAGATGGCAGATAAGATCGCTACCAGAGAAAGTTATGGTAAGGCACTTGTAGAGTTAGGTGCCAAGAATCCGAAGGTCATTGTACTTGATGCGGACCTTGCAGCAGCAACAAAGACAGGTGTGTTCAAGAAGGCATATCCTGAAAGACATATAGATTGTGGTATTGCAGAAGCCAACATGGTTGGTGTGGCAGCAGGACTTGCAACCACAGGAATGATCCCGTTCGTAAGCTCGTTTGCAATGTTTGCAGCAGGCAGAGCCTTTGAGCAGGTTCGTAACTCAGTAGGTTATCCTCATCTTAATGTAAAGATAGGAGCTACCCACGCCGGAATCACAGTAGGTGAGGATGGAGCATCACACCAGTGTAATGAGGATATCGCTCTTATGAGAACTATCCCCGGAATGGTAGTTATGTGTCCTTCAGATGATATTGAAGCAAGGGCAGCAGTTATGGCAGCAGCTGAGTACGAGGGTCCCGTATATATGAGATTCGGAAGAGCAGCATGCCCTGTTATCAATGACAGACCTGATTATGAATTCAAGATCGGCAAGGGTACTGTTGTTAAGGAAGGTAAGGATGTAACAATAGTTGCAACCGGTATCTGCGTAGGAAGTGCCTTAGAAGCAGCCGAGATGCTTAAGGAAGACGGAATTGATGCAGAGGTTATAAACATCTGTACCATTAAGCCTCTTGATGAGGATCTCATCATCGAGTCAGCTAAGAAGACAGGCAAGGTTGTAACAGCCGAGGAGCATTCGGTTATCGGTGGACTTGGTTCTGCAGTATGCGATGCACTTTGTGCCAAGTATCCTGTTCCTGTTAAGAAGATCGGTATGCAGGATGTATTTGGCGAGTCAGGATCAGCTGCAGCTTTAGTAGAAAAGTATCAGTTAGACGGAAAGGGCGTTTACGCTCAGGTTAAGGAGTTCCTTAAATAAAATGGAAGAAGCCCTTAAATATATCCTTGCTCCTTCGATACTGGCTGCTGATTTCAGTATTCTGGGTAAGCAGATAGCGACCACCGAGAAATACGGTGCGCAGTACCTTCATATTGATGTTATGGATGGAAGATTCGTACCGAGTATATCCTTTGGACTTCCGGTGGTATCCACTATAAGACCTGTATCAAAGCAGTTTTTTGATGTTCATCTCATGATAGAGGAGCCTGAAAGGTATATTAAGCAGTTCGCGGAAGCAGGTGCTGATGGAATAACCTTTCATGTAGAGGCTACGGAAAATCCCAGGAAGGTGATAGACGAGATACATAAGCTCGGAAAGAAAGCGGGTATATCTTTAAAACCCGGAACATCTCTTGAGGAAATATATCCCTATCTTAAGGATGTGGACCTTGTGCTTGTTATGAGTGTTGAGCCGGGATTCGGCGGGCAGACCTTTATGAAGGATGCCTACAAGAGGATCGAAACCTTAAGGAAGTACTTGGATGAACACGAGCTTAAGGATGTAGTTCTCGAGGTTGACGGCGGTATCGGAAAGAAAAACGTTAAGGATGTAATAAAATCCGGAGCGACTGCGATCGTTGCAGGCTCTGCCGTATTCTGCAAGAGGAGCATCAGGCAGAACATAAGGCTTTTTGCTAAGGAATTCTCAAAAGTATAAACAATATGTTTATCTCATATAAGGGGAGTCGGGAAACCGGCTCCCTTTTTGCGTTCAAAAAGTGTATTATTAAATATAGGTGATAAAGAATTAAAAGGACGGAAAGTCGAGGAAGAAAAGTGGAAAAAATAGAAAGGAATGATCCGTGCTGGTGTGGATCAGGCAGGAAATATAAGACCTGTCATATGAGCATGGACAACAAGATCCATCAATATGAGCTTCAGGGGCATATAGTTCCGACTCACGATATTCTGAAGAATGCAGATGATATCGAGAAAATAAAGGAAAGCTCGAAGATCAACATGGCTGTTCTTGATGCAGTGGGAGAAATGATAGGACCCGGTGTAACAACCCAGGAAATCGATGATCTGGTGTACAAAATAACCACCGAAATGGGTGGAATTCCGGCACCTCTTAATTATGAGGGATTCCCGAAAAGTGTCTGCACCTCCATCAATGAGGTTGTCTGTCATGGTATCCCTTCTCCGGACAGGGTTCTTAAGGAAGGAGATATAGTCAATGTAGACGTATCCACCATATATAATGACTATTTTTCAGATTCCTCGAGAATGTACATGATAGGCGAGGTTTCAGAGGAGAAGAGGAAGCTTGTTGAAGTAACAAAGGAGTGTGTTGAGCTCGGCATCAAGATGGTAAAGCCCTGGAATTTCCTGGGAGATATGGCAGATGTGATAAATCGCCATGCAAAGGAAAATGGCTACAGCGTGGTAGTTGAGATTGGCGGTCACGGAGTAGGCTTTGAATTCCATGAGGAGCCCTTCGTAAGCTATATAACTAAGCCCGGTACAGAGATGCTCATGGTTCCGGGAATGGTATTTACCATAGAGCCGATGGTTAATATGGGTTCAGCCGATATTTATATAGACGAGGACGATGGCTGGACGGTTTATACAGAGGATGGACTTCCTTCGGCTCAATGGGAGGTCACAGTGGCGGTTACAGAGGACGGGTGTGAGATCCTGACCTGGTAATAATGAATTGGGAGGTTATAGGTGATGTATGATGTTTTGATAATCGGTGGAGGAGTTACCGGCTCTTCCATAGCGAGGGAGCTTTCCCGTTACAAGCTTAAGATAGCTGTAATAGAGAGAGCCTCGGATGTATGCGAGGGGACAAGTAAGGCAAACAGCGGAATCGCCCATGCAGGTTATGATGCCGAAAGCGGAACCCTTAAGGCTAAGTTAAATGTCAGGGGCAGCGAGCTTATGGAGCCCCTTTCAAGGGAACTTGGGTTCATTTACAGGCGCTGCGGCTCAATGGTGCTTTGTTTTGATGAAAAAGATATGGATAAGCTTAAGGCCTTAAAGGATCGTGGCGATGTTAACGGTGTTAAGGACTTAAGTATCATAACAGGGGATGAGGCAAGGAAGCTTGAAGCTAACCTTTCTCCTAATGTTGTGGGAGCGCTTTTAGTTCCTACGGGAGGAATAGTAGATCCCTTCGGACTTACCGTGGCAATGGCTGACAATGCCGTAATGAACGGGGCGGAGTTTATTCTTAACAGCGAGGTTGTATCTATTTCGAAGGAAAATGATATCTTTACCGTTAAAGTAAAAAAGCACCCGTCCGCACTTAATATGGATGCTTCCGGCGAGGAGTCCTATGAGGCCAAAATAGTGATCAATGCTGCAGGAGTCTATGCTGACAGGATCCATAATATGGTTTCGGATAAAAAGATAGAGATAACTCCAAGGCGTGGGGAGTACATGCTCCTTGATAACACGGTGGGAGATTATGTGACGAGAACCATATTCCAGCTTCCCACTGACCTGGGAAAGGGAATTTTGATAACGCCCACCGCTCATGGAAACCTCCTGGTGGGACCCACAGCAAATGACATAGATGACAAGGAAGATACCGAGACTACAGCTGAGGGCTTAGGCGAGGTTAAATTAAAATCCGTTCTTTCTTCAGAGAATGTTCCGTTAAGGGAGGTTATAACTTCCTTCTCAGGTTTAAGAGCAAGACTTACAAAGAACGAGGCTGATTACAGGAATTATGAGGAAGAGCATAAAAAGGGCGATTTCCTCATAGGTGAGTTAAATGACGTACCCGGCTTCATAGACGTTGCAGGAATCGAGTCTCCGGGACTTTCCTGTGCGCCTGCGGTCGGCGAATACGTAACGAAGCTTGTCAAAGATATCATCACCTTAGAACCTAAGGAGGATTTCGTAGCTGTACGTAATGTTAAGAAGCCCTTCGTAATGTCAACAGATGAGGAAAGAGAAGCACTTATCAAAGAAGATCCAAAGTATGCAAACGTGATCTGCAGATGCTGCTCTGTAACTGAAGGAGAGATAGTGAAAGCCATTCATTCTCCCGTAGGAGCAACAACAACTGACGGTATCAAGAGGCGTACCGGAGCGGGAATGGGAAGATGCCAGTCAGGCTTCTGCAATCCCAAGGTCGTTGAGATACTTTCAAGAGAATTAGGCGTTGATCCGTCGCTCATAAACAAGAATGATGCCGGATCTTATTACATACTGTAGGAGGTGCTTTGATGAATTATGAAATAGTAGTGATCGGTGGCGGTCCCGCAGGCATGGCAGCAGCACTTTCAGCAGTTGAACATGGGGTAAGCGCCGACAATATCCTTATAATAGAACGAGACAACAGACTTGGCGGAATACTTAATCAGTGCATACATTCCGGCTTCGGCCTCTCTACCTTCAAGGAGGAGCTCACAGGTCCCGAGTATGCTCAAAGATATGTGGAAATGACTCTGAAGGCCAAGATTCCCTATATGCTTAACACAATGGTCACGGATGTTAAGGGAATCGATAAAAGTGAAGACGGACTGTGTCATGTAACAGCCGTCAATTCAAAGGAGGGCCTTTTAAGAATAGCATCAAAGGCGGTCATATTAAGTATGGGCTGCCGTGAAAAATCCCGTGGAGCGCTTAATATTCCCGGATACAGACCTGCCGGTGTATATTCAGCTGGAACTGCCCAGAGATACGTTAATATCGAGGGAAGAATGCCCGGACGCAAGGTAGTGATATTAGGCTCAGGCGATATAGGACTTATCATGGCCCGCAGAATGACCCTCCAGGGCGCTAAGGTCATGTGTGTTGCAGAGATCGCCCCCTATTCAGGTGGTCTTCGCAGAAATATAGTCCAGTGTCTTAACGATTATGATATTCCTTTATATTTTTCTCATACAGTAACCAAGGTACACGGTAAGAAGAGAGTTGAGGGAGTTACCATATCAAAGGTTGATGAGCATTTCAATGCGATCCCCGGAACGGAGAAGTTCTACGAGTGCGACACCCTTCTTCTTTCCTGCGGACTTATTCCCGAGAACGAGCTTTCGAAATCTGCGGGAACAGAAATGGACAGAGTGACCCAGGGACCTGTTGTCAATGCAACTTTAGAAACCACCGCAAGAGGAGTTTTTGCCTGCGGAAATGTGCTCCATGTGCATGACCTGGTTGATAATGTTACGAAGGAGTCAGTTAAAGTAGGAGAGTATGCAGCTGCCTTCGTTAAGGAGGAGATGAAGGACTGGGGTGAAGCCCTTCGTCCGAAGCTTCCTTCCAAGGAACAGAACACTATCCCTGAGGACATGGATAAGAAAACACAGATGATCTGCGTATGCTGTCCTAACGGATGCCTTCTTACAACCCATAAGGAATCTGATGGAAGCTATACGGTAACCGGAAATAAGTGTCCCAAGGGCGAAAGCTATGCGATCGCCGAGATGAGCGCACCTAAGAGAAACATTTCATCTCTTATAAGGATTACCGGCGGAAGGGATGTAGTAATACCCTGCAAGACCTCTAGCGAGATTCCCAAGAACATGATCATGGAAGTAATGGATAGCATCAATGCAATGTCGGTGAGCGCACCGGTGCATGTAGGTGATGTACTTATCAGAAATGTCTGCGGAACCGGCGTGGATATCGTTGCAACTAACGATATGCCGGCAGTATAGGGGGATTTTGTATGGATAAATATATAATGGCCCTTGATCAGGGCACTACAAGCAGCAGATGTATACTCTTTGATAAGGGTGGAAATATATGCAGTATGGCTCAGAAGGAATTCGGACAGATCTATCCTGAGCCCGGCTGGGTTGAGCATGACCCAAGGGAAATTTGGTCGAGCCAGCTGGCAGTTACCATAGAGGCTATGGCAAAGGTTGGTGCCCGCACCGAGGATATCGCCGGAATAGGAATAACCAACCAGCGAGAGACCACCATAATCTGGGACAGGGCAACAGGAGAGCCTGTATACAATGCAATAGTATGGCAGTGCAGAAGGACTGCCTCAAAGATAGACGAGATCGTATCAAAGGGATATTCCGATATGATCAAGTCAAAGACAGGACTTATTCCTGATGCATATTTCAGCGGAACGAAGATAGCCTGGATACTTGATAATGTTCCCGGTGTAAGGGAAAGGGCCGAAAAGGGCGAGCTTGCCTTCGGAACAGTGGATACCTGGCTTATCTATAACCTTACCAAGGGAGCAGTGCATGTAACGGATTATACCAATGCCTCACGTACCATGCTCTTTGATATTCATAACCTTAAGTGGGATGAGGAACTGCTTGAGCTCCTTAATATCCCTGTATCTTTGCTCCCTATAGTCAAACCCTCGAGCACTATATACGGACATACCGACAGCTCAGTACTGGGTGGAGAGATTCCCATTGCAGGAATCGCAGGAGACCAGCAGGCCGCACTCTTCGGACAGTGCTGCTTTAACAGGGGAGATGTTAAGAACACCTATGGAACCGGATGCTTCCTGCTTATGAATACAGGTAATGAAGCGATAACCTCAAAGCACGGGCTTCTTACAACCATAGCCGCAAGCACGGATAAGGTTGAATATGCCCTTGAGGGAAGTGTGTTCGTTGCAGGGGCAGCAGTCCAGTGGCTGAGAGACGGAATGCGTATGGTAAAGAGCGCAGCCCAGACCCAGGAATATGCGGAAAATGTTGATGATACAAATGGAGTTTACTTAGTTCCTGCTTTTGCGGGAATGGGTGCACCATACTGGGATCAGTACGCCAGAGGAACCATAGTGGGAATAACAAGAGGCTGTGAGAAGGAGCACTTCATAAGGGCAACCCTTGAGTCAATAGCCTATCAGACTGCAGATGTTTTAAGGGCAATGGAGACAGATGCCAATGTGAGCATCAACGAACTTAAGGTTGATGGCGGTGCCTCGGCCAATGATTTCCTGATGCAGTTCCAGGCCGATATCCTTAACGGTGATGTTTTAAGGCCCAGCTGCATAGAAACAACAGCTCTTGGAGCAGCTTATCTTGCGGGACTTGCAACAGGTTATTATACAAGCAAGGATGATATAAAGGATAACTGGCAGCTTGACCACAGATTTGTGGAAAATATCTCTTCCGAAAAGAGAGAAGCTCTCTTAAAGGGATGGAAGAGAGCTGTTAAATGTGCTCTGGCATGGGCATCCTGCGAGTAAATTTTGGTTGAGAAATCATTATATTTTTGACATCTATATATACCTATGATACACTAAACGTGGTATGGTTTCGGCTTGAAAGGCACAATATCGTGTGTCTTTAAGAAGCAGATAATTGCATGGCCGAGACATTAACGTTTAGAGGTGGAACGGTGGATAAGTACGAATACAAGGTAAAAGTAGATGAGATAAAATCTCTGATCTCCCAGGGAGCATTTGAGGATGCTGTGGATGTTGCAGATTCAGTTGACTGGTCGGTAGTCAAGAATGTCCGCATACTCTGTATGATCAGTGATCTATATAAGAAAAATCGTCTTTTTGAGGAGAGCCGTACTGTTCTGTTATATGCGTATAACAGACAGAAGGCCCGTCCTATCATTAAATCCCTCTGTGAACTTTCAATCGAGCTTGGTGATCTTCTTGGTGCCATTGAGTACTGCAAGGAGTTCGTTCAGGTTGCTCCCAAGGATCCCGGAAGATATGTTCTTAAGTACAAGATACTTAAGTCCCAGGGCGTGAGCATTGAGGAGCAGATTGAGGTCTTAGAGGAGCTTAAATCCCACGAGTATGTTGAAAAATGGGCCTATGAGCTTGCTGAGCTCTATCATAAGGTCGGCATGGCGGATAAGTGCGTTGAAGAGTGTAACGAGCTTATCCTTTGGTTCGTTGACGGCAAATACGTAATAAAGGCCTACGAACTTAAGGCACAGCATTGTCCTTTAACTGAGCAGGAGACTTATAAATACGAGCTTCTCCGTCAGGCAGGTGGCGAACTGAACATCCAGTACTCATTAAGAGAGCAGGAAGTTGCAGAGCCTGAGAAGAAGGATCTTGAAGTTAAGAATGTGGATGTAAGTCCCTATAATACCCAGAATCTTCAGGCCGTTGTGGCCGAGGGACTTCAGGATTACCTTGACAGAAAGACGCAGGCAATACCCACAGAAGAGGTAAATTCTCTCGAGGAAGCACGAGCTCTTGATGAGGAAGCTAATGCAGCACCTCCCGAGGTTGACCCCGAACTCATGGTAACTCAGATGTACAATCCCCTTGTTCCTGAAGAAGCTGTCGGTAAGGAACTTGAAGAAGGCCCCGATGAGGAAGAGAATTTAAGACCTTCCTTCTCTGATTCCCAGATCCTCGGTGATGTTGCTTCATCAATGGCAGCAGAGATGCTTAATAAAGAGCGGGAATATGTATTGAGACAGGATACCGATGAAATAAGGCAGATTTCCGCAGAGGATCTTAAGGAAGAGCCTAAGCAGGAGATAAAGCAGGCAGTTAAAGAAGAAAAAGCACCGGCACCTGCACCTGCACCAGTACAGAATGAAACCAAGTCAGCAAAAGAAAAACCTGATTTCAGCAATACAGGAGTTATAGAGACCTTCCATAAGGGTTCAAATATGGATGAGCTTCTTTCCCAGGAATATGACGGACAGATAAGCTTGGTTGTTCCCGAGGAAGAAAAGATAGAGAAGCAGATAACCGGCCAGATCACCATCGATGATGTGATGAGTGAATGGGAAAGAAAGAAGAAGGAAGCTGAGGCCCGCAGAATTGCCGATGTAAAGGCAAAGGTTCGCCAGCAGACCAACGGACTTTTAGCAAACTTCGATGAAAGCACTAAGTCAGGACTTCTCGAGCAGATAGAGAATGCAATGATAAACGCAGCCCTGCAGGAAGAGCAGGAAAAGCTTCGCGCAAGCAGACCAAAGTCTATCAAGGTTTCAGATATAGAATCACTTGATAAGGCAGCAGAGGATGCAGTGAAGGAAGCTCTGGTAGAGGAAACCAAGGTAAAGGATAAGCCTGTAGCGAAGGCAGAAGTTCCTGTGAAAGCTCCCGTTGAAATACCCGAGGAATCAGACGAGGTAGAGGAGCTTGAAGAAATAGAAGAGCAGGATATTCCCGAAGAGGTTTCTAAGCCTCAGGGTAAGGCAGAAGAGCCTGAGACAGAAGGATCAGAGGAGTTTGAAGAGCCTGAAGAAATCTTCGACGAAGATGACTCCGATGAAGATGAGGACGAAGGCGAAGAAACAGAAGATTACGATGAGGGATCTGAAGAGGACGACGAAGAGATTAAAGACTCTGAAGATTCTGAAGATTCAAGGGAAGAAGATCCTGAAGAGTATGATGAGGAGGATACTGAAGAATCTGAAGATTCTGAGGGTGATGAGCCCTATGAGGAAACAAGGGTTCACAGAAGAGAGCTCTCCGAATCAGAGATGGAGCAGTTTAAGGCATTCATCCATCACAGAAGTACCCAGAGACAGCTTGTGGATGTCCTTGATAATGTTTCCCTTGCAGCATATACAGGCAATATTTTGGTAACCAGCGAAGAGGAGAATGAGATAACAACCTTCTCCAAGCTTCTTGTTAAAGAGATACAGCTTGCCGATGCCAACTTTACAGGCAAGGTTGCCAAGGTTTCAGGCGAGAACTTAAACCGTAAGGACATCCAGGATACATTAAAGTGCGTATCCAACGGAGCTCTTATCATTTCAGAGGCAGAGGGTCTTAAGAAAAAGACAGTTGAGACTCTTATAAAGGAGCTTCATTCCGGAGATAAAGGCGTTGTAGTTGTAATGCAGAGCCGTGCGGATGTTATTGACAAGATTGTCGAAAAGAACGAAGGAATGGCTGAGACCTTTAACTTAAGGATCGACCTGAAGGCCTTCGACAATAAGACGCTTGTTGAGTATGCAAAGAGCTACGCCTATGATAACGAGTATTCAATAGATGAGCTTGGTATACTTGCCCTTCACACAAGGATTGATGATATGCAGACGGCAGATCATGAGGTTACACTTGCTGAAATAGAGGACCTTGTGAATGATGCCATGTATTATGCTGATAAGAAGACACCTGCCCATTTCTTTGATATACTGTTTGGAAAGAGATACGATGATGAGGATATGATCATTCTTCGTGAAAAGGATTTTATGCATTATTGATATCTTTGAGGTATAATGGATATATGTGTATGGGGACACAAATAAGGGAGGTTATTAATGGCAGCAGCTAAAAAGGTTCATGACAGAGTATTTATTTCAGACGCAGACCAGTATCTTTTCGGTCAGGGACTGCACTATGAAATATATAAGAAACTTGGAGCACATCCTTCAAATGAAGAGGGTGTAGAGGGAGTTCATTTCGCCGTTTGGGCACCTAATGCTTCTGAGGTTCATGTTTTCGGCGATTTCAATAATTGGGATGAGAATGCAACTATCCTTAACAGACTTGGTCCCGGCGGAATACATGCTGTATTCGTGCCCGGCGCGAAGGTAGGACAGTATTATAAATACATCATCACCACACAGAGCGGAGAGAAGCTCTATAAGACAGATCCATTTGGAAATTCCCAGGAATTAAGGCCCGGCACAGCTTCAAAGATAGTGGATATAGATGACTATACCTGGTCTGAAGAGGATGCAGCATGGCTTAAGGCAAGAGCCAAGAAGGATCCCAATAAGGAGCCTCTTGCAATATATGAGTGTCATATCGGTTCATGGATGAGACACCCGAAGCCTGAAGCAGAGGGCTTCTACAATTACCGCGAGTTTGCAACCAGGATTGTGGAATACCTTAAGGAAATGAATTATACCCATATTGAGCTTATGGGTATTGCCGAATATCCCTTCGATGGAAGCTGGGGCTACCAGGTTACTGGTTACTATGCTCCCACATCAAGATACGGAAGTCCTGATGACTTTATGTACCTTGTTGATACACTTCATCAGAATGGTATCGGAGTTATACTTGACTGGGTTCCCGCCCACTTTGCAACTGATGCCCACGGACTTGGAAGATTCGATGGACAGTGTATCTTTGAACATCCGGATCCGAGAAAGGGCGAGCATCCTGACTGGGGTACAAAGATATTCAATTACGAGAAGTCAGAGGTTAAGAATTTCCTAATCGCTAACGTACTCTTCTGGATGAAGCAGTTCCATATTGACGGAATCAGAGTTGATGCCGTTGCTTCTATGCTTTATCTTGACTACGGAAAGAAAGAGGGACAGTGGTGTCCTAACAAATACGGCGGAAACGAGAACCTTGATGCGATCGAGTTCTTTAAGCATATGAATTCAATCGTTAAGGGTACGGATCCCGGATTCATGACCATAGCCGAGGAATCTACCGCATGGCCGAAGATCACAGGTGATGTTAATGACAATGGTCTTGGCTTCACATTTAAGTGGAACATGGGCTGGATGCACGACTATTGCGAGTACATGAAGCTTGATCCTTATTTCCGTAAGGATAATCACTATGCTCTAACCTTTGCAATGAGCTATAACGAGTCGGAGAATTATATCCTTCCCCTGTCACACGATGAGGTAGTACATCTTAAGTGTTCGATGGTCGAGAAGATGCCCGGCTATAAGGTTGATAAATATGCAAACCTCCGTTGTCTGTACAGCTTCATGTTCGGACACTGCGGAAAGAAGCTTCTCTTCATGGGACAGGACTTCGGTCAGGAAAGAGAGTGGTCTGAGGAAAGAGAACTTGACTGGAACCTTTTAGGTGAGGATCTTAACAAGGGACTTCATGACTATGTTAAGGAGCTCCTTAAGATATATCGCGGCAATAAGTGTATGTATGAGTTTGATAACTGCTGGAACGGTTTTGAATGGCTCAACTGTGATGATAAGGACAGAAGCACCTACAGCTTCGTTCGTAAGTCTTCAACCGGCAAGAAGTCAATGGTATTCATCATCAACATGACACCTATGAAGTGGGAGAATTACAAGCTTGGTATGGTAACAGACAAGAAGCTTAAGCTTGTACTTAATTCAGATGACAAGAAGTTCGGCGGAAACGGCGAGAAGGTTAAGAAGGAGCTTGTTCCGGTTAAGGAAAACTGCGACTACAAGGATTATGCAGTTACACTTGATATTCCTGCATTCTCAGCTCTGGTTTATACTTTTTAATCCATAGGTTATTAAGAATTACGGAATTTTATCCGAAATATAGGGTGAGCACAAAAGTGCCCACCCTTTTTTAGTTTAAAAAAAACTTTTCAGGGCGCATTTAGAGGATAAGATGAATATCAATTTAAACGAAACGGACTTTATGTCCGGAAATTCCTTTATAAATGTCGCAGATAATACAACAGCATACAGTGCCTCCCACAATACAGGAAGTATCAGCGGGAGCGGAATACGATTAGACATTTCTTCCAGTTCAGTTACGGATAACAATGCATACGAAGGTCATGGAAAGACCGCCGAGGAAATTGCTTTAGACGCAGATAGTATGGATCTTACTGCGCGCCGTAATTATATGGCAGTGATGTCTAATTCTTTATCTACCGAGGATTTCAATAAGTTAAACGAAGACGGATTTGATCCCGGAAGCACTGATTTTGATGAAGCTGTTACTATTCTCGACCATATCAAGGCTGCCATGTTAAAAGGCGGTGCGGATATCACAGGCTACACTGATGATATATCAGAGGAGGCGCTTGTCAGCATCACTGGATCTGAAGCTTATGCTTCGGAGCTTGCAACACAGTTTGCGGATAAAGATATACCTTTGACCGCAGAGAATGTTAAGGATGTAACGGAAAGCTTTGAAAGGTTAAGTTCCGTAGGCACACTTGACGATGGAAGCTATAAGTATTTAATCGAGAATAACTTAACTCCCAGTGTTGATAATATCTATACTGCAGCACATACCGGAAGCACTGATTCATCACGTCAGGCAAGAGGTTACTACAATGCAGGGGATGTAAACGGATATTACGCAAAGAAAAGTGAAAATATAGATGTGGAAGCCCTTAAGCCCCAGATGACGGAGATTGCAGAAGACGCCGGTTTTGAGGCAACGGATGAAATACTTGAGGATGAGCTTTTCCTTATCGAGAAGGGAATCCCGCTTACGACGGATAGCATAACTCAGTATGAGAATATTAAATCTGTTGAGCTTCCAATGGCATTTGAAGAATTCGCTTCCCATGCAGCAGATGCAATAAGTGACGGAATAAGCGTTGGCAAGGCTGACCTAAGCCGTTCCCAGAGTTTAAGGGAAGAAGCCATTGAGATAAATGATGAAGTTCAGACTAAGGGAACCTTAAAGGGAAGGCGTGTTCTTGAAGAGGTAAGGCTTTCTATGAGCGTTGAGGCTAACCTTAAGCTTTTAAGAAGCGGCTACCAGATAGACACAGCCCCCATGGAGGAGCTTATCGATAAGCTTAAAAAGGCTGAAGAGGATATAGCAAAAACTCTGATGGATGAGCCTGATGAGGAAAAGGCCATTTCAAAGAAGAATATCTTTGACAATGCCATTGATATCCTTTCAAACATAAAAACAGCGCCCATTGAGATCTCAACCGAGATTGAAAAGACAGATGACCTTGAGACAGTAAATGATAAGGCTAATGACCTGACCCTTAGATTAAATAAAGCAGGTAGAAGCTACGAGACAATGATGACTTCTCCCAGAGCAGATCTTGGAGACAGCATTAAAAAAGCCTTCAATAATGTCGATAATATACTTGAGGATCTTAATCTTCCGACTACAGATTCGAATAGAAGAGCAGTAAGGATACTCGGATATAATCAGACTGAGATCACGGCGGAAAATATAGCATCCGTAAGGGAAAAGGATGATCTTTTAAAGGATACCCTGGACAGGATGACACCCGGCAAAGTGCTTAAAATGGTACGTGACGGAATGAATCCCATCACAATGCCGATCGAAGAGCTTGATAACTACTTAAGAGACCAGGAAGATACCAAGCAGGATATGATGTCCTACAGCAAATTCCTTTACAAGCTGGAAAAGGACGATGCAATAAGCGATGCTGAGAAGGAGTCCTATATCGGAATCTACAGGCTGACAAGAGCGATCGAAAAGTCGGACCATATGGATATAGGCGCACTTAATGAAATGGGTGCGGAGCTCACATTTAACAATATCCTTACAAGCTTAAGATCAAGAAAGCATAATCCAATGGATTATCTCGTAGATGATGACTTCGGTGGATTAAATGCAGTTGAGACCAGAGTAGAGTCGATAAGTGATCAGATAAATAAGGGCTTTGTTCCTGAGGTTAGTGATCTTAAGGAGCTTCTTTCGAACATAGGAAGCAATGATGCCGAGAAAGAATATATTTCCCGACAGAATGAGGAAATACGTCAGAGCCTGAAGGCCGAGAGTGCCGTACTTAAGGAACTTCAGAATTTCGATCAGGAATTAAGTGCTGAGAATATCGAAGACATGCAGGTGATGATAAAGTCGCCCCAGGTTGTTTTTGATCGTCTTAAAGATATGGGAATTAAGAAGTTTAAGACCGTATCCTTAGACAGCAAGGAAAGCGCTGAAGAATCCTATAAGGAGATGACAGGAAGCATCAGGGATTTCCTTGAGAATGCAGTCTTCGGAGATGAGACCTCCGGCATAAAGATAAGCTCAAACAATGTTTATCAGGTTGCAAAGCTTTATCAGCATACGGAATTCTTAGACAGGCAGTCTGATGAAGAAAATTATGAGATTCCCACTGAGATAGGCGGAGAGGATGTTGCCATTAACTTAAAGCTCATCCATAACGAAAACGATGACCCTCATGCCGTTATATCCTTTGAATCAAAAACCTTCGGAAGGGTTGCGGCGAAGTTAAGTGTAAAGGATGGAACACTTAGCGGCTATTGCACTCTGACCAATAAGGATGAAGCGGGAATACTTGAGGAAAATAAAGAAAATTTAAAAGAAAAGATTGAAGATTCAGGGATGAATTTCAAGGAAATGTATTTCGCCGGAAACGACAGACTTAATCTTTCGGATTACAGAATCAGGGAAAGCAGAGATACAGAAAATGACACGGATGTCATATCTACAGAAAACCTGTACAAGGTTTCCAAAGCATTCATCGAGTATGTGGTTGAGAATGCCTAGGAAAAGAAAGGAAAAACGAAATGTATATCAGTTTTAACGCATCCGCAGTCATTGCAAACAATTCACTAAACAAAACGGATAACAAGCTCCAGGACGCGCTTGCACGTCTTTCATCAGGACTTAAGGTTGTTAATCCCAAGGACAATCCCTCAGGACTTGCCATGGCAAAGAGAATGAATGCCCAGATAGAGGGAACCTCCCAGGCTAACAACAATGCTTCCGATGGTGTTTCGGTTATTGAGATAGCAGATGGAACCATGTCTGAGATTTCGGATATGCTCCAGAGAATGAACGAGCTCTGCACGAAATCTGCCAACGGAACCTTAACAGATGATGACAGGGAAATGGTTAATCAGGAGCTTTCACAGCTTAAGACCGAGATAAACAGAATCTCCGAGGAGACAGCCTTTAACGGACAGCCAATACTTGACGGTTCATTCGATCTTCGCGGATACACCAATAATCTTGATGCCAAGGTTGCCTACTATTCAGATGATGTTAAATACGGCAGCTACAAGATCACATCCCTTGATGTTACCTTCGATTCGGAAGGAGTTATTGAAAGTGTTGATAACTTCGTTGCCGATACAACAGGAAATCCCGCATTTCCCGATGATGCCACGGTTACAGGCTTTGATGGAAACACAGTAACGATAGCCAATGATTCAGGCTTTGAAGTTAAGCTTGAGTTATATAACAAGAACGGATCAAGCGGAAGCTTTTCTGATCTTGAACTTGACCTTGAAGGCTTCGGAGCAATGGATATGCAGATTGGTGCCAATAAGGGCCAGCAGATGAACATCAGAATTCCCAAGATGTCTCTTGAAAATATGTCCCTTACTAACATAAGCGCTGATACCGAGGAGAATGCAAAGGAATCCATCGACAAGATCAAATCCGCAATGAGCTATGTATCTTCAGCAAGAGCTAACTTAGGTGCATACCAGAACAGACTTGAGCATACAATAAGTTCACTTGATATCACCGAGGAAAACATGACGAGTGCCTACTCGAGGATTATGGATGTTGATATGGCGGAGGAAATGACCAATTACACCACATTACAGGTTCTTTCACAGGCCAGCACATCAATGCTTGCACAGGCTAACGAGCGTCCTTCAGAGGTGCTTCAGCTTCTGCAGTAGTGATTATCAGAAGAGCACTTTGGACATGACAAATATATGAGGTGAAACATGACGAGTGAAGCTAAAAAGGAATATACACTTAGGATCACCCAGGCTAACAGTTCGCAGCTTGTGGTGATTATATACGAGATGCTCCTTGATTACCTTAAGGATGCAAAGGAAAATCTTAACAATGACGATATTTCCGCATTTCATGACAGCATAAGGCATGCAACGGGATGCTTAAGGGAACTTACAAGTTCGATTAATTATGATAATCCCATTTCCGGAAATCTTTTAAGCCTTAATATCTTTTGCGTGAAGGAACTTGCTAAGGCAGATGTCCATCACAGATATGAGGAGATATGCAACGTGGAGCTGATAATCGGAAAGCTGTACGAGGCATATAAGGAGGCTGCAAAAAAGGATGCATCGACACCGATAATGCAGAATACCCAGCAGGTTTACGCGGGACTTACCTACGGCAAGGAATCGCTTGTGGTAAACCTTAACGGAAATGCCAACAGAGGCTATAAAATCTAGGTTGTTTACATATAAGAGCTGTGTTCCCATAAACATAAGAAGGGACACAGCTCTTAGAATTTCCCGGAAAAAATAAAATTTAAAAAATTTTAAAATTAGGTATTTACAAACTTTAAAAATTATCATATACTCACACTCACAAACAATTAATGCGTTCGCATTGATCGAAGGAATATTCATTCCGAACAATCCACTTTTTAATTTTTAGGTTTTTAGATTTTGAATTGGAAAGGAGCTTTAACTTATTTTGAACAAAAAAATCCTTGCGATTCTTGACGGCGAGGAAAGATATGCACGGGGGCTCATGGAGTATATGTCCGGAAAAGACAATATTCCTTTCAGGATCCATATTTTTACCGACAGGGGAAAATTCATAGCATATCAGAAAAACGAAGACATCGAATGTCTCCTCGTATCGGAACGTATCTACCAAGATGAGCTCTCGGAGCTTACAATACCTCACATCATCATTCTTTCGGAAACCGGAGCGAAAATTAACAATACGCTCTGTCACCTGGACAAATATCAGTCCGGCGAATCCATTTACAGGCAGCTTTTAAATTATTACACGGAAAAATCAACTGATAACGTATCCTTCATTAGGACAAGCACACGAAAAATGAAGGTGATCGGGATATACACCCCAATCGGAAGGTGTCTCCAGACAACATTTGCGATCACTCTGGGGCAGATTCTAAGTAAGAATCATAAGACGCTCTATCTTAATTTCGAAAGATATTCCGGAATGTCGACACTTTTAAGACGGGAATTTGATTCGGATATCACGGATCTTGTTTATTACTTTGAATGCGCGAAGGAGAAGCTTTCGCTAAGGCTTGATTCAATGGTTGAGAAGGTAGGCGAGCTTGATTTTATCCCGCCTGCAAAGATATACCAGAACCTCAACGGAATTAAGGCAAAGCAATGGCTTGAGCTATTCGATGAAATGGAAAAATGCACGGAATACGAATATCTCCTGCTTGACCTAACAGACGGAATGCTTGATCTGTGGGATGTCCTTCGGGGGTGTGATCTGATCTACACAATATCCAAGGGGGATACGATGGCGATATCAAAGATATGCCAGTACGAAAGGACTCTTGAAAGCTTAAGCTACGGAGACGTTCTTAAAAAGACAAGAAAATGCGCGCTTCCGGTATTCCGGCACCTAAGTCAGAAATTCGATGAGCTGACAGTGGGAGACCTGGCCGAATACCTGAAGGTCAATATACTTCCGGAAATAGAGGGAATCTGATGAATGAGACACTTCAGGAAGAAATACTTGCGGGAATAGACTTAACGGCAGACCTTGATGAGTCGGAAATAATGGAGAGCATCGATCGGGAAATCCTGCGACTCAGCAAGCAAAGGCCAATAAGTATAAGTGAAAGAGAAAAGTTAAGAAAAAATGTTTTTCACAGCATAAGGCAGCTGGGAATCCTGCAGGACCTTATAGAAAATCCGGAAATAACGGAGATCATGGTAAACGGCACTGATGGGATATTCATTGAGAAAAAGGGATTTTTAAAGCAGCTTGATGAAAACTTTGACTCAAAGGAAAAGTTAAAGCAGGTGATATATAAGATAACCTCCGACTGCAACAGGGTTGTGAATGAAGCTTCCCCCATTGTGGATGCCAGGCTCCCGGATGGAGCAAGAGTCAATGTGGTGCTTGATCCGGTGGCGCTTAATGGTCCAATTCTTACCATAAGGAGATTCCCTACAAAGGCAATAACCATGGAAGACCTGATAGGAATGGGAAGCATTTCAAGGGAGTGCTCGGAGTTTTTAAAAACTGTTGTTGAAGCGGGCTTTAACATACTTGTAAGCGGAGGAACAGGTTCCGGCAAGACCACATTTTTAAATGTTCTCTCAGCCTTCATTCCGGAAAGGGAAAGGGTCATAACAATAGAGGATTCTGCAGAGCTTCAGATCCAGCAGATACCTAACTTAGTAAGGCTTGAAACCAGGAATGCCAATGTTGAGGGCTGCAAAGAGATAACCATAAGAGAACTGATCAAATCATCATTAAGAATGCGGCCTGACAGGATCATAGTAGGCGAAGTCAGATCGAAGGAGGCAATAGACATGCTTCAGTCAATAAATGTAGGGCATTCCGCAATGACGACGGTCCACGCCAATTCCGTACGGGATGTGGTCTCGAGACTTGAAACCATGGTGCTAATGGGAATGGAAATGCCGATACGTGCAATACGGGGACAGATAGCTTCAGGCTTTGATCTCTTTGTCCACCTGGGAAGATGGAAGGACGGCACAAGAAAGGTACTTGAGATAGCAGAGCCATACGGAATAGAGGACGGAGAGGTTTTGATGAATACGATATACAGATTCGAAACTCCTAAGGAAAATCATATGGTCAGGGGTTCAGGAGAACTTTTAAGAATCGGAGAGCTTAAGAATGTTTCAAAACTCAGATAGTAAATACATAAAGATAGGGTTCAGGGACAAAGCCACGATGATAGTTAAATCTGTTCTTGTTATGTTCATCGTGGACTGGTTTTTCTATAGAAAACTGATGATGCTTCTTCCACTTAGTATATTAGGAATCGGATTTTTCATGCTTGAGTATCGTGAAAAGAAACGTCACCTTAAGATAGATGCGCGAAATCAGTTTAAGGAAATGCTCCTTCTTTCATCAAATTCCCAGAAAGCAGGTTATTCAATTGAAAATGCCATGCTTGAAAGCTATAAGGATTTAAGCCGTATGTACGGAAAGGATTCCTTCATATGTATTCTCATAAGAGAAACTGATAATTGCAGAAAAAACCGCGTTTCAATAGGAAAATTATTCAGAATTGTGGGCAGTGACTTGGGAATGCAGGAGGTTACGGAATTTGGGGAAATATATGAGATAGCCTATGAAAAAAGCGGAAATATTTCGAAGATCATGGAAAAGACAGCAGAGGGAATAGTTAAGAAGCTTGAAACTGAAAATGAGATATATCTTTCCTTGTCAGAGCGAAAATTCGAGCTGAATATCATGGATGCAATGCCGTTCCTCATAATGCTGTACATCAGCGTAACAAGCAGAGGCTACTTTGATGAAATGTATAAAAGCATCATGGGAATGTGCGCCATGACAATATGCCTTATTGTATATATTTTCGCATATATCTGGGGAAGAAAGCTTATGAGGATTGAGATTTGATCAAGGACAGGATCAGGAATGCGGATAAAAAATATAAATATATGATTATGACACTTGTGTCAGGTTTGATCCTTTCGGTATGTATATTTTTATCGGAAAAAGATACAGGATACCTTAAAAGCGGAAATGTGCTCATCAGAAATGAATACGGTGAAGGCGCTTATGAAGCATCGGTTAAGGTAAGCGACGGAGAGAATGAAGAAACCTTAAATCTGACGGTTGAGGAAAGAAAATACACTGATGCAGAGTTAGATGAATTAATTGAAGAATTACTCCTTGATATGTGTGATTTGATGTGCGGAGAGAACCCGTCCCTTTCAGAAGTTAACAGGGACTTAAAATTCCCCGGGAAAGTGGACGGGTATCCCTTCAGCATAAGATGGGAGAGCATGGCAGGAGATGTTATAGATAATACGGGGGCTCTTCTTTGTGAAGAGGGATGTGAGGAAACACATGATGTATCCGTTGCTGCAACCTTTATATACGGGGATTACAGATATGAGAAGGTATTTGAAATAAGGGTCATTCCCTATGAATATTCACCTGTTGAAAGGAGCTTTATCAACATAAGAAAAGAGATAGATAAGGTTCTTTCAAATGAGACCGAAGGAACTCTCATACTTCCGGTAAATGATGGAAATAAGAGCTTTTCATATTCGGAAGAAGGGGTAAATAACGGCATCATAATGCTTGTTTTAACGCTTTTTCTTACACCTCTTGTGGGAATATCTTCGGAATACGATGAGAAGAAAAAGAAAGAGAAGGAGCTTAAGCTTCTTAATGATGCCTATTCACTTTTCGTTGAGAAATTAAAGCTTTACATGGTATCCGGACTGACAGTTAAAAACAGCTTTCTCATGATAGAAAAAAGCCTTGATAATTCAAATGCTCAGCGTGACAAAGCACTTTTTAAATACGTAAAAATGGCCTGCAACAGGTATAAAAACGGAGTATCCGAAGAAAAGATATTGTCGGAATTCGGGAATAGCTGCGGCAGTTCTTATAAGAAACTTATGCTTCTTCTTACAGTCAATTTAAAGCAGGGAAACGAGAGGATCATTACATTAATGGAAGAAGAATCTGAAAAGGCGCTTTCAATGCGACGTGAAAATGCAAAGAAAAAGGGCGATGAGGCTTCGGTAAAACTTCTTTTTCCAATGATGCTTATGATGCTCATAATAATGGCACTTATCATAATGCCGGCATATTTAAATTTTAACTGATATGTTTCAAAGGAGGTAAACATGAAAAGAAACAACAAAGGAATGGGAACAGTGGAGATAATACTTATTATCGTGGTGCTTATAGGGCTGGTGCTTATTTTTAAGACCCAGATAACAGAGCTTGTATCCAATGTCTTTGACAAGATCGCAGTCGACAGCGGAAGCATCTTATCCTAAAGGTTATGCAAGGAAAGTTAAGAGGTTCTCTGACGGTCTATCTTTCTTTATCTTTATCTTCATTCATTCTGCTTATATCGGTATTTTCAACTCTCTGTATCATAAATTCCGAAAAGGAACGCTTTGAGATAGCCTGTTCCCTGGCGGGTAATTCATCTCTTTCGGAGTATTGTATTCCCCTTTATCAAAAATATGATCTTTTATACATTGATACTTCATATATTGATAAACCGGCGAATGATGAAAATCTTAAAAAACGTCTTGAATACTATCTAAAAGAAAACACGGAGAATGTATATGCCTCTTCTGCTTCACCCTGGGGAAGGATGAGGATAAAAGATATTGAGGTTAGTAATGTTGAGACAGCCTGCAGCTTAAACGGACTTAATATGTGGAACCAGATATGCATTTATGTGGATGATTCCGAGCATACGGCGCCCTGTCTTGAAGAAGCAAGGGAATCGGAGAGCAATCTGCTTTCGGCAGCCCTTCTTTCCGAAGTAAATCCGCTGGAGCGCTTCAGAGCCTTCAAGGAGGCGGTTGATGCCCTTCCTATTCCTCAGAAGAAAAATATAAAAGGAGAGCTTGAGGACGTTCCGGTGTCTAATCCCGCAGACTGGGTTTATGGACTTGGAGGTTCGGATATATCCGCTGTATCAGGCGTTTCAACGCAGCTTTCGGGAATGGTCATGGATACAGGAAATCTCATAAGTCACCGGGGAATGGAGGTGCCCTCATATTCAGAGGATTATCATACGGATAAAGATAAACTTATGGCCTACCTCATAGATAAATTCGGCTGTTATAGAAGTGAGAAGGAAAGCAGTTCTCTTCTTTATCAGCTTGAGTATATTGCAGAGGGAAATGATGAAGATGCAAAGAATATAAGACAGGTGGCAGAGAATATATTTATGTGGAGGCTTGAGGATAATCTATCCCTTGCATTCAGTGACGGAACACTTGTTGCAGAGGCCCATAGTGCGGCGATGATGCTTGAGGTCTGTACCCTTAGTCCTGTATTTATAGAGCCTGTTGCAGACAGTATAGTTGCAGCCTGTGCCTATCTTGAGACATTAAGTGACATGAATGTCATATTTAAAGGCGGAAGGATCCCGCTGCATAAATCATCTCACAATATGAGTGTCAGCAATGTTCTTAACGGGGTTACTTATGAAGGCTCTTCAGAAGAGGGACTAAGCTACAGGCAGTATGTGGAGCTCATGATATTTTTAATGGACTCTGAGACTGTGCTTAAAAGAACAATGGACCTTATGGAATGCGAGGTAAGAAACTCTTTCGGGAATGACAATTTTAAGATGGATCACTTAATAGAATCCTTTGAAATGAAGATAAAGGCTGAAGGAACCGGGGTAAGTGAATATGAAATAAGAAGAAGATACGGATATTTTTAAGCCCTGATAATAGGAATGGATGGAAATGCTTTCCGCTGCTTTAAACAAATAAAAACGGAAAATGATATGACAGATCAAAATTCAGACAAAAATAGAAAATTACTTAAAACCTCTCTCAAAGATATGAACAGAAAACCTTTTAAAAGAGTGGCGGAGAGTGTTTCCATCCATTCCTTAAAGGGAAGCCTTACAGTTGAAGGAAGTCTTGCTCTTCCCATATTCATATTTTTTATGATCACACTCCTATCGGCGTTTATTATGATCCGTACCCAGTCGGAGAATACGGCCAAGCTTCATGAAAGAGCCCTTACTGAACTTGAATCGGGCATCGGAAGCGGCAGGGATTATATTGACGTAGACACTGAGTATGAGCTTTCGCCGGTCATAAGGGTTTTTCCTATAAGCTTCAGCATAAAGGATCATCTTCTGGTACATGCTTTCACAGGCTATACAGGCGAAAGGGGAAACTCAATAAATTTTGAAGAGGATGAATATGTTTACATTACCGAAAACGGAACAAAGTATCATCTGGATGCTGACTGTACTTATATAAATATACGACCCCAGGCCGTGAATGCATCTGAAATAGGAGATCTAAGGAATTCCTCAGGCGGGAAATACACACCTTGCAGACTGTGTCACCCCTCTAAGAGCGGAGTCTTATACATTACAACATACGGCGATACCTACCATTCGGAGTCTGACTGTTCAGCGCTTAAGAGAACCGTCAGGATGATCACCTTAAGGGAGGCTTTAAACAATGGATACACCCCTTGTTCCAAATGCGCTTAGCATTTGTTATCTTATTGGGCTGTCGATTTCAGATCTTAAATATAAAAAGATAAACAGGGCAGCAGCATATATATTTGTCATTCTGGGAGCAATATGTATGTTTATATTTCGTCCCGGAGATAATTTAGTGCTTTCGATCCTTGTCGGGGCAGCAGTTCTTTTATTAAGTGCCTTAAGCAGGGAGGCGGTAGGATACGGAGATGGCCTCATACTCATGGGAATAGGATTATTCCTTGGGTGGAGAGACGCTCTTTATTCACTTACGATAGGAATCTTACTGTCTTCACCGGTATCACTCATTTACATGGCCAAAAATAAACATAAAGGACCGGATGTAAAGAAGGAGATACCCTTCGTACCCTTTCTGCTAATGGGACTTATATTGGGGCAGCTGTATGGATAAGAATCTTAATGCATACATGAGCGTTGAAGCAAGCGTTCTGTTTTCGATGACAATCTTCATATATTACCTTGTAATCTTGTCCTCCGGACTGCTTATGACAAGGTGCCTGACGTCTCAGAATAACTACATCATAGGTATGAGAACGGCATCCTTTTCATATGGTTCGGAGGAGTATGGAGAGATAATCTACGGGCAGGATAGGGAATTTGACGCACAAAGTTACGGGTTAAAACGGCTTAACACTGTGGATAAAATGTATATTTTTGCAAAAACAAGTGAAAAAAGCTGCATAGTGTCCCAATCAGAAGTGGTGATAAGTACAGGCGGAAAGTTAAAGATCGGAAGTAATGATAATGAAACAACATGTACAAGGATAAATCCTGTACAGAGGATAAGGGAGTTAAGATATTAATGAAAGCTGAATATATTAGGGATTTTAAAAGAAATTATCTTGTTTTTAATGAAGACGGAGTTCTTACGGACAATTATGAGATAAAGATGCTTATAGAGAACGATATTCCGGGAGTTTTAAGATGCAAGGACAGAATGGTAAACGGAGAAGGTTTCCTTTATTATGACGTTACCTCTAAGCAGACCTTCAGGACAATGTTTGAGGATAACATCCTTCATATGCAGGATATCAGAAAGCTTCTCATGGCTCTTAAAAAAACCTGTGAGGACATGGAAAAATTCCTTCTTTATGATGACGGACTGATGCTTGATCCTGATTATATCTTTATGGATCCCGAAACTGAAGAATACGGATTCCTCTATTACAGGAATGATGAAGCAGGTGACATTTCAAAACTTGTGGAATTTTTCATAGAGCATATGGACAATGAAGACATGGAGCTTGTGGAAGCGGTATATAAGATGGCAGATGTAACCGGAAGGGGGCACTTTGCACTTGATGAGACCCTTCACTGGTTCGAGGATGAATACGGAAGAGATGTGCCTGTAGAGAAGATGCCTCAGGTCATAGAAGAAAATTCACCTGAGATAACCCACTATGAGGATTGGGAGAAGGACCTTTACACAGAAGAGGAACCTGTCAAAAAGACATCATTTTTTGATAAGATCAAAGCCCTTTTTAAGAAGAAGGATAAGAAAGAAACGTTTATTGAATATGAGGAAGACCTTTCATATGAAGAGGAAAACTTTCAGGATGCCATAAGGCAGCAGAGGAATGAAACGGTATTCATTCCCTGGGTTGAAAACAGCGAGCATAAATTATACGGAATAGGAAAGGCCAATAAGACCCATATAGATCTTAACAGGGCACCCATGACCATAGGCAAGCTTCCAGACAGGGTTGACCTTGTGTTAAAGGATGAGAGTATATCCAGAATACATGCAAAAATATTGCGAAATTCAGGTCATTTCATGCTAATGGATCTTAATTCCACCAACGGTTCCTTCAGGAACGGAGTGCGGCTTGCGCCCAACGAATCAGTGCTTATAGAACCGGGAGATGAAATTGGGATAGGCAAACTTAAATTCATTTACAGATAATTTTTTAGGATTTATACTAGAAATAGTGTTTAAATGGAGCATTATGGCTTCATGAGATTGCTTAAACGAGGTATAAATCCTTATGAAGATCAATATTTATTACGGTGGAAGGGGACTCATTGATGACCCTACCCTCTTCGTTATCAATAAGATGCAGTCCGTACTTGAGGAACTGCATGTGGAGGTTGAAAGATATAACCTCTACGAATTAAAAAACAGCATTACCACGCTTCCCCAGACACTGAAAAACGCAGACGGAATCATACTTGCAACTACAGTTGAGTGGCATGGTATTGGTGGATATATGACACAGTTTTTAGACGCATGCTGGTTATATGGTGATAAGGATAAGATCGCCAGAACCTACATGTGTCCTATTGTCATGTCTACAACCTATGGTGAAAGAGAAGGAAAGCTTGATCTTTCAGTGGCCTGGGAGATATTAGGTGGACTCCCCTGCAGCGGAATATGCGGATATATTGCCGATTCTTCCATATTTGAAAGAAGTGAAAGCTATAATGCCATCATCGAGAAGAAGGCTGAGAATATGTACAGGACGATCAACCAGAAGATGGAGAGTCTTCCTGCAAGTAATCAGGCCGTTAAAAAGATGGTTTCGATCACCAAAAACATGGATCTTACGCCCCAGGAATCAGAACAGCTCTCTGTTTATGCTTCCGATGACAGTTATGTTATGCGCCAGAAGGAGGACCTTCAGGAGCTTACAAGCATGTTCCGTGATATGATGGGATCTTCTTCACCTGAGGAGGATTCAGAGGAGGAGTACATCAGGGATTTCAGGGAACATTTCTCACCCCAGCCCGGAATGCAGGGCAAATATAAGTTCATTATAGAAGGCAAGAAAAAGCCTCTTGCCATAGAGGTTAACGGTCCTAAGAACGAATATTACTACGGCTATATTGAAGAGCCGGATGTTGAGATCAATATCTCCAAGGAGACTTTGAACGAGATCATCAATGCCAGGATGACCTTCCAGAGGGCCTTCATGGGTGGACTTATCAAGATCAAAGGAGATTTCAAGATATTAAGAGCGCTTGATATCATATTTACTTTTATGGAGGACAACAAATATGTATAAGGATGATTGTATTTTTTGCAGGATCATCAAGGGAGAGATCCCTTCCTACACCATCTATGAGAATGACGAGTACAAGGTTATCTTGGATGCCGGCCCGGTAAGCAGGGGACATGCCCTTATCCTTCCCAAGGATCATTATGCTGATTTCTATGAGATCCCCGAGGAGAAGGCGGTTGGTGCATTAAGACTTGCAAAGAAGCTTATGGTCAAGATGACAGAGAAGCTTAACTGTGATGGTTTCAACATTGTTCAGAACAACAAAGAGGCAGCAGATCAGAGCGTGCCTCATTATCATATGCATCTTATTCCCAGATATAAGGATTCCCAGAAGCTTTTCGGTTATAAGCCCATGGAGGTAAGTGCCGAGTCGCAGCAGGAAGTATATTCACTTCTTAAGGATTGATATGAGAACAATACATACAGATACAATAATCGATGCTGTCAGGGACATGTGTATCGAAGCAAGTCATTTCCTTGCTCCGGATATGAAAAATGCCCTTGATGATGCAGTAAAGACAGAGGAGTCTCCTCTTGGAAAGCAGATACTCACCCAGCTTGAGGACAATCTTGATATAGCAGGCAAAGATATGATCCCCATATGTCAGGATACCGGAATGGCTGTATTTTTCGTTGAACTTGGTCAGGATGTTCATATTGAGGGAATGGCCTTAACCGATGCTATAAACGAGGGAGTAAGACGAGGCTATACCGAAGGCTATCTTCGTAAATCCGTGGTGTCTGATCCTCTTTTGAGAGTGAATACGAAGGACAATACTCCCGCAGTCATCCACTATGACATAGTGCCAGGCGACAAGCTGAAGCTTACGATCGCTCCCAAGGGTTTTGGCTCCGAAAACATGAGCCGTATATTTATGCTTAAGCCTGCAGACGGTGAAGAGGGAGTTAAAAATGCGATCCTGACTGCGGTTAAGGATGCAGGCCCCAATGCATGTCCGCCCATGGTGGTCGGAGTAGGAATAGGCGGAACCTTTGAAAAAAGCGCCATTTTAGCTAAAAAGGCTCTTACCAGACCTGTTAACGAAAGTTCATCTCTTCCCCATATTAAAGCCATGGAGGAGGAACTTCTTACTAAGATCAATAAAACGGGAATTGGTCCGGGAGGTCTTGGAGGAAGCACAACGGCACTTGCGGTTAACATCAATACCTACGCTACGCATATTGCAGGCCTTCCTGTTGCGGTCAACATCTGTTGTCATGTGAACAGACATGCCGTTCGGGAACTCTGACAGGTAGGTAATTACCAGGAGAGAATCTTTAATATATTTGGAGAATTATGGATAAACATATAAATGCTCCCTTCAATGAAGAGACAGCAAGAGAACTTAAAAGCGGTGATATGGTCTATATTTCAGGCACTATCTATACAGCCAGGGATGCGGCCCATAAGAGAATGTATGACTCACTTCGCAAAGGAGAAGAGCTTCCGCTTGATGTTAAGAATAATGTGATCTATTATATGGGACCTTCACCTGCCCGTGAGGGGCGTCCCATAGGTTCTGCCGGTCCTACAACCGCCAGCAGAATGGACAAATATGCTCCGGAGCTTTTAGATCTTGGTCTTCGAGGCATGATAGGAAAAGGAAAAAGAACTCCCGAGGTTAAGGATGCGATAGTCAGAAATGGTGCGGTGTATTTTGCAGCCATAGGCGGCGCCGGCGCCCTTCTTTCTAAGGCTATCAAAAGCTCAGAGGTTATAGCATATGATGATCTCGGGACAGAAGCGATACGTAAGCTTGAGGTTGTAGATTTTCCTGCAATTGTGGTTATCGATTCGGAAGGCCACAACCTTTATGAAACAGCGATTAAAGAATATCAAAAAATCTAATCTAATAATTGCTGCCATCATACTTCTGGTTGCGGTCATAGCTTTATCATTCGGAATTTCCTTTGCGGTAAAGAGAGCAGTCATTGTGCATAAGCTTAATTTACTTCGAAAAGAAACCCAGGAAAATGATGAACTCTTAATCGACAAGTATGATGATGCAGATATATCCGAAGACGAGAAGCAGACAGTCAGGGATCTTCTGAATGGAGCAATATTGAGGAACGGCGCGGAATTGCTTTCCCTTGATGATGTTAAAGAGATACTTAAGGAATATCCCACGGATTACGATTCTGCCCTTGAAAGGCCCGACATATATGTTGTTGCGTTCGGATTCCCGATGGTGGGGATAACGCTTTGGGACAATTTCGTGGCAGACTGCAGGATAGGTCGCGCCGGAAGCATTGTGATGGCACAGTTTTCGGGTACCTTCGACTGTACCTACTATTATATAGAATATAATGGCAGCAGCTTCCATGTGGTGGAGGACAGATCTTCCGACAGCGAGGATGCATACTCTGAGAGTTTCGGCAAGTATCTGAACATCGAGGATTATGAAGGTGACGCCGGATATGCGGAATATGGCTTCCTTACGGATGATCAGGATCTTACCTATAAAGATATAGATAACTATATCAATGCCGAAGATACAAGTTATATGGAGGAGCCTCAGTACTGGCAGTTCTACATAGGTGTTGTGACGGATGAGATGACGGAAAGCACCATGAGAAGCGAGGATGCGGCGCAGTATACCGGCTTTTGCGACAAGAGCTATTATTATGCGAAGGACAACCCCTGTGAAGACTATGACGGAGATGGGATTCTTGACAGGGTTTACAGAGAGTATGTCACAAGCTCATCCGACAAGTCCAGCGTTAATGTTTACATGATGCTCGGAAACGGAAACACCATCACCCTGGCTAAAAATATATGGGGAAGCGATATCAAGACCTTTGCCGAGGACGTTACAGGCGACGGAGAAGCTGACATCTGCTTCATGCAGTCAGAGGGTGATGAATATGAGATCATGGTTTACGAGTACCGTAACGGAAACTATGGTATTTTAAGGAATGAGTCCGGCTTTACAAAAGAGGATTTTGAAACACTGAAATGAAATTAAGTATTATAGTCCCTGTATTTAATATGGCAGCAGATGAAAAGCTGTCTTTTTGTCTTGATTCGCTCATCGCACAGACGATATCCGATTATGAGATCATAGCCGTAGATGACTGTTCCACGGACAATTCCATGGAGATAATGTCTTCCTATGCAGATAAGTATCCCGGACTTGTAAGGGCTATACACAGCAACGTGAATCTTCATCAGGGCGGAGCCAAAAATATAGGCATACGTGCCGCAAAGGGCGAGTTCATAGGCTTTGTTGATGCAGATGATTTCATAGCTCCTGATATGTACGAGAAGCTTTTATCAAAGGCAGATGAGACCGGTGCAGATGTTGTAGGCTGCGATTATTCTCTTGTTTATGAACACAGCTTTAAGATCGGAGATGAAATAGTTGCTAACAGCACAGATCTTCAGACAGGTGTTCTTGATCATGTCAGGAAGGCGAATATCATTCTCGATTGCGGAAGCCTCTGCGTAAAGATATTCAAAAGACAGATCATTTTAGATAATAATCTATTTTTCCCCGAAAACATATTCTATGAAGATAATGCAATGGGCTGTTCCTATATGCTTACGGCTAAAAGATTCGAGTATATAAAGGAGCCGCTTTACTACTACTATCAGCATGGAAATTCAACGGTACATTCCTTCTCACAAAAACGATGTGAAGACAGGATGGATGCAGGAAGGATCCTTCTTAAGGAAGCCAGGCGCCTTGGTTTTTACGATGAATTCAAGGAAGAGCTTGAATATGATTTTACACTTCTATTTTATATAAATACATTATTTACCTATATGCCAATGGTGCGCCCGGTTAAATATTCTTTTGTGAAGGCAATGAGCAGGGAGATGAAGGAGACTTTTCCTTCTTTTCGCGAAAACAGATACTACATCAAAAGAACCGATGCTGAAGAAAAAAAGCTGATAGATATGGCCATGAAGTCAACGCTTATGTTTATCCTTTACTATAAGCTCCTCTGGGCATACCGTAATTTTAGGAAAAAGCTTAAAAAGCATTAGCGCGTCAGGGCAGGAAAGGAATCAGTATGAGATCACTTGCAATAATAACAGCCAGGGGCGGAAGTAAAAGGATCCCGAGGAAGAACATCAAATCCTTCTGCGGAAAGCCCATAATAGCCTATTCCATTGAGGCCGCTCTTAGTTCAGGGGTTTTTGATACGGTGATGGTTTCAACCGATGATGAAGAGATTGCCTCCATCGCAAAGGAATACGGAGCTGAGGTTCCGTTTATGAGAAGCGAGAAGACTTCCAATGACTTTGCAACAACCACCGATGTGCTCATGGAAGTGATAGATGAATACGAAAAGAGGGGAGAGCATTTTGATCATGCCTGCTGTATTTATCCCACGGCTCCCTTCGTTACAGGAAAGAGACTCAAGGAGGCGTATGAGAAGCTGTTAAAGAGCGGGGGAGAAACCCTTATTCCCGTAGTGAAGTTTTCATATCCCCCCGGAAGAGCGCTCATCATAGAGGATGAATATCTTAAGTTCAAATATATTGAAAACATCGTTGCGAGGTCCCAGGATCTTCAGAAGGAATATCACGATGCCGGACAGTTCTATGTTTTTGATACGGAGGCCTTTAAGAAGAACGGGAATCTTATGCTGGGAAAGATAGTTCCCATGGAGTTAAGCGAGCTTGAGGTTCAGGATATAGACACTGAGATCGACTGGGAGCTTGCAGAGCTTAAATATAACCTTTTAAAAGAAAGAAACATGTAGATGAAAAATATAAGACTTGATGGTGAAACCGTATATTTAAGAAGCATCACAAATGAGGATACTCCCCTTGTGGTCAAATGGCGTAATCAGGAGAATGTGATTAAGTACTTCATATACAGGGGCGAGTTCACCGAGGAAACCCACACAAACTGGCTTAAGACGAAAGTTGAGACAGGGCTGGTGGATCAGTTCATAGTCTGCCTTAAGGATGGAGATGTGCCGATAGGGTCCACTTATTTAAGAGACATTGATACTAAGAACAGCAAGGCAGAGTATGGTGTGTTCATAGGAGAGGAAGGAACGAGAGGTCAGGGAATAGGCAAAGAGATACTTAATCTCACGGTTAAGTATGCCTTCGAAAACCTTAAGCTTCACAAGGTGTATGCAAGGGTCATCGATACCAATAAGGCTTCTTTATACTGTTTCCTTCATTCGGGTTTTTTTGAGGAAGCGTTTTTCAAGGAGTCGGTGCTGCTTGATGGGCAATACCGCAATGTTATAATACTAAGCCGTTTTAATCCCGATGAGGGGGATGGCTTTTTCGAGAATAAGGAATACAAAAAGGAAATTCTGGGTGGCTTCAGAATGCCGATGCCCGGAAAGGAATAGAGTTTTGGCTAAATTCAAAGAAAGCATTAAGCAATACTGGTACAGATATTTAATAGGTATACTTCTTGGGCTTCAGGCCCTTGTATTTATCATTTTCCGTGACGAGAGTTATCTGCAGATCCACGATAATCTTGATCTTTTTATGGCCCATTATCAGATGTTGAAGCTTAATCACGGCTGGTATGCCCATAATGTCACCATGCCGATGCTCCATGGAATAGACAGGGACCTTCTGGGCTCTGAGTTTCTGCTTTATAATGTGCTCTACATTATATTTCCCAATATAGTTGCATATTTTATCGGCTATGCACTTAAGATAATCATCGGCATATGGTCGTTTAATCTTCTTTTTAAGGAAATTCTTTTAGAAAAATATGATAAGTACCGTCCGATAGTCCTTGTGTGTGCGGCAGCCTTCGGACTTATTCCTGTGTTCCCCACCTATGGGATCGCATTCACGTCGGTTCCTCTCATAGTCTATTATCTTGTGAGAGTGTACAGGGAACCGGGCATTATTGAGCTTCGTAAGAAGCATTCTCCTTCGAAAAATATATGGATGAGGGTGATACTTTACCTTGCAGTATTCTGCTATCCGATATTTTCTTATTTTTCATATCACGGTTTCTTTATACTGTGCTATATGTGTGTGGCAGTTATAATACTGTGGATCCGGGATAAGAAATTTCCCCTTAAAAACTTCGCATCAATATGCATACTTGCCCTTGGCTATGTCTGCTTTGAGTACAGACTTTTTAAGGCGATGCTCTTTGACGATACGGTGACGATACGAACAACCATGGAGCATGGAACCCTCTCATTTGGAGAGAGCATGAAGGAGGCACTTAACGAATTTCTTTTTCCTACCTTTCACAATGCAGATTCCCATGTATACGTTGTCCTGGGGGTTGTTGTAATTGGACTTATCATCATCAATGTAAACCATTTCAGACACCATGAGGCTAAAAAGTGCCTTACTGAGCCTGCAAACCTTGTGATGCTGTGGATGATATTCAACGTTGTCATCTTCGGACTTTATCAGAATGAAGGTTTCAGAACTTTTGTTGAGACTCTTGTTCCCAAGCTTACAGGATTTGAATTTGCAAGAACCTCTTATTTCAACACCTTCCTGTGGTATGCAGAGCTTTTGCTTATTTGTATGAAGTTATATGACCTTAAGGGTAAGTACGGCAGGATCCTTGCTAATATTGTGGTAACGGCAGCAGTGCTTGTTGTTATGTTTGTGCCTCAGGTTTATAACGATTTTTACTACACGGTATATAACCAGGCCTATAAGCTCATTTTGCACAAAGATACAAGTACCGTTAATTACAGGGAGTTCTATTCAACTGATCTCTTTGACGAAGTAAAAGCCGATATAGGTTACTCCGGAGAATGGGCTGCGGCCTATGGCATGCATCCGGCAGTGCTTCAGTATAACGGTATATCAACCCTCGATGGTTATCTCGGAATGTATCCGGAGGAATATAAGCAGCAGTGGATCAAGGTGGAGGAGCCTGCTTTTGAAGGATCTCCGTCCCTTAGTGCTTATTTTGAAGGATGGGGTGCCAGGGTGAGCCTTTATTCCGGAAGTGATGAGAATACCTATGCGCCGCTTCGGAATATATCTCTTTCAGATGAAAGACTTATGGCTGACCTTAATGAACTTAAAAAACTTGACTGCAAATATATTTTCAGCAGGATCAGATTCTCAAATGAGGATGAGATTGCGATAAGCCTTGTGGGAAGCTATGAAAATGACAGCTCGCCCTACACGATATATGTTTATGAGCTTGATTAGGATATGAAGGACCGGGATGTTTATATCTGCCACACCTTTTACCATGCGTATGTGGCACTCATGATGGAATTTAATAAGGATAAGTCAGAATACGGCAGGGCCGATCTTCTTCTGAGTACAATGTCCAATGACTTTAGCGGAATGTACGAAAGAATCAAAGATATCGGGGTTTTCAATGCCGTATATCTTTATGAGGAAAAGGAAGCTGGGCAGTTTCCGGAGCTTTCAAAATACAGGGAAGATCGCGGGAATCTGATAAGCAACCTTCTCCAAAGGATCAAATATACCCGTCTTCTGGGGAAACTTGAGGAGGAGTATGTTCCCGTTGATCTAAAGCAGTATCGCAATGTCAACGTCTTTTGTGATTCGGACCCCATTGGATTTTACCTTAATTATAAAAAGATACATTACCACGCCCTCGAGGACGGTCTCAACACCGGAAAGATTGATGATCAGGCAAGGAATTCCAATTTAGGTCACTTCGGCTTAAAGAAATTTCTTTCTTCGCTGGGCCTTATTTTTATCGAGTGTGGCTATGGCAGGTATTGCGATGACTATATAGTTAATGATATCGCAGCGAATTATGAGCCCCCGAAGAATATTAAGGAGATGCCCTTCCGGAAATTATACGAGGGTATGTCAGAGGAAGCCCATTCCCTTATGGTAAAAATATTCCTCGGTGAGGGCAATAAGCTCGTAGATCAGCTTGATGTATCGAAATACGATAAGCCTGCTGTTATGATTCTTACGGAGCCCCTTTGCGAGCTTGATGTCCGTAAAAAGATATTCAAAGACATAATCGAAGAATATGAAAGAGATTATACTGTCATCCTGAAGCCTCACCCAAGAGATATTCTCAATTATGAAGAAGAATTTCCGGATAACATAGTCATTCGCGAAAAGTTCCCGATGGAGGTTATGAATGATATTCCCGGGCTTAAGGTTAAAAAGCTTATTTCAGTGATAACTCAGGTTGATGCCATTATGTTTGCAGACGAAATAGTATATCTTGGTCTTGATTTCATGGATAAATATGAGGATCCCTCGGTACACAGAAAGATAGGAGCCGGAGAGTAGTATGGGATGTCTATATTTCGTGCGTCACGGACAGACGATCTGGAATGTTGAAAACAAAATATGCGGAGCTTCAGATATAGCGCTTACCATGAAGGGGCATGAGCAGGCCGCAGAGACCGGAAGAATGCTGCTTGATCGGAATATCAAGGCAGATGAAATACTATATTCGCCTCTGCTTCGTGCAAGAGATACGGCTATCCATATATCGGAGATCACCGGAATACCTGCATGTGAGGAAATACGTCTTATTGAGCAGAACTTCGGAAAGTATGAATCAACTGCCAGGGATGGAGAAGAGTTCCGTGAGGCCAAGAAGCAGTTTCTAAACCGCTACGAAGGCGGGGAATCAATGTTTCAGCTTGCCCACAGGATATATGGACTTCTTGACGAGCTTAAGAATTCAGATAAAACATATATACTTGTTGCACATAACGGCATAGCCAGGGTTGTGCAGTCATATTTTTATGAAATGACCAATGATGAGTACGCATCGTTTGGTGTTGATAACTGTACTGTGCTTAAGTATGAATGGCCGTCTGCTCATTTAGAGAGGATTTTAGGGAATTTAAATAAATCATATGGCTTTTACGGCTGGGAGAGTGCGAATGTGCCATCGCTCATTAATGATTATCCCGGGATCAGTACTCCTATCGATCTGTATGATGCTCTTTCAAATATATGGTGCGCCGATACCTGCGCTCCCAGAATGCGGGATGAGTGGTCAAAGGATAATATGACGCTTGGACAATGCTCGATAACGGCCTTCCTTGTTCAGGATATTTTCGGTGGCAAAGTATATGGGATACTTAGACCCGGTGGAAATTACCATTGCTATAATGTTGTGGGAGATTCATGCTTTGATCTGACTTCGGAACAGTTTAAGGGTGAAAAACTTGACTACAGCAATAATCCGGAGCAATTTAAGGAGGTCCACTTTGCCAAGGAAGAAAAAAGGCTAAGGTATGAATATCTTAAGGCGCATCTTAAAGAGTTCTGCAATAAATAAAGATTGACAAATCTAAGCGTCGTGAATATAATAATTCTTGCGTCTTTAGACGTAGCAACCTAATACTTGGTAAAAGGTTAATTCAGTTTTTTGGAGAAATACTCAAGAGGCCGAAGAGGCGCCCCTGCTAAGGGTGTAGGTCGCTCGCGCGGCGCGAGGGTTCAAATCCCTCTTTCTCCGTGTTTCTGCAAGTGATGCAAACAAAACAGCACAATCAAAGATTCGAGCTCGCTCGAAATCTTGGTTGTGCTGTTTTGTTTATATCGCGCGCAGCGCGAGATGAGAACAGCTTCGCTGTTCGAATCACGTGGCAGAAACACGGAGCACTCCACAACCTAATAGGGCCGCGCAGCGCGAGATGAGAACGGCTCCGCCCCCCTATTTTACCTGATCGTAAACCTTATAGAGGCGTTGTACTCCGTTTTCCAAAATATAATAGTGTCTTATATATGGTATAAGGAGCACAATTAAAAGAACTGAAAGCAGTATCATAGGCAGCGAACATACAAAAGTGCATGTGATGATGCTTGCAAATGTAAAAATCGCAAAAGCCAGTGTTACCAGCAAATGTATAAGCCGTTCATGCTGAAAGAAAGAAATCTGTATGAGCAGATCCTCAAGAAATTTCCTTTTCTCATCCTCTGTATGATCTGATGAGAGATAATCAGTTGTAAAACTTATATAATCCTTAAGACGTTTTTCCATATAAGGATTATATCATAAGGTACATTCGTATTTCATTGCATATATTATATAGAAGAAACACAATATCTTGTATGGTAAATTTTATCTCACCACAATTCTCAAAAATCCCTAAAAATAAACACATTTTGACCATTGACACCCAAAAATTTTGAGTGTTATAATGAACCTCGCCGCATGAAAGTGGCTTAAGATTTTTGTACTGAAATCCATACAAAAATTTTTAGAAAAAACATCTTGACTAAGGCAAATGCTCGTGATACTATATCAGAGTTGCGTCTGAGAGATGTAACACAGAACCTTGAAAAATGAACAGCAATGCAACCCTGAAGATTCCGAGTGATTCA